>Ga0214474_1000438_pt1 | contig 20834 bp, 16 predicted proteins | sample RVTome_2_FD_187335 | JGI IMG/M metagenome (GOLD analysis project Ga0214474, IMG submission 187335) | Soil microbial communities from uranium-contaminated site in the Upper Colorado River Basin, Wyoming, United States - RVT95D214 HiSeq ...
GCATCGGTTTCTGGGCCGGGTTCAGGCACGCCAGCAGGAACGCATCAAGACAGAAAGGCATATAAGTAGGACTTATTATTGTCCTTTCCGCGTCCAGACGTCGCATGTTCTGAAGGCGTTGAGTTGTATGACCGAGATGATTCCGGACCTCGAAGATAAGCGTTCCCGGCATAACGCAGATGCCGAGATGCACAGGAGGATCAGGGACGAACTCAACGACAAGACCAAGGAGTGGGCCGAGAAGAGGGACGTGCTGAACTCCCAGGTGAGGAAGTTCATAGACGAGGCCAACTCGAAGCGCGAGCAGAGGGACAAGCTCAACGCCGAGGTCAGGGAGGCCAAGGCGAAGAGGGACGAGTGGAACCGGAAGTTCAACGACCTGAGCGACAAGGTCCAGATGCTCAGGCGCGAGAGGATGCCCAAGTCAGGCCTATCGATCAAGAAGTTCAAGGCGGAGCTCAGGGCCCTCGAGAAGAGGCATATGACCTCCGTTATGAGCGTCGAGAAGGAGAGGGCGCTCGTGGAGGAGATCTCCGCCCTGTCCAACAAGATCCAGGCCATGGAGAAGGAGATCGAGCAGTTCTCGGAGGTCAAGCAGGCCGAGAAAGACGCGAGGGAGGCCAAGGACAATGCGGAGATGTTCCACAAGAGCGTCTCCGAGCTCGCGGAGAAGGCGCAGACCGAGCACGACGCGATGCTGAAGCTCTACGAGGAGGCGGACCGGCTCAGGAAGGAGGCGGACGGCGCGCAGGAGGAGTTCATCAAGTCCAAGCTCGCGGCGGACGAGGAGCACCGGGAGCACATAGAGCACATCCGACAGGTCCACGACTTCGACAAGCTCATCTCGGGCATCCGGGACAAGACCCGGAAGGCGAGGAAGGACAGGGACGACACATCGGCCAAGAAGGAGGCCGACGACATCTTCGAGAAGTTCAGGAACGGCGAGAAACTGAGCACCGAAGACATCATGGTCCTGCAGAAATCAGGGTACATGTAGGGTGCACAGGAAACAATCGAAACGGAGGGGTGCGCCAGTAGCTGCGTCCGACGCGTCCGATATATAAGCTGGACGACCGCGGATACCGGGGTCCGCCCCGTAGTGCATATTTAAGGCCCGCTTCGGAATATTCATATAGTCCACCGCCAATATATCACCCGGGAAATTTTGGGCTAGTTGTTAGAGTGCATCCCATCCCTTCTGACAAGGCTAGCCCTTCCCTTCCCTTTTTTTGTCTGTCTCAGAACGTGTGCACAATGTATTTATGCGGCCCCAATACTAGCCTGGAGCGCGGTTCAAGATGGTTCTAGAAGGCCTTGGCCAGTCACTAAAGAACGCTATCAAGAAGATAGCCAACGCCTCGCACGTCGACCAGAAGCTCGTTAAGGAGGTCGTAAAGGACATTCAGCGCGCCCTCCTGCAGGCGGATGTCAACGTCAAGCTCGTGCTCCAGATGACCAAGGAGCTCGAGGAGAGGGCCCTGAGCGAGAAGCCCCCCGCAGGCATGAGCTCCAGGGAGCATGTCATCAAGATCATCTACGAAGAGCTGGTCAAGATCATAGGCAAGCCAAAGGAGATCCCGGCCAAGCCCCAGAGGATACTGATGGTGGGCTTGTACGGCCAGGGCAAGACGACCACCGCGGGCAAGCTGGCGAAGGACCTCCACAAGCGCGGCATGAAGGTCGGGCTGGTGGCGGGGGACGTCCACAGGCCGGCCGCTTATGAGCAGCTGAGCCAGATAGGCAAGAAGATCAATGTGCCAGTATTCGGCGACCCCAAGGAGAAGGACGCCGTCAAGATAGCCAGGAAGGCCCTGAAGGAGTTCGAGGGGTACGACGTCATCATATTCGACACATCGGGAAGGCACTCCCTCGAGGCCGACCTCATAAAGGAGATCAAGGACGTCGCAAAGACGGTCGAAGCAGAGAACAAGCTGCTGGTCCTCGACGCGCAGACAGGGCAGCAGGCGGGGCCCCAGGCCAAGGCGTTCCACGAAGCCGTGGGCCTGACAGGGGTCATCTTGACGAAACTCGACGGAACGGCCAAGGGCGGCGGCGCTCTGAGCGCAATCGCGGAGACCGGCGCGCCGATATGTTACATCGGCGTCGGAGAGCACCTGGAGGACCTCGAGAAGTTCGAGCCTGACAGGTTCATAAGCAGGCTCCTCGGCATGGGGGACATCAAGTCGCTCATAGAGGCTGCCTCCGAGGTCGTGGACGAGGAGAAGGCCGAGGAGATCACCAAGAAGATGATGTCCGGGAAGTTCACGCTAAAGGACATGTACGAGCAGATGGAGATGCTCCAGGGCATGGGCCCGCTCAAGAAGCTCGCGGCAATGCTCCCCGGGCTGGGAGACAAGATTGGGGAGCAGGACATGGAGAAGACCCAGGAGCGCCTGGCCAAGTGGAGGGTCATCATGGACTCCATGACGGAGTTCGAGCTCGACAACCCCAAGGATATCAAGAGCTCCCGGGTGTCGAGGATCGCCAGGGGCAGCGGGACGTCCCCCAGGGACGTCAGGGAGCTCCTGAAGCAGTACAACATGTCCCGTAAGGCCATGAAGGGCATGCTGGGCAACCGGAAGATGCGCCGGCAGCTCATGAAGCAGCTCAAGGGATCAGGATTCGCAGCGGAGGAGTGATTCTATTCGCAGATACGTTGTAATGGGCCACAGGGCCATCACATCGGCCGACTTCAAGCTGGACGACCTGTGCGGCTCCACTGGCCGGCTCGACATACTCCTGAGGTGCGTCAACTCGGCCTTCTTCCTGTCCCATGACATCAGGAAGGATGTGGAGATACACCTCATGCTCCTCGGGGAGCCCAACCCGCCAAAGACCATCAGGATCAACGGTTCCGAGGTCAGGTACCTCAACCCAGACGAGCGCAGCACAGCCGCGCTCATACGGAACGCACTGCTCCAGAAGGGCGAGGGCGAGAGGAAGTGCTCGCCTGGGATATATGTGTCAGAGCGGAGCTACGAGGAGGTCCTGTCCAATGTCTCCAAGGAGTCGAAGATGTACTACCTGCACGAGAAGGGAGAGGACATCAGGACGGCCTCCATCGCCAAGGACGCCACGTTCGTGCTGGGGGACGATCAGGACCTGACCCAGGTGGAAGAGGAGATCCTGATGCGCTACGAGCCCAAGCGGCTCTCGCTGGGCCCGATCAGCTACCACGCGGATCACTGCGTCACGCTGGTCAATAACGAACTTGACAGAAGACAGTGACGCCAGGAAGCTACTGCGCCGGGAACGAGGGCTCTGTGGGCGGTATGGGCAGCAGGTCGTCGTTGCCGTTGTTCTCTGGCTCGCAGTCGTACTTCACCGCGAACCTGCCGTTGATGAACTTGATGGTGGCCGACCTGAGACGGCACTTGTACAGCCGGACCTTGCGGCCCTTGTAGACTTCCTTCTCCCGGTCCACGCCGAGCAGGCCAGCGCTCTCGAGCTCATGTATGCGCCTGTAGCAGGCCGCGATCGGGATCTGGCATATCTTGCTCAGCTTCTGAGCTGACATGGGTGAAACGAAAGTGCTCACCAGGATCTTCTGCGAATAGTCATCAGCCAGGAGCCGGGACACGTCCTTGGCATTGGTCTCCGGTATCATGCCACTTCGAAAGGAATGAGGAATTGCGGGATTTAAGGCACTTATCTTCCAGTTATCACCCCTGATAACGCACGCCACACCACGCGAGAGGCCTCCGCGAAAGCATTAATTCGGGCATCCCCATGTACTGCTGGGGAGCCCGTATGCCAGTCTGTCCGCTCGATTTCAGGTACGGACGCCCGGATATGAAGGCCGTCTGGGACGAGGAGAACCGCCTGCAGAGGCTTTTGGACGTCGAGGCCGCCCTGGCGCAGGCGCAGGCCAAGGTCGGCAACATCAAGCAGGACCACGCGGACATCATCAAGAAGACTGCGAGCACCCGCTACGTGAAGCTCGACCATGTCAGGGAGATAGACAAGAAGATCAATCACGAGATAACCGCGATCATAAGGGCCCTGAGCGAGCAGGCAGGCGAGAGCGGCAAGTTCGTGCATGTCGGAGCCACGTCGAACGACATCCTCGACACGGGCGCCGCCCTGCAGATCAAGGACGCACTCAAGATCGTCGAGAACGATCTTGACACGCTCAAGAACGCCCTCGCCAAGCGCGCCAAGGAGAACAGGGACACGATCATGGTGGGCAGGACGCACGGGCAGTACGCCCTGCCGATAACTTTCGGGCTCAAGCTCGCCAATTATGCACTAGAGGTCCACAGGCACCAGGAGAGGCTCAGGGAGTGCTCTTCGCGAGTGCTCGTCGGCAAGATGAGTGGCGCCGTCGGGACGGGCGCAGGATTCGGGCCCAAGGCGCTCGAGATACAGAAGCTCGTGATGGATCAGCTCGGCCTCGGAGTCGAAGAGGGTCCGACGCAGATAGTCGCCAGGGACAGATATGTCGAGCTCATGTCCAACCTCGCGAACATAGCGTGCTCGGTCGAGAAGTTCGCCACCGAGGTCAGGAACCTCCAGAGGGGAGAGCTCAACGAAGTGTCCGAGTTCTTCGACGAGAGCTGCCAGGTCGGGAGCTCGACCATGGCTCACAAGAGGAACCCCGTCACCGCGGAGAACGTCTGCGGCCTTGCCAGGATAGTCAGAGGGTTCATGACCCCCTCCTATGAAAGTGCGATCCTGTGGCACGAGAGGGACCTGACGAACTCGTCCGCCGAGCGGTTCTTCGTACCGCACTCGTTCATACTCATCGACGACATGCTTGCCAAGCTGGACAAGCTGTTCGAGACGCTCGTGGTGAACAAGGAGCAGATGGAGAAGAACCTCGCAAGGGCTGGAAGCGTCATCATGGCCGAGTCGGTCATACTGGCCCTCGTGTCGAAGGGCATGGGGCGCCAGGATGCGCACGAACTGATCAGGAAGTGCAGCCTGGATTCTCAGCGCGCGTGTGAGGATTTCAAGTCGTTCCTGATGGCGAACAAGGGCGTGACCTCCCTGTTGTCGGAGAAGGAGATCGACGCTGCGCTCGATCCGAGGGCGTACCTCGGGAGCGCGGGGCAGACGGTGGACCGAATCCTCAGCATTGTTGCATAAGGAAAGTTAGAAATAGCTCCCGGAAGCTCCGCTCGTCCACAAGGGCCCTTAGATCAGCGGAAGATCGCTTCCTTCGCAAGGAAGAGGCCGTGGGTTCAAATCCCACAGGGTCCACCATGATTCTCGGAAAGGACCATCGGGGAGGAAAGGCGATAGCTGAACTCTCGTCATGTTCAAACTACAACGTTTGATTGGGATGTTCGCTGCCAACCCCGGACGTACTCTGCAAGCGGTGTCTCAGTGCTTGACCCAGCCGATCGGCCTGATTCGAACCCCTTCGTTCCTCTCACAATCCTGGCGGTGTCTGTTCGATCCCTGGGTCGGCAATCCCAGATACAGTATCCTCATGCTATCTCCTGGAGAAACCTACAGATGGAAGTGCCTAGGTTCTTTCGATTCGGTTATCACTCGATGTAAGAACCAAGAGCCTGTGATTCCGTGCCCAATCACTCGGAAAAGACAATAGAGTAGGGACGACCCTACCAATCTAGGAAATAAGACGATGAAGAACACGGATTATATCATCTACATCACGACCAAACATGGCCGCACGTGGAAATGGCTTAAGGACGAAAATGGCTGGAAGCAGATCGGTCCAGAAGGACAGATCCATCATCCGACCGCAGAACAGGTTCTGAACCATCTTCTGCCGGCCTGTGCCAAAATCAAGCCGATCACTCTCAAAGTGGTCTACAAACCACACAAAGAACGGAAATGACTATAGCACAGAAAGGGCGGTTAGGCTTTCGGGGCAAGAGAGACGTGTCAGAGGCGGAGGGAACCTGGAAGAAGAGGCAGCGGATAGCTCTCGGGGCGATGCTGATCGTCATTGCGCTCTTTCTCTTCTGTCTTTTCTACTTCGGCTCTCGAGTATGATTCACTCTCCTTGGTAGACGTGCCGCTTGCCGCGCTCCGAAGACCCTGAGGAAAGCCCAATGCAGCTTGTCCACAATCCAAGTGCTTAGTCGGAGGAAGGGCATAATCAGGGGAATTGGCACTTACCTTGCATCTGACTAGGAAAGAGCTGTGCTGATCGTTCTCGCGCTCGTGGTGGCCGTCGTTGTCGCCATTGCGGCGGCCAATGCCTCCGCCCCTATCTCCTCCTGAGTTTCGGGTTGAAGATCTCATCCAGTGCGTACCCCACGAACGTGAACGCCAGCACAACCATGACAATCATCATTCCCGGCGCGACAACCCACCAGTACAGTCCCTGCTGGATTGCGAACACCGAATCCGCATCCTCGAGGAGGTTGCCCCAAGTCACGACATTCGACGAGTCTGGCCCGAGGCCTATGAAGCTCAAGGTGCTCTCGGACAGGATGGACAGCGCGATTGTCAGTATAGCGTTGGCGAACATCAACGGGAAGACATTCGGGAATATGTGCTTCCTGACTATGTGGTAGTCACTCGAGCCGATAGCCCGCGCCCGTTCGATGAACGCTCTCTCCTTGAGCGAGAAGACCTGCGCCCTGACTATCCTGGCTGTGCTTGACCAGCCCGTGATACCAATGACTATGACGACCTTCGTCACGGTCGCACCGCCCGGCAGGACCGCCGCGAACACTATCATCAGCGCGAGCCAAGGTATCACGAGGAAGACGTCCGTTATCCTCATCAGGACCTCGTCCCTGACGCCGCCCCAGTATCCGCTCAGCAGCCCTACGCCCGCCCCGAGGCCCATCGACACGACCGTGGCAACCATTCCGACGAGAAGGGACACCCTGGTCCCGTAGATGAGCCGGGCCAGTATGTCCTGGTTGAACGAATCCGTCCCGAGCCAGTGCTCCTGCGACGGGGGCGATTCGCTCGCAACCGTCAGGTCCTTGTAGAACGGGTCGTACGCGACGTCCCAGCCTCCGATCCAAGAAAGCAGGACCATGACCTGTGGGGAGAACACTGCAAGCGTTAGGAACACCGCTAGCATGACGATGCCCAGCATCCCCATCCTGTTCTTCCTGTATATCTTCCAGGTCTTCGCGGCGTTCCTTTTGAGGAGCCCGAGCTTCTCCCACGTCGGATCGGAGAGAAGGAATCTCCTCGACGCTGCGACCTCTGCGGGGAGGGAGCCGGCTTCTGAGCCCGAACCTTCGGTCACAGCCATCACGCCTCCTTTATCCGCGGGTCCATGTAGACGAGCAGCGTGTCCGCCACGAGGTTGGCGATGACCACGACGACCGCTATCAGGAAGAAGCAGCCTTCGAGGATAGGGTAGTCCTTGTCAAAGGTCGCATCGACTGTCAGCCAGCCTATGCCGGGATAGTCGAACACGACCTCCGTCTGGAACGCTCCCCCGACGACGAACGCGAGGTCGATCGCGATCAAGGCGACCATCGGGAGCATTGCGTTCGGGACCGCGTGGTCCTTGAGCACCCTCGCGTCGCTGAGCCCCTTCGCCTTTGCGGTCGTGATGTACTCCTCCGTCATCACATCGATGAGAGAACCCCGCATGATCAGCGAGAAAGCGGCAATACTCCCTATGGTGAGGCTGATGGCGGGAAGCGTGAGGTGGTGGAGCATGTCCGAGATGGCCGTCCACGAGAGCTCCAAGTCATGGCCGTACGACATTTCGCTGTCGGGTGGAAACCACTTGAGCTCCGTGGCGAAGATGACTATGAGCATCATCGCGAACCAGAAAGTCGGCATCGCGTAGAAGAACAGCGAGAACGCCATCGAACCTGTGTCGAACATTCCTCCCCGCTTCCAGGCGGCGACGACGCCAATCAGCATTCCGATCGAGATCATGAATATCGACGACGTCCCGACCAGTATCAATGTCCATTGGAGGTTGCCCAGGATGATGTCCATCGCGGGCGTGAGCTGCTGCGAGAACGAGTTCCCGAAGTCGAACGTGAAGACGTTCTTCATGTACTCGACGAATTGGACGACCAGGGGTTGGTCGAGGCCGAAATCCTCGATCATCTTGAGCTTGAACTCCTCTGACAGTCTGGGGTTGTCCCTGAGGCGCATCAGAGGGTCTCCTGGCATGACCCTGAAGAGGAAGAAGTTCAGGATGGCCACGAGGACTACCGTTACCAGCGAGTTGAACGACTTCCTCAATATCGTGCGTCTTGCGTTTGCCATCCCGTACGCTCCCCCCTGACGATGCCCGACTCCTGATCTGACGCCATCAGTCCAACGTCGAAGGTTGCGTATGGACGATGGCGGGCGTCTGAATGGGTTTTGTGAAAGGGTTTGCCGGCGTCCGTGAACCCGAGACTCTAGTTCTCAGGCGGAGGCGGCGGCACGTCGGTCTTCTTCTTCCTGAGCATGTAGATCGTCCCTGCGGCGACCGCCACGACGACTATCCCAGCGACAGCCGCTATTGCCAGCGTGTTCGAACCCTCATCCTCCTCGAGAGCGGTCAGGTCGATGTCATGCGTGGCGGTCTCGCCGGCCACAACGTCGACATACGAGACGTTGTCCTCGTAGCCGCTCTTGGTGACCGTGACCGTTACGTTTCCCGCTGGCACAAGCGTGAACTGGAAGAACCCTTCGTCGTTCGTCATGAAGGTCGGCATCTCGCCACCAGAGATCTTCACCGCGGCGGACTTGACAGCCAAGCCCGTGCCCGCGTCGTACACGTGCCCTTCCAGGGTTCCGGACGTGAGCGGCAGGGTGAAGTTGGCCCACGTGATCTCGTCAGCGACTACGGAACAGTCTCCCGAGGCGTTCGCGTATCCAGTCTTGGAGACCAGCACGGAATACGCTCCCTCCTCGAGGGCCACGGAGTACTCACCCTGCAGGTCCGTCGTCCTGAGTTCCCCGGAGGCGTTCACAGTCGCGCCGACGACGGGGCTCAAGAACTGGTCTTTGACAGTGCCCTTCAGCCAGCCTGCAGTTGCGGACATCTCGCTCACCGTGACGACAAGACTGTCGGATCCAGTCTGCAGGTCCGGGTCACGGACGACGAGTGTAGCCGTCACGTCCCCGACATTGTTGAATGTATAGCTGACGTCCTGGCCGTATCTCACGTAGGTTGTTCCGACAGGCGCTGGCTCTGTGAACGACCATGTCCAGTTGAGTTCAGACATCAGAGTGTCCGGGTCGAATGCGTCTCCCGAGAAGGACAGCTCCTCCCCGACAACGCAGCTCTGGTCGGGTCCAGCGTCCACGTCCTCCGGAGGATACTCCTCCTCCCAGAGGGCAATCGGCGTCACCGCGAAGAAGAACCACATCGTGCCTGGCGTCGTCCCGGGGCTGTCGACCATATTGGGGTAGCCCGCCCAGTTGTCCGTGTCGTACGCGTGAAGTCCCATCGGGTAGTAGAGAACGACATACGGGCAGTGGTAGTACAGCATCCTCTGCATCTCGTGGACGATCGACTGGCGCTCTGTGAGGTTGACCGCCCTCTGTTGTTCGACGTACATGGCCTCGTACTCCTCGTTCACCCAGAACGCATCGCCCCACTTGGTGCTGTCCTGGGGATCGACTGGATATTGGGCGGCCGTCATCGTCGAGAGCATGAAGTTGGGGTCGACGTCCGTGTCCCACCCCCATATGAACAGGTCATACTCGCAGTTCATCCACGTCTGCCAGAGAACGCCCTCGGAGACTTCGTGCAGCTCCGCTCCTATCCCAATCTGCGCCAGCGAATCGCGTATCGCGTACGCGCATCCTTCCTCGTCAGTGTAGCCCTTTCTGTAGTATAATGTGAAATCAAGCTCGGCGCCGCTCGTCGAGTTCTCTCTGAACGTGTCGGAATCGGAACCATCTACGTAACCCGCGGCGTCCAGGAGCGCTCTCGCCTCGTCCAAGTGATAGTCCCATCGCTCCTCGTCAGGCACGTAGTAATGCCAGAACGGCGTCGCAGTCGGGATGATCGATTCGCCTGGGTCCGCCAGCCCCTGCATGATCCTGTCAACGATGTCCGTTTTGTTGGTCGCCATCGCGATGGCCTGTCTCACGGACAGGTTTGTCGTCTCGAGGTTCGTGCTCGCCCTTGGGAACGCGGTCCTCCACTCCGCTGATGCGCAGTTGATGCCCAGCTCGTAGAAGGACAGCGCCCCGGTCGCCTGGCCATCTATGCCGTCCTTCGCCAGAGTCTCGTCCCAGAGCCTCGCAGGAACGTCCATCGCGACATCGATGCTGCCCGCCCACAGAGCACTAACCATCACGGCCTCGTCGCCGTAGGTCTTGAAGAGGACAGTGTCAGCCTTCACGACATCAATGTAGTAGTTCGGGTTCTTCTCCAGCAGGATCTCGCCGCTTATCATGTCCCACTCGAGCAGCTTCAGAGGCCCTGAGCCGACTGGGCCGGTTGGGAATGCAGTCGGGTCCCACGGGTCCACTTTGTCGATGTCCGTCGGGTCTATCAAGCTCCAGATGTGCTCGGGCAGGATCGGCACCATGATCGTCAGCATCGTGGCCTTCGGGAACGCAGTTGTGATCTCGAGTGTGTATGTGTCCGTCGCGATGACGCTCGTGACGTCACTCAAGTAGTCGATCCAGAGGGCCCCTTCCCTCGGGTTGTCAAGTATCAGATTGTAGGTGAACGCTACATCATCCGCGGTGACTTGCTGGCCGTCGTGCCACAGGGCGTTCTCCACCAGATGGAACGTCCAGACGAGGCCATCTGGGCTCGTCTCCCAACTCCCCGCGAGCAGTGGTCCCGGACTGAAATCGGGCATCACATTCGTGAGCGTGTCATAGACCAGGAAATTGATGGTGTACGACATGCTGAGCGTCATCGCGAACACGTTCAAGGAGTCCGGCTCCTGCGCTGCGCCGACTATCAGCTGATAGGTCTCCGCCGCTGCTGGCCCGGCTGCGAATACCGGGACCATGAACGCAATGCCCAGCAGGCACACAACGCTAAGAGCCGCAGTGACTCCAACGAACTTCTTTCTCAAAACCGCGCGGTCATTCTGGAAGGCTCCCCCAAAGTCTGAACTAGACATCCCCTCGTCACGACTCCCCGCCTCCCGACCAACTGAGCGGGAATGATGCGGATGCTATAAAAACTGATGCGCCGTCTCAGTTGTCCTGCACTGACAAACCGGAGCTCGCTGTCGAAATTCGCGCGCCCGCAGCCTGTTACTGGCACTCCGTGCCGCAGGGCGGCCTCGTTGCAGGCGACAGGACGGGACAAAGTATGAAATCCGCCTCCGTTCATGCACGCATCATGGGCAAGGGGACGGAGCACGGCCCTTTCGACGGAAAGTTGAAGAGGTTCGTGACCAGCCTGATACTCCCGATAGATCGCAACAGGTCAGGTGAATGCAGACGGTGCGGCGCGTGCTGCAAGTTCCTCGTCGAGTGTCCGTTCCTGAGGCCCGCGAGAGACGATCCCAACGCCTACGAGTGTAGAGCATATCTCATCAGACCGCTGCAGTGCAGGAAATATCCGAGAACGAAGACGGAGCAGATACACCAGCCATGCGGCTACCTCTTCGCAGACCCCACTGAGAGTGGAGAGGATCTCGACCGCTGAACCGCCTTGCGCACTCATGGGCTGGCACCGCGTCCCGTGCATTCGGCAAAGGAAGCATCTAATCCTTGGAATACGGTCTCAGCCTCGATAGAGTGTCCGAGAAGTGCTTCTTGTCCGTCATGGTCGCTCTGTTCTTGGCTATGGCCTCCTCTGGCATCTCCAGCGGTCAGCCCGACCTTATCCCCGGTTCGATCGGCGATTTCTGGACTTACGACTGCGAGATCTGGCTCAGCAGCCTCGTATTGGACGGGTCCATCACGATAACCTACAGGGGCGAGGCGGACCGGGATATCTCAGAGCGCGTCTATCACACCGACATGTTCGAGTGGCGTGGGAAGCTGTCGATAACTGGATTCTACGGTGGCGCAATCCCGGATGGGACGGCCACATTCGTGGCATACCAGTACAAGTCATCCCCCTCCGGATGGGACGTTGTCACTGATACGAACATGACCCTCGATTTCACGACTTGCGTGGGGAGCTACGACGAAGCTGACCACTATGGGTGGAGTCACATCGTGCGATCATTCGTTCCGTTGGAGGGATTTGAGGACAGGCCAATGCCTTGCGAAGTCGGAGAGAGTCTGTCCGAGCAGTTCTCCGCGATCGAGACTGTGCATGGCTCCTTCTACGCCGGAGAGCTGATCTCATACTCGACGAACTACACCGACAACGCCACGTGCGCAGTCACTGCATCCGAGTCGGTTGAATCCCAGGCCGGGCTGTTCGAGTGCCTAATACTTGAGACGTCTCGATCCCATGCGAGCACCTCTGCTTGGATTCCGAGCAACGGGTCTATGCCCGCGAGAATGGAGATGGACCATCCGGACCTCAGAGTCTGGCATGCCGGCGAGTACTGGAACATGACGCTTGTCGACTACGGCAGCGACTCGGGCGGAGTCCTAGCCCTTGCCTCACTGGGCATCGCGGGAACACTCGCCGTCGGCGCTGCCGCGCTAGCCCTGAGAAGAAGCAGGCTTCGGAGTCCTCCGGTGGCCTGACCGTTGACTGAGACGCGCCAATCCCCAGCGCACTCACGGATCGCAGGGCAGCTTGGCGGAGCGGCAATCCTGGTCCCGGAGACGTCATGAACGCCATTACGCACGCTGAGAAAGAGGCACCACCAACACACCATCTTGCCGGAAGAACCCATCGGGTTCTTTTCCCCCAAGCGGGCTGATATTGCCCTCGGCACGTACTGTCGACGAGGAGATATAAGTATATCATCGCGTTCTCCAAGCTGGATGACTTTCTGCAAGGCGCGTTAGTCAAACAAGTTGCAGAAGTCTTTCAAGAATACAGCTGCATGAACTTTTGCCACCCATCTCCTGGAGCTGCAATCGCAAGCTCGCAAGGATCAGTAGACGACTTCGCCCTTCACGAACTCCGCCGTCCTCTGGTCATCCGGGTTCTGGAAGAACTTATCTTTGTCGGCCACCTCGATCACCCTTCCGTCCCACATGAGGGCGACCTTGTCGCACAATCGCCTGGCCTGGAACAAGTTGTGCGTCACTATCATCACGGTCTTATTGCTTCCAGTCGATATGAAAGACTTGAGCTGGTTCTCGAGCAGGGAGACGTTGGATGGGTCCAGGTTCGCCGCGAACTCGTCCAGCAGGAGTATGTCTGGGTCGAAGATTGTGGCCCTGGCGAAGCACAGCCTCTGCATCTCTCCGCCGGAGAGCGTCTTCGCGTTCTTCAGGCTCCTCTCTGCCAGACCCAGCCTCTTGAGCTCCTGGTCCACCTTGCCGAGTATCTCCTCTTCGTCGGCGCCGCGGATCCTCAGGGAATACGCCAGATTGTTCCTCACGCTCCTGTTGAGTGCCACGGGCCTCTGGAGCACCATGCCGATCCTCCTCCTGGCTCCGGCGGCTTTGGGCGAAGAGAACTCCATGGCCTCACCCTCGATGAACAGCTCCCCCTCATTCGGCGGCTCAAGAAGGTCGACTAGCCGGAGGAGAGTGCTCTTCCCCGCACCGCTAGGTCCTACAATGCCCAATATCTCGCCCGGCATGGCCGTGAGCGACGCGTCTCGAACGGCGACGACGTCCTTGTACCTCCTCGTGACGCCGCGGAGTTCGATGGTGGGCTTCATAGCATCTCCCTCTCCTGGATGAGCCTCAGGAACAGGAACACGCACAGTGCCACCGACAGAAGGACGGCCCCGAGTGCCATCGCCCATTCGAAGTTGCCTGTCCGAGTCTCGAGCATTATCGCGGTTGTCAGCACTCTTGTCTTGCCATCGATGTTGCCCCCGACCAAGTATGCTGCCCCGACTTCGGCGATCACTCTGCCGAAACCCACCATGCATGCCATGACGAGGCCGACCCAGGCCTCCCGCATGACGGTAAGGATCGTCTGTTTTGACGATGCCCCCATGGCCCTGACGGTCTCCTTGATGTTCTTGTCGACCTCGACGACCGATGTGATCGTGATTCCCGCGACCAGCGGGATCACGAGGAACGTCTCCGCTATGATCATCGCCGTAGGCGTGAAGAGAATCCCGAAGTCGCCGAGCGGCCCCGTCCTCGAGAAGATGTAGTAGACGAAAAGGCCAGACAGCACTGGGGGGAACCCGTAGAGGGTGTACGTGATGGTCTTCACGGCGCCCTTGCCACCGAACTCCTTGAGCCCGATGAGGGCGCCTAGGGGTATCCCTATCGCTGAGCCGAGTATCGTCGCCATGCCTGAGACGTACAGCGACAGCAGAGTTACCTCTATGAGTTCCAGTCCAGTAGTCGTCACCATCTATCGCACCAAATGTGCACCTTCACCTTGAGTTCTACGGCCGCAGAGATGACCGCGTCCACATTAGACTGCCCCTCGGAATGAACTGCGGAGGTCGAGCTCTTCAGGGATGTCGTGCTGGGAGTGTAGCCAACGGCGTTCGGGTAGAACAGCTGCTGCCCGTACTTCTCAAAGCTCGCAATGAGGTCCTGCCCTTCCTGCGAAACCATCCAGTTCTTGAACTCCGTCGCCAGCGTGTGGTTGATATGAGGGAACCTGGTCTCGTTCAGCACGATGCAGCTGTACTGGTTCTTCAGAAGGCCGTCTGTCTTCTGGTAGTTGTATACGATCTCCAGGTGCGGGATCAGGTCCTCAGATAGCCGTTGATAATACGTCGCGTCGTCGGAGAGGGTGTATGATGGTGTCGTGGCGTCCTCCTCCTCGCACATGTCAAGAAGATCGCCCATGCCCAACCCCGTGCCCACATACCAGTCCGAGAAGAGCGAGGCATTCAACCCCAGGTTCTTCCAGATGGAGAGCTCCATGGCGTGGGTTCCTGATTTGTCTCCTCTGGACAGGAACTGGACATTGCCAGCTGTTCCGTTGTCGTAGATCTTCTCGAACGCGGTCGTCGCGTTGGCAGAGTGGTTCGTGTCAGCCACGTCCGCCACCGACCCCACGACGATGAAGTTGTTATGCATCACGAGGTTGCGCGCCTCGCCGTATCCGTCATTCACGAAAGCAGTCTCCGCAGCCGGAGAGTGGACGAGCAATACATCCACATCGCCGTTCTTGCCGTGCGTCATCGCTGCTCCGGATCCGACAGCTATCACGTCAATCTCGCAGTCGAATTCCTCTTCGAACTCCGGGAGGATGTAGTCCAACAAACCTGAGTCGTACGTGCTCGTCGTAGTCGCGAGTCGGAGCACCTTGTCCTCCTTCGTGCAGAGAACATAGCCAACCGCCCCGCCGATCAATGCTACCACTACAATAATGGCTACTGCTACCGTCCAGTTTAGCTTCATGTTGCCACCGATATGCTTCTGCGAGCATAATGACAGGGGAGTATATAACGGTTATTTTGGGGCCAGCGCGCGGGGGCGCGCGAACCTCGAAATGTGAGGGCCCAGAGCAGCAGGTGCAACTTCTTTTATAGTGGCCGCTCTATTGGAACAACGCTAGGCTCGACCGGGACGTTCGGCGTGTCCTTGTACACCAAAACCGTCGTTAGTGGGGGTGACAGCTGGGGACGTCGTAACCGAACCGGCGCCGGTCCAGAAGCCAACTATGAGGCTCTGTCCGATGGGGTTGAAGGTGGCCTTGAGTCCAGCCGGAGGGCGGGACACATTGCCTTCGCCGCGGGCACCAGGTCAGGCCCTGACGGGAACAGCCTTACCGCGGACTCCCAACGCTCACCGGGAAGCGGGGCCGAGAAGGTTTCTGGGTAGCTGACGCTTGGAGAGGTCGGCAACCCCAGTGGCCTAGCACTTCGTTCTTTTCTCACCTGAGGTTCAGCCCTTGCCGACCATTACCTCGGTAGACTTGATGATCGCCACGACCTTGTCACCCTTCTTGAGCTTCAGGTCCTCGACCGATTCCTTCGTGATGAACGAGGTTATGACACCTGGTGCGTCCATCTTGATCTTGACCACTGCGCCGACTGCGCCCTTCTCCACGCTCACGATCTTCCCTGGGAACTGGTTCCTAGCACTTGTCTTCACGCAGATCGCCCAGGGATGAAACCGCACCAATGCCCATAAGTCATTTGCCGGAAACCGCGGGGCCAAGCGTGAATAAGAGAAAGAATAGAGAGTCGAGCACGGTGGGGGCCGCAGCGTGACAGTCCCCTTTTACTAGCTCAACCTACCCCAGCGTATAGGCGCCCTCTGGGATTGGTTGCCAACCGCTGTGTTGCCGTGTTTCCCGCTCTCATGTCTCAATAAGCGAGAGCTAGCTCATATCTTTTGCGGGACGGCGCACCCGAGGGTGTCCTTCGAGAAGTCGAAGAGAGTCTGTCTGTCCCCGAGCTGGGTCACCTCGAGCAGATGCCCTTCGGTGACCTCTCCGCACACTTCCGCCGTTATGTCCGAGCGGGCGAATTCATCTATGACAACCTTGGTACGAGCGGGCCTGCACGTCACGACGAAACCGCAGCCCTGGTACGCAGTGAGCCACTGGAGCTGGTCGACGCCCTTCGGCGCGGGGATCATCGAAAGCTCTACCCTTGCTCCCTTGCTGCTCGCCTCGAGCAGCATGCCCAGGCTCCCCAGCGCTCCAGGGTTGCTGATGTCCTTGCCGGCGGTCAGGTAGGGGGCGATCTTGTTCATCGTCCTGAGCTGTCTCTTCACGATCTCGCTGCTCTTCTTGGAGGTCGTATCCCACGAATAAGGCACTCCCTCTGTGAATTCGCCGTCCAAGTCCATCGCGAATATGACGGGTTCTCCCGGAGAGGCCCCGCTGCTTAGGACCAACCTCGATCTGTCCGTCTTGCCGAGGATCGCGACTCCGATCGCGTTGTAGGAAGTGTCCGGATGAGTGTGTCCCCCCACCATGGGGACACCGAACTTCTCACACGCCGCCCTCATGCCGGAGACTATCCTGCCTCGGACATCAACGTCTGCGCAGGAGAGCACGTTCACCATCGCAACGGGCATGCCCCCCATTGCTGCGATGTCGTTGACGTTCACAAGGACTGCGCAGTACCCTGCCCAGTACGGGTTCTTCTCTACAAGGTCCTCCAATATGCCATCGGCCGCCATGAGAAGGATCTCCTTCCCGCACTTGATCACGGCCGCATCCTCGCCGTAGGCTGCCAGCACGTCCTCGCTCTTGATAGGTATGAGACCTGCCGCAACGGGCGTTATCGGCGCTTTCCTGACTACGCCCCTGTACTCCCGGATCCCCTTGACCAGTTCCCCAAGATCCACGGCCACCAAATCCTCCTCGACTGCATGAATATGTGGATATCACAGCCTGAGCTGCGTTGTCTCCTTCAAATATCCCCGTGCGTTGAACCGCTCCACGACCACATCTGCCAGCACAGCAAGGAACTCACGCTCGAGGTTCTTCTCCACTATCACCGGGACATCGCTCGTGGGGACCTTGTAGCCCATCCTGGTGAGCAGCACCTTTGCCTCCGCGCGCTCCTCAGATGTGGCCTTCCTGCCCTCGACCGAGCCGTCCGCGCCGCACCTTCTGACCTCCATGTCGAACACTGCCCGCTTGAAGAGCTTCTGGAGACAGTAAGCCACAAGCGTGGCCCTCTCGTCCGCCGTCTTCCCGATCCTGCCGCAGCTCTCACCGACGAGTTCGTGAAGGCTCTTGTCTCGGGCGGCTGACAGAGAGAAGACCTTCGCGGGCAGGATGTCCTTCTCCTTGAGCACGTTCATGTCTGCGAGGGCCTTCAGGTATCCCGTAAGCTCGAGCCTGTGGAGCTTCACGCCTTTCGACGCGAGCTCCCTGCAGACACCACTGATCGACATCGGGTCCTTCTTGAGGATCTCGAGGACGAGCTCTTTCATATCCTTGTCCGGTGAGAACATCGAATCCGAATTGGTAACAGATTCGGTAATATAAAGATAATCGGGGCCAGACACCTTCGCCTGGGATTCCCTTCACGACCAGATTGCAGCTGACGACTCCCGTGAAACAGGTTTAAGGAAATATATCGGGGGCATGAGCCCCCTGTATGGTTTCTCAAGCGTTGTATGCCGCCAGGAAGGTCCTCCAGTTCATATCGACGGCGAAGGCAACTTCCGCGTACGCAGCCGAGTAGGTCTTCCACTCGCTCTTCACGCCCCACCACAGCGTCACGCCTCTGCACGAGTCTGCCATCCAGCCGCTCTCGACGGCCAGGACTGCGTTGTCGACCAGAGCGATCATGTTCGTGGTCGCGGTCCTTAGTGCGACGTCCTTGATCTTCGTGTCGGCCAGGAGTGCGTCTCCGAAGTCCGCCATATCAATGGTGTAGTACGTCGCGTAACAGCAGTAGCTGTTCGCAAGTGCCGTCTTGTAGTTCCGGATGTATATCGACAGATCGGCGTACATCGCGTTGCACCATGCCTGAAGAACCGCCGCGTTCTGCCCTATCATCGCGACGTCTATCGCGGCGAGGTTCACGGTCGTGTAGCAGCTGATCGGGTCGTAGTACGCTGCCCAACCTTGGACCAAATCCACCGCGACCTGTGCCGGAGTCCTGGCCGGATCGTTCGCGACCGGCGTTAGCATCAGGTCGTACGGGAACCCGTCCATCGGGATGGTCTCCTCTGACCCCACGAGTATTCCCACGAGGTTCGTCAGCGAGGCCTGATAGACCACTTCTATCGAGGCCATGTTGCAGCAGTCGAACGCCAGTATGTCGATGTACACGCCCGCAGTCTGGATCGCAGACTGCATTTCGGGCATGGTTATCCTGTCGACCGACGTCTGGTCGTTGCTGAAGTACCTCCACGCATACCCGTGGTCCCATGCGCTCACCGCCAGGTTCGTCGACGGATAGAGCGTGCTCACCTCTGTGATGAACCAGCTGAAGGTCGCACCGTCACCGAAGTTCATCTCAGGGTAGGTGTTCACGACCTGCCACGTACCTCCGGAGATCTCGATCAGCTCGGTCCCCTGCGTGCTCATCCTGTCCATCACCGCCACGATCTTCAGGCCGGACGATGCCGGGATCCTGAGCAAGGCGGGAAGTGAGTACTCCTCCCAGTACCTCTCCAGGTCGTTGTCCCCGTTCACAAACAATGCGTACGTCCATGGTGTGGGGGTCGCGTCAGCGCCCCTCGCATGCCATGCCACACATATTCCTGGCATCAGCACCAGGACGACCACCAAGACACCCAGGCCGGGTGCCGCATATCTTCTGTACAATGTCTTTTCCTCCCATCGAGCTTCCTCCCGGCCAAGCAGCCAACGGCGTGATACCCAGTGGCAGGGCATGGTCCTGTGCGTATTTCAATATTGGTCAGTAGCTCTCGACTATTCAGCGAAGGGCTCCTGCTGACAACCAATTGGCGGAAGACTCAGAGCGCGGGCCCGACCAGCTGCCACAGGATGAGCGCGAGGACCGTCAGCGCAAGGGTGATGGATATCGATCCCACGAGCTGGTCCCTCTTCTCCTTCGTGTACTTCGTGCCTTTCCTGTCGATCAGGTAGTCGAGGCCGTCCCGGAAGATGTAGCCCCCGTCAAGGGGCACCGCGGGCAGCACGTTCGTGAGGCCGATCATGAGATTCAGCCAGAATATCCAGTAGAGCGAGTTTGTCAGGAGCCAGAAAGCGCCGTCCGGCATCCATGCCAGCCCGCCGGTCGGTTCGTACAGGTCCGTGACCGGGGACCGCACGGGGGCGAGGTCGAGGAACGGCAGCGCCACGAGCCTCAGCCATGACATCGAGAAATCAGAAAGGTCGTTGTCTCCCTCGAACGGGTGGGACAGTAATGCCGCGTAATAGTCTGCGTCCTCCGTCCTGAGCCCTAGGTTCAGGAACCCTCCGCCCAGATATCCGACGCCCTGGTAGCTGGGGTCGTTGTTGTTGGGGTCGAACTCGTCGTAGTAATCCCACTTGTCAGAGAGAGTAAGCGACGTGATCGTGGGGTCGGCAACGAAGGAATCCACGGAATCGCTGTAGGACATGACGACAACCGCCACCACCTCTCCAGCGTGCCTCCCGGCCATCACATCCGAGATCGCATCTGCACTGCCGATCTCCATCCCCGCTATGGATATGAGGAGCATGCCAGTCCGGATGCCAGCGTTGTAGGCTGCGAAGTCTTCTGCAACGTACGCGACCACGACGCCGTCGAGGACCTCAGCGCTTCTCAGCTCTCCTTTGAAGTAGTATTCAACGGTGACGTTTGACCCGGGGCTCGTCGAAGTCCGTTCGTCGAAGTCCGCGGCTGACGATAGCGTGATCCCCCCGATGGATGCAATCACGGAGCTCGGGAAGATCCCCGCCCTCTCGACCGGTGAACCTTCAATGACCCCGACCGCGAGTGCTCCGTCGTTCACTGGTTCCAGAGATGACATCATCACCCCTGAGAACAACGCGAGCACGGCCAGCGATAGCAGTATGTTGCTCGCAGGGCCTGCCGCGAAGACCTTCGACCTCTTTGCCCTGGTCGTGCTCTGGAGCTCCTTTTCGTCAGGCTCGACGAACGCGCCCATGGGGAACACAAGGAACACGACTCCCATCGACTGCACCTTCATGCCGCCGAGCCGCGTCATGATCCCGTGGGACAGCTCGTGGACGACTATCGCGATGACAAGACCTAGTATCCCGTACCCCAGCGGTATCACCGGGTTCAGACCGGGGATGCCGAGTATCAGCTCGGGCGAGGGCGCTTGGTCTATCTGGGGCACGATGGTGGCCTCCCAGAGCAACAGGAGCATGATGAGCGCCATCGCGCCCGCGCAAATCCAGAGAGACACCCTGCCATAGAACGTCCAGAGTCGTTTCCAGGACGCCAGTCGGTCGACGATGTCTCTGCCCTTCCGGGTCTTCCACATGATCATCGGACCGTAGAGGCTCATGCTGTGCCTCTCAAGCCACTTCGATCTTTTCAGGACATAGATGAGCGCAATCCATGCGATGAAAA
>Ga0214474_1000441_pt1 | contig 20758 bp, 23 predicted proteins | sample RVTome_2_FD_187335 | JGI IMG/M metagenome (GOLD analysis project Ga0214474, IMG submission 187335) | Soil microbial communities from uranium-contaminated site in the Upper Colorado River Basin, Wyoming, United States - RVT95D214 HiSeq ...
AGCCATCTCCAAGGGATTGGAGGTGGCAGGGGGTCTACGGTTCGACCCCGGCGCGTTCCAGCATGACGTGATGATGATCCTATACGAGCCAGCGATGGCCGCACGGTCGGAGCCGAATGGAACGAGTTGCGTTCAGGCAGTGACCTGACGGTCACCACCCGATAATGCAACAGAACCACTGCCGGTCACTTTCCCCAGAGGAGTGAGCTTATCATCCTGGGTATGCTGGCGTATATGGAGCTGTCGGACCAATCCAGCTCCTCCTTCTCGCATACGGTCGACTCGCTCAGTTCCGAAGCCGCCGACCTCAGCTGGTCCAGCTCCCCCGCGCTGGCCTTCCCCTTCGCGACGACCCTGTCTATCCGGTGCATGAGCTCCCTGGCCGCCTCGATCCGAGCCTTTGTGCGCTCAGCCACATCCTCCGAGATGAGCCCCATCTCGGCCTTGATCGAGTTCAGCCCCAGGCCGGCCGAGTAGGTCGATTCCACAATCGCGTCCCTGGACATCCATTCGGTCTCGTAGTTCAGCACGTATTTCCAGCTGGGCATGGACGCCAGCCGAATGTGGTCCTCGAGGCTCGAGGCGAAGATCCTGTAGCCGTGAGTCTCCGGATTCTCGAAGGCTATTCCCCCAGGATCGATGAACGGCGCGAGCGGGCTTATGAACGGGAAGAGCCTCTTGCCCTTGAACCGTTTGTACAGCGCCCTCGTGTATTCCACCGTATTGTCAACGGATTCCTTAGTCTGGGCCGTAAGTCCGATCATGTAGAACAAGTCGAACCTCCCGCATCCCGCGTCCAGGAAGAGCTCGGCGGACTTCTCCATCGCTGTTGCAGTGTAGTGCTTCCCATGCGCTTTCCTGACCGCATCGTCGTGGGTCTCCGGCGACATCTGCACGCTGAAGCGCTCGATGCTCCTCTTGACCTCCCCTACGAACTCCGAGTCCGCGGGAGTGAACAGCTCGATGATGACCTCGTTCTTGACCCTGCGCTTTCTCAGTTCGGAGAGGAACTCGGATGCGTACTGCTTCCCCGCCTGTCTGATGTCCCCGACCACGAAGGTCGCGCCTTTCACATACTCCTCGGCTCGCGCGACGTCGTCCGCCAGCAGTTTCGGGGAACGATATGCGGGCTTCTGTCTGCCCATTTTGCTCGAGAAGGACCAGCACGAGCCCGCACAGTTCAGGCAGTTGTGAGTGCACCCCCTGACTGATACAGCTATGGACATCGGATTCGCTTTCCAGTTCTTGTACGGAAGGTGCCCTTCGAGGTCCCTGTACTTCAGCACCTTCCTGACTATCATCCCGTAGTCTATCAGCACTTCGTCCAGGTGTTCGGGCACGTGTTTGAGAGGATTGACCCTCGTCCTTCCCCCGTCTCTCCACGTGAGGTTGGGCGTCGCGTCTGGTCTAACACCGTTAGAGATGGAGTCCATTAGCGATTCCATGGGCATCTCAGTCGAATCTCCCCTGACGACGAAGTCCACCTGCGGGTAGCCGGATATGAGTTGCTCGTGATAGTACGATGAGCTGAAACCCCCGAGAATCACGGGAGCGTCGGGATGGTGCTTCTTGACGATGCGAGCGAGTTCGAGGGCGCCCTGGACATGCGGCATCCAGTGGAGGTCAATTCCGAATGCCCCAGCGTCCATGCCCTTGACGAATCTCTCTGGATCGAACTTGTCAGATGCCAGCATTCTGGAGGCTATGTTGGCTATCCGCACTTCGTAGCCTTTGGACTCGAGGTGGGATGCGATCGTCGTGAAGCCGATGGGATACATCTCGAATACCGGGGTGGAGGGGATGAGGTCGCTCACGGGGCCTAGAAGGAGCGTCCTCTTCCTGAAATCCAGGACGCTGGGCGGGTGAAGCAGCACCAGGTCTGGCTTGGCCATCGGCTAAGCAACCCCGAACAGGCTATAAAAACCTACTCTGCAACAGTCGGCAACATGCCTGGAGGGCCAGCGGTATTTTATATCGGATAGGTCCTATATTTGCCTGAGGAGATTGTAGTATGAGAACCTCGAGATTGATACTAGGCTCTCTTGGAATTGTGCTGGCGCTGCTGCTTGTGGCCAACATGGCCTCTGCGGCACAGACCACACTCACGTCGAACACGCCGTTCACTATGATGTTGACGGCGGACGACGGTGATTCGATATCGCTCACGTGGTCGGCGAACGCTTCTGTAAGGTGCTGGGTGACTGACCCGGGTGGCAATACGGTGTACGATGAGACGGGTCTCTCAGACTGGCTGGAATTGATATCCGTGGAATCCACTGGAACATACACGCTGCACTGGCAGAGGCAGGTGTCGACAGACGTCAGCCTGACGTATGACGCCTCGGTGGTACCATTCGGCAACCTCTCGGACGCCTTCGACTGGGCCTTCTGGGCACTAGTCATAGCCGGGCTTGTGATCGTGGCGGTCATCATCGTAGTTGTGGTCGTCGTCATCATGGGCGACAGGAAGAAGAAGGCCGTGGCCCAGGCGCCGATGCAGCCTTACGCGGGAGCGCCAGTTGCGCAGCCTGCAGCGGTTCCTACAGGGACGTGTCCGTACTGTGGCAATATCGTCGACCCGCAGTTCGTGTTCTGCCAAAAATGCGGTGGAAAAGTACGCTGATTTCGTCATGAGCCATCCAAACCCTTTACCTTTCGTTTCATCTCCTGTTTACTGACTTGGTCGTTTTCCAGTGGCAATGGCCGAAAAACGCTTTATACAATGGAGTGAATCCGAGGGCGATGCTGGCAGACGACTACATGGGTGTCGCCGTCTTTGCGATCATTGCCGTCCTCTTCCCGACACTGGCATTCTTTCTGTCCAGGTACTTCAGGACCGACAGAAACGACCCGCGGGGAAAGACCACATACGAGTGCGGCGAGGTGCCGATAGGCGATGCCCAGATACAGTTCCACTTCCAGTACTACATGTACGCAATCATGTTCGTCGCCTTTGACCTCGTGACGGTGTTCGTACTCATGTGGGCCCTCGTGTTCACCGACCTCAGCGAGCTCGCGAAGCTGTTCATGCTGATGTTCCTTGGTGTGCTGCTAGTCGGCGTGACCTACGCCCTCAAGAAGGAGGAGATAGTCTGGATATGAAGGCCGAGCCAGACAAGAGCGGGGGGATCGGGCAGGCTGTCATGTTCCGCTCACGGGATTTCCTGAAGTGGAGCGACGAGGTCCTCGAAGGCGTGCTCAGACGTTCTCCTGTGGGCGCCGGTATTGACCTCGTCACGAAGGATTTCTTCAACTGGGCCACGAGGAACTCGATATATCCCCTTCACTTCGGGATAATGTGCTGCGCTCTGGAGATGGCGGTCGCGTCCGCGCCCAGGTTCGACGCCCAGAGGTTCGGAGTCATTTACAGGTCAACGCCCAGGCAGTGCGATGTCCTGCTCGTCAACGGCCCCGTTAGCAAGAAGCTCAAGCCTGCCCTGAGGAGGCTGTACGACCAGATGCCAGAGCCGAAATGGGTCATCGCGATGGGCGAGTGCGCGATCTCGGGAGGGCCGTTCTACGGGAGCTACAGCGTCGTCCCAGGAGTGGACCAGTTTATTCCCGTGGATATCTACATCCCGGGGTGCCCGGCCAGGCCCGAGGCCCTGATCGACGGGATAATCAAACTCCAGAAGATGATCAAAGACAACAGAAAAGGCCTGATGACAGGAAGGTAATAGGTCGGGGAACGCTCACATGGCTGCGGGGGAATCGGGTAGGATAGGCCCTTCCATTGATATCGAGAGGGCCAGGACGAGGATCGACGAAGAGCCCGAGGACAAGGTAGTCCGGAGGCTCATGGAGCGGTTCCAAGCGACCATCTCCGAGCCGGCGATGCTGGGAAAAGGCAGGGTCAGGATTCGGATCGACAAGAAGGACCTGTTCGATGCCTGCAGGTACCTGAAGGACAGCCTCGGCTTCGAGCACATCTCGATGATCTCGGCCGTTGAGTACGACGCCAGGTTCGACATAGTCTACCACATAACATCATACCAGTCAAAGCTCCTGCTGGAGCTCATCACCACGACTACCAAGGATGATCCGAGCGTGGACTCGGTCTCCTCGGTCTGGGGAGGGGCGAACTGGCAGGAGAGGGAATCGTACGACCTGATGGGGATAGTCTTCAAGAACCACCCGAAGCTCGAGCGGATTCTCCTCCCCAAGGACACTCTGTACCATCCGCTCAGGAAGGATTTCAGGTGACCATCCATGGCTGAGATGTGGATCAACATGGGACCCCAGCACCCGATGACCCACGGGCTGTGGAACCTCAGGATCAAGGTCGACGGCGAGACTATCACTGACGCCGAGCCGGAAGTGGGCTACCTGCACAGGGGCATCGAGAAGTTATGCGAGGACAGGACCTACACGCAGATCATACCGATAACGGACAGGCTGTGCTACGGCTCCTCGCTCACCTGGAGCCACCTTTACTGCCTCACGGTCGAAGACCTGATGGGGGTCGAGGTGCCGGAACGGGCGGAGTACATAAGGGTCATGGCCATCGAGATGCAGAGGATAGCCTCCCACCTGATGTGGCTCGCAGCCTATGCGGCCGACCTCGGCATGATGGTAGGTTTCATCTATGGCATGAGGGACAGAGAGGTGTTCATCGACCTCCTTCAGGCCCTCAGCGGCTCGAGGCTGACGTACAACTATCCTAGGATAGGCGGCGTTGCGCACGACCTCCCGCACAACTTCGACAGGGACGCGCTGCGCGCTTGCGAATACATGGAGAAGAAGCTCAAGGAGTACGAAGACATCTACGACGGCTCCAAGGTCTTCATGATGAGGAACGAGGGCATCGGCCTCCTGAAGAAGGAGGATGCGCTGAACCTCGGGGTTACCGGCCCACCACTGAGAGGCTCGGGGGTCAAGTACGACCTCAGGAAGGACATGCCGTACTCGGTCTACGAGGATATCGATTTCCAGCCAAGATCACACCCTGCATGCGACTGCTACGCCAGGTACAGGGTCAGAATGGACGAGATGTGGGAGAGCTGCAGGATCATACGCCAGACCGTCAAGAAGATGCCTAAGGGCAAGTGGAGGGTCGTGGCGCCTAGGAACGCCCCCGAGGGCACGGGCTTCGGCAGGGTCGAGGACCCGCGGGGAGAAGCTGTGATGTACGTTGTGGGGAACGGTACAGACCGGCCCTACAGGCTCAAGATCCGGAGCCCGATTTTCGTGACCGTTTCCGCTGCCCCGAAGATGCTGATCGGGTACAAGGTCGCCGACGTGGTTGCGATCATGGGGGGCCTGGACATGTGCATAGGGGAGGCTGACAGGTGAAGCCATGAACCTCTACGAGTTCTGCTACGGAATCATCCACTGGCTCGTGGACCTCGTCAACAACCTATGGTACTGGCTCGGCGACCTGTTGCCATGGTGGTTCGGGGACTTCTTCACAGCTGTGGGCGATTTCGCCCGGTCGGATGGACACCTCTCCGTGATGACGATCCTTCTCGAAGGTGTCGTCATACTCGTTGTCGGCCTGGTCAACGTGCTGAACTTCATATGGATAGATAGGAAGTTGAGCGGGCGCATATTCGATTTCTACGGGCCGTATTATGTCGGCTACAGGATAGGGGGCTGGCTGCAGAACCTCGCGGATGGCATAAAACTGTTCACCAAGGAGATCATCACTCCAGCCAAGGCGGACAGGGTAGGCTTCCTAGTCGCCCCCATTGTATTCGTCGGCTCATCCGTGCTCGTTCTGGCGGCGATACCGTTCAGCCACAACTTCGGGATAGCCACCAACGATTCCGGGGCAGGCATACCCGCGGGGGTCCTGTTCGCGTTCGCAATGTTCGCCATCGCCCCGTTCGCCATTCTCGTTGCCGGCTGGTCCTCGAACAACAAGTACACTCTCATCGGTGGGATGAGGTCCGCTGCCCAGATGATGAGCTACGAGATACCGATGCTCTTGATTGTCGCCAGCGTGCTCCTGCTCGCGGGCGGGTTCAGCTTCGGGGAAGTCGTCGACGCGCAGCACGATATCTGGTTCGCCATCCCGCTCTTCTTGGGATTCATCGTGTTCCTCGTGTGCATAGTCGCCGAGGTCGAGGTACAGCCGTTCGACCTGCCTGAGGCGGAGGCCGAGCTCGTGGAGGGCTGGACGACCGAATACTGCGGGATGCGGTTCGGCCTTTTCATGATGACAAGCTACCTGAGAGGATATGCGGGTGGAGCGCTCACAACAGCCCTGTTCCTCGGGGGGTGGCAGGGCCCGAGACTGATACCAGACGAGTTCTGGTTCCTGATCAAGGCGTACATCGTCTTCTTCGTTGTCGAGTGGATGAGATGGTCCCTGCCTAGGATCAGAGTTGACCAGATCCTGGGACTCGGGTGGAAGCGCCTCATGCCGCTCGCGATACTCAACCTGTTGATCGCAGCCGCGATGAAGACCATGGGGTGGTTCTGATGGCCGAGGCCAAGCAGAAGAACACGTACACGGGCTTCGTTGTCAAGCCGATGCTCAGGACCATGCGCACGTTCGTCAAGTCCCTCATACTGGGCAGGCCTAACACCGTTCTCTACCCATACCAGAAGCTCGACCTGCCCCAGGTCTACCGCGGGCTCCACACGCTCGATTTCAAGAAATGCATAGGCTGCGGGAACTGCGTGATCATCTGCCCCAACGACTGCATGTGGCTCGAGAAGATAGACGACCCGGAGCTGGGGAAGATTGAGCGTCCAGGGGTCGACATCGGGAGATGCCTGTTTTGCGGGTTCTGCGCTGAGGTATGTCCGACCGCGGCCCTGCACATGACCACTGAGTTCGAGCTGGCGAACCACGAGCGCAACAAGCTCAGGTTCAGCCCCAAGGATATCAGAGACGACAAGTTCGCTGACACCTTCAAGGAGGAGCGGTCGAGGCGTTCTCTCCCGTACCTGAACATGGAGAAGTGCACCAGCTGCGAGAAGTGCGGGGAAGAGTGCCCCGAGATGTGCATCGCGATCGTGCCCGTCGAGGGCACGGGCAGAAAGAGGCCCGAGATCAACTTCGCGAAATGCACATCGTGCGGCAAGTGCGCCGTCGTTTGCCCCGAGAAGGCTCTTGAGATGACGGATGTGTACGAGGCATACTTCGAGATGCCCGAGCCGAAGCTCGTCCTGGAGAACTGCACTGGGTGCCAGGCGTGCTCCAAGGCCTGTCCCGCTGAGGCGGTCTACATGCTCGAGATGCCAGGCACCGAGAAGGTGCTCAAGGACGGCAAGAAGACTAAGCCCAAGAAGCGCGCAGTGTTCATTCTCGAGAAGTGCGTCGGCTGCGGCAGGTGCTTCCGCGCGTGCAAGTTCAAGGCGATCGACATGCCGGGGGTGAAGAAGTGACCTGGGAGCTGTTCGTGTTCCTGTTCCTGGCCGCCTCTGCGCTGATATCCGCCATGCTCGTCATAAGCTCTCGGGAGATCGTACACAGCGTGATCGCACTCGCGACCTGCTTCATCTCCGTCGCGTGCATGTACGTCATGCTCAACGCGGAGTTCGTCGCGATCGTCCAGATATTCGTCTACGTCGGGGCTGTCGTGGTCGTGATCCTGTTCGGCATCATGCTTACGAAACGGGAGATCATGGAGAGTGAGAAGCGATGAGGTGGCAGCCAGTGCTGAAGGCCCTCTCGGTCGTCCTGCTCGCTCTACTAATAATCCTATCGATACTGTCCGCTTCCTGGCCCGAGGAGGACATGGATGAGTTCGACAATACGAGCGAAGAGTTGGGGAGGACCCTGTTCGGCACCACAGATGCCACTGGCTATGGTCTTATCGTCTTCTTCATAGGCCTGCTCCTGCTGGTCGCCCTGCTCGGAGGAATATTCCTGGCGAAGGAGGAGAGGGAATGATACCGCTCGTCTATTGGCTGGTATTCAGCTCGCTCCTGTTCTGCATCGGCGCGTACGGCGTTCTCACGAAGAGAAACGCGATCGTCGTGCTGATGTGCATAGAGATCATGCTCAACGCCGCGAACATCAACCTGGTCGCGTTCAGCTCTTACCACAGCTCTCTGCACCCCGCACTGGGCGCGGACCTGTCAGGCCAGGCGTTCACCCTGTTCTCGATCGCGATTGCTGCCGCGGAAGTCGCAGTCGGGCTGGCGATCATACTCTCCGTGTATCGCAGGTACAAGACTATCGATGTTGACCAGATCAACATCCTGAGGTGGTAGAATGGACTGGCTGCAGCTCGCTTGGCTTATCCCGGTATTCCCGTTCGCCGCGTTCATCCTCATCTCGCTCCTGCCGAAGCGCACGTTGTTCTGGGAGGACGGCGGGGGATATGCGATAGCCGGCGCGGGCGGCGCGCTCATCCTGTCCGTGTTCGTCATCTGGGACGTCATCAACGGCAGAACGCTCACAGGGCCGGAGGCGCCCGAGTTCACTTGGGTGCTGATAAACGCCCCCGGAGAGGCCCTCCAGATAACCTTCGGCATATGGATCGACCAGCTCGCAGCCCTCATGCTGCTCGTCGTGTCGGTAGTCGGCACTCTCGTCGTGATCTACTCTGGCGGGTACATGCATGCGGAAGGCGACACCCGGAGACGGTACTACGCGGAGATCACTCTCTTCATATCGGTGATGTACGGGCTTGTCATCTCGAGCAACTACCTCCAGATGTTCATCTTCTGGGAGCTCGTGGGCCTGTGCTCCTACCTGCTCATCGGCTTCTGGTACGAGCGCCCGAGCGCCGCGAGCGCAGCGAAGCGCGCGTTCATCGTGACCAGAGTCGGCGACATCATGTTCATGGCAGGGATCATCATCCTGCTGAAGTACGTCGGCACGCTCGATTTCGAGCCGCTGTTCGCGGAGGCCGGCACTAGGGTTCCGCCCGAAATGCTCGCCCTCTCCACCGCGCTGATATTTGGCGGAGCGGTCGGCAAGAGCGCGCAGTTCCCTCTGCACGAGTGGCTTCCTGATGCCATGGAAGGCCCGACGACGGTCTCCGCCTTGATCCATGCCGCGACGATGGTTAAGGCTGGCGTATACCTCGTCGCGAGGAGCTATCCGCTGCTGGTCCAGACGCCTGAGAGCTTGCTCATCGTGGCGTGCATAGGCGGAGTGACCGCTCTCTTGGCGGCGACTGTCGCGCTCGCAGCCACGGACATAAAGCGCGTCCTGGCATACAGCACGGTCAGCCAGCTCGGGTACATGACTCTCGGCCTCGGCGCGGGAGGGTACCTGGTCATGGAGGCCGGCCTGCCGAACGGGTACAACGCAGCCACATTCCACATGATGAACCACGCGTTCTTCAAGGCGCTGCTGTTCCTGTGCGCGGGCAGCGTCATACACGCTGTGGGAACGAACGATATGCGCCTCATGGGCGGACTACGTAAGAAGATGAAGATCACCTCTCTGACCATGCTCATAGGCGCTCTTGCCATCGCTGGCATACCGCCTCTGTCTGGCTTCTGGAGCAAGGACGAAGTGCTGTCCGCAGTTTATCACGCCGGGGACTTCGACCCTGTGTTCTTCCTGCTCTGGGCCATGGGCATCGGCACGGTGTTCATGACGGCCTTCTACATGTTCCGCATGTGGTTCCTGACATTCGCTGGAGAGCCTCGCTCCGACGTTCACGCTCACGAGTCTCCCAAGATCATGACGGTGCCGCTGATCATACTCGCGGGCCTCGCAATAACCTCTGGATTCGCGCTGTTCATTGGAGACGGGTTCGGCGGCTTCATGGAGCAATCAATCGAAGACACCGGGATATCGCCGCCCCATGAGACGATGGTCGATATCGCGGTCAACATCTTCTCCGATCCTCTGACATACGTCTCGCTGGTGCTCGCACTGGTCGGCATGGGGCTGGCGTACAAGGTCTACTATCTGCCCGGTTTCGACCGGTCCATTTTCGTCAAGGGCGTGCCTGGCAAGTTACACAAGGCCTTGGAGAACAGATGGTACATCAGCAAGGCATACGACGATTTCGCGGTGAAGGTCGTGTACGCCTTCTCTGTGCTGGCGGACATGTTCGACAGGTACGTGATCGACGGAATCGTGAACGGGTTCGCATACCTCGGCGGCAGGAGCGGCGGATGGATGCGGAAGGTCCAGGACGGGAACGTCCAGCGCTATGCCAGCCTCATCGTGATAGGGATATGCCTGCTGCTGATATTCATGCTGTACATATTGCCATGGGGAGGGTGGTGAGGGATGTTCGAGAATATTCCTATCTTGACGATAATAATAATGCTCCCACTTCTGGGCACTGTCGTCACCCTCCTTCTCGGGAAGCACGAGAGGCACGCGAGAGTCGTCGCTCTTGCTTTCTCGTTGGCTACATTCTTGCTGTCGCTGCTAGTGGTCTACGCGTTCGTGACTGCGCCGGACCCTGCATCCGCGGAGAACAACTACCACAACGGGTACCAGTTCTATGAGAGCTACAGCTGGGTCGATTCGCTCGGGATAAGTTTCACAGTCGGGCTCGATGGGATCAGCCTTCCGCTCTTCGTGCTGACGACCCTGCTCTGCCTGCTCTCCGTGCTCTTCTCCTGGGACACGACCCTGAGGCCCAAGGAGTACTTCGGCCTGATGCAGATCCTCGAGGTGGGCGTGCTCGGGGTGTTCGTATCGCTCGACTACTTCATGTTCTACGTCTTCTGGGAGGTCGTCCTGATCCCGATGTACTTCCTCATCGGAGTGTGGGGTGGGCCGAACAAGGACTACGCCGCGATCAAGTTCTTCATATACACCCATGTCGCGAGCCTCGCGATACTGGTTGCCATCATGGCGATGTACTTCGAGGCTGGTGTGCGCAGCTTCGGCATGGAGGAGATCGCCCAGGAAAGCATCGGGTTCTCGAGGGGTATGCAGCTAGCGATCTTCGCCGCGATGTTCTTCGGGTTCGGCGTGAAGCTGCCCATGGTCCCGTTCCATACGTGGCTTCCTGATGCTCACGTTGAAGCGCCAACGGCGGGATCCGTCCTTCTGGCCGGACTGCTGCTGAAGATGGGCGGATACGGTATCATCAGGGTGGCGATAACGTCTCTTCCGTCCGGTGCTGACGACATGGTTTTCCCCATGGCTGCGATAGGCACTGCGAGCATACTCTACGGCGCGATAGTCTGTCTCGCCCAGAAAGATCTCAAGAAGATGGTGGCCTACTCATCGATCAGCCACATGGGCTTCGTTTTGTTGGGCTTCGCAACCCTGAGCGAGATCGGCGTCGTTGCCGGCGTGTTCCAGATGTTCGCCCACGGCCTCGTGACAGCGGTCCTGTTCATGATGTGCGGCGTGGTGCAGCACAAGTGCGGCACGAGGATAATCCAGAACCTGGGCGGGCTGGCAAAGAAGATGCCAATCGCCGCTGCCTTCATGACCGTCGGGTTCCTGGCCTCGCTCGGCCTCCCGAGCATGGTGAGCTTCCCATCCGAGTTCATGGTCCTATACGCGACCTTCAGCGCATGGTCTCTGTGGGTCCTTGTACCAATCATCGCGGTCGTGATAACCGCTGCCTATTACTTGTGGGCGCTTCAGCGGTCGATGTTCGGTCCGATGACGACCAAGATTGACATGTCTCATGTGCGTGACGTCGACTGGTTCGAGGCCGTTCCGGTCGGTCTGTTGATTGCGCTCATCGCGTTCTTCGGGGTGTTCCCTGGCCTCATCTTCTCAAGGATAGACCCCGCGGTGCAGACCCTGATACTCCGGCTATTCGGAGGTGGATGATATGGCAGCATGGGAGTCACTTCAGCCGTTCCTGCCACAGCTTCTGCTCGTCCTGTTCGCTCTGTTGATGCCCGCCCTAGACTACATGTTCAAGGACAAGCGCGTCCTGGCAGCGGTGGCACTCGCGCCTCTGCTGGGGATATCCGCAGCCGTGGCTCTCTGGACCCTTGCGGGAGTCTGGGAGCCCCCGACCAGCAGCATACAGCTGCTGAGCATCGATGTCTTCTCGGGCATGTTCATGCTCGTCTTCATGTCCGTGGGCATCATCGTGGTCTTGAGCTCTCCTGAGTTCATCTCCAAGGACAAGAACCAGGGTGAGTACTACGCGCTCATACTCCTGGCCATCACCGGTATGACGATCGTTGCCGAGGCCGAGGACCTGATCGCCCTGTTCGTGGGACTCGAGATAGCAGGGATCTCGTCCTTCGCCCTGTCAGGCTTCCGGAAAGGAGAGAAGCGGTCATCTGAGGCGGCAACGAAGTACTTCATCGTGGGCGGATTCTCATCCGCGTTGACTCTGTTCGCGATTTCGCTCTTCTACGGCATCGCGGGGACGACGAGCATCTCGGAGCTTGGACCGAACATGGAGGACATGTTCTCCAGGATGGACGGCGCTGAGTCCGTCGCGCTTCTCGCGACCGTCCTTCTGTTCGCGGGTCTAGGCTTCAAGATCGCCGCTGTCCCGTTCCACATGTGGGCCCCGGACGTGTACGAGGGCGCTCCGACCCCGATCTCCGGCTTGCTCGCAGCGGCATCGAAGAAGATGGGCTTCGCCGCTCTGTTCAAGGTCTTCCTCCTCGGCATAATCGTCGTGAAAGCGGATTGGGAGGTAGCGATCGCAGCCATCGCCATCATCACCATGACCGTCGGCAACCTGATCGCGGTTTCGCAGACGAACATCAAGAGGATGCTCGCGTACTCCTCGATCGCCCAGGCGGGGTACATCCTTATCGTCTTGCCGGTAGGGACCCAGTACGCAGTTGCGGGCGGGATATTCCATATACTCACCCACGCGTTCATGAAGTCCGGGGCGTTCATGGTCGTCGCTGGCATGGGAGCAGCTGCCGTGGGAGAGAAGCTGGACGACTTCAAGGGGCTGAGCAGGCGCTCGCCGTTCCTCGCCTTCGCCATGGCCCTGCTTCTTCTATCGCTGGCAGGGATCCCGCCCCTCGCGGGCTTCTCGAGCAAGTTCGTCCTATTTTCGTCCGCCGTGTATGGATCGTTGGACCCCGGGCCGAGCTGGCTCGTTTGGCTCGCGATCGCAGGAGTGCTCAACAGCGCATTGTCCCTTTACTATTACGCGCGCGTTATAAAATTCATGTACATGGACAAGGGACCCGCGGAGAAGTTCAGACCTCCGCCGATGATCACGGCCGCCGTGGCTATAGCGGTCATCATGACGGTCATACTCGGCGTAGGTTTCGAGCCGGTGGTGGACGCGCTTCTGGAGATGGCGGGGGACCTCTTCCGCGCCCTGCCGCTTGGGACCTGAGCAGAACCTCCTGGAAACCTGGGAATTGGACGTGCCAGTAAACCATTAGGATTAAGTAGGGATGGGGTGATATGCGCCCCCGATGACCACTTCCCCATGGGGTTTTGGCATCGACAGAGAGCTGAGGCTCGTCGATGAGAAGCTTCATGAAATGGTTAATTCAGAGGAGCAGCTTCTGACGGATGCGGCACTCCATGTCATCGACGCCGGCGGGAAGCGGATCAGACCCGCGGTGACGATTCTTGCTTACAAGGCCCTCGGTGGCAAGGACACCGAAGAGATAGTCAACATTGCCGCGGGCTTCGAGCTCATCCACTCGGCGACCCTCGTCCACGACGACATAAACGATGGGGGCAAGACGAGGAGGGGGAAGATCACAGTTTTCAAGAAGTTCGGCCTTCACAACGCCGTTGTCGCGGGCGACTTCCTGTTCGTGAAGGCGTTTGCCCTCGGAGGACTGTACGACAAGACCGTTGTAAGCACTACTGCAGACGCTTGCGCGAAGCTCGCTGAGGGAGAGATTCTGCAGTCAAGGTTCAGGCACACACAGGACCTGTCCGTTGATCGTTATGTTCAGATCATGGAGAGGAAGACCGCAGAGCCCCTGAAGGCTGGAGCCATGGTTGGCGCGTATCTTGCTGGTGGCAAGGCCGAGGAGATACAGAGCATGGGCGCTTACGGGCTCAACCTCGGCATAGCGTTCCAGATCATCGACGACATCCTCGACTTCACGGGGAGCGAGGCCAAGACTGGCAAGGCGCCTGGCTCGGACCTGTCGGAAGGGTACCTGACGCTGCCTTCTCTGCTCGCGGCGAAGATATCGGCCGAGGCTAGGGAGGCCGTGATGAACCTCGTGGAGATGGAGGCTCCGTCTCCGGAGGCGATAAAGAGGGCCACTGAGCTGGTCGTCAGGTCGGGCGCGATCGAGAAGGCGAAGGGGATGGGCGAGTACTATGGGATGGAGGCTCTACAGAGCCTCGGGTCAATATCCAACAACGAGCACAGCCAGGCGTTGAGGGACTTGGTCAGGAAGGTCCTCGACAGGGACTCGTAGGTGTGCACGATGGACAACCGGGGCATGACTGCGACTGAATGGCTTGAGGTTGAGGAGGCGATGGAGACCATCGCACCCTACTATGAGAAGGTAAACTACCTGATGACCTTCGGAATGGTCGACAGGTGGAGGCATGAAGTCGCCGCCCTTGCGAAGCCGGACGAGACGGTCCTTGAGATCGGCTCAGGCCCGGGGCTGTTCACGCGCCTGCTAGATTCTCAGCAAGTATATTGTCTCGAGCCGTCTAGAGATCTCGCGATCAGATCAAGGTCAGAACTGGACGGGAACAGAGTCACTCTTCTGAGAGGAGTAGGAGAGGAGATACCGCTCGCAGAGTCCTCGGTCGATCGCGTCTTCTGCGTGTTCTCCTTCAGGGATTTCTTCGATAGGGAGCGGGGAGCGGCGGAGATGCTGCGGGTCCTCAGGGAGGGCGGGGAAGCTCATATCGTGGACATAGCGAAGCACGAGCAAGGACCGTTCTCGAAGCTGATGGATGTACATGTCAAGTACATGGTCCCCGTCCTTGCCAGGGTTGCTGCCGGCCCGTGGAAGGGCGATGTCTGGCAGCGCGACCCGTACAGGACCTTCGGGAAGACATTCCATGCTTTCGGGACCGCTCAGGTGCACGAAGACATACTCAGGCGGGCGGGCTTTGCTGAGGTATGCACGGAATTCCTCGCCTTGAAAGGAGCGGCGATGACCAGGGGGAAGAAGCCTTGGAAATCGACGTCCTGATCGTCGGGGCGGGGCCTGCAGGGAGCACGACAGCGAGATACTGCGCCGGGAAGAACCTCGACGTGCTCATAATTGACAGGAGGAAGGAGATAGGCTATCCAGTGCAGTGCGGAGAGCTCCTGCCTGGCGTGCGTGAGATGTACTCGATCTTCCCCAAGGGGATGAACCTCGAGGAGCTTTTTGCACTCGATCCGCGACTAGAGATATGGGAGAACGACCATGTCGATATCATATCTCCCGGAGGTCGGCAGTACAGGCTTGAGTTCAAGTCTTTCAGCCTAGACCGAAGGTCCTTCGACAAACATTTGGCCAAGTTGGCGGTGGAGGCTGGTGCCAGGGTGGAGACAGGCGCTTCTCTTCTGAGCATCAGGGACGGGATTGCAAGGACGACGATGGGTGACATGAAGGCAAAGGTCATCGTGGGTGCCGACGGTCCGACATCAAGGACTGCGAGGGAGGCGGGCATGGCCGCGCCATCAGCTCTCTACCCGGCGATCACGTGCAAGGCGCAAGGTGACTTCGGCAGGGATGTGAAGATGTACTTCGGGAGCGTCGCGCCATGTGGCTACGCTTGGATAATCCCGAAGAGGTCGGGCGCGAACATCGGCGTAGGCTTCCGGGCGGAGAGCACCGACAAGAGGCCGAGCGACGTCTTCTCGGGTTTTATTTCGAAGTTGGGATGTAAATACTCCGACGTCTCGATGGGGCTCGTGCCGGTGTCTGGTCCGGCGAGGTATACCGTCAAGGGCAATGTCCTGCTGGTAGGCGACGCGGCGGGCCTTGTGATGGCCACAAACGGTGGCGGTATTCCCACCGCGATGATTGCCGGGAGAATAGCAGGAGAAGTCATCAGGGCGCATTTCAAGGGGGATGCGAAGCTCGAGGAATATGATGTCAGATGGCGCGGAGTCATGGAAGGTCCTTTGAAAACCTCTCTGCGCACGAGAAAGCTTGCGAATATCGCCTTCGCGTGGGACCCGCTTCTCGGACTTGCCATGTACGTGTTGGGCAGGCGCGGTCTGGACAGGGCGATACGGTGTAAGCGGGCGTTGATCTAGCGAACCATCCGGCATCGCAGGTTCGCTCTATCTCGCTATCGCGTGTGCTTCTTCTTCCTTATCTTCGTCGGCCTGCCACAGACATCGCATTCTTCCACATTTGGCGGGAAAACCTTCCCGCATCCGGTACATCGAGCTTCCCATTCTCGAGTGGATTCTATCCCTTTCTGATCCACGCTTCTGCAGGGCACGCCCAAGACTTTGGCGAGGTTCTGTATCGTATAGTCGTCTGTCAGGAGCTCATATCCGAGATCGAGGGCCAACGCGAGGATCTCTAGATCCGTTTCAGATAGCCTGCGCGCATCGCCTGTAGCTCGGCCTTCTCTCTTGACTCGCTCAAGTGCCCGGCTGCTCGGGGAGTACACTCTTACTCTCGAGGCGAGAAGAAGCTGGAGTCGGTCTCCCATGTCCTCTTTCTCGAGCTCCCTCGCTACCCCGGGAGAGATGATGAGCTCGTATCCAACGGGCAGGTCCTTGCCATAGTACAGAACGGAGGTGTCCAAGACATATCCTTTCATCACTGGGCCTCCAGTTCACGGGCCCCAGCGAGTTCCTCATCCGCCAGCCTGTCCAGGGCCACCTTGTCCTCCTCGCAGGTAGCCGCCTGGAGCTTGCTGTACGTGGATGGCTTCTTCGGCGCAATAGTGCAGCACAGCCCGGGCCTTATCGATATCTCGTAGGTACCTATGCTTTTCGCGATCCTCTCGATCTCGACCTTGTCGAAACCTATGAGCGGGCGCAGCACAGGTAGTGAAGTTGCTCTCTCCTCGACGGCGATGTTCGCGAGCGTCTGGGAAGCCACCTGTCCCAGGGACTCTCCGGTCACGATGAAATCGGCTCCTGCCTTCTTCGCGAGCCCCTCTGCGACCCTGAGCATCATACGTCTGCAGAGCACACACTCCATATTCCTCTTGCAGTTCTTCGCAAACTCCGCCTGGGCCTTCCCGTGCGGGATAAGGTACTTGGCGTGTTTTCTCCCAAGCGCACGCTCCAGCGCGCTCATCAGATCTCGGGCCTTCTGGATTTCATCGTCGCTCGTGAAAGGTCTGTTGTCGAAGTGCGCGAGCACAAGCTCGACTCCCTGTCTGCCAATCAGGTATCCCGCAACTGGGGAGTCGATACCCCCCGATAGAAGCACGATTCCTTTCAATCAATCACCGACATACTTGGAGAATAGAGTCTTCGCCTTCGCCTTGTCGGTCGTCCCCGACACGATCGTCCTGCCGTCTGGAAACACTGTGAGGTTGGCATCCTTCGCGGCGAAACTAAGCACATCGCGGTCCAAGCGAACGGTCCCAAGCTTCGATAGCTTCTTCCGGAGATCCTGAAGGTCGGTCCTGCCGGGCTTGGCAGGAACAATCTGGACTGCGTTCCTTCCGCACATTGACACTACGAGTTTTCTTGTCTTCGCGCTAAGGAACTCGAAGTCCCTCGCTCCGCATGTAGGGCATCTCGGGTTCTTCTTGACAGTTATCTTCTGGACATCTTCATTCCACACATCTATCACGATCATCTCTCTTGTGTGCTGCTTTCCCATGAGGATCTTGAATGCCTCGGTAACCTGGAAGGAGGCCACCACACTTGGAAGCGTGTTGGCAATGCCCACGGTGTCACATGTCGGCAGCTCTCCGGCCTGGGGGACGGAAGGGAAGAGGCAACGCAGACACGGACCGCCTGGAACGATGGCGAGCATCATTCCCGAGGTACCCACAGCGCCTCCGTAGACCCACGGGGTCCTGTGTTTGACGCAGGCATCGTTCACGAGGTATCTCGTTTCCATGTTGTCCGTAGCGTCCACGACCACATCGGCCCCTTTGATCAGTCTCTCTATGTTAGTGAAGGTGAGGTCGGCAACTACGCCCCTTATCTTGACATCGGAGTTGACCTTCCGTAGCGTTTCCTCTGCGACCTTCGCCTTCGGACGGCCCATATCCGTCTCAGAGAATAGCGTCTGTCTCTGCAGGTTCGTGATGTCAACTACATCACGATCGACAACCGTGACGTCGCCAACCCCCGCCCGGACCAGGAACGAAAGCGAGTGCGTCCCGAGCGCTCCGCACCCGACAACCAAGACCTTTGACCGCGCCAGCTTGGCGTGGCCCTTGGGGCCGATCTCTGGCAGTAGCAGCTGTCTAGAGTACCTATTCTCCTTCACTGGGGTGGAATAGGAACTGGCCTTATTAATTGCTTTCAGAACCAGACGCTCATCTGAACCTGTAGGCCATGTCGAACCTGTCTCTGAGCTTCTTGACTTCTTTCTTCATGTTCTTGCCCTTTGCTGCCTCCATGAAGATGTCTGCCAGCTCCGGCAAGTCCTTCTCCTTCATGCCGAGCCTTGTGATCTCCGCAGTGCCGAGCCTAGCGCCGGAGTCGATTATCAGGTTCGACTTCTCCAGCCTGACCGAGAAGTCGTTTATTGTGAGCCCGTATATCGCCTGGACCTCCTTGGAGTCGATCAGCAGCTGGTGCGATTGAGAGAAGCCGAGGTCCGAATACATGAGGGGGAACCCTCTCTCGAAGAGTTCTTTCCCGAGCCTCTTCGAGTTCTTTATGACCTGTTTGGCGTAGGCGGGGCCGAACCTGTTCATCTCCAGCAAAGCCTGCCCAAGCGCCGCAACCCGGTTCCAGTGCACGTTGTCAACTATCCTCCAGGTGAGGTTCTTCCGTATCGCCGCGTCCATATCCTTGCTGTTCGTGACTATGAGGCCCCCCTGGGGCCCAAAGAAGCTCTTGTGGGTCGAACCATAGAGGACGTCCGCTCCTTCTTTGAGCGGCTGCTGGAACTCCCCTCCCGCGATTAGGCCAAGAACATGTGACCCGTCGTATACAAGAGCCGACCCTGCGGCCCTGCATGCCTCCTTGATCGGACGCATATCGTACGGGAAAAGGATGTAAGAAGCTCCGAGTATGACCAGGCGCGGTTTCCTGGACCTTATCAACTTGACAGCCGCGTCGGTATCCACGTTTTGACGGAGTTGGTCGAAGGGGATTGTCAGAGCGTCCAGGCCATAGATGTCTGGGATGTACGCTTGTCCGTAGCCGTCGTATCCACCTGCCTCAGCTGATATTGCGGCCACCGAGTCCCCCCGCTCCGTGGTGGATTTGATGACTATCATCGCAGCGATGTGCCCTCCCATCGGCTGCACGCATGCGTACCTGGACTCGAACACCTGGCAGGCGACCTTTTCCGCGGAGCGTTCGACCTCCGTCGTGATCCTCGTACCTCTGTACGAGTTCTCTATGTATGTGCCAGCATACTCCGCCTCCATTGGGAGGGTGTATCTGTTCCCGAAGTCTGACGAGAGTAGCGCCCTGACCTGTGGACTAGCGGAGTTCTCAGAAGGCAGGAGGTTTATGGAGTCGTCTATCCTCCACTTCTCCTGCTCCCTCATCTTGTCGAGAAAATAGGTGCTCTTCATATGCCGCTGCCCTTCCTGGTCAGGGGACCATCGATGCCTCTCTGGGTCAGTTGAGTACGTTGAACCTGCTGTCGTTGCCTGGGTAGTTGGGGAACTCGGGCTCTTCCTCCTCTACCTCCTCTTCCATGACAACGTTGACCAAGATGTTCACTACTTCTCTAAGTTGTTTAAGGTCCTCTCTGAGCCTAGCTATCTCATCCAGAAGTTCTTTGTTGGTATCGCCCAAAGCTGCCCCCCTTCCGGTAGTGCTTATCATCAGTCGCTATTAAAGTGTTTTGTATTGTCACTTCACGAAGTTGCGGTAGTCGTCTGCGATCTTCCTGCGCTCCGTCTTGTCGCATCTCTCGCAGTACAGGTCCCGGCCCTTCTTCTCCAGCGGATCTCTGCACGTGGAGCAATGAGCCTTCAGGACGCCGAAATGTGGTCCCGATGTGGAGAGCTGGACGGACGGTTCCGCCTGAATGACAACCGCCCTTATCAGGTCCCCAGGCCTCATCAAGTCGCCCGCGTCCTCGACGTACGAGCTCGCAATCTTGGACACATGGACCGATGCCAATGTCTCGCTCGACACGCTCCTTTCCTTGCCCTCCTGGGCAATGATGTTGCAGATCGCCATGGCGGGCTTAGTATCGGAAACCTCTGCCAAAACGACATCCCCTTCCATCAGGACGATGGGCGGGTTGTCGAGAAGGACCTTCGCGACCTTCTCCCTCGGGTCCAGGTCAAGCTCACCGACCGCGCTCGCATACACTTTCCCTTCTTGCTCGTAGGTGCCCTCTCCTGAGATGTACTCCTCAGCTATTGCGACCTCATCTCCCGGAAGCACCTTTCGACCAGTTTTCGCCAGTTGAATCACCTATCTCTTGAACCTGAGCAGAATCACAGCTATCGATTGACTCGGCTTCTTGTGGAACTCGAACGCATATGGAATCTCGAATTTATACCTTTTCACTGGCTCGCAAGTCCCTCCCAGAGCCTTCACCAGGGTGCCAATAAACTCCTGGGTACCATCATTGTGCAGGGAATAGACTGTGGGAGCGAGCTCCAGTGCCTTCTTCACGAACGCTCGATCCGCATGCCTCTTCTGAGCTCCAAACGGGGGGTTCTGAATGACGGTGTCGAACCTCCCCGTGAGATTCGAGACATCACCGACAATGAACTCGACCTCCGCTCCCAATGAGCCCGCGTTCGAGCGCGCGGTGTCGATTGCGGCTTCGTCAGAGTCAATCCCTACAGCCGCCGAAGCCCCCAGGAGCCTAGCACCTATGCAGAAGATACCGTTGCCGCATCCAAGGTCAGCTATGCGCATGCGGTGAACATCGCCACTCGTATACG
>Ga0214474_1000443_pt1 | contig 20725 bp, 17 predicted proteins | sample RVTome_2_FD_187335 | JGI IMG/M metagenome (GOLD analysis project Ga0214474, IMG submission 187335) | Soil microbial communities from uranium-contaminated site in the Upper Colorado River Basin, Wyoming, United States - RVT95D214 HiSeq ...
GAACCGAGATCGGCGATTACGGGAAGGCAAAGAGGCTCCTCAAAGAGAACGACATGGTGTACGTGGTTCTGGCAGCAGGTGAGAACTTCCTCAACATCTCGTTCATACCCAGGGAGATGAACGATTGGGTGCGATTGCGGGATACCTGAAGGACACGATCCGCATACCAAACCCGACCATATCGATCGAATCCCAGGTGTGCTTCGGGAACACCGTCCTCAACAGAAGGTATGCTGGTCCGCCGAGCTCTCCTCCGTCGACTACCGCATCGTGCACGCGCTTCAGGGGGATTCCCGGAATGCCGTCGAGGACATCGCCAATGAACTGAACCTCTCCGCCCGCACCGTCAAGCGCCACCTCGACCGGATGATCGATGACGGCGCGATCGAGTTCGGACTCGACTGGAACCCGGGCTACTCCACTGGCATAACATCGCTGATCATGGTCAAGGCGAAACCGGGCGCCGACCTCGGGAGGATAAGGACCCGGCTGAACGAGAGCTTCGGCGGCTCCCTGATATTCATCACGTCCTTCGTCAACTCTCTTGACATCCTAGGGTGCTACAGCTGGACCCCGACAGTGATGAAACAGAAGGAGATAATGGACGAGATAGGCCACACGGAGGGCGTTGACCACACCATGTCCACGCTCCTTCAAGACGGGTGGGTGCAGGAGACCTGGCGGGACCGGCTGCTCCGCGAGAAGGCCGGGCAGAAGAAATGACCATCATCCCTTCGAGGCCTGTCCATTCTCTAAAATAGCTGTGAGAAGAACTTGACAGAATATGCTCGTTCCATGTCCATCATTTACAGCGATCTGTGAACGTGGAGCTATACCCTATGCTGCGTCTGTTGGCACCAGAGGCGGCAACACATGACCGACAGACCACGAACAGACAACACCGGGGACGAGGCAAAGGAGAAGGAAGTGAGCCTCGACCTGACAGACCTGGGCTCCTTGGTATCTCTGGCCCGCTCGTCAGAAGACCATGAAGCGTACCGCGTTGTTGCTGGGAGCCGGCATTTCAGAGTCGGGCTAGAGGTCACCGCTGCGCCTGACACTCCGATCTCTTTTCGGATCGAGGTGCTGCTGCAGATTCTCGCGAAGGACACCCAACCCAGGATAGCAGACCTTGAGCGCATGAACAAGATCCTTGAGGACCTGACCGAGAGAGAGTATTCGCTGGACCACCACGACAGTTGCTGGGTATCATGTGAACGTGAAGTGGCCGTTGATGATATCGAGAGGGAGTGCGCGGCGATCATAGCGATCATACAACGAAAGGAAGGTGTGAAAGCATGAACATGAGGCGACAGAAGGAATATGGCCGACAATCGGAGGTGTGAGAATGGACAGAGAAGAGTCTGTGAGACATGGAGATGAGATTGGGCGAGGAAGATCCGCCCGCAGGGGCGGCACGACCAAACCAGCTGCTATCATCGCGCTGGTCGTGCTGGAGGCCGCCCTGGCCTTCTTCGGGTTCGCGAGCGGGTCACAGTTCATCCTGGACCCGTCGGGAGGGACCCACGACATGGACACCTCCATCCTAGAGGACGCCCCGGTCGGGGATTTCCTGCTAGTGGGTGTGTTCTTCGTCACCTGCTACGGTCTCCTACCGGTCCTAATCATATACGGTCTCCTGAAGCTCCCGAGATGGCGCTGGACGGACCCAGTCAACAAGTGGACGGGGCAGAACTGGGCCTGGACGGCGGCCGCTGCCACGGGGATCGTACTCATAGTGTGGATCATCGTGGAGGTCTACTACATCGGCTCCCCTGAGGGCTTCCCGCGGTTCCTGCAGGTGACTTTCGCCCTACTCGGAGCCGTCATACTAGCCCTGGCGCTGCTCCCACGCTCGAGGGCGTATACGGCGCTCGCCCCTGAGGCTGACTCGAACCCTTCGCAGAAGCCCCGGACCGATAGTGGACAGCGCGAGCCGAGGGGGGAGGACTCATGAGGCGTCTTGGACTCGCGGTGATTGCGGTAGGCTTCGTGTTCCTGCTGAGTGGGATCGCTGCGGTCGCATGGGCGGTGACAGAGGCAAATGCCATGAACGAGGAGGACAGGGCCCTGGACCCCGCGCAATACGACTTCTACGTCAGCGCGCAGAGCTGCAGCCTGGGATGTGCTGTCATCGGCCTGGCAATAATCGCACTCGGGTTCCTGGTTGGCAGAAAGCCTAAAGGGGCGAAAACATGAAAACAGAAGAACGGATGAGATTGGCGGGCATTGTCGCCGGCATCTCTGCACTGGTGTTTGCCGTTCCACACTTCTGGCTCTGGTGTGGGATATCGTTTGCATTTCCAGGTGACTTCGAGGAGCTGTCAAGGACCAATGTGCTACTGATCGTTGGCGGATTGGCCGTCCTGGCCGCAATCTATGCGGCAGTGTTCACCCATTCTCAATGGGTAAGGCGTCTGCCGGAGTTCTTCACCGCACTTCCGGCCTGGGTCGGGTCGGTGGGGTTCACGCTGTGGGGCCTTGCCTACTTCGGCCTTCAAATCCAGCTTGCGTTCAGTGATGCGACATCATCAGACCGGTACTTCGCCTCAGACACGAATCCGAATGCGGTCTGGGGGCTCTACTGGTATTCTCTGTTTATCGTGTGGGGCCTGTCACTTGGGATGACGGCATTCTATTTCCACAGACTCAAGAGAGGGCAGTATAGGGCCACTCAGGAGCTCACCAGGCTTGATGTTGGCCCCATACGACTCTGCGAGGGACTGTCTGAGAACGGCCAGACGCTGAAGGAAGGACCACGTCAGTAACGAACGGGCACGAGAGAAGAGGGGTTGTCATGAGAATCGAATACTATCATGCTTCGGAGTACGGCAATGGGGCCAAGGTCGCAGAGGAGTTCAAGAGAATCGCGGAGGCAGAAGGGGTCACTATCAGCGTCCACCATGTCAAGGAAGTGAAGCCGAAGGAAGTCCCGCCGGCCGACCTATATCTGTTCAGCTCCCCTGGCCGGTTCGGGAAACCCATCGGGGGCATGCGCAAGTTCCTGAAGAAGATCGACCTGCCCTCAGGATCGCGTCACGCGATTTTGGTCACCGAGATGAACCCCCAGGCGGACAAGAAGACGGGCACGGTGCCGACCGAGGAGGAGCTTGGCAAGTGCCAGCAGGTCATCCCGAGGATGAACGAGGCACTCCAGGCCAAAGGGCTGAGGAAGGTCGCCGAGGGCAAGATCTACGTCACCGGCATCAAGGGACCGCTGGAGGAGGGATGGCAGAGAAAGGTGGGGGAGTTCGCGGCTGCCATCCTCGGACAACCCTGAACCTGTCGATGAGAGAAGGGGCCTGCGAGGACCCCTTGCATTCTTTCCTTGTCGAATCGATTTCATGGATGTTTGGCTCGGGCGAGTTCAAGGCTCGCTCGGTCCACACTCACGCATTGACCGGGCTCCGAAGAGGATGCCTCGCCAATATCATCTTCTAGGCCCAGCCACATCGCTAGTCTTACGCGTGGCATGATGTCTCGCCGCTCCTCTATCCTGCAACCACGACACCCACGTTGGACCACTCCATCAACAATTCCACAAAGGAGGGTTGGCGATTCGGTTCGGAGGGACCGCGGACCGTCTTGGCGATTGTAAGGCCTTCTCTTGAACAACAGAGTATCCACCGATATCGAAAGGTGACCCGACCTCCGAAAAGCAATAATGAAGGAAGACCATCTCTCATGCGAGTGTACCATCATGTCCACGCTCAAGGCAATCGGCTCCGGCCTCTATCCGGGTGTCAACTCAAGCACTGTCACCGCAACGAAGCCAAATGGCAGGAAGAATCGAATCATGGTCTCGATAGCAGCCGCAACCCTGGCTGCAATGCTGGTCATTGCACTATGTGTCCTAGCTTTCGATTCGAACGAATCCCCCAGACACGCCATGCCGTCGGACGCCCCCGGCTGGCTCTTGGAGACCGTGGACAACTCGGCGAACTCCGGCTGGTTCACCTCGATAGCAGTGGACTCGAACGACTATGCACACATTGCCTACAGCAATTACCCGGAAGGCGGTGGTGAGGATTGCCTGATGTACGCAACAAACGCAGGGGGCACGTGGGCTTACGAGACGCTGAACAGCGATGGAGCGGTCGGCGCATACGCATCGATCGCTCTGGACTCCGGCGACAATGTCCACATAAGCTACTGCAACCAAACGGACGGAGACCTCAACTACATCACGAACGCAGAGGGCATATGGGAGAACTACACTGTAGACCGCCAGGGATCCACCGGAGCGTTCTCCTCCATCGCGGTAGACGTTGACGACAAGGCCCACATAAGCTACTACGACGGCTCTGCGAAGACCCTGAACTACGCCACCAATGCAGGGGGCACGTGGGCGAATCAGACAGTAGATGGAGGTGGTATGCTAGACGTCGGTCAGCACACCTCGATCGCAGTAGACGCAAGCAAGAACGTGCACATAAGCTACTACAACGTCCTGGCACACGACCTGATGTATGCCACCAACGCAGGGGGTTCGTGGACGAAACTCAGGCTGGACGGGGCCCTCAGCGATGTTGGCGTTGGTACCTCTATCGCGCTGGACTCAAACGGCAAAGTCCACATCGGCTACTACAATGCCTCAGCCAAAGACCTCAAGTACGCCACCAACGCAAGTGGCTCGTGGGAAATCTACACCCTAGACGGGGCAGGTTACAACGTCGGCCTGCACTCCTCGATCGCCCTGGACGCCAGCGACAACGTCCACATATGCTACTCCAACGAGTCATCGGGAGACCTCATGTACACCACAAATGCTGGTGGTTCTTGGGCGATCTACGTTGTGGACGGCCCTGGATGGGGGTGGGTCGGTGAGTACAACTCGATTGCGGTGGACTCCAATGGCTGTGTCCACATCAGCTACTTCGATCAGATCAACACCGCCCTCATGTACGCCACGGACTCGGTGGTGATACCTGAGTTCGGGACGGCCGGGGTGGTGATGGTCGTGATGGCCACAGTGTGCATGCTCGCAGTCCTGAGACGGGCCTCGACCTCGTGGTACAGAGAACGATGATCCCATAGCCTCCCCGGGAAACGGTCAAGGATGGGGCTGAGAATCGGAAGACCACAGGATAGGCGCACGAGGAGGTGAGTGAATGCCTCCTCGGAGCATTTCAGAGCATCGCACTACTGATCTGGCTCTTGTGGAAAAAGACCTTATCGAATGAGTACGATTTCGACCAACATGAATATCGAATACTTCCACACTTCGAAGTTCGGCAACGGCGCCATGGTCGCAGAGGAGTTCAAGAGAATCGCGTAGGCAGAAGGAGTCACTGTCAGCGTCCACCATGTCAAGGAAGTGAAGCCGAAGGAAATCCCGCCGGCCGACCTGTATCTGTTCAGCTCCCCTGGCCGGTTCGGGAAACCCATCGGGAGCATGCGCAAGTTCCTGAAGAAGATCGACCTGCCCCCAGGGTCGCGTTACGCGCTCCTGGTCACCGAGATGAACCAGCAGCCGGACAAGACAGGGAAGATGCCGACCGAGGAGGAGCTTGGCAAGTGCCAGCAGGTCATCCCATGGATGAACGAGATGCTCCAGGGCAAGGGACTGAAGAAAATCCTTGAGGGCAAGATCTTCGTGATAGGCCTCAAGGGGCCGCTCGAGGAGGGGTGGCAGGGGAAGGTGCAGGGGTTCGCTGAAAGCCTTCTCGCATCATCACAATGATGCAGAATCATAACGCCCGGAGCCACGGGGGCTTGGCATTGGCAGCGGGCCCCTGACCCGGACAGGCTCTGATTCCGCGAATTCAATGCCTGTCCCGATTCTGGTCTCTCGACAGAGCTTCCGCCAACCCGTCGAAGAACCTGTCCCGCGCGCGTTCGATGTGGTGCGCCTCCTCCCGGGTCACCTCGAAATGGTCCTGATGTGCGTTCTTCAGAGGAGACACCTGCAAGACGTAGGAGTTGACACAGGTCTTCAAGAACCAGTCTGCACTTCCGAACTGGATGTAGTCTGGATCGATGTCTGGAATTGCTCTCAGCTCTTCGAGCAAGGCGCGACCTTGGACGGAGTTCTGGATACACAGCGCGATGTATGCGATGCGATAGTGCAGCATGATGCCGGTGCCTCCGATGTCAGAGACATGCTTCGTGTTCCTATCGTCCACACGAAACTCTCTCATAAAATGCCCAAAGCAGCTCTGAAGCGTATAGCAATAAGGCACGCGGGCAAATCTTTCCAAAACATCCTTAGTTGGCTCATCTATCGAACCCTTAGTAAGTTCAGATCTCAGCCCTTCCAAGGCTTGCCTTCTGTCAGAATCATAGCTGGGATTGGAGACAAGTGGCCTCGCCTTTGTGTAGGTTTCCACGCCACGCGAATAGGAGCTCTGCTCCATGAAGTTGGTGGCCCTATTGCTCCAGTGTCAGGTTCTTCCGACTGACATAGCTGCATTTTCGCCTTATTTGAACCGAAGATCCCAATACCTGGCTCGAGCGAGTCCCATTCTCGCCCGGTCCACACCTACTCACAACCTACACCTCCAAACACTTATGCATTGCTCGCCACATCGGGTCGGCAAGCAGAACATGCGCGAGAACACATATCTCATCGTTGTCGGTCTCGGTCTCGTCGGAGGCCTAGTGGGAACGGTTCTCATGGACGTCGTGATGATGATTACTTTCATCTCAGTTGGGGAGCCTGCTGACATGTTCTTCACAATGGTCGGTGAGAAGCTCGGAGGAGGAGCACTCCTAGGAATCGCAATTCACAACATCACAGGCATGACTGGAGGATTCGTCTTCTCTATCCTTGTCTTGGGCATTGTGTCGCTCAAGTTGACAAGTATCAGGAAGGGATTGAAGCTCGGTCTTGCCGCAGGCGCAGTCACAATACCCTTGGGATGCGTTCCACTCGCGATCTGGCTCGGTGAGTCAATATTGGGCGTGATCGCGTTCTCGATTCTGCCTCACCTTGTGTGGGGCACCGTCCTCGGATGGACGGTGGCCTATGGATTCCTCCGGTTCAGGATTCAACCGTGACCGAGCCATGTTCAAACAGTGCAGAGCTGACATGCAGCGACCTCACCATGCTCCTCGAACCGAGCCATTACGCTTCGAGCGCGTCGTAGAACAAGCGGTAGGCACCAGCATCGCGCGTTTGGACTAAGCCCCGCGACTCATAGTGTTTCTCGCGAAGGCTCGAGCTTTCTCAAGCCGCGACTCGTCGGGTTGACCCTTGCTGTTGTCCCTCTTGGCATCAGACCTCAGCTTCTTGCTCGGAGAGATCTTCATTATGAATTTCACTCCCTTTGCCATCTCACCCTGGCAGTCGAAGAGTCCCACAAGCTCAGCACCTGATGCTGCCTGCTTGAACTTCGCCATCCACTCCGGGACCTCTGGCTCGTTCTCAGGAGCAGCGTGCGTCACGAAGAGCGCGACCTTCTTGCCATCCTTGCAGAGCTTCTCCAAAAATGCCTTGGTCTTCTTGTCGGGCCCATATCCGTGCGTCGGGAAGCCCAAGAAGGTCAGTTCATACGCTCCAATGTCCTCTACCTCGCTGATCGGCTTGATCTCCTTCTCTGCAGCGATCTCCCCGTAAATCGCCTCGGCGATCTTCTTGGTGTTACCTGTCGACGACATGTACGCTACGAGCACTTTCATAATGTCCCCTCTATCGTGGAATGACCGAATCCGATATAATGAATTCGGTGCATTACCATATAGGAGTGAGGGGGAACCAGTCATGAAAGGAATAGTCGTCTACGATACCTACTACGGAAACACTAAGACTGTTGCAGAGGCAATCGTCGAGCAACTCAAGGCGGAAGGACATGAGACGGAACTCAGGAGCGTACGAGTGAAGTACCCTGCGCCTCCACAAGGCGACATCATGTTCCTGGGATCGCCGGTCAGGATGGGGTCGGTCACGCGCAGGGTGAAGAAGTACGTCGAGAAGCTCGACCTAGGCCTTTGGAAGGACAAATCCATTGTCGTGTTCACCACAATCTTGGCTCTGCCCGAGAATCCAACGGACAAGCAGAAAGAGAGCCGCGAGAAATATGACATTGCCGCGGGCCGTAGGTTCGGGGACCTGGCGAGGGCGGAAGGCCTGAGAGTTGTCGAGAACCACCTGTGGGTCGATGTAAAGGGCATGAAAGGTCCGTTGGTCGAGACGGCGGCCGAGACGACCAAACAGTTCACGCGCGACATACTCCTCTCTCTGAAGAAGAACTGAAAGCCATTGGACCCGACAGACCTCTTAGGCTAGGAGGCCTCCTTGCACCTTTTTTCAGTCCCATCTCAATCGACGCGGTGAGCCAGACGCCGGGCCCCGCTAACCGCGCCGACTGATCGGCGACAACAACAAGCTGTCCCGATCGCCGCCCACGGCCCCCGTTGTCCGACGAGCGACATGGACAAGTGCGTGGCACATAAAATCTATATAGCACGGGGCCCGGTTATCTCGTACTTACTAGACCTGGAGTGAGGGTGGAGGATAGTCATGTCCGGAGAATCTAGAGTCGTGAGGAGAATCTTTCTTTCTGTGGCAGTGATCGCCATGACCGCATCACTCGTCGGGGTCGCATCAGCCAACTCGATGTTCCTTGGGCCGGCGACTGATGGGACGACGACTCGGACGAGCGACGGGGCCCTGATTGTCAACGCACGCGACGGCGCCTCCGCGAACACTTACTTCTACACGCCGGAGGAGGACGGCACGTGGAAGGCCAAGATCGAGAACTTCGGTCTGAGAAGCATCGCAATAGCTGTCTATGAAGGCGTTCAGAACAACCGCGTGAACCTGCTGTTCCAGAAACTCGACCTGGTGGCCCTCGGGGCTTATCCTTCGGGGACTGTGTACACTGATCCTGTCGCCATGTCCGCCGGATGTTCCTACAAGATAGTGCCCAAAGACCCTTCAGGGCCGAGGGGCTCCTACGCAATCATATCAGACGAGTATGTGGGAGAGTACGAGTTCGTCTACATCGACCCCACGGAACGAGTCTACTTCGGCGTCAACATGGAGACCGTTGGATCGAACGTCTATGTCCTGAGCTACGTGTACGAGTATGGACCCGTTCTCCTTTACAGAAGCGCGGACGGTGGGAATAGCTGGGGAGCTCCTGTGGATCCGTTCGGGACCAGCTTCCGATACATGGAACCTGGGATGTGTGCCTACAGGGATGGCACGTCGGACACCGTGCTCGTCGCCAGCGGAGGGGGCATGGTCGCAAAGAGCGTGGACGGAGGATTGACCTTCAGCCGACTAACCAACCTTCCCGGATACTACTGGAGGTTCATGGCGATCGGCACGAACGCCTCCTGGTTCGGCGCTGAGCCTGACGACGACATCTACGTTGTGGGCAGCACCAGCTACAGTTATGGCAACCTTGCGATAACGAAATCCCGAGACGGAGGCCTCACCTGGACCTGGCCGGTCATTATCGACGCGACCGGCTCTTTCCCGCAGATAGTCTCCGATGGATCAAGCCTCTACGTCGTCTACACGAGCCCGATCTCATACGATGGCACCCTCTATGCGAGCAAATCGTCCGATTGGGGTCGTACGTGGACGATCGGCAAGCTGCTTGTGGAGGAGAGAGATATCACGATGAACGTCAGGGCCTACAGCTTCCAGTACATCGACGCACAGAAAGCCCTGCTGACGATAAGGGACCAGGCGATAACCGGCCCTCCAGACAACTACGGAGCATATGGATACTTCGACTTCGCAACCATGACTTTCGTGGAGCTGGCCAGGCTGCCTCAGGGTGAGTGGGTGATCCACGAGGGCCTTGCCGGGTCCCTGGAGCCGGACGGCACGCTGATGCTTGCATGGTCGATGTACACAACAGGAACCAACAGTCAGCTGATGTTCGTCCGCCTATCGGGTGCCGTTCTCTGACATCGTCCCACTGAGAGAGGGCGGATCATTCAGCCGGACCCGCGATTGGAGTCGCCGCCATCGACCCTCGTCTAGTAGACCGCTCCATCGGGCTGGGAGGATGCCAACGCGCCCTCCGCTGCAGACAGGGTATACTCCGTGCCGCCGACTCCCTCCCATGTCGCCAGGTTGAATGTGGCGGATCCGGACATCCGATACACCGATATGTCGAGGTAGGTCAACTCCGTCCTGTCCTCACATACTTCTGGTGGGCCCGGAGTCTGCAGGAAATAGGCAACGCCGTATGTGCACAGGCTGAACATGGTCACGTCCCCGTTCAGCTCGACTGCGAGGGCAGTCTTCTCGTTGACGCCTATGCCCCTGGCCTCCGTTGCCCAGCCATCTTGAACTATGCGGGCGAGGAACGACACGAGCCTTCCCATCCTGTCCCTGGGAACGAAGTGGCTGTCCGTGATGATACCATCCATGTTCGACAGGCTCAAGAAGTCGCGCGCGAGGGCGACGCGACGGTTGTAGGGATTCCTCAATGCGTCGTCCGACTCGATGGTATCATTCTCCGCGGAGAACACGAACTCGCCAAGTATTGCGAGCCCCGCGCTCGTCCCGCCTACAGGAGCGGGCTTGCTGGCGACGAACTGGATTGCATCCTCGACGGGCGTCCCCTTCCACATGCTGACATAATCCCACTGGTCGCCCCCCGCGATGAACAGCGCCTCCGCGTTCCGGATCTTCTCCAAGACGAACTCGTCGTAGCACGCGTCCATGGTGGCGAATATCACGGTTTCGCACGAATCGACGCCTCCGAGCTGCTTGTATATCCAAGGGTTGTACGCATCTGTGCCCGAACAACGTATCACGACGAAGTCTCCGCCGCCCGACTTCTCAATCATCCACATCATGGCGGCCTCGACGTCCGTGTTCCCACCTGCGAGCAGCAGTCCTCCGGAAGTCGGCGTGACCACATCCGTCGGGTCGCCTTTGACGTAGTACTCGTAGGTCGTCTTCTCTCCGCATGCTGGCAACGAAAGCAGCATAGTCGATAGCATCATACTCAGAACTAGAGTCGCAGCTAGGACTCGTCTCCGGGAATACGTAGTCCTCTCCCCCATCCTTGAACCGAATAAGTGTTACATTATGTTTGTGACAGTGTCTCTCAGGTCACTCGGAGGAGGCCCCTGACGGGCTTGGAGGGCCGGCGCTCGCAGAGGGCTTCTTCATGCCCTCGGAAATCCTCTTCCGCACACCTGGATTCAGGACGTTCCCAAGGACAATTCTACGAGCAGCCCGGTTCTTGACAAGCAGCTTGACCAATTCCGGAACGATCGACCAGGACTTCCACGAGTCCACGTATGCAGCATATCCCTCGTCGACCATCGATTCGAGCTCCTTCCTGGACAGTGGCGAACCACCGTATTCGTAGATGCGATGATTGGTCACCCAGTCGTCAGGCTTCGGCACGCCCTTCGAGACGAGCTCATCCCAGATCGGAGTCCCGACCAGGCAGTCCAGGATGTTGATCTGGATCGCGTGAGGTCTCGCACCCTTGATGAAATCGATGGTCCCCCTCATGTCTTCCCCCGACTCTACGGGGGCTCCGAAGATGAACGAGCTGACGACGATCATGCCCGCCTGCTTCGCGGACTCGATAGCCCTAGCGGCCTTCTCCTTGGTTATGGTCTTGTTGTAGTAGTCCAGGACGTGCTGGCAGGCGCTCTCGGTTCCGTAGTAGATGACGTTGAATCCCGCCCTCTTCATCGCTCTGAGGAGCTCTGGTGAGACGCCGTCGACACGAGCCTCGCAGTAGAAGTCCATCTTGATCCTCTTCTCCCTTATGAGGTCGCACATCTTCAGAACCCGCTTCTTGTCTAGCGAGAAGTTGTCGTCGACGAACACGCAGCACTCGTATCCATTTCGGTACAGGCCCTCCAACTCTGCCACGACGTTCTCCGCGCTCCTAGACCGCCAATGCCTCTGGGAGAACGCTGCGCAAGAGCAGTACCGGCACGCATAGGGGCAGCCCCTCGATGTGCACACGGTCGTGAACTTGCCGAACGTGAGCTTGATGTTCTGGTGATAGTACCCGTACTCCACGTTCGGGACGAGGCCCCTGTCAGGGAACGGGAGGACATCGAGGTCGTCAATCCGCCCCGGAGGGCTGCTCCGGCACATTCCGTCCTCGATGTAACTGATCCCTTCTACGCCTGCAATGTCAACGCGGCTCTCGATGGCATCCAGCAGTTTGGGGAAGCTCCTCTCCGCCTCCCCCTTGACGATGTAGTCGACCTGTGGACACGCCCTGAGAATCCGTTCGGCCACGAAGGTCGCGTGGAACCCACCCATGACGATCTTCGTCTGTGGCAAACGTTGCTTTATCATGGCGAGGGTGGCAGCAGCATCAAGGAACGTGTGTGTAGAGCAGTTCATGCCGAAGACATCAGGTTTGGCGGTCACCACACGCTCGACGATTTGCTCCTTTGTGAGGTTCTCGCAGAACGCGTCAATGACCTCGACGTCGTCCTTCCTCACGGACTTCAAGCTGGACGCTATGTATAGCAGACCGAGCGGTGGCCATAGCTCGGTCGTCTTCCCGGGTGGCGTCGCCAGCAATACCCTCATCCACTTCCCGCAGATGGGAAGGGCTCTTGTGCCTTTTTTCCTTTCCTGTTTTCGACCAACCAGAATCCGGTAACGAACCAGCAATGGTGTCGCCAGGCCCTCAGTAATATATGGACAAAACCTATTCGAGGCCGAAAGGCGGGGTATCCGGAATGACGAGGGGGAAGGCGGACGTTCACATTCATACGAAGTACTCCGGCCTTACTCGGATCCTCTTCTTCGATTTCCCCGACTCACTCGCTGAGCCGAGGGACATCGTCAGTGCTGCAGAGAAGAAAGGGCTGAACGTCATCTGCATCACCGACCACAACACTCTGAAAGGGGCGATGCAGGTCAAAGCGATCCCGTCATCCGTCGAAGTCGTCGTTTCCGAGGAAGTCTCGAGCACGGATGGCGAGATCCTCGCGCTTTTCGTCAATGAGGAGATACCGGCGGGACTCACCGCGGCTGAGACGATAGACCTGATACACTCCCAGGGAGCCCTCGCAGTCGCCCCTCACCCCATGAGCGCGCACTGCAAGTCCCTCTGCATGAAGATAACGAGTCTGCGCCTGGATGGGATGGAGACCTTGAACGCGTCCCATAGGGACGGTTTTGGGAACAGGGCAGCGGCGGAGCTTGCGAACGGACTCGATATCGCGAGAATAGGTGGTAGCGACGCGCACTCCCCGATGATGGTCGGCAACGCATACACGGTCTTTGACGGAGTCACTGGCGAAGACCTCAGGAAGGCCATCCAACAGAGGTTAACGATGAGCGAAGGGAGACAGACGACACTCAGGGAGATGGTGTGGATGCTTACTGGACATACCGCGTATGTCCAGCGAGCCATTGCGAGGTCGCTCCTCAACATGCCGATGCCGGGGAAGCACGATGTGGACCCGATCATCGACGACATGAGGACCATCACGAAGGTATTGTCGCTTGTCGCAACCACTGCGTTCCTGACCCCTCCCGTGCCCGCCCTGGCAGGGTTCGTCGGGGACAGGGTCTACAGCTCCATGGCCAAGACGATGGTGAGTCAGCTGCATGCCGGTGATGGCAAAGGGCGGCCGGCGACCAAAGGCGCGCCTTCTCATTCAGAGAAAGCCAGCAAATGATCATCCCATCACACGCACCAGTAGGGGCAATACATATAACGCCGCTCAAGCCATCATCCATCTGCCAGTAGAGCTGATAGTCGCAAGAAAAGAGGCGCGTGTGGTTCTATGTCCGAGCACTTGGTCCTCCTCTCAGATGCGGGCAGGACGGACCGCCTTAAGATCGGAGGCAAGGCTGCTAATCTGAAGGCTCTTGTGGCTGGCGGCTTCCCAGTCCCTCCCGGTCTCGTTGTCACGACCGCCGTGTACGAACGTCATATCGAACGCCACGATCTCCGCAAAGTCATCCTCGGATGCATTCAGCGGATGGACCCAGAGGATAGCGAGAGCATCGCGGAATGCTCTAAGCTGGTCAAGGAAAGGGTTCTTGCCGGTGAGCTTGAGGATGGATTCGAGGATGCGGTTCGAGGCGCACTGCAATCCATAGACCCTGATGCTAGCTGGGCTGTGCGGTCATCGGCGATTCTGGAAGACCTGCCCGGCGCGTCGTTCGCCGGGCAGCAGGATACTTATCTCAATGTTCGGACCGAAGATGTTCCAGGGCGAGTGAGGCAGTGTTGGGCGTCTTACTGGAACGCCAGGGCCATGGCATACAGGCACGGCGTGCGCGCAGACCACCTAGCACAAGGAATCGCGGTGATAGTCCAGAAGATGATCAACGCGAAATGCTCAGGCGTCGTCTTCACAACGGACCCCGTCAGAGACCGCCGGAACACAATCGTGATAGAATCGAGCTGGGGGCTAGGCGAGTCCATTGTGTCAGGCATCGTCAGCCCAGACCGCTTCGAGTGCGACAAGAAGAACCTCTCCTTGAGGAACCGGAGCGTTGCGCGGAAAGCGGTCGCAGTGATACTGGGAAAGGACGGAACTGAGAGGATCGAGCTTCCCCCGGAGAAGCAGATTGAGGCGTCGCTCAATGAAACGGAGGTACGCCATCTCGCAGAACTTGGGAAAAGGATCGAATCGAGATTCGGACGTCCACAGGATATAGAATGGGCGATCCAGGGGGAGGATATCTACGTCCTCCAGACAAGGCCAATCACCACCGTTGTCGCTGACGAAGAAACGCTCTGGACAAGGGGGTATGGGGATGAGTACTGGGCCGATGTCACATCTCCGCTGTTCTTCTCGCTCCTCGGGGAGTACCTCACAAAATACGTCAACCACGAAGGATCGAGAATACTCGGGTACAAGGGCATCGTCGGGAAGGATCTCCTGAGGGTGCACAAGGGCCACATCTACTTCAACAGCGCAGTCCTGGAAGAGGTGTTCACATACAATCCAAGGTTCTCACGAACGAAGGAGCTCCTCAACTACTTCCCTGAGCGGGACCAGGCGAGAATCGCCACCGCTCCGACCAAGCTCATCCCGAGGGTGTTCTCGGAGCTCAGGGTGGCTCTTCTCGACCCGGACGGGATGATCATCCGGACAGACAGTGCATACAGCGAATGGGCCCGGGGATACCTGGAGAAGATGAGGTCCTTCGACCAGAAGGACCTCTCTGCGCTCACCTATCCCGAGTTGCGCGTCGAGTTCGAGGACATGGAGAAGGCGCTTCTCAAACATTATCGGCTCATCAGGTATGGGATGGTCTCGCACAGCATCGGCATGAACCTGATGATCAAGAGATGGTTGAAGGACTGGCTCAACGACGACAACGGAGTCCTGTATTCGCGCCTTGTCTCCGGACTCAAGAACAACATGACGATCAGGACGAACATCGACATCGAGAGGCTCGCGAAGGCTGCCAGAGGGAACCCCTACGTTCTGGGCATCCTCTCTAGCCTCGGTTCAGGAGACTTCGTCAGAAGACTCGAGACAGACTCCGAGATGAAGGACTTCGCTGCCCTCTTCGACGCGTTCATCGCGAAGTATGGGCACAGGTCGCACACACGGGAGATGTACTTCCCCAGGTGGTCGGACGACCCCAAGTTGATAGTCGATGTCCTGAAGGCGCTGGCGCCATCCCCGAAGCTGAACCTCGAAGATCTTGAGAGGAAGAGGATGCTAGACCGGATGGCTGCGGAACGCGAGGTGCTTGAACGCATCTCGAAGATGAAGTACGGCATACTGAGGAAGGCACTCTTCGGGGCCGTAATGAGGTTCGCCCAGACCTATCTGATGTTCAGGGAGAACCAGAGGTTCTACTTGGACCACCAGATTGTGCGCTGGCGAAGGCTGTTCTTGGAGTATGGGCGCAGATTCGCAGAGGAGGGGAGGATTGCGCGCGAGGACGACATATTCTTCCTCAATAAGGAGGAGGTATTCGACGCTGCGTCGGGCAAGCTGACAGTTGACAGGGATACGATCCAGAAGAGAAGGGGGGAGTTCGACAAGTACAGAGACGTCCTACCTCCGAAGTTCCTCAAGGGACGGTTTGAGTTCGACGACACCGTCGTAAGGGACGGCGATGTGACGATGATGACTGGCACATCAGCCAGCCCCGGCATCGTGACAGGCACTGTGCGGGTGGTCGGATCGATAGATCAGCTCTCTGAGGTGAAGGAGAACGAAATCCTAGTTACTACCAACACCGACCCTGGATGGACCTCGGTCTTCGCGAAACTGGGAGGGCTCATAACCGAAACGGGGGGCATACTCTCACATGGAGCCGTGGTCTCGAGGGAGTACGGCATACCAGCAGTGACCGCAGTCAGGGATGCAACCTCCATCCTCAAGACCGGCCAGAAAATCACCTTGGACGGAGGAGAGGGCGTGTTGTATCTGCGGGGTGATGGGCGGGCTGATGACACGGACGTCGTGCACGAGTTCGGGAGCCATCCCGACTGGAACGAGAGCTTCTACTTCAACTTCTACGACCGAGAGAAGGACATCTGCGGCTTCATGCGCATAGGCCTGAAACCTAACAGGGACGAGAAGAGCATGTTCTTCTTCCTCATGATGCCCGATGGTTCGTTGATAGCGGCAAGGGACACTGAGCGGTTCAACAACTCCGAGTTCAGCGTCAAGGGCCTTCGATACCAGAAGCTGGAGCCGGAGAAGAGATGGAGGATCGAATACTCGGGGGATATGGCAAGGACCGATGGGGCAGCCAGTGGCAAGGCGAAAGTATCGATGGACCTCGAGTTCGAAGCGCGCCACAAGATCTTCAATTACAGAGACTGCGTGACCGCCGAGAAGGTCGAGATGTCGAAGATCGCAGCTTCGGAGCATACGGAGCAGTACGGGCGTCTCCGAGGAAGGCTGATCATCGACGGCGACGAGGTTGTCCTGGACGCCCTCGGCGAGAGGGACCACTCCTGGGGAGTCAGGGATTGGATCGCACCGACGATGTGGATCTGGCTGACCGCTCAGTTCTCAGATGGCATCGCGATGAACCTCACGAAGCTGATGATCGAAGGAGGAGTCGTCGACGCAGGATTTGTCTTCAAGGATGGCGGGAATGTGCCGATTGTAGGCGCCGACATTGAGACCGATTATGCCCCGGATGGCGGTCCCCTGGCATTGAGAATCGTGCTCAGGGACAAGACAGGCGGAGAGTATCGCATGAAAGCGGGTATCATCAAGACGGCGAAGTTGCCGTTCGTTGGCTCGGGCTCCGCCGGAATGGCCATCATGTACGAGAATCTCGCCAAGTACGAGTTCGAAGGGCTGACAGGCTTCGGGATAGCGGAATATCTCGTTCGGAAGTTCTGAGAACCAAAGGCCCAGTACCTGTTCGTGGCAACCGATTATAGTCACTTCATCGACACTGCTCATAGATGTCTGCATCTCGAGGCGGGACAGCCTCCAGAGAGCCTCTCAAGGACATGCCCGATGAGGCGAAACGCGTCGTTGACTATGCGCAGTCAAAGGGAGTACAGCTCAGGATCATGGGCGGCATAGCTGTCAGAATGCACTGCACCAGCCTGGAATTCTGCGAGAGGCCCTACTCGGACATCGACCTCATGAGGCTGGGCGCACAGGCGGCCATCATCGAGAAGGCGTTCGTCGACCTCGGGTATGTCCCGGACAAGCCGTTCAACGTCCTCCACGGCTACCAAAGGCTGAAGTTCGAGGACCACGTCAACAACAGACATGTCGAGGTGTTCCTGGACAAGTTCCGCATGGACCACACAATGGATTTCCAGGACAGGCTGGCAATCTATCCCTACACTCTCTCCCTCACCGACCTGTTCATGACGAAGATACAAGTCGTCAAGATGGACGAGAAGGACTTCCACGACCTCTTCTCTCTTCAGGGACCACAAGATCGGCATCGACGACAGAGAGGGCGTCATAAACGCCCGTCACGTCGCCCACCTATGCGCCCAGGACTGGGGATCGGATCACACGGTCCTGAAGAACCTGGCACGGCTGCCGGACTTCTATGGCCACTTCAGGATCGACACACAGGAAACGCAGTCGATGGACAGAAGGATATGGATCCTGCGGCTCAGAATAATCGAAGAGCCCAAGGGAGCCTTGTGGCTGGCCAGGGATCGGATAGGAGAACGACTTCCGTTCTACGAAGAGGTCGAGCGCGAGAGTGGCGAGGAATAGACACCGTCAGTCCGAGCATTCGATGGGATCAGCTCTTCCTGACCATCGCCAGACTCTCCTCAGCAACGGACTTCGCATAGGCGTCACCGGTGAAATCGGCATGTCTAGCTGCCTCCTCGTAGTGCTTCGCAGCTCCGGAGTAGTCATCTCTCTTCTCATCGACTATGCCGAGGCGCATGTGCACTGCCACAAGCCCGCCGTGGTCGCCGGTCTGCGCCAGGAGCGTCTCCGCCTCACCGAGGTGCTTAACGGCGTCGTCAAGCTCGCCCGAGCCCTCGTCGATCATGGCGGCCATCATGCTCCCTCTCGCCAACTCAACAGGGTCTCCGATTGCAGTAGCCATCAAATTGAACCCTGCAAGTTCCTTCCGAGCCCTCCTGTAGTCTCCCGATTCCCGGAGGAGGTCGGTAAGCGCAGATGCGAGCGCGAGGTCACCTCGGTCGTATCGAGGGGACCGCTGGAACAGACCCTTCCTTCGCCTTAGTTCGGGCCTCGCGAGCGCCTTCTCGCACAGCTCGATGCCCGGCTCGAATCTGCCCTGCTCGCCCAGCGACGCAGCGCAAACCGCCTGTAGTCTCTTCGACTCCGACAGCTCACCCGCACGCCTGAAGGCTTCGGAGGACTCCAGCAGTAAGTTGGAGGCGTCCGAAAGACGGTTCTGGGCCTTGGAGAGCATCGCCAGGTTCTCCAGCCCGTTCGCCTCCCCGAGGTGATCCTTGACCAGGTGAGAGAGTCTGACCGACTCCCTCAATCGGACCTCAGCGTCCCTGAGCCTGCCCTCGTCCCAATCGAGCAGTGCGAGGTTGTTGAGGCATGCTGCCTGCGCAGATCTGTCCTCCTGCATGGTCGCCAAGGTGAGAGCCTTGTTATCGGCTTCCCTGGCCTTCGTCCAGTCGGCCCTCTTCCTGTATACGCCGGCTATGTTCAGCCACTCCCTTGTCTGCCCGCCCTTGTCGTCCGACTTCTCGTAGAGCTTGAGGGCGTTTTGATGGACCGCCAAGGACTCAGTCAACCTCTCGATCTGGGAGTGCAACTTCGCCACTGCCTCAAGTACGATGGCTCTTGTGCCCGACTGGCCGTCGCCCAGCAATGACAGGCTCTGCTCGAAATCCGCAAGGGCGTCCTCCCGTCTGCCCAGAATCTCGTTCAACTGCCCTCTTATGAAAAGCAATTCCGCAAATTGTCCTGACACGCCTGTGCCCTCGGGGACCCTGGAGAGAAGGGCAAGTGTTTCTTCCGGGAACTCTTTGGAGAGTTCGTTGGCATTTGCGATGGCCACTACCACTGCGGCCACCCAATCCTCCGCCTCTGCCAGGTGGTGGAGGGTCTCCAGCTTCCATTCGACCCCGGGGTTCCCCGCACAGTACCTGGCGGCGCCAGAATGCAGCTCGGACTTCGCGGAGGCCGTCAGCCGAGCCGACATGAATTCGCGGAGAAGGTCATGGGTCCAAAGGCCGCTCTCCTGCTCGACAATAAGAGCCCTCTGTTTGAGCACGACGATGGCCGAATAGTCCAGGCCCTCGAGCGCGTCCAACTTGACGGGATGCCTGAAGATAGACAACTGTTCCAGCACCCTGCGTTCCCGCTCGTTGAGTGCGGAGTAGACTTCGCGCTCGATGAAGGAAAGGACATCACCCTTCGCCTCCGTCGCGCCTCCACGTGCCATGAGCCGAATCAGGAGAGGGTGTCCGTGGCTCTCTGAGACAACCTTGACTGCCTCCTTTGCGTCGAGGCTCTGAGCCAGCTTCCATGCAGAATCGCGGTCGAGGCCGGATATCTCGAACGCCAGGTTCCCAGGAGCGGTCTTCGAGAAGAACGAAGGAACCGACCTGGCGATCATGACTACCTTTGCTGACTGAGAGGCCTTCGCTGCCTCCAGGAGCATTGATAGCACAGTCGAGGCGAGTCTCTCCCCTTTCTGGACGTCGTCGAGGAAGAGCGCGATATTCCCGCTCGACAGGTCACTCGAAAGCGGGAGGAACATATCGCCGGCGTGCGAACCCCTTCTCAGAGCTGACTCCGTGCCGTTCCTCCCGTTGGATGACAGGAAGGCTGCGAGCGCAATCAGGAAGGACGTCTCCGTATCCCACTCCCTGAATGAGAACCAGAAGAGCGGCCTCTTCCCGGCCATCTCGTCGAACGCACGAGAGGCCAGGGTGCTCTTTCCTATGCCTGGCATTCCCCAGAGGAGGACCGCAGATACACTCGAGTCTGCAAGTGCATCGGTCATCGATTTGAGCTCCTTCTCCCTGCCGAAGAACGCCTCGACCTTCGGCCTGCCCTGCTGCGCGATCGGGAACTCCTGAGCGGGTTTCTGGGCCTGAAGGGCCGCGAAAGAATCAGCAACGACCAAGTCGTTCACACGAGCGACGTCCACGAAGGCTGTAAGCGACGGCGTGATTCCGACCAAGGACGATATCTTCCTAAGCGCGTCCTCGACGGTCATCTCCTGGACTTTCCCGTCGGACTCCAGCGCGACGGCCCTCTTCATGACGTCCGATTTGATGGCCTGCGCTGCGGACCGTCCCTTGTCTGTGAGGGAATACGCTCTCCGCCTCCTGGGGGCTCCTCTGACATGGGTCAGCCGGTCGGACACAAGTCCCTCTGCCTGCAACGATGATAGGGCCCTGGAGGCATTAAA
>Ga0214474_1000444_pt1 | contig 20723 bp, 25 predicted proteins | sample RVTome_2_FD_187335 | JGI IMG/M metagenome (GOLD analysis project Ga0214474, IMG submission 187335) | Soil microbial communities from uranium-contaminated site in the Upper Colorado River Basin, Wyoming, United States - RVT95D214 HiSeq ...
TTGAATGGGCCTTGAATATCTTTTCCATCTTATCAAGGCATGCAAACTTGCAACCCGGATATTTTTTGCCAAGTTCACATCTATAACAATAGGGCGAAGGGGCCTTATAGGTCTTGAATAAAAGTGGTCTGAATGCTTTATGGAATATATCGACACCGCCAACACTTACAGCGCCTATTGTATCACCGTGATATGCATTGTTGAGGGAGACAAAGGCATTCCTTCCATCAACCCCTTTATGTCTCCAGTACTGAAATGCCATCTTAAGGGCAACCTCGACAGCAGTCGAGCCATTGTCGGAATAAAAGACTTTATTGAGAGATGAGGGACGAGAGACGAGGGACGAATTTATAATCCGCACAAGTTTTTCTGCCAATCTTATTGCAGGGGCATTGCTCAAGCCAAGTAAAGTACTGTGAGCGATTTTATCAAGCTGATTCTTTATTGTATCGTCTATCTCCTTTTTTCTATGTCCGTGGATGTTTACCCATAGGGATGAGACACCGTCAAGATACCATCTGCCATAAATGTCCTTTATAAAACAGTCTTTACCCTCAGAGATAATTATTGGCTTCTCATCAAGCCAATCTTTCATTTGAGTAAATGGATGCCAGATATATTTCCTGTCAAGCTCCTCAAGTCGCCTATTTTCTTCAAGAATTTCCATTTTAATTCGCCAAATAAAACTATAACATACTTGATTTAGCTATAAGTATTCTATTGATCCCTGCATAATCCTTTATCAAAGAGATATTTACAAAGCCTGCATCCTCGGCCATTTTTCTGATACCATTAGCTTGGCTGACGCCAAGTTCAAACATAAGGCAGCCGCATTCTTTTAAATAATTTTTTGCCTCAGGGATTATTGCCCTATAATAATCAAGGCCGTCTTCCCCTCCATCCAATGCCTTAACCGGTTCCCAGTCTTTTATCTCTATCTGCAAATTTTTTATATCATTCCTTTTAATATAAGGAGGGTTTGAAACTATTAGGTCAAAGGTATTGAGTGATTTTTTGACTGGCTTAAATAATGAGCCTTTGATGAATGCCACATTCTTGATCTTGTTTAACTTCGCGTTTTCCTTTGCATATCTAATCGCAATCTCTGATATATCAGTGCCGTAGACTTGTGCATCAGGAAATTCTCTGGCAAGTGCAAGAGCAATACAACCGCATCCAGTGCACAGGTCCAAAATACTTAGTGACCGGTGACCAGTGATCTTTGACGAGTTTTCACCCCCTCCCTTACCCTCCCCCCTCGAGGGGGAGGGATGGGTGGGGGGGCTGACTGCTGACTCCTGACCCCTGACTGCCTTTATAGCCTCTTCTACCAGCAATTCCGTCTCCGGTCTTGGGATAAGAACACCTTTACCCACCTTTATTTTTAAACCGCAAAATTCTGTATAACCGAGGATATACTGCAAGGGTTCTCTTTTTGCTCTTCTTCTCAGGAGTTCATCTATCTTTGAAATACACTTTTCCGGAATCTGCGGATTATCCCTGTAAAGAGTTACCCTGTCAATTCCAAGCAAACGAGATATTATCATCTCAGCTTCTATAATGGCATCTTCGATACCAGACTTTTCGAGAAACTCCCTTGCATTTCTTAATTTAGAGAGAGCATTCATGTCCTCTCTATTTTTATAACCAAACCTTTGTAAATACACCGTGAAGCTTCTTGGCCGGGAAATTATAAAACTGGATAAATGTCGGCGTTAGCCTCTTAATCAAAGAGAAGATCTTCCAGACAGGATTTTTTGCGGTAATATCTTCAAGGCCATAGAAGACAACCCTCTCTTCTATCTTTGCTTCCCTCATGATTTCTTCTACATCTACCACTTCCATGTATCCCATCTGTATCTCAAAGACTCTGAGACCTTCTGCAAGGTCTTCTTTAAAGAAACCTGTGATACCAAAAGGGTCATCTCTCTTGATGATTGAAACAAAGATATTGTTTTCGTAGAGAATGCCGTGAAAGAACATTGTTTGTGTTATATAAAATGGGATCTCATTTGTATCCCTTATAAGAAACAGCGCCGTGCCTTTAAGCTTTTCAGTAGTTGTGTGTACTCTTGTAAACTTATTAAGAAACTCATCTAAAGGCATAAAATCCATCATCCGGTAAAGTTTTTTCTGCCCTTTTGTATAAAAAATTATCATTGCAAGCGGTATTGAAGCAAGTATAAGAGACCAGTAGCCGCCGTGGGGTATTTTATAGAAATTGGCACTGAGATAAGCCGCATCGATAACTGTAACAAAAATAGAAACGATTGCAAGCATCTTCTTTTTTTTAAGATAAAAAATCAAGGTCATGAAGATTCCAGTTAGAACCATTGTCCCTGTAACTGCAAGGCCGTAGGCTGCAGCAAGACGGCTTGACTCCTTGAATTCCATCATTATGAAAATGACCGCAGCAAGCAGAAACCAGTTGACCGAACCTATGTATATCTGCGATTTCCTTTCGATTGAGGTGTAATCCACCTTGAACATCGGCATTAGCCTTGTGGTTATCCCCTGGTAAACCATTGAGAATGTTCCGCTTATCATAGCCTGTGAAGCAATGATAGTAGCAGCGATGCTTAAAAGGAGGAACGGTACATAGAGGTTTTTTGCATAGTGAAATACCATCTCAAATAGGATATTCTTTGCATCGGGATGCTTTAATAAAAATGCTCCTTGCCCTAAATAATTAATAATAAGTGCAACAAAAACCCCTGCCCATGCCTGTCTTATGGGTTTTCCACCCAGATGTCCCATATCCGCATATAATGCCTCTCCACCTGTGGCACAAAGTATTATCTCTCCGAGGACAATAAATCCTGCCAGACCGTTTCCATAAAGAAAATTTAATCCGTAGTAAGGGTTAAGTGCCATGAGCACTTCCGGCGCCTCTGAGATTGCGACTATTCCAGACAACGCAAGAGATAAAAACCACACGCACGTAATAGGTCCGAATGCACCTGCTACCTTTTCTGTCCCCCTTTTCTGAAAAGTGAAAAGTGACAGGGCGATGAGCATGGCAATAAGGAGAATAGATGTCCTGGGAAGGCCCTCAAGACCAGGTATCAGAACAAAACCCTCCACTGCGCTCAGTATACTGATGGCAGGCGTGATTATACCATCACCAATGAGAAGTGAAACTCCTATAATGGCCAATAGTGTTATAATGCCTACACTTTTTTTAGAGCGGAGAAGCGGCTGAAGTATCTCTTTAAGCACAATCTTACCACCCTCACCCCTTATGCTTAAGCTCATAGCAAGCCAGGCAAACTGTATCGTAACAAGGACTACCAATGTCCAGACTATTAATGACAGGACGCCGAGGACATTATCATTTGTGTGTTCAAGAAGCAGGAATACTACAGTTAATGTATATATTGGACTCGTGCCAATGTCACCAAAAACAAGACCGAGTGCCTTGATTATCCCCTTTGTTGAGATATTCTTCTCAGACATAATTTCCTTCTATCACTTTAATCAGATAATCCTCCAGTTTATTTTATACATGGCAGGAAGAGTTCACAAGAAAAATCAGAAACATTTAAAATTCACGAGGCTGTCACAATCATTACAAAACCAATAAACATCAATGTAGCCCCTAAGAGCCTTTCTCTTATGTTTTTCTCTTTGAAAAGAAAGTACCCATAGACTACTCCTATTATTAGACTTGTCCTTTTCACGGATATCATGTATGCAACCTTTGTAAGGCTTATCGCGATCATATGGGAGGCTATCATTGCTGAATAAAAAAGGCCTGGAAGTAACAGACCTTTAAATTGTCTTCCCGATATAAAACTCTTCAACTCAGACCTCCCCATCCATAGAGCTATAGGGGCAAAAATAATGGTTACAACTGTAAAATATATAATACCGAAAAACAACGGAGAAGAATGCTCTATCGCCATCTTGCCCAGAGACGATGTAATACTGTAAATCAGGGCAACGCCTATCATAAGAACCGAACCCTTTTCTTTTGTTATAGCTTTAAAAGGCTGAAAGACGCCCCTTCGCATTTTGTGTAGATTCAGCGCGTAGCTTCCCGCAGCGAGAAAGATAATACCGATACTGCCATGGAAAGATACTTTCTCTCCTATTATCAAATAAGAGACGAGGATTAAAAATACAGGCGTGAGGGAAAGGAACGGAAGGGCCAGGCTGAGTGGAGAAATCCTGAGTGCCTTTATGTAAAGGATGATAGCTATTATCTCTAAAGGCAATGCAAGTGCAAAGGCTTTATAAAACTCGATATCAAGCTTTGGCACAGGGACAAAAATCAAGAAGAGCAAAAGCAGAGGGATCGAAAAAAGAAGTCTGAACCATGCCACAAGGTATTCGTTACTGTGAGCAAGCGCTTTTTTAGTAAGTGCATCACTCGTTGCGAGTGTAAAAGCTGAAATAAGTGCTAAAAAGACCCATGTACAGGGCATTTATAATATTACCTTATTTAAAAGCAAAAGCGGGCTATTTGACAGGAAATGGACTCTATATATAAAATATCAATATGAAAAAGGGCTGGAAGCAAGTATTATTTCCGATAATCCTTGCTTTGTTTTTATTGCTTGCCTGTGACGAGAAGCCTAAGAACCCTATATCTGAATATGGCGATGCCTTAATTGGTTCTTATAAAAGGGGTCAGCAAGCAGGTGAAGAAGCAAACCTTGATGCAATAAAAAAGACTATTCAGTCATATCATGCTGAACATGAAAAATACCCGGAGAGCCTTAAGGATATAGAAGATCTTATGAGAAAACCCATTGATGCGACTAAATATAACTATGATCCACAAACAGGTACGATAACCCTTAAAAGCAATCGACCCTAAAAGGCAGTAGTTCCTTTATCCTAAGAGATACCACTTTATTTAATTATATTTTTTTTGGTAAATAGTATTGATTGACACAAAAGAGAATTTTTTATAGTATAAGACGTATTCGATTTTCGGGCGGATAGCTCAGCTGGGAGAGCACAGCCCTTACAAGGCTGGGGTCACAGGTTCAATCCCTGTTCCGCCTACCAACCACAACAGTGATTAGATATTAGTGATCAGTTGTTAGTTTTAAAGACTTCTGATTTTTATACTCACTAAACAACGTTGTGAGTTTTTTATTGGGTTTTACTAATAACTATTTACTAATCACTGATTACCGTCGTTTTTGGGGTGGTAGTTCAGCTCGGTTAGAACGCTGGCCTGTCAAGCCAGAGGTCGCGGGTTCAATTCCCGTCCACCCCGCCATTAACCCCTTTATAATCAATGGATTTCGGTTGTTAACCATTGTTCCCCGTTTTTATCAAAGTCATCGAGTGTAACCTTTTTGTAACCATTTGCAACTCTTTCAAGTCTGTCCTTTGTATTCTGATGCATCATTGATACCTTTTCGGATGCACTTCTTAAATCAGCCTCATTCACAATGTTATACCGGTCAAATACCGATCTTGTTCTGTGGCCGGAAATCTTCATAGCAACTCTTTCCGGGATACCAGCCCTTACCATATTCCTTACAGCCGTCCTTCTGAGGTCATGAAAGAGCTTCCCTTCAAGTCCTGCAGCTTTACAGGCGTTATACCAGGATTTCCTAAAGTCACAGATCCTTTGACCCTGTCTGAAAAACACATAAGGACATTCAGGATATTCTTTGTCTCTGATATCCTTCTGTTTCAAAATAGCCTGGTAGAGTTCGCCGGTGAGGTAAATAACCCTTGCCTCGTCATTCTTTGTGGTTCCGGCCTCAAGTGTGATCTTCCCTTCGATGAGGTTCACTTTAGACCATTCAAGAGATAAGATTTCTTCCTTCCTCATGCCGGTATGGTATCCCATGGTCAAGACAGGCTTCATATAATCGGAAAGCTTATCTTTGAGCTTCAGATATTCGTCATGTTCAAAGTATCCCGTTCTTATATTGTTCTCTTTGAGTTTAGGGATATAGGGAATACGAATGACCTTCGGCGGTGTCAACTTGGAGCCTAAAGAGAACATGCGCTGTAAGACAGTAAGTTCCCGGTTAATGGTCCCGTTTGCAGCTTCTTCCTTCTGTCTGGCAATTATATATTTCTGTACCAGATCAGTTGTGATGTTAACGGCTCTCAGTCCCGAGAAGCAGACATTTAGATGGTTAAGCCTGTCTTCTGCAGTATCAACGGATTTCCTGCCATTTACCTTGTAATCGTTTATTAAATCCTGCGCGAGTTCATCATAGAGTATTTTCTCTATTCTCAGTCCGGGGAAGTTCCCGCCTGCAATCTGGCCTTCTCTCAACTTCAACTTCGTTTTGGCTTCTCTTTCGCTGGCTCCGTGGGTGCTTTCATAATAGGGCTTGCCGTTCCGATAGTATTTGATCCATAAGATATTACCGCGCTTGTAAATCAATCCCATTACTTTTTCACCTCCCTTTTCTTTTCCATTTTCTTACCCTTTGCCTTTCCTTTCCCCCCTTTCTTTTCCAAACACTCAAGGGCTAAGTGTAGGAATGGTGTAATTTTTCTCTTGTCATTTTCCCATCGATAAACTGTTTGTGTTGCAACATCTAAGTTCCTTGCAAGCTGGCTCTGGCTGTAGTTATTCCTTTGTCTCCATGCTTTTAATTCTTTAGATGTCATGTATTAACAATACACCAATGGTTTATAATTGTCAAGTGTTTTTTTAGGGTAAGGAAAAATATTTTAAGGGTCAAATAGCTCAATCAATATCCTGTCTCTTGTTTGTCTCAATCCAATGGTTGATGTCCTGAATATCAAGAAACTTTCTTTTACCGTCCGAGATGTAAGGGAGCTTACCTGTCCTCACCATCTCTGCAACCGTCCATGGAGAGCGTCCGAGATAATCGGCAGCTTCCTTCATGGAATAGAGCCTTTTATGGAGATAGTACGCTGGTTTAGATAACCTATGTGCCTTCATAGAGCCTTGATAATCCTTGCTTTGTAAATACTATGTAACCACAGTGTAACCATGATTAAGGTTCCTTGCATCCTTTGATAGATCATAGTTGCCATTAAGTTTACAGGGTGTATCAATCTTCTGTATAGTCTGCGATGTGTATATATACAGGGTGTATAGAAGCAACAAAGAGAAGTGAAGAAAGAAGAAAGGGGAAAGAGTATATGAGTTATGGGATAAGTACCTGATAAAAGAGCCTGCAGATACCCACCCGTATGAATTATTTGAAGTTCGACAGTCTGCGCCACCGAGTGTCCCCTCCGCTCCACATCATATTTTTGAAATTAAAGGACTTGACAAGCATCTTAAATTTTGTATCGGATATTATCCGAGATCGAATGTCACATAGCCTGATGTGTTGGTGTCAATAACCTTGTAATACTTGTCACCGACTGCAGGGGCACCATTGAGCTTTACCCCGCCGTTTACAGAATCCGTCACCAAGGGGTTCCATCCTGCGGTTACTCCGCCGGAGCAAGCCACTGTTACATAACCATGTTCCCGAACGGTTGCCGCCGCATCGGATGCAGCTATCACCTTTACAACGCCATCGAAGTTCTCTCCGTCACTGGGGAGAGCGACTGTCTTGTCGTCGCTGATTTTTACAACCTTGCCTTCATCAGTCCCTCTTGTGAGAGCAGACTTGTGGGTTACTAAACTCTCACAGTTAATTCCGTCATACAATGGATCACGTGCCATTTTTCCTCCTCCTTGTTGATAAAAAAACCCCAAGATCGCTGAGACCTTGAGGCTTTTTATCTCTTTGTTTTTTGTTTAGGCTATTTGCCTATCTTGTAAAGTTCATCCCTGTCTTTGTTAGACCGGAATTTATCCTTGCAGTGTTTGCAGTTCACCCCTTTATCCTTGTGATAAAAGGTACTCATTGTCTCCTTACACGATGATTATCCGCACCGGCGGCGAGTATGACATTCCCAAGAACCTTACGATACCTATAAAGAAATCCTTCAAAGCTCCCTGCATCCATGGCATTTACATTGAAATGGAAATGGTTAACAACTGTAGGTTGTGAGTTACCTATTTGACTGTTTGGGATTATCTTTCCACTTGTGGCGGGCTTAAACAGTTCGACTCCTCTTTCACCTACTGGATATGTTCCCCAAGGATAGACGGAACCGCCGCTTGCCATCGGCATATCAATAAGATAATTCCACCCACTGCCAGGTATGCCTCCCCCAAGTCCTGCCGGTATTCCACTGTCTGCTAATCCAAGCGCACTACTGATAAGGCCAAAAAGTCCGCCACTACCAGTATTCCCGCCCACTATCCACTGTGCTGCCATATCGGCAAGTCTCCTTTCGATAGCAGATAGAAGCGACATGAAGTAGTCATACCAACTTTTAGTCTTACCCTGCATTGCATCAAAGAACACATCGGAGATATTGCTTTTTAAATCCTGGAAGATTTCCTTCAAAGTATCATACATGGACTGCCATATACCGCCCCATTCCTTCTTTATATCCTGAAAAACTTTACCAAGTATGCCCTTAGTCCCCAATGTCTGCCAGATGTACTCGATACTATCAGCCGCTTCCCTATGAATTTGGATTCTCTTGTCGGCGGTATCCTGCTCGGATTTTACTATCTCACCATTAATCTGTAATTGATACTTTGTCTTGGCCTCGTTTAAGGTAATATATTGATTCTCATCAATCACTCCTTGTGATCTCAGATAAGCTATTTCAGCATCTTTTTCAGCAATAAAGTCATTCAGCTTTTTAAAAAGGAATTTCTTATTAACTGTAAGTTCGTTGTTCGCAAGGTCTTCCAACTTCGTGTAGTAGGTCTTGGCATCCATGGCTTGATTGTCGTACAGCCACTTAATCAGGGATTCTTCTTTCTTGTATCCGTCCTGAACGATAGCCAATCTTTGCTCGGTCGTCATACCGGCTATATCGAGTTCAAAGTTCATCTGTTCAAGCAGGTTTTTTCTATCAAGCGCCGTAACCGCAGTATTCCTATCATCTACCTTGGATGTTATTAGGTTTTTGATTCGGTTTTCTTGCTCATCAATAACCTTTGACTTGGCATCGTATTCTTCTTCGAGAGCCTCGATTGCCTCGGGGGTGCTCTTGGGATTACGGAGAATATCCTTTCTTTTTTGGGAAATATCGGCTTCGAGTTGAGCGCGTTTGCTGATAATATCAACCTGTGACTTTATTTCGGCTTTTTCTGCAATTTCCAGTGTCTTATCGTAATAGTTTTGATCGGAAACAAGCCCTAACTTGTGTGCGTTGTCGAGAAGGTGCTGTTGGAGGTTATAGTTGTCTCTGTCCATTGCGAGAACTGCATTCCAGTATTGATTGTGATATTGGAGAAGTTCGCTGGCATAGCTTTTGGCTTTGCCAGCTTTATCCCCACCGGGCATATTGAAGTCCTTAAGCGCATCAGCCAATGTCTTACTTAGATCATCCTTACCGCCTTTGTATTTCGGTACACCGCCGTAAAGGATCTCCTGAATCTTTACAACTTCTTTGCCTATCTTTTCAGGTGCACCCATCAGAATATCGTAGCTCTTACCTTGATTTTCCGAGAATGCTTTCGGAATGGATTTAAGGGTTTCTAATGCCGCCCTTGTGTCCCCCGTTGCAACTTGTTTCAGGGCAAGAAGCAATCCCATGAGGGGGTCGGTTAGCGACCTGACGTTGTAGTAAAGTCCCTTCAGCCCTTCGGTGAATAGACCGATGACTCCATACAAACCGGACATCACCCACCCGAGAGCCTTCAATATCTCGATTAACCCCTTCAATCCCGTACCGAGTGTTTCGCTATTGAAAAACATAGCACCGAGTTCCTTGGTAAGGTTTTTGATTATTATCCATTGACCTGATAATGTCTCGGTCATAACCTGAGATGTCCTATCCAATGCCCCTTGAGATCCTGAAATCTTATTAAGTATTTCATCATAGGTTTCAAGTTCTCTGATAAGGGCTATTAATACAGGCCGTCTTTGGGTAGGAGCTATCCCACGCAGAAATTCCATGGCACCGAGGGTCAACCCGCCTTCTCCAGTTCCCATTGCTTTTCTGAGACCTTCTATAATATCCTTGAACTGAGAAGCTATGGTTTTAGATTTATCTAACTGAATCCCTATTTTTTCAAGGTTCTTGAGTCCTGCTGGTGTAGCCAGACTATCTATCAAGCCTCTCAATGCCCTGCCTGCCACACCTGCCCTTGAACCTAAGTTGGTTACCATAACAGACAAGGCAAGCATCTGATCCATCGAGAAGCCTGCAGCCTGAGACATCTGACCAAGATGCTGTATGACTACATTAATATTTTGAGGTTCGATAACACCAACTGCTAAAGCCATTGTTATTTTGTCGAGGATTACCTTAAGCCTTGCGGCATCATTATCCAGTTCCCTAAGTCCCGGAGACTTCCTGAAGGTATTCAGGAACCCGATAATTGCCGTAGTAAACTCATTCATCTGTATCTCGGGGAAACTCACTTGGAGCTTGGCGAAGTCCTCAAGGCTTGCCTTTACGGTCTCAATATCAACACCTGCAGCGCGGAGTCTATCGGCGGATTTTACTATCTCTCCAAATTCAACGGGTAAGGTAACTGCTAATTTGCGAACAAGAGTAATGATTTCCTCGACGTTCTGACGATGGATATTGGTTACTTCACCTTCCATAGCCGAATATCTCAGAAGCATAGCCTCTGCTTTATTGATTTCGGCCTTGAATTCAATACCTGCGGCAAGTGTTTGAGGAATAGCAAAAAGAATAGTCCGTGCAGCATACCACCGCATCTGGACCTTAATCATCATCTCCATGTCGGTAATGAAGCCCTTAATCCCTCCGCGAAGATTAAGAATGTCGCCGTATAAACCCCTTGATGCTTTCCCGACCTTCTCCGTAGCAGGGGCAAGTTCCGATTTCATGGTATCCGCGACATTCTTTATTTCCTTGCCGTAGGCATCAAACAAGCCTGTACCTTGCTGGACTTCCTTCTGAAGTCCGCCGGACGTGCCAATACCCTTGAAGAAATTCTGGATTTCGGAACCGAGCTTTTGTAATTCTGCACGTACTTGTGCCATATCCACACTAAGCCCGAGCGCTAATGTTTTAGTCATTTTTTTGTTCCCCCTCAAACTCAAAATTCTCGATCTGCCCTACAAGTTCAAGAACCCTTTTCGCATACTTTAAAAATTTTCTCCGGTCGGAGCTTTTGCGAAGTTGTTTCGCATAAAAATTGGCCTGTTTCAGTATTTCTAAATTATGACGTGTTCCCTTTGGATTCAACTCATGCAAAACCTTATCGATTTCTAAAAGCACCCCGTGAAAATAGTTCCCTACTGCATGGGTGCGCATTTTTAAGAGGTTTTCAAACGATAGAATATCGTCCATACTAATACCTTCCCTCCTTCATTCAAGATTCCACTCCGGCGTATACCATATTTTTCATTTCAAGCCACTTGTCAACTTGGACTTTCGTATATCATTAGGCATCAAAACAAGCTCGTTCCTTCTTTTTTCGGGAATAACCTATCAAACCAAGTTTTGCGTATCCACTGCGGCGCAAAATTCGCAACACACTCTTCGTCGCTCACACCCTTGCCGGGGAGCCCGCACTGTGGTCTCCCACCACTGGGGTTTGTCCCGAAATGTGAACAGGTATCACAATCCCAATTGACAAGTTCCAATTTCCCGTCGACCCTCACTGGCAGGCACTCAAAAAGCACACAAAAATTTTTAAGGATATCCCTTACGTCTGTAAAATCTTTAAAATCACACCGCCCTATCGCCTTTTTACTGCTTTCCATTTTTTTATCTCCTTTGTTGTTCGATTTTGTTCAAAACCTCCTTCTCGATATTGCTGATATGCTGGTGGCTCGTATTGAAAACCTTCCCCAGTTCTCTGATAGTCAACCCTGCGTAATGCCTTCCGATGACAATGAAGGCTCCTTTTGCCGAGTGATTTTCAAACAACACGTTTAAAGCAAGCTGAACTTTTAGTGCTGTAAATATTCTCCCTGCCGCCTCCCGATCACCCTGAGCGGCCTCATTTATTAACTGTAGGGCATCATTTATAAGCAAAGGTAATCCACAATCCAATCAAGCTGCTTTTCATAGGTTTGTGCGGTAATTCCAGAATGCCAAGAAATGAGGTTCTTAGCATTTTCATAGTCATGCCAGCTTTGGCTCTCCTGCTTAAACCCTGCATCTTTGAGTAACTGAAAAATTTCAACCTTAGTCCTGCTCTCAATCGCTTCTTTACTTATTTCTTCTACCATGGTTTCTTCTCCTTTTTACGACTCCCTCGGTTCCCAAATACCCCTGGGCATGAACTGATAACCCTGCACAAGTTTGAAATTAATCCCAAGGCCATTCGGATTCACTGTTTGATTCGCCCAGTTTTTCCCTTTTTCTATCCTAAGCCTTCCAGCCTCCATTGAAAGATAGAGCCTCGCCTTCTCTATGGATCGCCCACCCCCGAGACCTAAAGCCTGTCCGGGGTTCTTTTGAATGGCAATAATAGCAATGCCTATTGTGAGTTTATCAAACATCTCTTTGATGTACTGTGCGATCAAATAAAAGTTATCTGTCATCTCAAGGAAGTCGATAATATTTATTTCATCTGGCTTTATCACATCTGCAAAATTGCCGGATCGCTCAAGCCACTTCACTTTTTTAAAATCTGATAGAGGATTTTCAAATTTGCTTAACCGTTCTTTTAGTTCAACCGGACCCATCTCCGATGAGAAATAATTGATTTTGAATTTATTCATGTTCATTGCAGCGGTATTTAAAAGAAAAGCAGTCTTGCCCGCGTTAGCGGTACCAGCAATGACGATAATGTTCTTTTGATGCGTCTTGACATATTTTTCTATCTGAAAAGGCCACTTGATATTAAATGCATCTGTTGAAGCACTCAGGAAGTCTATTTCTTTTACAACTTCATCAATTCTTCTGAAAACTCCATCCTTCTTACTTGATTTCTGAATTACACCCCTATCCTTTAACCTATTAAGAATTACTCTATAATTGTTACGCTTTGTTACGTTGGTTACGGGAAGTAACTCTTGGTAACAGTCTGTTACGCTAAAGTTACCATCTGTTACGCTTACCCACTTTTCAATTTCCTCTGTGAGGTTAATTTCCCGGTGTACTTGTCGTTTAATCGCACTTGCAATTTTGTCATCAAACCAGTTATCAAGATGTTCTTCCCCCCAGGATTTTGCAATAGTTTTAAGCACTTGCAAAATTTCTGATTCGGGCATCCCCCCTTTAGCAAGGATATTTGCAACATGGAAAAGATCATTATCCTTTCTACCTTTTTGAAAAAGCGTAACAGAACCCGTAACAGTTCCCTTAATACAAATACTTTCTTTAATACTTGCATTCTTTAAAAAGGATAAATACGCTTCCGGCAGTGCTGGCCTATCAATTTCAAAAGGTGATAACCCTTTCAGGAAAGCGTAAGACTTGCCGTTACCATTATCAGAGGGGGGTGCCACGACATAACCGCCGTTCGCTCTTAAATCACACCCCGGGACCAACCGGGCATTATTGGAGAGCTTGTCATCGGGGCAGGTGAAATAAAGGTGCTGTCCACCCTTTGGAGTACTGCAGACTGGTATAAGCAAACTGTCAGGGATATATTCTTGAATCGCCTCTTTGCCTTCCTCGGTGTCAATGTCGATTACCGCGAGATTGGAGATAGTACCTGTAACGATCCCTATATTTGCATCCGGCCATTTCTTCCACCAATTCCTTATTTCATCCTGGCTTGCTTTCTGTTTTTGATATGCTTCCCACTTTATGAGAGGCTTTTTATCTTTGCCGACTGGGATGACTGAAAAACCAAGCCTTTCATAAGTTAAAGCAGCCTGAAGTTTCTCATTTGCACTTGGTACTGCACTGACCTCAAGTCGTGTTTTCGCCATGCTATCCCTGCGACCGCCCTTCAAGATTCCGACCCAAATTTCGCCGGGTATACATTTCATTGCGGAGCCGCTTAATCATCTGTATTAATGCGAAGGCATCAACGGGAACCCCGGCCACATAATCATCAATAGCCGCTTGAAGTTCCTCGGACATCGGAAAACAAAAAAGTATCCGTTCAGCAACAAGCTTAAATCGCGGCTCGGTTTTTAATAGCATTGATAGGACAGAAGCCAAATATAAATTGTCGGTCTCGTAAATTTTATCCTCCACTTTTCCTCCCTTAACTTCCTTTTTTTAAGTTATCTGTTTTCTTCCCATACTATTAAATGCAACACGGTGTGGAATTTAAGCTCCCCGGCAATCTGACACAATCTCAGAAACCCAAACAGGTCAACCACTTAGGGCACATTAAGGCACATGCTTTCTGTGGAATTTTGCCGTGTATTTTAAAATCCCTTCCTTGTGGAAAACATCATTTCAGAAACCCGACTCCCATCAAAAAACCGTTTATCAATTTGCTCTTCCTGACTTCCTTCGTCAGTATCATCATTTTTACTAACATCAAAAGGTATTACGAACCCGTCCTCCATTTCCGGCAATAACTTTTCAACCTCGGGGCAAAGTGCTTGACAGGTATCTTGTTTTTTACATTTCTTACAGGGTGACTTCTTTTTCTTCTTTCTGGAACTGTTCTCGTCTGTTGTTGATTTTTGGGGGGATTGTTTGGCAGGTCGTCCTGGAGATTCTCCTGCAAGAAAATGCTCTCCTTTTCTCTCTTCCTCGGCCAGAAACTTCTTGATAATCTTACCTATCGAAGAATGGTCCATTTTAAAAACTACCCCGAGATCCCGCAACGATGCCCCACCATAACAAGACCCTAAAACTATTAGTGCATCCCGCAACGGATAACAAACGAAAATCTCACGAATCAGTTCTCCAAGCATCATGCCTTTCCTTAACGAAAGGTGTAACCAAAACAATCCTGTTTCGTCTCCCTGCTCGATTGCCGTAATCCCTTCAGCGAATCGCTGTTTGACCTCATCAAGTACGGTCCTGACTTCTCTCACTAATTGCTGCTCTTCCTTTTCCATTTTCCTATCCCCTTTCAATCTCTTTATTTTTTACTTGACTTCATTTAAGCATATTGAGTATTATTTTAAAGGAATTTATCCGATGTATCTTAAAGGCTTTAAATTGGAGTAAATGATTGAATAAAAAAAATCTTATTAACCGCTGTATCTTAAAAGCCGGGGATTGGGAAGATAGGAACAACTCGCTGGGGAAAATACTTGCTGATATATGGCGAAAAATGCCCAACGAATGCAAACCTGAACAAATAGGTCGTGTGCTTGCTATGCAACCAGAATTTCTATCAGCCGATCTTCTTATTATGGATGATGCTATCAGAATGTATTACAAAATGAATGATGATCTTAAACGACGACTTAAAACTTATGCTTGTAAAGACAAAAAAAAGATTACTCTTGATGATTTACCCTTTCGGAACGATATGAGATATTGTGTTCGATGGATCTTTAATACTTTCTTCCCTGACGATTATGCCATTGTTGAAGAAGAACTGAGAGGTAACCTTAAAATCGAATTTTCAAGGGCATCCACTGTGGAAAAAGGTACAAGGAAAAGAGCAATTACTCAACTCGTTGAATATATTCTGGAAGAGACTAAAAGTAACCTTACGGTTGAAGCTGTTATGTCTCGCATGAAAGATGCGAGATTAATTGATGATAGCGAACTTCCCCTTGTAAAAAAGGGCAAGTTATATTTCTCCACAAATAACATAGTTGTCAAAAATATTAGATATTGTGAATACTGTAGCAAGGGCTTGCCAAGCGATTGTAGAAGCGATACAAAATATCATGAAAACTGCAGATCAGAACGTTCTCATAGACTTGAGAATTTAAAAAAACTAAAAAAGAAACTGGGAGTTAATTCTGTAAGCGTGAAATTATCTAACGACATGTATGGAATAATAAAAGATGTAAAAAAGGGTATCTTTATAATCCAGCGTCCTAATAAAACTTACATTGAAGGAAGAGACCGCAGAAGCAAAAGAAGCGATTTGCCATATATTCTGAAATATTTATAGAAAGGAACGCCTCGTGATATTTCTGCCCGCAGTTCGTTCCTTCCTGAACACCGCAAAAGTTTCAAGTTTTGATACTGTTTCATGCCAGTCGTAACAAATACTTTATTTTCTTGTAAAAAGGGCTTTTTTTTCGTATATTTATCTTGAGAATAGAAGCATCCACCGATGGAGGATGACAATGCTCAGACTTTTGACTGCTCTATTATTGCTCCTGACAGCGTCTTGCGCTACAGACATTGCAAACCGATATTATGGTAACGTTCATTATCCACCCAAAAATCCAGCCGATGTGCAAGTGTTGCGGCATGAGCCTTCAAGAAATTTTATCGTAATAGCAGATTTTCAATCTCGCGGTGAAACTGTGCAGGACATGCAAGAAAAGGCAGCCCGGATAGGCGCTGATGCTGTAATCATCTCGATTCTTGGAGGCTATTATTATCGAGGTGAAGAATGGGCTGATGAGGATAGATATAAAAATACATATAGCCGAATAACAGGGACTGCAATTAAATACAAAGAGTAAGGAGAGAGTGATGAAGAAATATTATTTTTTATTTGTTGTAATGGCATTAATGTTCGGATGCGCCTCAGTGGATGTCACAAAAACAGCCAAAGGTTTTTATGAACCGACCAACCCAAATGAAGTCGAAATTCTAATCACAGGTTGCGATAAACCCTATATTGAATTGGGTAGCGTTACTGTGACGGGGTTTGCCCCTGCTGAAACTGCAAAGATGCATAATGCCATACGCGCTAAAGCTGCCGAACTGGGTGCTAATGCTGTAATTATAAAGAATGAAGGACTTGTGAATCAAGGTTTAGCGGGGATGAGGAGATGGGCAATGGGAGCGGCAATACGCTATAAAGAGAACGTTAAATAGAAAAATAGTTACTCGCGTATTAAAATTGCAGGTCGAGAAAACTGTGCACGGTTCTGATCTCAATCAGTTCATCATTCCTGAAGATAAGAGCATAACCCTCAGCTAAATTAAAAGCGCATCCCTGACTGGCATAATCCCACATCTCATAGTTTCCGTCTGCTCTTATTCTTGTCTTTACACAGTTCCGGAAGGGATACCCGACTGCCAGTGCCACACCTTCCTTCGAGGCACCCAACTGGACCTGACCGCTTCGCATTCCTTTTGTCATCGCCACATCTGTGAAACACCCCGAAAGGATAAAAAATAGGACAGCAATAATTTTCGTGCATTTAAACATAAATCCTTCTCAGTTGCCTATTTGAATAACCTATTATAAAAACCCGTATCATATCCATCCTTAAAACACATTTGGGCTTCCGTTGAAACCTCAATGCTTAATCCTTTCTCTCTATTGAAATCATAGAAATCATTGCTGGCATTTTTATCATATATACCGTAGATTCTGTCATACCGACCCTTTTTATAACCTACATCTCTCGCTGAATTACAAAAATCCTTGATGGAAGAATTAATCTTAGCTGAATTCAGGGTTGGTTGACCGGTTTGTTTAACATCCTCTTTGCCTTGGGTTATCAGGAATGATATAAGTAGCAGAAAGATTATTGCACCAATCCATACTTCTTTCTTTCCTAATTCCATTATTTAATCACCCTTTCTTCTGTTTCGCTTCTATTGAATTAGGGCTTAAGGGTTATTACTGGCTAAACCTTACTCTAATCAAGACGGGATGTCAACTACGTAAGGGATCGTGCTAACTTTATTAAAATCAGTTTCGCCAAAAATCCAATAACATTGAATCCCATTCAGTGCTTGTGGTACATTCTTGTGTGATAACTGTATAAAAAATTCCAATGGATGTTTATTATCAAAGCAAGACAATTCCTTAATTTAGGCGACAAGACTACCGAGCCCGTTGGATCTACATGAAAATAATATGAGACCACCAAAAATAATAAAGCCGTATGTCCTTTCATTTTGCCGCCAAATTTCTGAACAAGAGCCTACCTTTGTTCCATTGCGGCCCTTGGTTGGCAAACCACCTGATGAATGTTTTACTATCATTCCAGAGCATATCGTTGCTTACGGCGGAAAACAACACATCGGTTGGTCCATCTGGGAGTGGCCTAAAGTTTTTATTGAGGCTGAGTTCCATTGCATTTGGGAAAGTCCAGAAGGTAATTTTATTGATTTGACACCCAAAAGGTTTACAGGTGGTCAAATCCTTTTCCTTCCTGATCCCAAAAAACAATATAAAGGAATTCAAGTCGATAATATCAGAAAGTCTCTTTCCAGGAATAAAGATATTGATCGGCTTCTGCTTCTTCATAGGCAAAAGCACCTCTTGCTGAACGAGGGAGATTTGGCTAATCAAAAGGTGGTGCCTTTCGATGAGCGGATTCCTAAGATAGAACAAGAAATGGCCTATCTGGAGTTTAAGCTTATTAGGAAATATGGAGTGCACTGAACTCCCACAAGAACTTGCCTTATGAATTATGGTCATCATATTCACCTCAAATCTAAAAAAGATTAACAGTCATTTCACCTAATAACTTCATTAATTTTAGCTTCTCGGAAGTGTTACACCCAAATCTGCCGCCGCCACTTTTGGTTTTACAACCCCTTTCTAACTTCTAAAAGCGATAAATAGTCATAATGGACATGAAGAACGCTCCAAACGCGGAACAACCTCATATTGCTGTAAGTCCCTATATTCGGACATATTTCGCACTAAGAACCAGTTACAAGATGGGATTCACTCCGGCTATAAGAACGTGGGGAAGTATCACTCTCTTATAGAGGCTTCCCGTAACCAAGCACCGGGAATACAAGGCTTTTAATCCGAACATTAGGGGCACTGTTGGACTTGCACCCCTTAAGAGAATACAAGATTGAGGGACAGTGAGGGCTTTAAAACGGGCAATAGTAAACACCATGTAGTAAACACTGTGTATAGATTATTGCTCTAAACAAAAAAAAGACCCTACCGCACGGAGGAGAGGGTAGGGTCTGAGATTGATCTATTCCTTATTACTGTGTTTCCGCGTAGAGATTAAACGCCGTATCGAGCAGGTTGAATACTTCATCAACTGTCGCTATGGTTCCGTCCAGTTTATAGCCCTCTAACTTCGAGAGGTTTTCGTCATGCAACGTAGCCCTTACCAGAGATAATTTGTCGAGCGATTTGAGTACTGCTTCTTGCAGTATTTTCCCATTCTCTGGGTCGGAGTTTGTTGTTTTACTTTTTGCCATGTTATGCCTCCTTTTGGTGTGTATCTGCCCGGAATTTCAGTTCCGCACCGCATTCATTGCAAGGAAACTTCCCATGTATATTTTCCAACCTAACTATGTCCTGCCAGTCATACTTCTTGCCGCATTTCTCACAAGTAGTCGGCTCTTTGTCCGGTGTATGTTTGTGACCTGTCGGTACTAACTTATATGCCCTATCTATGGCACCGATAGCCACCCGCATATCCTTCAAGGTATCTTTCAATCCTTTTTCCTGAGCATAAAGCATACGTGAGAAATCAGGGTCTATGTCGGGGTCCCTCTCTCTTATTATCTCTGAAAAATCAATAAAAGCTCCAAATGCGACAAGTTCGTCTCCCAGAAGATAATCCAGAGTATTATCACAAGAAGATTCTACCGGGTTATCAATATTTTCTTTTCCCTTTCCCTTTTCTACCATTTTAAACCTCCATTTTTGTAACTATTTTGTAACCCTGAGCTTAAATTTGTTTCAACCATTAGCAACTTCCTCCAACAATGGTTAAAATCCAATGACTTTTGATAAATAAGGATTTTCTTAAAAGAATCAACGCATTAGGGGAATAGGCGAAATATGGCGGTTTTGGCCTGTCAAGCCAGAGGTCGCGGGTTCAATTCCCGTCCACCCCGCCATTAATTCTTATTTCTTTTTGGCCTTCATCAACCTCTCATATTTTTCGATACCGACACATTCCTTTGCTGCCGGGCACCACTCAAGACATGTAGGCTTCATCTCACGGGATATAGTTCTCTTGCATCCCTTGCACACAATCTCTATTTCATCTGACCATATCTCGGAAACAGTGTCACACCAGAAACACTTTATATTTTCTGGATACGGCGTTCTTATTTCTCTGCTTCCAGGACAACTTTCCTTCAGACCCATAGTTATATTTTATCACATCTATCAATGAATGTTGATTTGTCAAATTTTTTATAATTGCTTGTCACAAATCGTCTCCTTCTTAAATAAAGATACAGGACAATTATATGCTAACATTCATCACCCTTTCAGAAAAAATATTTAAATAGGCCTCATAAGGTTATGCTATAATAGCAAAAATAAGAGTTAAGGATTCCTTATGGATTTCTTTGGAATTATTAACAGTATTATTGCATTTTTTCAGAATAATCTCTTCATTGCCATTGCTGCCGCAATACTACTAGTTTTTTTGCTTTACCGAAAACCCAAACTCTTTCTTACCATCTTTTTCATTGCCCTGTTCCTATCCGGAGTATTTTATCTGATCTCAACACTGTCTTCTACAGGGGTATCTTATAAAGGGAAGATACTTCAGAAAGGAGATGTACCCTGAAGATTGTATCTACTGATGTTCAGGTTTATTGAAAAAGCTTGCAGAAAGCATTATCCAGGAAAAGTTGACCTTTTAAAGCGGCATGCATGCCTTTGGATTTAAATCAAGCCCTGCGATATTTTTTGTTTTGAGGTAGTGATATCCGGCTGCTGCAATCATAGCTGCATTGTCTGTGCACAATGATATAGATGGCATAAATATTTCTATTTCCTTTTCCTTTCCCATCTTCTTCATTTTTTTCCTAAGTTCGCT
>Ga0214474_1000445_pt1 | contig 20700 bp, 16 predicted proteins | sample RVTome_2_FD_187335 | JGI IMG/M metagenome (GOLD analysis project Ga0214474, IMG submission 187335) | Soil microbial communities from uranium-contaminated site in the Upper Colorado River Basin, Wyoming, United States - RVT95D214 HiSeq ...
CGGATGGGCAACTTGAACGGTATTACAACTTGGACAAGCTAAAAGCAACTGGATTTCAGGCGAAGGTCAAATTAGCTGAAGGAATTCAAAAAACGTATGATTGGTACTCAGCTAACTGGCAAACCGCTCGCCGTTAACGAAACAGGAAATTAATAATGAGGAAAAAACAGACCAGTGATGCCGTCAATGTCCAAGATAAGCGATACGAGGAAGGTGAATCATGAAAGTGGCATTGATACAAACCCCGTTCTGGGATATTAAAAGTCCACCTTATTTTAAGAATTTGTCAGTAAATAACAGTCCAGGTTTTTGTGGTTTTGCACCTGGTTGCTATGCGCATAATCATCCGGGCGAAAAAGTAAAATAATATGATGAATTTTTCCGGTTTACAGGAACGCATTCAGACGTTCGTGGCTCAAGGGCGCCATGAAAAGTCCATAAAAGAGTGCCTGAAGGTGTGGCGCGATAACAAGGAAAATGTTGAGCTGTCGCTGCTTATCGGGCGCTTGTACCATCGCGCGGGAAATGCGCAAGAAGCCAAATGCTTTTTCACTATTGCTGGCAAACATGCCAATGGCGATACGGGAGTGTTGCGCCGTATCGAAATGTTCAAGCGTGCAACCGCTCTTCTTCCTACTTCTCGGACGGATATCGAAAACTTCTGTGATCCTGACATTGTTCTCGTCCAGGCACCCGGTTGGGGTGTTAACACCCCCCCACTTGGCACGGCCATGCTGACTTCATTTGCCAGAAAACACGGATACAAGGTACTCCCGATCGATCTCAATGTGGAGTTCTACCTCAACCGCCCATCGGAATTCGATAAAACATGGGAATTAGAGCAATCACTCTGGTTTTGGGATACCGCTGATTGTGTCAAGCGATTAAATGATGCGTTTCGCAAGGAGATAGACGCATTTGTTGACCTGGTCATTGCCGCCAATTCGCCGCTGGTAGGGTTTACGGTGTACAACTCTTCAATGTATCTCAGTATGGAGTTGGCCCGTCTGCTAAAAAAACGCCGGCCAGAACTTAAAATCATCTTTGGCGGCCCGCATGTCAGCCGCTTTATGGCCGGCCTATGGGTAATTAAGGACCCTGCTGTAGATGCAGTTGCGCAAGGTGAGGGAGAGTTAACGCTGATTGACGTCATTGAGCGTGTGAAAACTGGACGTCCACTGACAGATTGCCCTGGACTCCTCATTCGCATAAATGACGAGGTTGTAGATACTGGAGACCGGGAGCTCATTAAAGATCTGAATCAAGTACCTGCTCCAGATTTTGGCGACTACGCTTTCGAGCTCTATCGCACCCCCACGCGCCTGCCCCTCATGTCCAGCCGTGGTTGCCCGAATCGTTGCATATACTGCAACGAGCGGCCATTCTGGAAGGCGTTCCGGTATCGTACCGCCGAAAATGTTTTCGCGGAGATCCAAGCACAACTCACACGGTACCCTTTTGTCAACTTCCTCGATTTCCAGGATAGTTTGGTCAATGGCATGATACGGGAGTTGGACCGCCTTGCGGATTTGATTATAGAAAGCGGCCTGAAAGTTAATTGGTCCGGCCAAGCCGCCATCCGCAAGGAAATGACACTGGAGTTAATGACAAAATTAAAGCGCTCCGGCTGCGTATGCATGGCTTACGGGCTTGAAACGCCGTCCTCTTCTCTAATGTTGAAAGTTGGAAAGGTATTGGCGAGCGGAGCGGATGCCAATGCCATTGCCGAGGCGCATGGGAAAACCGGTCTTGGAGTAACATATAACTTTATGTTTGGCCTTCCAGGCGAAACGGAAGAAGACGCGTTTGAAGCGCACGAGTTTCTACGACGCAACAAGAAATACGGTCTGGCGGTGAATCCGAGTCCGCATTTTTGTGGATTCGCTCCCGGTACATTCGCCTACGAAAACCCACAACACTACGGTATTGACCTTAGTAAGGGACATTTGTACTGGGAAAGCACCGACAGGAGGAATACATATATCTGCCGCTTGAAACGGTTTGAAGACTTTTGCAGACTTGTTCAAGAGTTGGGAATATCAACCACGTATCCAAGCACGGTTCTACTTGACCGAAACCGTACATTGGGGAACTATTATGTCCAAACTGGTGACAAGATGCGAGCGCGCTGGTACTTTAAGGCGTGGTTAGAGGAACACCCCGACGATAATGACATCCGAGCTTCTCTTGATGAAATGATATCCTCTGACCCCATCTTTTTGGCGTCTTCTTTAGCTGTCAGCGGTTGTGACCGAAAGACCGATGTGTCTTACACGCCCCCCAATCATACAGACCAAAATTGGGTTAAGGGTGTTGCAAAAACATGGGCAACCGCGTATTTTGTCGAGGACTCGATTCAAGCAAAGAGTGATTTTGCTGTCGGCAAGAAAGTAACTTTCTCCGACGGAACTGTTCGAACAATCGTTCGGCTAAAGGAAAATGATGGTTCCTTGATAGTGTTTCTCGACGGTATTCCGCTTGACGGAAACGTAGTTGGATATCCAAACCTCATTAAGGTCGCTCGCTCAGAATAATTAACCCGCTTGCGAAATCGGAGGTAGGAGGTTGGGCTCCGTACAATGACAGCAACCGATTGGTGGAATTAATGATGACCGATAACAAAAACAACATCCTTTTTATTCTGGCGCCTAAGATTGACACGGTATTACCGCCGCTGAGCGTGCCTTGTTTAAGCGCCTACTTAAAGGTGAGAGGGTGGAATGTGGACGCCTATGATTTAAACATCGAATGTTATGGGCATCGCCCGGAGAAATATTTGAATCATTGGAATGTTGAGTTTCAGGAGTTTTGGAATGATGATAAAGCGGTTACTGATTTTTTCAAGGACTATGCTGCTGAAGTGCAGAAAATGTTTGATTTTATCAAAAAGGAAAAACCGGCGTACATTGGCTTTTCTACCTGGCTTACTAATTTTTGCAGCAGTGTGATCATTGCACGGGAAATAAAGAAGAAGTGGCCTGCGATCAAAATAATTTTTGGCGGGGTCGATATCTGGCAAAAACTTCATATGGGCAGTCTGGATTCAAAAGACCATGCATTCATCGATGCGTTTGTGATTGGTGAAGGAGAGGCCACTCTTCATGAATTGCTTTGTTCTTTTAAAAATGGGGATGATATTTCTCGGTGTTCGGGGATTGCGTTGTTTCGGAATAAGAAACTCCAGGTGCTATCTCCGCACGCCACCGCTGTTTTATGTAAAGATCTGCCGATGCCCGATTTTACTGGTTTTAATTTGAAAAAGTATAAAACACAGGGTAAACAGTTGCCGTTATATTTGAGTCGGGGGTGCATCAATCAGTGCATTTTTTGTGAGGAACGTAAGTTCTGGAGGACCTATCGCACAAAATCAGGCGAACAGTTGTATAAAGAAATCAAGCAGGCTAAAGAACAGTACCCTGATTTTAAATCCATCTATTTCTCCGAGTCGCTTATTAACGGCAATATCAATGGACTGCGAAAATTATGCCTTCTTTTAATCGAAGCCGGGATAGAAGTTAACTGGGAAGGGAATGCTATTATACGGAAAGAAATGGATAGCGACCTGTTGAAGCTAATGGCAAAAGCGGGTTGTTGGCTATTAGTTTACGGGGTTGAGACTGTATCAAAAAAGCTTCTTGCTTATGTTGGCAAAGTTATGGCAAACGGATCAGATATTGAGAAGATAGTCAGGGATACCGCCGAAGCCGGCATTCGGGTGACTCTCGATTTCATGTTCGGATTGCCCGGAGAGACCGAAGAGGACGCTCAAGAGAATATTGATTTTGTAATACGGAACAAAAAATACATACATACGATATATCCTTCCTGGTCCTTTTGCTATCTGACACAACTTAGCGATGCGTATGCTAATCCTGTAAGATGGGGGCTGAAGCCAATTACGGATGTGTCATTTTGGGAATCCATAGATGGCAGCAATACTTATCCGGTGCGTTTGGAACGGTTTGAACGGTTTTGTGCTGCAATGAAAAAAGAAGGTATTGCTATTCAATACCCTAGCGATAAATTAACCGATAGAGAAAAGAAGCTCGGATATTATTACTGCTTTAAAAAAGATTATTCGAAAGCAGCAATGTACCTGTTGCAAGCGTTACAAAAGGAACCTTGGGATACGGTGCTCAGGGGCGTTGCAAAAACGTGCTGTCAAAAGGTTAATGATGAAATTGATGTAGATAGTACTTCCAAACATAATGTAGATAGCAGTTACAAGCATACGGATGAGAATTGGGTAAATGGCGTTGCGAGGTCATGGGCTGCCGCTTTTTTTGTCGTTAATTCTTCTCACGCTCGAAGCAAATTAACTGTTGGTAAAAGAATTACTTTTGCTGGTGGAACCGCCCGGACGATAGTCAGCACGAAAGAAGATGGCGGGTCTCTGATCATATTCCTTGATGGTGCTCCTTTGGATGGAACTGTTGTTGGATATCCCCAAAAGTTCACCGTTAATCCTGGTGGTAAGAAATTTTTCTATACCTTAAAGAAAAAGCTTGGGTCATGGCACTATCTCGGGTTTTTTGCAGGCTCCATTGTGAGTTTGTTATCTCGGCGGAGATCGTTTTTTCGATAACGTACAATGGGTTAACCATTAAGGATCGAGGAGTAAATATGAAGAAAAAAGCATTGATAACGGGTATTACCGGAATGGTCGGATCTCATCTGGCTGATTTTCTTATTGGATATACCGACTGGGAAATCTGCGGTTTATGCCGCTGGCGCAGTCCGTTGGACAACATTTCTCACCTATTGCCGCGCATTAATGCAAATGATCGCGTGCATCTGGTTTACGGTGATTTGCGGGATTACCTTTCAATTCATGAAGCCGTGCGAAAGGCGAAGCCGGATTACGTTTTTCACCTGGCTGCACAGAGCTACCCCAAGACAAGCTTCGATTCGCCGCTGGATACGCTGGAAACAAATGTTCAAGGCACTGCAAACGTATTGGAGGCTTTGAGAAAGAACGATATTCGGGCGATCACTCATGTGTGCGCTTCTTCCGAGGTATTTGGCCGAGTACCCAGAGAAAAGTTGCCAATTGATGAAGAGTGCACTTTTCATCCGGCATCACCCTATGCGATCTCTAAGGTTGGAACGGATTTGCTTGGCCGTTATTATGCCGAAGCCTACAATATGACGGTTATGACCACCCGAATGTTTACCCATACCGGACCACGTCGCGGTGATGTATTTGTGGAATCCACGTTTGCCAAGCAGATTGCGATGATCGAAGCAGACTTAATTCCACCCGTGGTCAAAACAGGCAATTTAGAATCGCTTCGGACATTCGCAGATGTTCGTGACGCTGTACGAGCTTATTACATGTTAGTGACAGTAAATCCGATTCCGGGGGCCTACTATAACATCGGCGGTACTTACACCTGCACGATTGCAGACATGTTGAAGACCTTGCTGTCGATGTCAACGGTGAAGGATATTCATGTTGAGACAGACCCAGAACGCTTGCGTCCTATCGACGCAGATTTGCAGGTGCCTAACACGGCCAAGTTCAAGGCTGTAACTGGCTGGCAGCCAGAGATTCCGTTTGAGCAGACGATGATGGATCTTCTTCAGTATTGGCGAGATCGTATACGAGCCGGGCAAAACTTTCTGACACGATAAGGAGGAAGTATGATTATTCGTGCACGGGCTCCACTTCGCCTTGGTCTTGCAGGCGGCGGAACCGATGTCTCGCCCTATTGCGATGTTCACGGCGGCTATATTCTCAATGCCACTTTAGATCGCTATGCTTATGCAGTGATTAAGACACTTGACGAACCTTGCATTAGATTTGTGTCGACCGACCAGCAAAAAGAGAAGGCCATATCAATTACCGAACATCTGGAGTTGAATGGGGAGATCGACCTACATAAAGCCGTGTATAACGAAATGGTACAGCACTACAACGGCGGAAAACCCATTCCATTGGAACTCAGCACCTTTTCTGACGCGCCGGCTGGTTCGGGTTTGGGATCATCTTCAACGCTAGTTGTGGCGATGGTTCGGGCCTTTGCCGATTTACTTAATTTGCCGCTTGATGATTACGCCATTGCTCGCCTGGCTTTTAAGATCGAGCGTGTGGATTGTGGCTTACAGGGCGGTAGGCAGGATCAATATTCCGCTACCTTTGGTGGCTTCAACTTCATGGAGTTTTATGCCGAAGAGCGGGCGGTTATTAACCCACTGCGTATCAAGAATTGGATCATCTGTGAGCTAGAAGCTTCTTTGTTGTTGTTTTATACCGGGGTGTCCCGTGAGTCGGCAAAAATCATTGCAGACCAGAGTGCGAATGTAACGAACGGCAAGGTTGATGCTGTTGAGGCAATGCACGGCATGAAGCGAGAGGCGTTGGTCATGAAAGAGTGTCTGCTCAAAGGAGATTTCGGGGGCATTGTGGAAACCATGCTTGAGGGTTGGGAGAGCAAGAAGCGCTCTGCCAAAGCGGTTTCCAACCCGTACATTGAAGAAATCTACAACGCTGCCATCAAGACCGGCGCCCTTGCTGGCAAGGTATCGGGTGCGGGCGGCGGTGGTTTTATGATGTTTTTTGTGCCGCCGGACAAACGTATGGATGTGATTCGTACTCTAAATAGCTTTGAGGGTCAAGTGAGCAACTGCCACTTTACCAAGCACGGCGCTCAAGTATGGAGGGTTTGATCAAGGACTATATTTCTGCATAGATCGCTAAGGCCCAACGTGTGCTGTCGGTAAATGAATTAGAGGAGCTTCATTTTGAATTGACATATCAATGCAATCAAAGATGTGTGATGTGCAATATATGGAATCGATACAAATTGAATCCTTTGTTGATAAAGGAAGAAATTTCTTTCAACAAAATAAATTATAAAAATGGAGTAATTGCGGATAACAAAGATTTGAGGAGGGCCATTTGGCTGAATTTAAGCAAGAGTTAGTGCCTCCAGCCGGCATATATGCAAGATTTCGTAAAGAAGGATTACACGACTGCCAAGGGAGACCGGCCCTTTTTGTTGACCGTGACGGCGTACTGATTGAAGAGGTGGGTTACATCTCCCGCCGGGAAGATGTTAACTTTATTCCCGGAGCAATTGAGGCGATTCGAACATTCAACTACGCCAATATTCCGGTAATCGTGGCTACCAACCAGGCAGGGATCGGGAAGGGTTACTTCGATTGGGAGAACTTTGAAGAAGTCCAGGAAGAAATCATGGGTGTCTTAAAGAAGGGAAATGCCTTTTTGGATGCAGTTATTGCGTGTCCATACCACGAAGATGGAATCAAAGAATATCGGTACGACAACCATCCGTTTAGAAAACCCAACCCTGGGATTATTAATTTTGCTGCTGAGCAATTTGGGATTGTCCTTGGGCGTTCGTGGATGGTAGGTGATAAGCTTTCCGATATTGAGGCTGCTATGGGTGCGGGGTTATGTGGTGCAGTACATGTAGAAACTGGATATGGTAAGGAACAGAGAAAGAGCATTGAAAATTTGCAAAAAAACTCATTTGAGATTCTTTTTGCGAAGAACCTGTTTGAAATTGCAAGCATCCTAATAAGCCGCATGGTTTTGTCTCTATGATGGCCTTCAAAAACCCCAATAGTGCAAATGACATAGGTGCAGTCATTCTGGCTGGTGGATTAGGCGTCAGAATTAGAGAAATGTTTCCGTCCATTCCGAAGCCAATGATAGAGGTTTGTGGCAGTCCCTTCATTGAATGGGTAATAAGATATCTTTCTACGCAAGGCCTGACTGATTTTTGCATTTCCATCGGCTACAAAGCAGATGTGATTGAAAAGTATTTCGAGGGGCGGCAGTACAATGGATTGAACCTTTACTGTGTGAAAGAAGAATCGCCTCAAGGGACTGCTGGGGGTTTCCTTCTGTCAGCTGTCAAGTTCCGTGATAAAGATTATTTGCTTGCAGCAAACGGAGATTCATTAATACTTGCTGATCTTTCACCCGCTTTTGAAATGGTAAGAGAAAACTATTACGATGCAGTAATTATTGGCCGAAAAGTGAAAGACCGCTCCTGTTATGGTTCTTTGGAGTGTGATGAGAACGGAATGCTCGTCCAATTTCGCGAAAAGGAGAAAGGAGAAGGACTCATTAACGCCGGCATTTACATTTTTTCCAGAAGCAGCCTAACGAATTTCCCATTAAAGAGGCCCCTAAGTTTTGAGTACGATGTTTTTCCATTCTTTCTCCAGAAAGGGATGAAAATAAGGGTCCTTAAAACTAAAGCCGCATTTATAGACATTGGTACGCAAGAGAGTGTTAGGGAGGCGGAACCATTCATTAAAAAACACAGGGTGAAATTTATTCGAGAAGAATAAAATAACTATGATGACAAGGATATTCTCAATGCCCTTCGGACTGTATTTTGCCGTGAAGCTTCAGGTTCTCGAAATTTTGAATTAATTTTAACAAATCTGTTGACTTTAATATCAGGATTGTTGATACCAACGTTGGTGATGATTTCACTTTAGAGGGTTATAGTGAGCATCCGGAATAAAATTATCTACATAACATAAAATGACAAAAGTGAGTTTAATTATAATTAACTATAATGGGAGAGATTTTATAGCCAATTGTTTAAGGGCATTAGAAGGTCAGCTATTAAAAGACTTTGAAATTGTACTCATAGACAATGCGTCTACAGATGGCTCCTTAGATGAAATAGAAACGTTTTTAAGAGGAAGTTTATTAAGTTCTCATGTTAAGCTAATCCCTCTTAAGATAAACATGGGTTTCGCAGGTGGTAATTTAGAGGGATTAAGGCGCGCCAACGGGGAGTATATCGCTCTTTTAAATAATGATACAGAACCGGATAGGGGGTGGCTTGGAGAATTAGTAAAGGTAATGGATACTGATCCTAAGGTTGGTATGTGTGCGTCTAAAATCATTGTTTATGGAAGTGACGTTGTAGATAGTGGAGGGGATGCGTATTCGACTTCCTTAAAGGGCTTTAAAAGGGGGGAGGGAGAAAAGAGAGGATTATTTAATGAACAAGAATATATTTTTGGCGCCTGCGCAGGGGCAGTCCTTTATAGACGGAAGATGATAGAAGAGATTGGTTTTTTTGATGAGGATTTCTTTTTGATTCATGAAGACACTGATTTAAATTTTCGGGCCCAACTACATGGTTGGAAAGTTATGTACGTACCGACGGCAATTGTTTATCACAAGGTCAGGTCTTCGATTGGGAAAATGAGTGACATTGCGGTTTATTACACCCTGAGAAATAGTGAATTTGTGAGAATTAAGAATGTGCCTCTTGGGGTGTTTATAAGATGTTTCCCTGAATTTATAATAGGGATGTTAACGGAATTTGTCTATTTTACTATAAAGCACAAACGTTTAAGGCTGTATTTCAAGGCAAAGGTAGATGCAATCAAAATACTTCCTAAGATGCTAAAAAAGAGAACCGTGATAATGAAGAACAGAAAAGTGGGCCATCGAGATTTGTTGAACGTGATGACTCCTGTGTGGCAAATGGATTTCTTGATAACAAAGATGAAAAAGTTTTTGCACGCGTAGACTCAACATCTGACTCAACAAGGCTAAAGGTACTCTAAAAACGAGGGCTCCAGAGACTCATGAGTGGAGGAAGGGAAAGGGATGGAGGTTGAGGAAATGTCTCCTTTATAAGGAAATTGATGAGCGAATACTTTGGATTGCAAATCTACGCTTTAGGCATCTATGTGAGAATACGTAAAATACCATACGATATGATGGAATTATTCTTCTTAAAATAATAAAGACGGCTTTTCTTAATCTCATTTTCTATCGCAAGAGTTCTTTTTGATATGGCATGCGGATTCAGATGGCATACCGTGGTATCAGGAAAATAGTAAATCAACCACCCCTTTTTTTTGGTCTGCAGACAATAATCCACATCCTCATAATAAACAAAATATTTTTCATCTAATCCGCCCAATTCTTCCATGATATATTTTCGTGTCAGCAAAAAGGAACCCGTTACCCAATCGCATTTCCCTCCGTTATTGTAGCCCCACAGATGGTATTTTCGCATCGGTCGGGGAAGAAACATTCTGAAAATAGTTGAAGATAGAGTTGGAAATGAACCCTTAGAATATTGAAGGGAACCATCCTCGTTCTCTAACCGGCCGCCGCAAATCCCCACCTTTGGATTGTTTTTCATAAAGTCAATCAATGGTAGTAGGGAGTCCGATTTGACAGTGATGTCAGGATTTATCAGAAGGATGAACTCACCGGAACTTTTTCTTAAACCAATATTTACTGCTTTTGCGAATCCTAAATTATCATTGTTTTCGATGAGTACGGCTGAATTGCCACACTCTTTGATCAACATTTTGGTCTGATCCATCGACTGGTTATCAATGATAAAGATCTCGTGTTCAATATTTTGGATTGCCTTGGCTAACGAATTCAAACAGCTTGAGATATATTTTTCAGAATTATGAGTAACCAGAATAATCGATACATCCATTCACCAATCCCCCTCTTCTCTAAGATGAATAAGAAAACGGCTTTGAAAGATTTACTCTACACCTTTTAATAGGCATATCTTCAAATATACACACTTAATGTTTCGTTGTCTATAATAAAGAGTAACCCGAAAATAGACATTGAAGAAGACAACTCCCCCCAAACTCCCCTCCCCAGGCGGGAGGAGATTAAGGGGAGGGGGATAAAAAGGTGATCATGCACCCTCACACCAGCCCTCTCCCATCAAGGGAGAGGGGAAACTGGATCGAGTCAATGTCTATTTTTGGAAGTAAAATCATTTTTAGTCCAATTGATTTCCCCCCACCTTGTGATAAACAATGGCAGTGAGGATATAAAGACATTTATAATAATTTAATTGTGCTCTAAAACTTAGGTCGACATCTTCATATACACAATAATGAAATCTGCCGTCAAGTCTTTTGTGTCAGCATGAGAAATGGGGTAGGATTCCCCTCATTTAAAAAGGACTTGACAAGTTTCCATAGTCACGGGAAGATATGCGGCGGATGTGGGAAATGGCCTTGAAGAGAATACATAAAGTACTTATGGTGGTGATGAGGTGGGACAGGAGAGAGAATGGTCTTGAAAGGTGGAGGCGGTTTATCCGTGCAAAGCCGGCAATTAGGGTTTTTGAAGAAGTTTTGGGTAATTAAGGGAGAGATTTCAGATGAAGAGGGCATTGATTACCGGCATTACGGGTCAGGATGGCAGTTATCTTGCGGAATTTCTTCTTGAAAAGGGCTACGAAGTCCATGGTATCGTGAGGCGCGCCGCCATCGAAGACCCCGACCACCGTATGTCGAGGATAACACATATAATGGACCGAATTGTCATTCATCCGGGGTCTGTTGAGAGTTACCCCAGCCTCTTCAACGTTGTGAAACAAATCGAACCGGATGAATGTTACCACCTTGCCGCCCAGAGTTTTGTCGCCTATTCCTTTAGTGATGAGTTCTCAACCCTGTTGACCAATATCAATGGCACCCATCATATGCTTTCAGCCATTAAGGAGATCGTTCCCTCCTGCCGCTTCTACTTTGCAGGTTCCAGTGAAATGTTCGGAAACGCAAAAGAGTCGCCTCAGAATGAAAATACACCATTCAGACCGAGGTCGGCTTACGGTATTTCCAAGCTTACCGGGTATCATTTGGTCAGAAATTACCGGGAGGCCTATGGTCTGTTTGCTGTCAGCGGAATTCTCTTTAATCACGAATCTCCCCGCCGGGGTTTTGAATTTGTGACGCGGAAAATATCGTCTCACGCCGCAAAAATCAAACTTGGATTGGCCAAGGAACTCCGATTGGGAAACCTCGATGCGAGAAGAGATTGGGGCCACGCCAAGGATTATGTTAAGGCGATGTGGATGATGCTTCAGGCCGATTCCCCTGACGACTATGTGGTGGGCACCGGCGAGAGCCATTCGGTAAGGGAATTTGTCAAGATCGTATTTGATTATTTGGGGTTAGACGATAAGAAGGTTGTCATCACGGATCAGACGTACTATAGACCTGCTGAAATCAACGACCTTGTGGCAGATGCTTCCAAGGCGAGATTGAAACTTGGATGGAACCACAAATATCGATTTATTGATCTTGCTCAAGAGATGGTTGAAAGCGACCTGAGGCTCTTCCAAAAGAATCGTGAAGGGATGAGTGAAAAGAGTCAATAATATTTGAAAAAGATGTCACTTTAACGATTTGAAATGGAGTGCCATTTGTACCTTGGTTCCCGCCAACGACGGGACTTCCAAAGTTTTAGAATGCGGTCCTTCATATGTTATGGGTTTGAAACGACGAAAGTGAACGAAACGCTGCCATTCCATCGGAGTCACCTGAATGAACCGGTAGAAGGTTTCCGCTCTAAACCTTTTACAATCCCGTCCTTTGCGGGAACCGGTGTCACATGGGCCGATTTTAATAGCGCTAAAGTGTGAAGAAAAAAGAGATGGAGAGATGAAGGTAGCCATTGTTCATGACTGGCTCACCGGCATGAGGGGAGGGGAGAGGTGTCTTGAGGTATTCTGTGAACTTTTCCCCCAGGCGCATCTCTACACCCTGGTGTATATCCCGGGTTCGGTTTCGCCTCTCATCGAGCAGATGCCGATTAAAACCTCTTTTATCCAGAGCCTCCCTTTTTCAAGAAGGGGGTACAGAAAATATCTCCCTTTATTCCCGATGGCTATCGAGCGTTTCAACCTGAAGGGGTATGACCTGATCCTGAGCTGCAGCCATTGCGTGGCCAAAGGCATTATCCCCCCGCCGGATGGGCTCCATATCTCTTATTTGCTCACGCCGATGCGATATGCCTGGGATATGTATGGAGAGTATTTTGGGGAGAACAAGAATCGAATGATCCCCTTTTTTATTCATTATCTAAGGATGTGGGATGTGACATCGAGCCAGCGAGTGGATCATTTCATATGCATATCAAAACATGTTGAGAATCGGATCAAAAAGTTTTATAGAAGGAAGGCCGAAGTTATCCATCCTCCCGTGGATGCCAAACGATTTAGACTTCAGGACAAAAAAGAGAACTATTTTCTTATTATCTCTTCCTTTGCGCCTTATAAAAGAGTCGATCTGGCGGTAGAAGCTTTCAATCGATTGGGTTATCCTTTAAAAATTATTGGTTCCGGTCCGGAGGAGAAAAGACTCAGGTCGAAGGTCGGATCGAATGTGGAATTTCTTGGATGGCAACCAGATGAAGTCGTTGCGGACCGGTATTCGAAATGTCGAGCCCTGATCTTTCCGGGGGAAGAAGATTTTGGGATTGTCCCTCTTGAAGCGATGGCCTGTGGCAAACCTGTGATTGCTTATGCGAGGGGAGGGGCATTGGAGACGGTCATCCCATATCATCAAGAAGTCAAAGCAGGAGGAGAGACCCCGACAGGCCTATTTTTTCAAGAACAGAATGTCGATTCGTTGATAGATGCTGTGGAGCGGTTCGGTCAGATCGAACGGGAATTCGATCCAGCAGCCATCAGGAATCATAGCCTTCAGTGGGATCGAGAAATTTTCAAAGAGAAGATTAAAAAAAGTATTTTTGAAAAGAATGCCCCATGCCCAGAGGGCACCCACGCCTGCGTGCCGGAACACGGCACTTCGGTGTGCAGGCACGAATGATGAAAATGGCGAAATTCACGAATGGTAACGAATAGTTCTCCATTTGCATCATTCGTTGTCATTCGTGTCATTGTAATCTATTTTCTAATTAAAGATGGGATCAAAATGCTAAGTAAGCATGCCCAATTTTTCAATTCTCTGTTTTTTATTTCAGACCTGGTCATCCTCTCCCTCGCATGGATTCTATCCTACTTTTTAAGATTTCATTTCCTCCCGATCAGGTCTCGTTTACTGGGAATGCCCCCTTTGATGAACTACGTTGAATTTCTATTGCCTCTCTGGGTGATATGGGGTTTTACTTCAAATCGGTTTGGGTTATATCGGCCCCGGAGAATGGAGCATTTTTTAAATGAAGTTTTTGATATTGCAAAAAGTTTGACCTTTGCATTTGTTATTTTGATTGCGACGATCTACCTTCTTAGAAAGTTTGAATTTTCCAGATTGGCTTTTTTATATTTTTGGGAGTTTGGGTTTTTAGGGCTTATATCAATGCGATATTTTGCTCGAAGAACGCTGATGATGCTGAGAAGCAAAGGATATAACCAGCGGTTTGCCCTGATTGCAGGAACAGGTGAACTTGGGCAGAAGCTATTGGAAAAGATTGAGATCCATCCAGATTTTGGAATACAGGTGATTGGGTTTTTAGGCCCTCAGACAGAGGAAGTCGGGAAAAAGATCAAAAATATTCCCATCCTCGGAGTGTATGATGACCTCGACAGGATTATTGGCAAAAATAAGGTTGACATCTTTTTTGTCGCCCTGCCCATCCATGAATATCATTACTTTGAGGGCCTCGTCAGAAAAGTTCGCGGAAATTTATCAGAGATCAAGGTGGTGCCAGGATCTTACGAATTTATGGGTTTGAGAGGTGGTATGGATGCATTGGGCGACCTCCCGATGTTGAGTCTTCAAGGCTCGCCTCTCCATGGCTGGGATAGAGTTTTTAAAAGGACATTCGATCTCCTATTTGGAATTCTGATTTTGGTGATTTTATCTCCTATCCTCTTGGCCATCAGCCTTTTAATCAAATTAACTTCGGAAGGTCCGATCCTGTATCAGCAATGGCGGGTGGGATTTGATGGCCGTCTTTTTCAAATGTTTAAATTCAGGACGATGAAGAAGGATGCAGAAAAAGAGACAGGCCCTGTTTGGGCAAAAGAAAATGATTCAAGGAGGACGAAGATCGGCGCCTTTTTAAGAAAAACCAGTTTGGATGAGCTTCCTCAGTTATTCAACGTGGTCAAAGGAGAGATGAGTTTGGTTGGCCCCCGGCCGGAAAGACCTAATTTTGTCGAAGAATTCAGGAATAGAATTCCACGATACATGCTTCGGCATAAAATCAAGGCCGGAATGACCGGCTGGGCCCAGATCAATGGCTGGAGAGGAAATACCTCTCTTGAGAAACGAATTGAGCATGACCTCTTTTATATTCAAAATTGGTCAATCGGTTTCGATGTGAGAATCTTGTTTATGACCATCTGGAAAGGTTTCTTTAGCAAAGCAGCTTATTAGTTAGAAAAAAGATTCGAATACGACTAATGGCAACGAATAACACAAATAGTGATTTGCCCATGACCGAGGTAATCCTTCATGACGGAGCGTCACCCCTGCCTACAGGCAGGCCCTGAACCTAATATGGTACAGGGCAGGCTTCGTTACCGTTGCCGATAGACGAATCCTTTATTTACATAGAAAATAGCTTTTTCACTCCCTCCCCTGCCTACCGGCAGGCAGGCTAACTTTCCCCCCTTGAGGGGAGGGGAGGGTGGGGGGAATTCAGGGGTGATGAACCCTTTTATGGGGGATTATGACAAAGAATGAGAAATTTGATCTTGCCATACTTATTCTAGTTTCCCTTCTTTTAACCATTTATCTTTTCTTCAGAACCTATGTCATCTCCCTGGACGGGGCTTTCCAATACATTCCCATTGCCAAGGACTTTGCATCGGGGTTTTTCAAAAGAGCGCTAAGCCATAATCAACAACCTTTATACCCCTTCATCGTGGCGTTTGTTTCTCGATGGGTGCCCGATTTTGAATTGGCCGGAAAATTAGTCTCATCCTTTTTGGGGATATTGATTATTTTTCCGGTTTATTTTTTTGGAAAACGAATATTTGATGCGAGAATTGCCTTTGTTTCCAGTCTTTTCTTAGTCATCCACCCTTATATCCGGAGGTTTTCAGCAGACGTCCTGAAAGAGTCTACTTACCTCTTCTTTATTGCCGCCGCTCTCTGGTTTGCCTGGAGGACAATCCAGGATGAGAAGAAATATCCATTTCTTTTTATTCCAATTCTTTCGGTTTTGGCTTATCTTGCCAGACCCGACGGGATTGAAGTTCTTTTGGTCGTCTTCTTTTATGTCCTCTTTGTTAAAAAATTAAGTTTTCCGGGAAGTAAAAGAACCGTTATCCTTCTTCTAATCTTGTCATCATGTATACTATTGCTTCCGTACCTCTTCTATATAAGAGAATTGAGAGGGGAGTGGACATTTGGTAAGGCCAAAAGCATTATAGAAATGTTAGGGTTAGCAGCGCTGAAGGATGGAGTTCCCTTCGCCCATAAGATTCTCTACAGCCTTAAGAGATTAAATTTGGAAATCTTCGCTATAGGTCACCCCGTATACGTGTTTTTGCTGATCGTTGGTCTTCTGAAAGGAATCTTTTCACGCTTTAAATCCGGAGAAGGTTTTCTTCTCTCTTTTTGCCTCTTGCATTATGCGGTCTTGTTCTTGCTTTTATTGAACGTCACAGAATGGGGTGGAGACGGAACCGTTAAGGCAGGTTATTTGAGTGGTAGACATGTGTTGCCCTTACTTTTCTTCTCCATTTATTGGGTTGGAGAAGGGTTTGTAACGATCTATGAGTGGATTTGTAAAAAAACAGAATCTATTCTTTTATTTCATCGGTTAACACTAAGAAAACAGCCGGTCATTATTTTTGTAACCCTGCTGTTTTTGATATTGGCCACCGTTCTTCCCAAGACTTTAAAGCCTCAGAGATATGAACGTTTACCTGAAAAGTGGGCAGGAATATGGATCAAAAGTCAATCTGGGAAAGGGATGATCATTTTCACAACGGCGCCACGTGTTGCCTACTACGCCGATAGAAACTTTAAATATATCGATTTTAATAAAGACCAGCTCGACCAGATAAAAGCGTCCATGGCAGAAAAAAAGGCTCTCTATTTGGCCATCCGGGGGAGAGAAGTCGCCAACCTCCCCCAAAATGAAAAAGCCGTTAAAAGGGATTTAGTTGAAGTCAGTCGATTTGAAGGAAAGGGAATGGAAGAGATTGTTGTATATGAGAGGGTTCATTAGCAGGTTGCTGAAAAAATGGCCATCTGCTGCGTTTCCCTCATCCTTCGTCGTTGCAGCGTACAGCCAAGTACGCCTCACTCCTCAGGATTTCGGGGGCCTTGCACCTGGCCCTTTTTGAGCAACCTGGAAAAGATGACTTTTTCAGCAGCCTGTTAGGTAGACATGGAGCCTCTTCGAATTTCCATCATCGGCATCGATGGCTCGGGCAAAAGTTCTACCACACTGAGGACCATTCATTTCCTCAGCCATCAATTTCCCATTTGTAAGACGGGCAGAAATCCTTTTTCAATCTGGAAAGGAAATATCTCTCCATGCCTTCCGAAGATGGCAAACTGTTTTGAAAGCCTTTTTAAAAGGATTGATGCGACAAAGAAAAGGCAATGGATAGGACTGACAAGGCTTGTCTTTGTTTTTTTTCAGGGCTGGTTGGAGCCTTACATGGTCAACAAATATCGTCCTGGGTTGGTCATAACCACTCGATGCATGATCATTGATTCGGCGATCTATGGTGATTTTTACTATCCTTGGATCAGTCAGAGAATGGCGATCGAGAGCAAGTTGAGATTCGCCCAGCAATACTCCCGGCTTCCATTCCGAGACCTTTATTTCTTCCTGGATACTCCCATTGAAACAGCCATGGAGCGAATTTACAAGAGGATCTCGGATGACCATCCGGAGATCACCTACGGAAGGGACTATTGGCTTCATCTTCATGAGCATGAGGAATCTCTTCGAGAGTTGGACCGAAAGTTCAGAGGAACTTTACACATCGCTCAAAGGATGGCCCCTTTTAAAGTCGTTGAGATCGACACGGCTAAACATGGTGAGGAAGAAGTTTCAAATTTAATTTCTGACAACTCAGTGAATTTTCATAAGGGTTATCCATTTGAGAGTTGAGTAAAGATATAGGGGATACGGGATAAACAATAGGACAACGAGAACGGAGAGAGTATTGACATGGGGGGAAATATAAAATAACATTATGGAGTTTTTCTAATTTGAAGGGAGTCTGAGATGGAAAAGAAATATTTATTTTCCCCAGGGCCGACCATGCTTCCGCCAGAGGTACTTCTCAAGATGGCCGAGCCCATTATGCACCACCGGGAGCCGGAGTTTGAAAAAATGTTTGCCGAGATCAGAGAGGGGCTGAAATACCTTTTTCAAACAAAGAATGAGGTCTTGGTTTTTACCTCCTCTGGAACCGGCGCTATGGAAGGAGCGGTTTCCAACATCCTTTCGAAAGGGGATAAGGCCATCGTCGTTTGTGGAGGGAAGTTTGGTGAAAGGTGGGGGGAGATCTGTAAGGCCTACGGGATCGAGTTTATCCCCATCGATGTGGAATGGGGCAAGGCGGTTGATCCCAAAAGGATCAAAGGGCTTCTGGAATCGGATCCTTCCATCCGGGCGGTCTACACTCAGGCCAGCGAAACCTCGACGGGAGTGAAACATCCCATTCATGAGATTGCGGAGATTGTAAAAAGATATGAAGATAAGGTGATCGTTGTCGATGCCATTACCGGGATCGGCGTCTTCAATATCCCAATGGATGAGTGGGGGATCGATGTGCTCATCAGCGGCTCTCAAAAGGCTTTGATGCTTCCTCCCGGACTTGCCTTTGCGGCGTTAAGCGATAAGGCATGGAAACTTGCTGAGAAGTCAAACTTGCCGAAATACTATTTTGACTTTAAAAAGGAGTTGAAAAACACGAAGAAAAACCAGAACTCCTATACCCCAGCCATTTCACTGTTTGTAGGATTGAGAGAGGCGCTCCATATGATTCGAAAAGAGGGGATAGAGGCGGTATTTCGCCGTCATGAAATGTTAGCGGATGCGACCCGTGCCGGGGTGAAGGCTTTAGGTCTTGAACTCTACGCCCCTCATTCACCCAGCAATGCGGTGACAGCCGTCAAAGTCCCAGAGGGAATACAGGGTGGGAAATTGAAGAATCTATTTTTTGAGAAGTTCGGAATCACCGTGGCAGGAGGCCAGGATCAGGCAAAAGGCAAGATTATCCGAATTGCCCATCTGGGATATTATGAACGACTGGATATGATCATGGTCATTTCAGCCTTAGAGATGCTTTTGAAGGAGATGGGCTATCCATTTGAGCTGGGAACAGGTGTGAAGGCAGCGGAAGAGATCTTGATGAAATGAAAGGGGACCGGAGCGGTTCGAGGTGATGCGAAATGGAGGAGATTAAAAAAATTTTGGTCAGTGACCCTTTATCGAGCAAAGGATTGGAAATATTAGGAAAGGCGAAGAACCTGACCTTTGATCTTAAACCCGGACTTTCTCCGGAAGAACTGAAGAAAATTATTCCGGAATATGACGGGATCGTTATCCGAAGCGAGACGAAACTAAAGGGGGATATCATCGAGGCGGGGAAGTGTTTGAAAGTGATCGGAAGGGCAGGGATTGGGTTGGACAATGTAGATGTCCCTGCGGCAACGAAGAAGGGTATCGTGGTGATGAATACTCCCCAAGAAAATGCCATTGCCGCGGCGGAGCACACGATTGCCATGGTTCTTTCTATTTCGAGGAAAATTCCCCAGGCAACGGGTTCAATGAAAGCCGGCAAGTGGGAAAAGAAAAAGTTTATGGGAGTGGAACTTTATAATAAGACCCTTGGACTGATCGGCATCGGGGTCATCGGGACGATTGTCGCCGATCGTGCAAGAGGCCTCAAGATGAAGGTCATCGGTTACGACCCTTATCTTTCAAAAGAGGTGGCTGAGAAGAAAGGGGTCGACTTGGTATCGTTGGATGAACTGCTGGGCCGTTCGGATTTCATCAGTATCCATACCCCCTTAACGGATGAAACCAGGAACCTCATTGACAAAAAAGCCTTCGCGAAGATGAAGAAGGGCGTGATTTTGGTCAATTGTGCCCGCGGAGGGATCCTCCACGAGAAAGACCTTTATGACGCTATTAAGGGAGGGAAGGTGGCCGGGGCAGCCTTGGATGTTTTTGAAAAAGAGCCCGCTATTGGAAACCCTCTGGTGGAATTAGAGGAAGTGATCAGCACTCCTCACTTAGGAGCCGCTACGGAGGAGGCTCAGGAGAATGTTGCCATTGCTATCTCGCAACAGATTGTCGATTTTTTTACATTGGGAGAGGCTCGCAATGCTATCAACATGCCAGCCGTCAGCCCGGATAACCTTCCTTTCTTAAGGCCCTATCTCCGGCTGGGGGAGCAGTTGGGAAGCTTTTTAGGTCAAATTTCAAATTACGCTATTGAAGAGGTGCTGATCGAATATCATGGGGAGATCGTGGAATACGGGACGAAACCGATCACGATTTCGATCTTAAAGGGTTTCCTCACACCTTTTGTGGGTGAGACCGTCAATTTTGTCAATGCGCCGGTCATGGCGAAAGAAAGGGGAATCAGAATCACAGAATCCACCAGGGCTGAGTCAGAAGATTTTGCAAGTTTAATTGCCCTCACTACCCGATCGAAGAGGGAACAAAATTATATTGCGGGGACCCTTTTCGGAAGGAAAGAATTGCGGATCGTCAAACTCAACGATTTTTTCATCGAAGCCATCCCAGAGGGATATATTCTGTTAGTGAACAATAATGATAGGCCCGGGGTGATCGGGAGCATTGGAAATGCCTTGGGAAGTCAAAATATCAATATTGCGACGATGCAGTTTGGGCGCGATCGGATGGGCGGCAATGCCATCTCACTGCTCCACTTGGATGCTCCCTTGCCACCGGGAATGATGGGCGAGATCTTGAAGTTGCCGAACATCATCTCAGTTCGTCAAATTCAACTATAA
>Ga0214474_1000446_pt1 | contig 20687 bp, 20 predicted proteins | sample RVTome_2_FD_187335 | JGI IMG/M metagenome (GOLD analysis project Ga0214474, IMG submission 187335) | Soil microbial communities from uranium-contaminated site in the Upper Colorado River Basin, Wyoming, United States - RVT95D214 HiSeq ...
TACAACGGGGTACAATTTCGTGAACGAATCATACTTCAAGAAAAAACTCGAACCCATAAGGGTCAAGGAAAAAAGCGTATCACAACTTTTAGCCGAAATGAGCCGAACCGCCTATCAGGGAAGAAAACTAGGTGAAGCAGTCGACATCTGGGAAAACATGACGAAAGAAAAAGACTTAACAATCGCCATGGGCTTCGCAGGCTCCATGAGCACCGCTGGCCAATGGACAATAGTCAACTGGCTTATGGAAAAACGCTTCATCGACGTTCTCGTCAGCACAGGCGCTAACGTGTCCGAGGATATAGTGGACGCCATGGGCTTCGGCTACTGGCAAGGCAGCCACATAGTAGACGACGAGGCACTGTTAAAAGCAGACGTCAACAGGTACTACGATGTCTTCGGCAAGGAAACAGACTACCGCAAAATGGAGGAACTAGTCACAGACTTCGTCATGACTCTGAAAACCGATTACCCATACTCATCCGCAGAATTCTTCTACCTCCTAGGCAGATACCTCAGCAAGAAAAAAATCCCCGCCATAGCCGCAGTCGCCTACGAAAACGGCGTCCCAATCTTCAGCCCAGCAATGGTGGACAGCGCATACGGCGAAACTTTCCTCATGGCTAAAAACCAAGGACACAACGTAATCCTCGACAGCGTAAAAGAATTCGACCAGTTCGTCACCATCGGCACCAAAACCAAAGATGTCGGCGTGGTCTACATTGGCGGCGGAGTGCCAAAGGATCTGACACAGCTTATCGCCATATCGGTTTCGCCTAAAACAAACGATCAAGGCGTGGCTGGAAGAAAAGGGCATCTGCGCAAGGGGCTGCAAGAGTACTATTACCCGCATAAGTATGCCATACAAATAACCACGGATTCGCCTCAATGGGGCGGCTTGTCAGGCTGCACTTTGGAAGAGGCTATAAGCTGGGGCAAAATCAACAGCGAAAGCGGAAAAAGAGCCGTGTGCTACTGTGACGCAACTATTGCTTTGCCGTTGATAACGCACGCGTTGAATGAACGAGTGAAAACTAAACGCAAAGGGCCAGACATGTCGTGGCTCTTCAAAGCCGTAACCTAAGCTTTACTTTAGCCTAGTCAGCAGCGCGCTGGTCATTATCGGCAGTATCACCGAGGCATCGCCTTCAATCATTATGCGCTTAGCTTTCTCGCTTATTTTTCCCCATGAAACGGCTTCTCGCGGTCTCGCGCCAGAGAGGCTGCCGTCCCACTCGTCTGCGGTGCTGACGTATACGACGTAGTCTAAGCCGTCTTTGAATTGGTTCCACCATATTGTGTGGTGTTTGGAGATTCCTCCGCCGATGATTAGGGCGCCTGTTTTTTTTGCGGTGAAGACTATGTCGCTTAGTTCGCCTGAATCCTTCAGCAAGTTAAGCCTAAAATCGTGGTCTTGGCTGAAAAGCCATGTTTGGTAGCCTACTGCGCCGTCGGTTATGCCTGGCACGTAGACTGGTATGTTGTTTTTTGCTGCCCAGTAGAGAATTGAAGTTTCATTGCAGCAGCGTTTGCCTATTTCGCGGCACAGTTGGCTGGCTGAAACTTCTTTTATGCCTTCTTTCCATAAGCTTTCTAGCAGAGCTTGCATTTTTTGTTCTATTATTGTGCCGTAGCTGTCGTTTGGCACTAGGACGTTTCCAAGGCGGTTTATGCCTTTTTTGTGGAGTTCGGTGTCGTTCATTACGAATGAGCCTTTGTAATAGTTTCGCCAGCATCGTGCCATGTCGTGGTCGAGTGTTCCGCAGGTTGTGATGACTACGTCGACAAGTTTCCGCTTTATGAGTTCTTTGAAAACGCCTCGTGTTCCGGTGGCTACGAGGTTTCCTGTGAACGAGAGGAACTTGATGCAATTGGGTGTTTCGATCATGGTTTTTAGGATGTTTGTGCCGACGGCTAGTTTTCCTGCTGTGAAGCCCCATGCTTTTTCCATCTGCGTGACAAGTTCATCGACGGATATTTCTTTGGAAAACTTGTAGTCTTTGACTGGGTCTTTCAACATGATTTTTCCTCTTGTGGTCTTAAAGTAGGGGAGTAGAGATAAATATGTGTCGAAAAAAAATTTGCTGCTTATTTAACTGTTTATTCGGTTAGGTAGTTGATGATCTTCGCGTATAGGTCTTTGTCTCTTAGGTCTTCGTATCCTGCGTAGATGCTTGGGTTATCGTTTACTTCCACTACTACGGGTTCGCCGTTGACTTCCTTGACGTCCACTCCATAAAGCCCTTTTCCTACTACTTTGCAGGCTTGAAGTGCTACTTCTTTGATTTTGGCGGGCGCGTTTTGTTTTTTCAGTGACACGGTTCTGCCCCATACAACTGTGGGTTTGCCTCTGAGTTTGGCGCCGTGTTTCCATTTGCCTTTTGGAATTAGGTATTTGCATACGTATATTACTTCGTTATTTAGGACACCAACGCGCCAGTCGAAGGTTGTTGGTGTGAATTTTTGTATTGCGAGGATGTCTGAGCGTTTGAAGTATCGTTTGGCTACGTCGCGGAAGCTGGTTTCGCAGGCGGCTTTTTCTACGAATCGGGAGAAGCTTGTGTAGGGTGCTTTTATAACTACAGGCTTGCCTAATGTGTCGAATATTTTGGTGATTTTTTTGTGGTGTAGTTCGTCTTTGTTTAGGAAGATTGTGGGGATGTGGGGTACGTTGAATTTTTCTAGTAGGGCGTATTGGTGGATTTTGTTGGCGCATATTTGTATGGATTCTGGGTCGTCGATGACTTTTAGTCCTAGTTCCCATGCTGTTCTGGAGACGATGTACGCAGTGTAAAGCGGGTCGGTGGTTGCTCTGATGAATATGGCGTTGTATTTGGGGATTTCTTGGATGTTTTCTTTGAATAGGAAGTTGAATTGGTGTCCTGTGTTTTCTGCTGTGTGTTTGAAGCTTTGCAGTGCCGCTTCTTCTCTGGGGTCAGAGAAGTTGTATTTTTCGACGAAGCAGGCGATTTTAGACACCGAAGGATTCACCTTGATTTGGAAGTAATGAAGCTTCTTGGGAGATCATTTTCAAATCACATGTGGACAATTCTTCTTTTTTTACGGGTTGGAAACCGCAGAGGTACGCTTTTTCTTCGACTTTCTGAATGTGCAGTTTGCACAGTGGGATCTGGAACAGTTCGTAAACTTTTTCTGATATTGTCTTGGCTTCGCCATCTTGGTCGCATTTGCCGAAAATCGAGTTGAATGAGAGCATTTTGCCTTTTAGCGGTTGGGCGCATACGGTGAATTTGTAGTTCATGCCTAAGCTTTTCATTGCACGGTAGAGTGCGCTTTTGTTGTTGGCGGTTTTGTAGCCGTCGTAAATGAAGGGGTTGACGGCAATAATGACTACTGGAAAACCAAGTTCGTTGATTATTTTTTTCACTGAGTCTGTTACTATGAATGGTAATGTGGGGATTCTGGCTTTTGCTGCTCTGAGTAGAAGGATGGGGGTTCTGTTTGTGTCTAGGATGTTTTCGCTTGTGGGGATGACTTTGTTTCCGAGGATTTCTGCATGTAGTGAGACGTAGTAGCCTGTTTTCATGTAGCGGTAGTCGTTGTTGATGTTGATGGTGAAGTCTTTTATTGTTGATTCGAGAAACTTTGAAGGCTTCATTGCGTGAAGCTTTGGGGTTAGGTCGATGTTTGAGACGACCAACACTCAGCGGACACCAGGTAATTGAAGAGGCGATATTGCGGCAGTCGTATTTAAGATTAACTGTGTGGAAATTGTGAAAACGTGTTGTTGTACTGGTGTGATTTTTTTCTATAGCCCCCTTATTTAAAGGAACTATATATAGTTCTGAGAGAAGCGTTGCGGATAGACCCTCTATAGGTTTCTGCATTGATTGGCTATTAGGCTGTAAGTATGCGTGGTTGTGTATTGTTTTGTTTGTTGTTGTGTTCGGTTTACGGTGCACAACTACGTGCAGAGCGGCTTGTGGCTGTTTGTGTTTGGCGTTTGCGTTGTTTGTGTGCTGTTCTGCTTGTGAAGTTGTGCGGGCGCGGAGACACTTCTTCCTGCCTTCTTCTGCATAGATTGGCGATTAGAATCCAAATATGATGGTGTGTAGAAATTGGAATGAATGAATAAAAAAAGAAAAGTTGTTTTGGAATTAGTGAAGATGTTAGCTTATAAGCTTAATATCTTCGTGGGGGTCTTCGTTTTGCGTAACACTCACGGCAATAAACTGGCCTGCTGCCATCTGGCTTGAATGGAACTTCGCATTCCTTTCCGCAGTCAGCGCAGGTTGCCTTGTGCATCTCTTTGTGATACATTTTTGCTATTTCAACTCCTTATACCATTTCAGACAAAAATCGCTTTTTGCCAACTCCTCTATTCTAAGAACTCCGTATTAAACCTATGCATACAAAAAAACAACAACCGATACCTTACAACTGCCAAAAGCGTAAATTAGCAGCATAAGATGCTCCAAAAGAGAACTCCCTTTCTTGAGACTTGATATGCCAACCCCTCTTGAAACCGAAGAAGCAGTTACAACACTGGAACAGGAGAAATGGGTAGAAAAATAAGCAATATTATTAGATAAACAGAGATAAACGTTAAGAGAGATTCAAGACTTAATTAAAAAGGCTAAGGAAATAAATAAATAAGAACCCCAAAGAAGATTCAAATTATCAAAGGGCTTTATGAGTTACTAACTATTCTCTATGTCATCAAGAGCCGCAATTAAATAAAAAAAGGGTAGGTTTTGGCATTTGCCTATCTGGAAGCCCTTTCTGTTTCCTACAGTTTTGGTTGTTTTCGGAAGTATCGTGTGCCGACTATGACCGCAACAGTTGTCAGCAGCAGCATGACTCCGATGGTTAAGCCTTCTGGAACCACACCTAACGCATTAGTCTTCACCAACCAGATATCGTTGCCTCCAGCGCCAAATGAGTTTGTGTTGCCAGTCATAACGTAGCCTCCGTCGCTCGCCTGAAGCAAAGCATACGCGTTCTCAACTCCTGTTCCTCCATAGGTCAGGTTCCACTGCAGGTTGCCAGCTGCATCCGTCTTAATCAAAAGGAAATCTTGACCGTTAACGTAATTCCAGCCTACCATCGCGTATCCTTCATCCGCAGTCTGAATCATGTGAATCGCGAGTTCAGCACCGGTTGTTCCGTAGGTTTTGTTCCACTGCATGTTTCCAGCTGCATCAGTCTTAACAAACCAACAATCCATGCCGCCAGCGCCAAACGATGTTGTGTAACCTACCCATGCATATCCTCCGTCGCTAGTCTGAACAATAGATTCTCCCATGTCAGTGCCTGTGCCTCCGTAGGTTTTGTTCCACAGCATAGTTCCAGCTGCATCCGTCTTGACAAGCCAAGCATCCATGCCGCCCGCGCCAAACGAGCGTGTCATGCCTTCAATTGCGTATCCTCCGTCGCTGGTCTTAATCACGTCAACTACATAGTCACTGCTGTTTCCTCCGTAAGTTTTGTTCCACTGCATGTTGCCGCTTGCATCCGTCTTGACAAGCCAAGCATCCTCGCTGCCAGCGCCAAACGATGTTGTGGACCCTGCCATTGCATATCCTCCGTCGCTAGTCTGAACCACGTGATATGCAATTTCATTGCCTGTTCCTCCATAGGTCTTGGCCCAATACGCCATGCCATCCGCGTCAGTCTTAACCAACCAAAAATCTTCGCTGCCAGCGCCAAACGAGTAGGTACCGCCTGCTATTGCGTATCCTCCATCACTGGTCTGACACATATCACCTGAAACCTCGTTGAGAGCCCCTCCGTACGTCTTGTTCCACTGCACATTACCGTCTGCATCAGTCTTAATCAGCCAAGCATCAGAGCCACCCATTCCAAACGACTCGGTATCGCCTTCAATTGCGTATCCTCCGTCGCTCGTCTGAACAGTCCACCCTGTTCCAATATCAGACCCTGCTCCTCCGTAAGTCTTGTCCCATACGCTGGCACCGCCAGTTACGGTGAGGAGTGCAGTTGCTATGTGCCCTTGTGTATCTATTGCCGTGACTTGGTGGTTTCCGTTAAATGCGCTGGGTACAGTTATTGCAGCTTGGAAGGTTCCTGTGGCAAATGTGGTTACGCCAGCAGCAGGAGTCACGTCATATTCGTAAGTGGTGTAGTTGCATAGGTGCACGTTATGTAGCGACGAAGGAACTGGACCCGTAGTAAAACGGGTGAATTTACCCGTTACGTAGTCTATCGTGTTATTACCCGGCAATGGGGTGATAAGCGTTCCATTCCCCGCATCGACAGAAACTTCCCACCACGCAGTACTGCTCGTATTTACGGACATCCTAAACGTGCCTGATTTTATCGGGTGTGATAAGTAGCCAATGTACGGTCCAATTCCAACATCGAATGGGCCTGTCACGTTCATTACTTCGTTAATCACATTCACCTCTGCTCCGAACCCTATGCCCACTGCTGTTGTTGCCCCGAAACCCGTGCCGTCAACGGTGACGGAGGCACCTGGAGTCTGCGTAGTCGGCGTCAACGTTAGGGCTTCAGCCGCTTTTGCCATAGGCATAGATGCTAAGACTATTGAGAACATTAGAAAAGCCATTATTGCAGTTGTATATACTTTCTTTTTGGTTTGCATCTTTTTCGTTTCCTCTATTTTCTGTGAATGCAGAGTATCTTATGCAGATATATTTAACGTTTGTTCGTGTGGCGCGCCAACTAACCGTTATCCCATGAATTAAATATTACTGGGTATTCATGCATGAGCTGAAAAGTAGCCTCTACTCTTATGAAATCATCAAAGACTATCTTTTCCTCTCTGCAGAGACTTTTAAGATTGTTTTCTTTAATGGTCCCGTCAAACTTCCACCCTTGCGTCCTGTAATTTCGTCTTATGTTGAGTTTTGTCAGCAAGTTTTGACTCATAGAAAACGCTTATCCAAAGCAAAAAGTAACGCGACATACAACTTATAATTCTGTTGCTTTTATGAGAGTGATTGTTTCGAAGAAAGGCAGAGCAGCGTCTGCAATCACACTTGCTTTCAGGCCATATTCCTCAAACCTGATTAATGTTTTGCTCACACTTGCGAGGGTAGATTGCATTAAGAGAATGTGACCTGTTGGTGCCAAGTGCTTTGCTGCATCGTGGATAAAGCGGTCAATGAGTTTCCTGCCAGTAGCACCTCCTGCCCAAGCGCGCCCAATCCAAGAATCCGCTTCGCCATTATCTGCGGGTAAGTAAGGGGCATTGAAAAGAACCACATCAAACTTTGCGTTTTCGTCCAAAGGTGCAAACAAGTCGCCCTGTATGAAAGACATTTTACTACGTACATTGCTAAGTTCTGCACTTTCTTCTGCGCAACGAATAGCATAAGGATTAATATCAATCGCAACCACTTCGCTGGCTTTTTCAGCAACTGTTATGCCGAGTATGCCGCAGCCTGCGCCCATGTCCAGCACCCGCTCGCCCTCTTTCACATCAAGATTCTCAGCGAAAAGAAACGAGTCTTCAGCAGGCTCGTATACATTTTCATCAACCACAAACACAAAATCATCGAAAAAAACGCGCTTACTCCGCGAGGGCATTGGCTAACGCTCCAAAATCTTTAGGCGCCAACTCACGCACCCGCCTCTCACCAAAAAGCACAGCACAAACGCGTTTTTTAGCCTCTTTCTTCGACACTTTAAGCGTGCTTTTGATGAAGGGCACAAGCGCATTATCAACCTTCTTGTTGCGCTCGGTGAACAACCATTGCACCATTCGCCTGAACAGCACTGCATCCTTCACGTCGAACGGCGCCTGTTTCCAAGGCACTAAGCGCACGATTACTGAGCCAACTTCAGGCTGAGGGTAAAACATCTCTTTAGGAACAGCATCAAACAACTCAACCTGCGCACCGTGATAAGCAACAACCGTAAGCCACCCGTACTCTTCACTGCCCACACTGGCAACGAGCTTGTTGGCGAATTCCCGTTGCAGAATCAATACGGCGCACGCAACACGCCGCTCAAGAAGCCACAACACCAAACGCGAAGACAAATAATAAGGCGGAATCGCCACAACCTTGTTAAACTCAGGCAACGCCGCTTTCAACACGTCGCCTTCTATCACGGTCACGTTGCCAGCGCCACTGAGGTGTTCACGCAACGCCACCGCAACACGCGGGTCTCTCTCAACCGCCACCACGCTTTTGCACTTAGCAGCCAAGAAACGCGTCAAGAAGCCGAAGCCTGCGCCAGCATCCAACACCACATCCGCCTTGCATAGTGAAGCATAATCGCTTAACCGTTCGAAAACCGCTGGCTCAACCATAAAATTCTGTCCCAAAACCCTGTTCGGAACAATTCGAAACCTTCGAAGCAGCAGCTTCGCTTCATCAACACTCATAACTAATGCTCACGCGTAAACAAGCGGTACTTACTGTCGCCCTCCAACTCCTCCAAAACCCGCTTCGTAAGCAACTTCACAGGACTAGGCAACTCAGTCCGCTTCTGCAAATCCTCATAACTCTCAAACGGCTTACGCTCGCGCTCATTAATAACCTGCCACATGTACTTCTTACCAATCCCAGGCACCAACTCCAACGCATGCATCCGCGGCGTAACCGCCCGCGCAGTGTTAAAGAAATTAACAAACCAATCCTCACGATTCAACGCAATCCGCGCAATCACGCTGGAAAGCTCCGCCTTCGCAGCACCCGTCAACTCATCATAACCCACTCTGCCGATAATGTACGTAACCTCTTCACGCGACTCCTTCCCCACATAAACACGGTCACCAGCCTTAAGCATCAAGCCTTCCTTCACTAGCGCTTCCAGCAAAGTGAAAAACTCTTCCCCGATGCACTGAATCAGCGCGCCCGCTCGGTAACCTGCCCGTCCAGCCGCCCGAAGCCCTGGGCGACCGTGCGGCAAGAAATCTAGTACGTAAGCGTACTCCTCGTATCGCTTCTCCATAATAGTTCCCTAGTCTCCTCTATCATATCCCGCTATCTGCTTAAAAATTCTTGGCTACTTCCGCTATTCCTTCGCCACTCTGCTCGCGTTCAAAAGTGCAATAATGGCTTCTAACTTTGCAGTTTCGATAATTTTCTTTCCGCCAGCCAGAAAAACCCGTAACTCATCAACGCTCTCAGGCGCGCAGTTAACCACCTGAACAGCCTCATCTTCATCCAACCCAAACTCCTTCACTAAACGCTCCAAAAGCCCCTCAACAGCCGTCTCATCAATCTTGGAAAACTTTGAGACGTAATCAAACGTGCGCCGCTGAAACTGATCCAAATTCTCCTCGCCCAAAGCAGACAGTTCCTTCTTAACCTGCGGCAACGTAAGCTTCTTCTCACTCAGCTCTCTTTTACTCATATACTCAACTACCGCCCTTATACGGCTCCAAATGCTCAGAACGCAAAATAACATCCTTAACCGCGTCGCCCTGAGGCACACTGACCACGTAACCGCGCCCTCGCTTAGCCTTCACCGTGCCAATCTTACCGTGAAAACGCTTATGAGGCAAACTCTTCTGCACGCTAGAATCAATCTTGACTATCACTTGAGAACCAACATCATAAGCAATCAATAGCTTGCCAAGCTTCGGCCTGCCCTTGTCTCTAGGCGCTTTCGTGGAAAGCTGACGCGTACCACGCCTGTAACCCTTCGATTTCTTCACTTTTTTACCTCACCAACCTCATCCATAATAACGTTCAAAACATCAAGCTTAAGAGGCTTCGCTCTGTTACCAAGCAACTCTGAAACACTGGGCACTGTTCTTCCTTCATCCCCAGACACCAACTCTTTAACGTAGAGGCCTCCCTGACAACGAATTTGCATTTCAGCCTTCTTAGGTGACACCTTCTTAACTTTAACCTCATATATGTACTTTTCTCGGGTTAAATCCGCACGCCTATGCAGAACACGCAGCGGCGTCTGCTGCTTAATCACAGCGTTACTCAACTTCTCCGCCACAACACGTAAGCCCTCTTCAGACACGTCGCCTTCAAACTCCACCAGCACGCGGTACTCCTTCTGCGCAGACTCCGCCTTCTTCAACCGCCGCACCACGTCCTTGCTGGTAAACCGCAAATTCGAAACCTCAACCTTGTCTTTGGCGCCAACGTTAATGACTTCTTTAAGCTTCCGCAGATCCAAAAACCGCTTCCGCGGCTTAGAAATCTCAACCACAAAAGGCCTGCCAGTGCCCAGCATCCGTGCGTCAATATCCTCACGTCCAGAAGCGTGAAAAGCCGTTTTCTCGCCTTCCGCCGCCTCCAACAGCGGTTTCGAAACCAGTGCCTCCACCGATTCAGGATAAAGCAGTCCAGTCCCGCCGCATTTCGCGCAGCCTCTTCCGCGACAGCTAGAACAAAACCATTTCGACTGCGGAATATCCCTAACGAGCTTTCGGTAGCGGCCAGCAACAAACAATGGGTTCACCTGAAGCTTCACGCTTTCCGTGAACGGGTTAACGATTATAACCAAGTCTGGTGTGCGGTACTCAACGGTTTTTCCCGCCTGCGCCTCAACGCTCTTGCCCAGCAAACGCCCAAATTCGTGGCGTATGCTTTCGCCGTAACTCACGTTAAACGAGGCTTTAAACTCGTCTTCGCGCTCCTCCACCGCAACGGGCAACTCCACACCCACAAGAAAAGTGGTGTACTCGTAACTGGCGATTTCCGCCAACGCCTTGCAAACCAAACCGTCAACAAGCTGAAACTGGCCTTCACACAGAAAACACTGCTGAGCCGGCTTGGGAACACGCTTTTTCAAGTGCCGAAGGGTCTCTGCAGCCTCACGGGAAAAACCGTTAACGGCTAGAACTTTAAGGTTCTTCAAGCCCTCAAGGTCTTTGGACTGGGCTATAGCGCTGGCCTGCATCGTCAAACTAAGCTTTACGGCTTTGCCGCGGTCACCATTGTCTATAGCATAGCCAAGCAACGCGAACTGCCGTCCAAGACAGTGGTCGCACAAAGCGTGTGCTTCAAGCATCTGCAAGGCTTTTTCTAAAACGTCCATTGGTGAAAGCCTACTTGAAGTCTGTTGGCATCCCTTTGCCCATGAAAGGCAACCGCTTCTTCCGCTTGAACATCTTCAGCATCTTGCGCATCATCACATACTGCTTTAGCAGGTCTTTAACGTCTTTCTCGGCGGTTCCAGAACCCCGCGCAACACGCCTAATCCGCGAGGAGCTGAAAACTTTAGGGTTCTCCTTCTCCTCAACCCGCATAGACTGGATAATCACGCGCCACTTTTCTAAGTTAGCCTCAGCCATGTTCAGCTTATCCTCAGGCAAATCGTAGGACATTCCTGGAAGCATTTTGAGGACTTTCCTGAAGGGACCCATACTTTTGAAGGCTTCAAACTGCTCGTACATGTCTGTCAGGGTGAATTTTCCGCTGAGAATGGCTTTGGCTTTTTTCTCAGGGACTTTTATTTCGGCTTCTCGGACCTTTTCAAGGAGCGTTTCCAAATCGCCCATGCCTAAGAGGCGCCCGACAAAGCGCGAAGGGATGAAGGGTTCGATGTCTTCGGTTTTTTCGCCTGTGCCTATGAATTTTATGGGCGCTCCTGTGGCTGCAACCGCGGATAATGCTCCGCCGCCTCTGGCTGAGCCATCAAGCTTTGTGACTAGAATTGCGCCGATTGGCGTGGCTTCATGGAAGGCTTTGGCTTGAAGCAGGGCTTGCTGCCCGATTGTGCCGTCGATCACCAGTATGACTTCGTCTGGTTTGATTTTCTTCTCAAGATCTTTCATTTCTTTGATGAGATCTTTCTCTTCTTTGTGGCGCCCAGAAGTGTCAACGATTATCAAGTCTTTGTCGCTGAACTGTTTTAGCCCTTCGGAGACTACTTTAACTGCGTCTTTGGCTTTTGGGTCACCATAAATTGGAAGGTTTATTCGAGCGGCTAATTGTTGGAGCTGCGCGTACGCACCAGGGCGGTAGGTGTCCGCGCAAATCAGGGCAGGTTTGAGCCCCTTCTTTTGGAAGTACCGGCCGAGTTTGGCTGCTACCGTGGTTTTTCCTGAGCCTTGGATGCCGACGAGCATGAGGATTTGCTTTTTGCCCGGCTCAATTTTGATGGGAACTGGTTTTTCGCCCACGAAGCGGGTTAATTCTTCGTAGACGACTTTTATTACGTGCTCGCGTCTGGAGATGCCGGGTGGAACTTTCTCTTTTAATGCTCTTTCTTCCATTCGCTTGGATATGTCGAGAACCAGTTGGACGTTTACGTCGGCTTGGAGCAGCGCTCGTTGGATGTCGCGCACGAGCTCTTTAACCGTAGCCTCGTCTATTACTGAGGCTCTGAAAAGCTTCTTTAAGGCGCTGGTAAGCGAGGAACCCAAGCGTTCTAAAGCCATGTGCGTCTCCAGTCTTTAAACATCCTAAGCGCCTTTAAATATATATTGCAGAGAAATTCAGGACGCCTATGACGTCTTTGCACTTCAAGTTTTGAAGAACCAAGGGTTAAAGTTCAGCAGAATAGCATTGTGAAGCCTCAGCCCCATCATTATAGAATTCGTCACAATTCAGACGGCTCTTCATGCATCATTGGCTCCGAGAGATACACTTACGCAAACGCGGAGATAAACTTTGACGAAAATCTTTTTATCACAAACAAGGCTTAACAGATGAAAAGGATAGTGGTTAGAATTGACCGCTGAACGCGCCATACACATCGCCGTGTTTGCCTTGCTGCTTGTGGGCTCGTGGAGCGTAAGCGCATGGGCAAGCTACACTTTCATAGCAAATGACATACTCAAAATAGGAGGCATCGCGTTAAGCTGGGGAATAATCCTCCTTATTCTTTATGTCAGCTTCAAAAAGTCTGGTTGGAGCTGGTGGAGCCCAATATAAAACACGCCGAACGCATTTAGCCATTATTGAATCGTTTGTGCCGACTGCGAAGCCAAGGCGGGGTTTGCCCTCGCAATCATTGAATAGTAATACAAGGTTAATCCTATCGGCAGAAGGGGTTGTGCAAAAGCTAACAGAATAGTACTTGCCACTGATCCGACCAAACCAAGAGAGCCAACGAGAACAGATAGTATTGCGCTCGCTATACCGATTATTATTCCGAACAGTAAGAACAGCCCAAATGTTTTTAGCCATCGGCGGTCGACCAGCAAGCGACTCCTGGAGAGACTCTCAAGTGCACCTCTGTTTTCAATCATTATTACTGGAACCACGAGAGAGAACATCATAGCCAAAATTATGCCCGGAAGCACTAACGCGATTAGCCCTAAAAGGATGAGAATGCCTGTGATGATGCTTACGGCCAAAAGTGACAGCAAGCGTGGCAGGGTGAAAGTGAAGCTTGCTATGAGGTTTGCTGTTCCATTTTCAAGCGTGTCTGAGGTAAACTTTATGGCGATTCCTTGAGCTATGCTCCCGATTATCCATCCTGTGATTCCTGTAAAAAACGCAATTGTTAGAATTGCCGCGAGATAACCTGGCAGCCAGTTTAACAACTCCTGCGGCGTTGCTGTTAGCGGTAAGGTTGCGGGCACCGTAATTAGGGACCTAAGCGTAACTAAGATCGCGCCTTCAATGGCGCCAGCGATAAGGAAAGGAAGTAGAAATTGAGCGAAATTTTCCCGGTATAACGTGAATGTGCGTGTGAAGATTTCGCCTATAGATAATTCTCGCGAAGGTTTTCTGCTTTCAACCAAGCGTTCGGCACCCAAAATGCTGTTAGTATTTTGGGTATATTAGTTTTGTATGCAGTCGCGTTTTCAGGGTTACTTTGCCCTCGCCAGTTTGATTCTGCCCATTATCTTCCAATACTCGATTTCAGCGCCCGCAACAAGCTTGGCTTTTAACTCTTCCTCGTCTGGAAACGGCGCATCCAAATACTCAAACGTCTCCAAGTCCATGATTTGAACGCCACTAGGGTTAACAGCGAACACTTGACCTACTCTCTTATCGATTATGGGGACTTCTGCGTTGCTGTCAACTGGTTTTACGAACTGCCGTTTTTGACCGTCAAATACGCCTATAGCGACTATTCTGGCTTTAGCGGAACCGTGTTTTCCCGGTTTGGATTTGGTTACGTCCATTATGCGGCATGGTTCGCCATCAATCAGCATGTAGCCTCCAACACGTAATTCTCCAACACTCATTGGTTTAGTCATACTCTCACCAAATGCCTAGACATTAGAAGCATTTCTGAACAACATCCATATATAGATTAAGGTAGCGGTATTTACTTTAATGGTGGAACCAGTGTTTAAAAGCGTCGGATTAGTCGCCCGCTACGACAAGAAACAAGCATTGCAACTCGCTGAGGAATTAGCAGAGTACCTGAAAAGCAAAAACGTGCAGGTTTACGTAGAAGATTCTCTGGCTGGAAGAGTGAACACCAAAGAAAAAATGGTTCCTCTCACGAAAATGAAGACGGATTTCGTAATAACCATCGGCGGAGACGGCACCATCCTGAGAACCAGCATCACGTTGCCTAAGCCTGAACCGCCAATATTAGCCATCAACATGGGAGTGCGCGGTTTCCTCACGGAAGTGGAACCGAAAGAAGCGCGCGCCGCAGTGGAAAAATGCTTGAAAGGCGAGTTCAAGATTGAAAAATGCGCCAAGCTCGCGGCGGCTACGGATGGCTGCACGATACCAGACGCGTTAAACGACATTGTCGTCTCTGCTGGAGAACCATCAAAGATACTTTACACGCAAATATTCAAAGACGAGAAGCCTATTCTGAAGTGCCAAGCAGACGGTTTGATACTATCAACGCAAACAGGCTCCACTGGCTATTCGCTCTCAGCAGGAGGACCAGTTTTAGACCCAGAAGTGGACGCGTTCGTGCTGACACCCATCTGTTCCTTAACAGTGTTCCACTCGCTTGTTTTCCCAGCAGACTCCAAAGTCACAATCCAAGCCACTGGACCGAAAGACATGCTTGTTCTAGTTGACGGAAACTACCGTCAACTTGTAACATCAAAAAACCCCACCTTAACGGTCACACGCTCCAAGAACGTAACCTCGTTCATCAGGTTTAAAGACGAATTCTACCATCGACTGCGAAGCCGAGTGCTGTTCAAAGGAATGGGATGAAAAATCCAAAAAAACACTTCAACCAAGCGCGTAATGGTCTTAGACACATCTGCCTTTTTAGCGGGATTTGACCCTTTCGCCGTCAGCGAAAACCAATTCACCGTGCCCAAAGTGCAAGAGGAAATAAAGACAAAATCCATGATTTCGGTGCGGTTCAAAACCGCAGTAGAAAACGGAAAACTAAAAGTTAAAACGCCTTCCGAAGAATTCTTGAACAAAGCGAAAACGTCAGCAATCACGGTTGGCGACTCGTTTTTCCTGTCAGAAACCGACATGCAACTCTTAGCTTTAGCCTTAGAACTCAAAGCAGCAGGCTACGGTCCCCAAATCGTCTCGGATGACTACTCAATACAGAATGTTGCCACAAAAATGGGAATAGAATTTACGGCTCTCGCAACTTTTGGCATCCGCCGCCTCCTAGAATGGGTCAGATACTGCCCAGCATGCCACAGAGAATACGCTGCCGACTACGGCGCCACAAGCTGCACAGTTTGCGGCACAGAACTGAAAAGGAAACCTCGGAAAACAGCTAAAAGGAACTAAAGTTTACAAAAGCGACAGAAGCAAAACCAGAAACAGCCCCTCAAAAGCAAAAATCGGGCCAACTATTTCCTTAGCTTTCTTAAGCGCCGTATCAACAAGCAGGGACAATGATTCCAAACGAGCCTGCCCGATGACTCTAACCTTAGGAATGACTAAGCGTTTGCATCCAGCCTTGCAGGTTTCCAATTTGGCTACGGCTGCTCTTGCAGCTTCTGTGATGTAACCAATCAGCAGTTCATGGTTCATAACTTCGCCCACAGGATGGTAACCACGACGTCCCAACACTACCGCGCTGACCGCGTGCGTGTCAGTTGTAAAAACTTCGCTTTCATCGAACCCGCTGGAAGCTAAAGCTGAAAGGATTTTTTCGCGCAACCCAGAAATCATGTTGTTTCCGTCGATGACCACGTAAACGGATTTCTGTTCACCAACTTTAACCACAACCGCGGTGATTCCGCCCGAACCCATGCCGTCTTGGAGACTGAACTCCTTAGGAAAGACAGTGGCGGCTCCAACCTCGAAAGGCTTAGAAGGCGAAGAAACAGCCTTTTTAAGGCAGTCGGAAGCTACAGCGCGCAACGCGTCTAATGATTCCTCCATAGTTTCTGTGCCATCGATGCTGTTGTGGGCGTTGACGACGACAGCGCAGTCAAGCCCACATTTCTCTGCTTCTTCACGAACGATGCGGCCTAACTCCTGCGGCAGGTCTTCAGTGGTCTTGGGAGCAAGCGTGAACGAGAGGAAGGCAGTTTTTCCAAAAACTTGGCAACCCGCAGTGACTGCGCCGTCCGTGGCTTTAACGAAAGGCGTCGCTTTAGCAGCCGACGCTTCAAATTCTGCTGATTCGAGCACATTATCGATTATTCGGTGGTTTTGCACTTGCGAGGCTAAGTCAAGTTCGTGACCGAGAATGCCCAAGGGAACACAGGCGTCGCATCTGAATTTTTTTTCAAATTCACGTTTCAGCATAGACGGCAGAAGGCTGCTACCAATGTTTTTGAAGGGCCCAGGGTGGACAAGAGGAACGATAATTGCTGCTTTAGGCTTAGAGGAATCAAATTTCAAAAAGGAAACTTCCACATCTTCGTCTTCGCCTAGCTTTTCCAGAAGCTCTTCTAAGGGCGCGTTGAGAGCAACTACCCAGTTGAGCATGAACGCTCTGAAAATGGGCATCGCGGGCACTCCGTACATTCGCTGCCCTAGCCTGTCTAGTGTATGAGTGAACAAGTAAGCTGCAGCGCAGCATGCTATGGGCGAGATAAGCAGAAAAGGCAGAAACGGAAGAGGGCTGACACTGGCGAGTCGTATCCAAAAAGCTAGGAACACAACTATGCATAAAAAGGGCTGAAGCAGAGAAGCCAACAGGCGCCGCGAGATGCTTACTGAGGAGGTGGCGAGGAAAACAACAAACCGTAGCGTCAGCACCGCTGCGAATCCTAAGAGGCAAAGTTTAATCCACCACCAAAAATTGAATGCGGCTCCGAAGATAACACCGAGGATAATAAAGGGCAAACAGAAAACCCACCCGAAAAGGGAAAGTGCTACTGTGCGCCGCAGAACGTAAATGGGGTCATGTAGAACTATTTTGCTGGTAACATAATCAGAGAGTATGGTCACGGCGAATAGGAAAATGCCGAAAAATAGGCTGTTAACCAATCCATCAAACGATGGAAAAAGGGCAAAGGTGGAAAGCCCCACTATGCCTATACAGAGTACAGCCACGATTAAGAGGGCTTTTTTGAATGTGGGCAGGAAAAACAATGATGCGTAATGTTTCGCTGCCTTGTTTATGGAGTGATTCATGGAGTTTTCAGTCGCCACATTCACCATCTCAAATCGGGTTCTTTATGAGATAAAGCATTGCTTATTAAAGTCTAGCCAAGTTAACGGGGAAAATTTTCGACACTTAAGACGGTTTCCGAGATAAATCCAAATATAATGAACTGCAATGTTGACATGAAACAGTTAAAAGGCAAGTTACCATGAATGGCTTCGCAGGTGAGTGCATCGTGGGCTCGATGCAGTATACGGTAGCAATTGTTTTATCTGTAGAGTGCGTATTATAATAGTTTTGCGAAGCCTATGCCAGAGCAAGAAATGCCCCTCTCTATATTCCATATGCTCGAGAGGAATCTGGGCAAGAAGATCAGGGTAATTCTAGACCCAGCCTACGGTTTTGAAGGCACCTTAGTAGCTGTGACCCATGAACCTTCTGGAATATGGCTTTCAGACGCCGAAGCTGTTGTTTTGAGGGCAACAATCGCTCAGCCCATACCTCAAGTTGCAAGTAGAGAAGAAAGAAGCGAGTTATTCCTTCATCTGGATTCAGTGCAGAGAATAGAAGTTTTGCATCCGCCACGGCACTGAAAAGCGGCTAAAGAAGGATTAAGCAGCAGGGAAGAACACTCTGGCTAAAACAGAGACAACTATCACCGCTACCGCGAACACCACGAGAAGTTCTGGCCTAATTTTGATGCCTTCGGTCTCTTCCTCGAAGAACCTCAGCAACCCCGCGCTTGCCGCGGGCATCGGAGAGCTATCTTTCTTTTTCTTACTCATAGCTTTATCCCTATATACTACTGAACTGCTGTAGTTCTATAATTTTTCCTGCATTATTAATCTTGCGCATTGTTTTACGCTTGCCTAAAGCTTTAACTCTGGAGAAACTCTAAAGGACACATCTAAAAGCGGTGAACACTATGCACATAATGGAGTTTCAGGAGATGATGAAACGATTATACTTCCACAGGGATTCGGAACGCGGGGTAAAGGGAACGTACGAGTGGCTTGTGGACGAAGTTGGAGAGTTAGGAGAAGCCCTTGAAGAAGAGGATATGGAAGCTGCCGGAAAGGAGTTCGCGGACGTCATAGCGTGGCTTGCGTCTCTGGCGAATATCACGGGAATCGACCTTGAAAGAGCAGCCGTTAACAAGTACAATGGCAAGTGCCCAAAATGCCAAAAGGCACCATGCCAATGCACGTTCTAGCTTACTAGGCGTTTCTGCCCCAAGCCTGTCAACACCCAAGAATAGGGTCGGCTTCCTTTTCGGCTGACGACGACCTCAGCTTCCAGAAGCCGCAAATGGTGAATCACCACGGCATATGACAGATCTTTTTCCTTTGCTATCGTGCTTGCGCTGGAAACCTGCGTATCTAGAGCGTTCAGTATGCTGGTTCTGGCTTTGAGCCCGTTTTTTACGTTTCTTATACGCTGCAAGTAAGCATTCGGGTGATAAGTTCCTTTGATAACACTTCACCAAGAATAAATGAGCAGTTTGCGTTGAAAAGCTTTAGGCTACGCGAAGTCTGTGAGGCTTATTTGCTTTGGTTTCTTGTTGTCAAACATCGAGGCGATTTCCTCTTTTATCAAGGTGAGTCGCTGAGTGTAATACTTGGGCAAGCCATATTTGTCAACCAATTGCTGCGCTGCCTCCAAATACTTTTCAATGCCGCCTCGGTAAACCGTCAGAGTCAAAGGTCCACCACAGTAGAGGCATTTACCGCGGAGAGGCAAACGGCGAAAACGCTTATTGCATGATTTGCACCTGAAGGCTTGAGTTGAGAAAGCGCGCAAGTTACCAGCAATGTCTCGAATGAAATGCGTTGTCAACACTTTCAGTGCAACGTACCGCACATCCACAGCGTCGATTCTTGCACCTAACTCCAACTGCAAGTTCAATTTTTCAATCATTGTTTTTAACTGTTTATAGGAACTCTCAGAGTTGCCAAGGTTTATGTTAGAAACAGGCGTCGTAAATTTGAAACCTTCAAACTGCGCTTCAGTTCCAAGCCTACTGCCAACAAGGTCCATTATAGAGCTAACCTGTTTAGCTTCAGCTCTCTCTAAAGTTTTTCCGTAAAATTCAAGGGGGTAATCTCCGTCAACGTCAAAATCATGCGCCTGCCTCTGTACTTCCTTCGTGTTCACAAACGGAATCAACAACAAAGGTGTGTCCATGATTCCGCCTATCTGCGCTGGCAGGTACTTGCGCGAAAAGTTCAGCAACGTATCTAACGCCAGCATAACAGTGTCCTCATCGCCGTCGCAGTCCCGCCGCTTGGCTGAGTGCCAAATGGGATGGGCGTAGCAAACGCTAAGCTCCGTGAAACCTACAATGCGACCTAAGATGCTAACGCAGGTGTGAGGAGCTAACCCCATAATCAAGTGCCCAACTAGCTCGTCGGCGCTTTTAACATTGTAATAACTTGGAAGATGGTAAACCCGGGTCAGCAGGTCATCTATGAAGGCTGCGACTTGCATAAAGTATTCAGCTGCTTTTCTCGGTATAACAACGTCTTGGATGTTGAGTTCACAAATCTGGTCAGGATTAGTTAAAACGGCGCCAAATATGTCACAAGAGTAGCCGAGTTGCCTAAGCTTATCAACCGCAACCCCGACTTCGGCAGGCTTAAAATGCGTCAAAGGCGCGTTAGTGGCGTCAAAGCGGATTGTGCCGTCCTTGTAAACCGACAAATCATGCTTCGCCCGCAAAACACCTTTCTCAACAATTTCAGGAGTCTTATCCTCATTCGTTAAACCCTTAACGCCTTTCAAAATTTTGGGAACAGACACGCCAAGCACATGGCACGCATCCCCAACCAGTTCCTTAAAGTTAACAGCTTGCCGCTGATATGGCACAGCATCAGCTTTACACGTGGAGCACGCGCCTTCTTTCAGCGGCTTGCCACAACGCGGGCAACTCTTTTCAACAACAGTCTCGCAGCCGCACACGTTGCACTTCACCTTGAAACTGAAAGTCTTGCAAGTAGGACACTTACGCTTAACAACCTCAACGAACACAGGACCCTTTTTCGCCGCCTCCAAAAGGTCTCTGTGAGAGCCACCAGCTAAACTAACGGGAAAAAGCACGTGAACCAGAGGTTTCATCTCTCGCCTCTTTGCCTTTTCAGGACGCCCCATCCGTGCACCAACAAACGTAGGCGCCTTATCCTTAACCTCCACGCCAGAAAGCAAACTAACCGCCTTCAACACGGAATCCGCTAAAGTGGCTTCCGCCACTTGACAAGCACTGTTGCCGTAACCGAGAGAGAAAGCAAAGGCGCATGCATCCTCGCCTTCGAGAACAATTTTGCCGTCCAGAAGTGTATGTGGAGCAAAGATTTTTCTCAAAGCCTGAG
>Ga0214474_1000448_pt1 | contig 20635 bp, 17 predicted proteins | sample RVTome_2_FD_187335 | JGI IMG/M metagenome (GOLD analysis project Ga0214474, IMG submission 187335) | Soil microbial communities from uranium-contaminated site in the Upper Colorado River Basin, Wyoming, United States - RVT95D214 HiSeq ...
CTTTCTTTTAACATATCTCATTCCCCCTTTCCTTTGGGTTCACCCTGCAGATTGCATTACTTATGCCAAAGGCAAATGGAATTTATCGATGTTGTAATTATCTGATTTTATTAATTTTTTAAAAAATTAGGCGCTTATAAAGACATTATTTCAAACCTGTATGTATATTTTTTATATACTTTTATTTAATATAAAAAATAAATGTTTTATAAGTGTCTAAAATTGTTGTATTAAAATTGAAATATTAAAATTATGCACTAAGATATTTTTAAAAACCAAGTGTTCGGGCCAAAATCGAGAAGGCAATGATAGGAATTAACCAGCAGAAAAAAGCTATGATGAAACAGAGGCTTACGTCATCGGTCTCAATCTTTTTCACCTCCCCATACTTAATAATTAGGAGCGCCCCAAGAGCAGCAATGCCCACCACGACAATCGACCAACCCATAATCAACCATTTAAAAAAATCCGACACGAAGAACCTCGACTATTCTCAATTGGCAATTGGCAATGATCAATTTCCAAATTCTTAATCATCTTTTCCAGGCTTTGTTAAGTGTCTATTGATCATTGAGAATTGACCATTGATCATTGTCAATTGATCATTTTTACTCTTCTCTCGCTCGGAGGTTATACTTTCTCATCAAGGCCTGAAAGAACCTCCTATTATTCCCAATTAGCAATTAGCAATGGGCAATGATCAATTTTAAAATTCTTAATCATCTGTTCCAGGCTTTGCTAAATGTCTATTGATCATTGAGAATTGACCATTGATCATTGTCAATTGATCATTTTTACTCTTCTCTCGCTCGGAGGTTATACTTTCTCATCAAGGCCTGAAAATTTGGCCGAAGCATTCCCACCTCTTCTGAAGCCCTGGTTACATTCCAATGGTTACGCTCCAAGGCATTTAGGATGAATGCCCTTTCGATCTCCTCCACCGCCTTTTCCCTGATATGCTTCTTGATCTCTTTCAACTCTTCACTCGTCGTCGGGACGTGTTCCTCCAACCTGCCTCCCTCTTGTCGATCCGGAAGGATAAGGTGTTCCGTTCGAACCATTTCTTCATCCATCATTACCACAGTCCTTTCGATCACATTCTCCAATTCCCGAACGTTTCCAGGCCATGGGTACCTCATCAGTCTCTCCATTGCCTCTGATGTGAATCCTTTGATCGTCTTTCCCATCTCCTCAGCATATTTCTTAAGAAAATGGACAGCGAGGAGGGAAATATCTTCCTGTCTCTCCTTCAGAGAAGGGAGTGTGATAGGAACGATGTTAAGCCGGTAATAGAGATCTTCCCGAAAGGTTTCCTCCTTGATCATCTTTTCCAGGTCCTTGTTGGTGGCGGCGATGAGCCGAATGTCCACCTTCTTGGCCTTTGTCCCACCCACAGGTGTAAACTCTCTCTCCTGCAGCACTCTCAGAAGTTTGGCCTGAATGGACAGGCTGATGTTCCCGACCTCATCGAGGAAGACGGTCCCCCCATCAGCTACTTCGAAGAGCCCTGGTTTGGTAGTTACGGCACCGGTGAAGGAACCCCGGATATGGCCGAATAGTTCGCTTTCCAAAAGGTTCTCTGAAAGAACAGCACAGTCCACTGGCACAAACTGTTTATCTCTTCTCGGGCTGTTAAAATGGATGGCCCGAGCGATCAATTCCTTCCCTGTTCCGCTCTGACCATAAATCAGGACCGTACTATCGGTCATCGCTACCTTGGTAATGATTCGGTAGATCTCCTGCATCTTTTTACTCTTCCCTACGACATTGTGAAACCCATATTTCCCCTGCAATTCCTGGCGGAGATAGACATTCTCTAACAAGAGGCTCTTCTTCTCGATCGCTTTCTTTACAACAATCGAGACCTCATCGGGCGTAAAGGGTTTGGGGATATAGTCAAAAGCTCCTAATTTCATGGCCTCGACCGCGGTCTCTACAGTCGAAAAACCTGTAATCATGATGACGATCGTATCTGGATAGTCCTTGTGAATTATTCTTAAAACCTCCATGCCATCGATCTCTGGCATTTTGAGGTCGGTGATGACGATGTCAAACGGATTCTCCCTCATCTTTGCAAAGGCATCCTTCGCGCTAAGTGCGGTCTCCACCTCATATCCATCCTCCTCAAGAATCCGTTTACAACTTTCGCAAACGATCATTTCATCGTCGATGACCAAAATCTTTGGATTCGGCACTCTCTTCCCTCCCATGGCCTACGGAACTTTGTGCATCTGCCTATTGACAAGCAGGTTGTAACAAATTTCTTCATAATCTTTCATGACGGGTTCGTCACCCACGAACGATGAAAGTTACCAACTATTATCCTCCCCCTTGACACCTGCCTGCACGTAGCCGCTTCGGCGAAGGCAGGGGGGAGGATTGAGGTGGGGGTGGACATAGTATGGCCCCCCTCACCCCCGCCCTCTCCCGATAGGGGAGAGGGGGTAGTCGGTTTATTTTCTATGTAATTCTTAAAAGGTCTGATTTCTTTATAAACAATCCTATCACAAAAAAGATCCCTTTCAATCTCTTATCTTTTGGATTCTCTTCTCAAGATCCCTCAGATCTGAGAGGATGGAGTCTCCATGCTGCCGACCTGTTCGATCCAAATAGAATGCGTCAATCCCTAATTGCTGGGGAACGAGATAGTCAAACTCATAGTGGTCACCCACATGGACAATCTCATTTGGGTTAGCTTGGAGGATCTGACAGATTCGACGATAGAAATGGATGGTCTTCTTTACTTCACCAAAGTCAGAAGTAGCGGAAAAGATCCGGTCAAAATACCTTCTAAGACCCGTCGCATCCATCTCAACATCAATAAACTCCCTTCCTGCATTGGTGGTAAGAACTAATATAAACTTATCTTTTAGATGTTCCAATGTTTGATCAACATCCGAATAAACACTGATCTTATCGATAAACTGTTTCATTAAAACCTTCCAACTTTCTTCCAATTGGAAAAAATGAAACCAGTATTTGATATCATACCACTCGATAGAACCCTCCCCCACTTTTTGGTATTCCTTCTCTACAAAAACCTTTGCCGCCTCGAAGGAAAGCCCTGTCTTCTCAGCGTATAGCGTGGGTATCCCATGCCCCCAGACCCAATCCGTATACTCCGGGGCAATCAGCGTCCCGTCCATATCGAAAGAAATAAATTTGGTCATCTCTAGTCTCTCATAAATCCGAATATCAAAACTTTCATTCGTAAGGCGTTAGTAGTACGGGGTACAAACCCCTTTCGACTTGCGCCTCACGCTCTCACGAATCTTCGGATTTCGTGCTTCGCATTTATATTCTTTCTATTATTAAATCTTCGGCAGTGTGAATTTCTTTTTCCATATCGGCGATCGCAATGGTGCGGATCGGCAGATAGGCATTGGAAGTGAAGATAGTGATACACCTTTTCTTAAACATCATTGGAAATGCATGGGGTTGATGGGATCTTATCAGGACCTGCTTTCCATATCGGTCCATCATCCGTTCAAAATATTGTCGTCCGAGCTGGGGCCTTCCTCCCCAATCTCCCAAGACATCCCCCTCGGCCTCCACAAAATCCCCCCAGACGGTCCTGTCCCAATGGGCATCTCCCCATTCGATCTGGTCTATCTCTTCCAAGGATCTCAGGTCGGGTAGCCCACCGTGAACGGCTAAGATCCCATTTTGAGAGGTAGCAGCAATAGGAAATTTTGAGAAGAGATGGCCATAGGTCTCCTTCTCATTTGCGGAAAGTTGGTTCCAAAAGTTGGCAGGGTAAAACCCCTTCACGTGCTGCCCTTCATGATTCCCTGCCAAGAGAAAAATCTCATCCGGATGTTCACTTTTCTGGCGAAGGAGGAAGTGAATATTCTCTTCAGAGCGATCGCCTCGATCTACATAATCCCCTAACAAAACGATTCGATATGGCTTTTCAAGGTACCGATGGATGACCTCCTGAGAGGCGTCCAGATCTCCGTGGGTATCTCCGACAAAGACAACCTTTCCTTGCGAGGGCAGACGGATCAATCGAGGCTCCTTTTCAAATATCTTTCCTACTTCTCTAAAAAGGTCTGCCCACTCCATCCCTATCTCTCGGCTTTCATAACCTTGACATGGACTTTCCGATTTCTCGGCCCATCGAACTCACAAAAAAAGATTCCCTGCCAGGTCCCAAGGACTAACTTCCCTGACTCGATCAAGACGGTCTGAGAACATCCCAGGAGACTGGCCTTGATATGGGCTGCTGAGTTCCCCTCCAGATGGTGATACCGATCCTCAAAGGGAACGACCTTGTTCAATTCCATGACAATATCTTGAGGGACGCTGGGATCCGCATTCTCGTTGATCGTAACGGCTGCCGTGGTATGGGGAATATATACAATACAAATCCCATCCTCCACCCCCATCTTTTGAGCGGCCTCCTGAACAAAGCGAGTGATATCGATAAACTCATTCTGTGTGCTGGTCCTTACCTGAAAAGTATGGATCATCTCCACCCAACCCTTTCAATACATCTATAATTCATCCTCATACCATATCGAGTCTTTGCAAGCAATACAAAATTTAGCAAAAAAGTAATGCCTCACTAAAGCGGAGAAATTTCAATTATCGGCTCTGTACTGCTAACGATTATTTTCTTGATATTTTATTAAGAAAATTATTCGTTAAGATGAAAAGTTAAATGTTTCCCATTGGCTGCGGCATTGGTAACCCGTATCCTCTGTACGATATATCTTTCCATGTTATATTTTTTATCTCACGCCCGCTTCGCTCGAGTCCACAGAGAACTCAGAGAAAAGAAACCTTTTCCTCCAATCGGGAGACACCGATTGGAGGAAAAATTCTCAGCGCTACAAGCGCAAAAGGATTTCAAACTAGAGAAGTTTGCCGAAGGCATGAGTCTTTCTCTCCAATCGGCATTTCTCCGATTGGAGAGAAATTTCACTCTCTGCGATCTCCGCGAGCTCTGTGTGAGAGATCTTTTCATTTGGTTGCGGCTATGCTGCGCTGTGGACTCTGTGAGAGAAAAATCCCCTGAACAAGTGATGGACTACCCCAAAACACATTTTTAACTTGAAATCTCACTTCAAATCGTGTATGGTAGAAGCGGATTTTTGAAGAGGGGAATGCGGATGGCCCAGAAAAAGATCTCAGAGATTCTTAAACTGATAGAATTCCTCAATGAAGAAGTAAAGGAGGTATCGAAACGATTAAGCCGTGTGACGCCCCGGGAGGTAAGTGAAAAGTTAGGCACCTTGGCTCTTCTTAGGGAAAAGATTCTCAACCTTCAAGTCGACCTTCCACAGGATGTGGAGAAAAAACTCTCCGAGCTCTACCCTATCCTCGATAAAATCAAACAGAAACCCTCATAACTCAATTAGTTCGGAGTTCGGAGACATAAAATATATTCCTTACTCTAAATCCCGATCTCCGAGCTCATCACTTATTTGCCCCGAACTCCTAACTCCGAACTCATCACTATTTAATAGAAGGCAAGACTTGCAAAAGAGACGACGGATTGGGTTTCCCGAGTGTAGGCTTGACCATATTTAATTAGCTTGCCCTCCTTGGCCTCGAGAACTTTGAGCATCGCATAGATGGCCGGAAGACCACAAATTCTTCTGCGATCCCTCTCTTTCAAAATCGATGAGAAGAAACCTTCTCCATCCCCCCTCGCTACATACCCCAACATGTTATGATCCTCTTCTGCCAGGAGCCTGAGATCGTACTCCCCCACCCCTTCCTGATCTCCAAACTGATGGCCCATATGGGAAAGATCAGCGCTGGCGATATAGCAGACTTCCTCTCCCAAGGAGGCGACTGACTCTTTCAGGACGTCGATGAACTGCCGGATGGATTGGATCTCCATCGGCGAAATTCCCTTCTCAATGGCCTCGTGGAGTGATCCGCTTAGGATGGGAAGGATCTTCAGAGGAAAAGGTTCTGGGTATAGATATCGTAGGAAGAGACATTGAAACTCAATCGAATGCTCGCTCCGATGGACCCCTTCGTCTTCAAATAAATCATTCGGGCATCTGGATTGGATCGTATCGATCAGCTCCCTATGCACACTTAAATTTCCCAAGGGCGTCAAAAAATCCTTCCGGGTGAGACAGAAAGGCTGTTTCATTGGAGCGTGGGCCGTCCCAAAGATGATGAAGCAATGAGAGGAACTCCTTTCCCAAATCTCCCGGTGGGCAAAGGCGTAACAAAACCCTCCCCTTTGGACGTCGATGTGTGGGGCCACCACGCCCTTTAATTTATTCACGCCTTCCCTCTTATCAGGAGGTCCTGGACCATCCGATCCCTTAAAATATCCTTCAAGTTGAATCCTTAACCGCACAGGATCCTTTTCATAACTTTTTCCGGCAAAGGCAGCTTCCCTGATCGAAGCCTTTTTAAAACTCTCCTCTTTCTCCTTCCATGCCTTCTGAAACCGATCTCCTTCGAGATAGAGGTTTTCCTCCAGTTGACCAATAATCTCTTGAATCTTCTCTGTAAAAAGAAACTCCCCTGACCTTCTCATGTATTCAGCTTGGATATCCAAGATCGAATGCTGGCCGTCAAAAAGGGAGACAATGAAATAAAGGGAAGGGGGCAAAAAAAGCGCTTTCTCACTAATGTTCTGTGGATCCTGAAGACAGAGCAGGTTTTTGCCTGAAATCTTGACCGGGAAGATATTGATATTTCTCAGCTTGGGATAATCCACGGGGTATTGGGCGTATAGAAGAAAGGCCTTCTGTCAAACCATTACGCTAACGGCCTCTCGTTCCGCAAGGCGTGGTTCCGGTTGCTTTAAGGCAAGTTCAATAGCCTCATCCATCCTCTGGATAAACTGGAAACTCATCTCATTTCGAATCCGCTCCGGAATCTCCTCCAGATCTTTCTCGTTCTTTTTGGGAAGGATGACTGTCCTTATCCCTGCCCGCATCGCAGCCAAAACCTTCTCTTTGATCCCTCCCACAGGAAGGACCAAACCCCTCAATGTAATCTCCCCTGTCATGGCGACATCGTTTCGGATGGGCTTGTCCGTCAGAAGGGAGGTCAGGGCCACAAACATCGTTATGCCAGCAGAAGGCCCATCTTTTGGAATGGCACCCGCCGGCACATGGATGTGGATATCGTTCTTCCCAAAGAAGTCTTCGTCAATGCCGAGTTCTTTTGCCTTAGATCGGACATAGGCCAATGCAGCCTGAGCGGACTCTTTCATCACATCTCCCAATTGCCCTGTCAGTGTCAATCCCTTCTCCCCTCTCATCTTCGTCGCTTCCACAAAGATGATGTCCCCCCCAGTAGGAGTCCAGGCCAGGCCTGTCGCCACTCCTGGATCAGAGGTCCGCTCCGCCACCTCGGGGAAGAATTTGACAGGCCCTAAGAACTTGTGCAATTTCTCCGGAGAAATCGCCACTTTCTCCGTAATCCCCCGGGCCACGTCCTTGGCCACCCCGCGACAGATGGCTGCAATCTCTCTTTCCAAATTTCTGACCCCTGCCTCTCGGGTATACGAACTGATGATTACTTGAAGGGCAGCATCTTCGAATTCAATGAACTCTGAACTCAACCCATGCTCGTTGATCTGCTTGAGAATCAGAAACTCCTTAGCGATCATAATCTTCTGGTCTTCGCTGTAGCCGGGGAGTTCGAGGGTCTCCATTCGATCCCGAAGCGCCGGAGGAATGGTATCGAGCACGTTCGCAGTAGTGATAAACATCACCTTCGACAGATCGTAGGAGACATCGATATAGTGATCGGAGAAGGAAAAGTTCTGCTCCGGGTCTAATACCTCCAGGAGTGCGGAGGAGGGATCCCCACGAAAGTCCATTCCGATCTTATCCACCTCATCCAACATGAAGACAGGATTATTCGATCCTGCTTTTTTGACTCCTTGAATGATCCGACCCGGCAGGGCGCCCACATAAGTTCTTCGATGGCCACGGATCTCGGCTTCATCTCGAACCCCACCCAAGGAGATACGAATGAACTTACGGCCCATGGTCCGAGCGATCGACTTGCCGAGAGAGGTCTTTCCGACCCCCGGGGGACCGACGAAACAGAGAATCGGCCCTTTCATATCGGCTTTCAATTTCCTGACTGCAAGATATTCCAGAATCCGCTTCTTCACTTTCTCCAAATCGTAGTGGTCCTCATCCAGTGTCTTCTGGGCATTGTCGATATCGAGATTATCCTCTGTCGTCTCCGACCAGGGAAGTTCTACCAACCAATCCAAATAGGTTCTCGCCACTGTATACTCTGCAGAGGCAGGAGGAATCTTAGCCAGCCGGTCTAACTCCTTCTCTGCAGCCGCCAGGGCCTCCGACGGCATCTTTGCCTTCTTAATTTTATCCCTAAGTTCTTTGATCTCCGTGGAATGTTCATCTAACTCTCCCAGCTCTTTTTTGATCGCCTTCATCTGTTCACGAAGATAGTATTCCCTTTGGGTCCGATCCATATCTTCCTTCACCTGGGATTGGATCTTGTTACCCAATTCTAAAACCTGAACCTCTTTGTTGAGAAAGAGATGAACCTTAGTTAAACGTTCCCGAACATCAAAGGTCTCCAAAATGCCCTGTTTCTCGGTGGTCGAAATATTGAGGTTCGAGGCGATCAGGTCGGCCAGGATAGGGGCTGATCGAATGTTTGTCACCATCGTCCCCAGCTCGGCTGTAAGGTATGGAGCCAATTCAACGGCCCTTTGAAAGAGGTTCTTCAAATTCATCATAAGGGCCTCTATCTCTACCCCTTGGACTAAACCATCTTCAATGGTTTCGGTCCTGGCTTTGTAATAGGGCTCTCGCTCGATATATTCTTTTATCTTTATCCTTGAGATCCCTTGGACAATCACCCGCTGGCTGCCATCCAACTCCCGAATCATCCTGAGGATCAAGGCAGCTACGCCAACCGAATAGAGGTCGTTTTCCTTGGGTTCTTCGATTTCAGAGCGCCTTTGAGTGATCACCCCGATGATGCGATCCGAATCCATTGCGTCATCGATTAATTTTACTGACTTTTTCCTGCCTACCATAATGGGCAGAATCAGGTCAGGATATAACACAGTGCCTCTTAGAGGAAGGATAGGGAGTTCATTAGGGATAAGAATCTTTTCCTCCTTTCCCTTCTCCTCCTTTTCCGTTCCACCTCTCGGTAAGAATATCATAAAGGGTAACCTCCGGTTACATGGAATCAACTAAGTCTACAACATAAAATAACCACTATCACAGCAGCTGTCAATGTTGTCCCTCATCTTGTCCACCTATAGTTTTTGTTATCCATCAAGAACTTGGGACCAATGGATAGCATCATTGCTGCTCCGCAATATAAGGCTTTCCACAAACATTGCAGACTCCCTTTTCGTTGATGGCACCAATGCAATTCCCATCACGACACATGATGCGCTGGGAGAAATCGATCTCATCTTCATCTGTCCTCATCTTGCTTCCGCAACAACAGCAATAATTGCTCTGTTCTGGCGTCTCCCCCCCACATTCAGGGCAATGAATATTTGGTAATGTCTCGTTACAACGAGGACATTTCATCTATTCCTCCTCGGAATGAAGAGTTTTTATAAATCGCTCGATATCCCGTCTATTGCGCTTAAGTTCGAGCAAAAGCTTCCTGGTTCCTTCATCCGGGAAGAGTCGATTCAAATCAAACCCTTTCCCCGGAAAGAGGATATTGAGATCTACCTCTCTTTTCTTCTCTTCTTCAGGATTGATTCTGGGCGACTGGTCTTCCTTTTCCTCCATAAAACCTCATTCCTATATAGGACAGCCTTACGATTTTGTCAATCCTGTACCGATCTCAATCGAAGATTGAGATCGGTAAGTTCGGAGTGAATAGTTCGGGGTTCGGAGACATAAATAAAAAACTCCGAACTAAGGATTTGTTATGCCATACTGAAGCTGATAAAGTCTGAAATAGAGACCTTGATTGGCGATCAATTCCGCATGGGTTCCTGTCTCTCGAACCCTTCCTTTATGGAGAACGATAATCCGATCAGCATGTTGGATAGTAGAGAGGCGGTGGGCGATGACGATCGCTGTTCTCCCTTTGAGCAGTCGCGCCAGACCCTCCTGGATCAAACGCTCCGTTTCAGGATCCACATGAGAGGTAGCCTCATCGAGGACGAGGATCCTTGGGTTGATGTATAACGCCCTTGCAAAGGCCAACAATTGCCTCTCCCCTGCAGATAGGGTCTCGCCTCCCTCACCCACTTTTGTACGATACCCATCAGGTAATCGTTGGACAAAGCGTTCTGCGTTGACCACTCGGGCCACCTCCCTCACCCACTTTCCGTCACCCTTCTGATCCCCCAACCTTATATTCTCTTCTATATCTCCTGCGAAGAGAAAGGTGTCTTGCATCACCAGTCCAATTTGTGATCGAAGTTCAGAGACATCCATCTCCCGAATATCAATCCCATCGATGAGGATGCTGCCCTCTTCCGCCTCATAGAATCGCTCGAGGAGGTGAAGCAGTGAAGTCTTTCCGGCTCCAGTGGCGCCTACAATGGCAACCACCTCACCTTTGTGAACAGAGAAAGAAATCTCCTTGAGGACTCGATCATCTCTGTTATAGGCGAAGGAAACTTGACGAAATTCGATATCGCCTTTGATCCTTCCTTCCTTTGGGGTAAGCAGTATGGGAATACTTCGATCTTCATCGAGTAAAGAAAAGATCCTCTCAAGGGAGGCCATCGCCGACTGCAAAATATTGTACTTCTCAGAGAGGTCTCGAATCGGCTGGAAGAACATCCTGATATAGGAAATAAATGCGACCAGAGTCCCCAGCGTGATCATCTCCCGAATCACTTTTCCTCCTCCATACCAAAGGAGAAGGCCGATCGCCCCTGAGCTCAAGACTTCGACAAAGGGTACAAAAAAGGCATAGATATGGATCTGTTTCATATTAGCCAAATAATGTCCCTCATTGATCCTCTGAAATCGTCGACTATTCTCTTTTTCTCTTTGAAAAAGCTGAACAACCCGGATGCCTGAGAAATTTTCCTGAAAAAAGGCGTTCATCTGCGCTATCCTCAAACGAATCTCTCGAAAGGCATCCCTTGCCCGATGGCTGAATAAGAGCGTGGTGATAAAAATTAGGGGAATGACTGAGAATGAGACCAAGGCAAGCTCCCTGTTGAGGTCAAGGAGAATGATGACAATGCCGATCAGCAGGATGACATCCTTAAAAAGGTTGACAAGTACCGAGGTAAACATTTCGTGGACGTTCTGAATATCGTTGGTCAGTCGTGTGACCAACCTGCCTACTGGATTCCGATCGAAAAAGGAGACAGAAAGATTTTCGAGATGGGAGAAGACTCTCATCCGGAGGTCATGCATCATCTTCTGACCCGCGACCTCCATTGTATAGACTTGAAAAAAATTCGATGCAAAATGAATAACTAGGACGAAAACGATGAGGAGAGCGATGTGAAGGACCCCTTGCACATCCTTTCCTCTCAGAGTGAGAAGATCCTCTCTTTTCCATTCCTTCATTCGATCAAAGGAGATGAACCAGTAAGAACCACTTCGCTCAAAAGAGGAAGAATATTTTTTTATGAGCCTCTCATCTTCCGACGTTTGAGGAATATACCCCGTTAGAAAGGATGGGGCTTTAACCTTACCCTTATTATGAGGAATCGGAGTTTCATTTATATTATCACTGCCATGAATAGCTGAATTTTCTAACGGGGTAAATAGGTAATATCGATTTTCCGTAAGCAGACCCAATTTTTGCAAAGAGTTTACCTCTCTTCGATCCATGGACTGCAAGACATTGGGAGGAAGAAGGAACTTCCCTCTCTCCTTCTTGGGAATGAGATCCTTACCATAGAGGTTCCAAAGCTGTTCTTCCTTCGGTGATCCATCTCCCTTCAAAACGATCTCCCGTGCATAATCGACAATGTAGCGGTCGATTGCTTCTTTGGTCAGATAGGGGATCAGAAGATCTAGAGATGCCATGATCAAAACGAAGAGGAGGGAGAGGCTCATCAGAACCCAGTAGGGCCTGAGAAAGGTACCCAGCCTTGTCAACAACTTTAAGTCATAGGCCTTCCCTAATCTACCCTCTTCCATATAGCCGAAATCAGGATACATAATCCCTCAACATTGAATAACCAAGCTCCAAGCACCAATAACCAAATAAATTCCAATCACCAATATCTAAAGTCCTTGCTGTGAATCGGTTTTATAGTTTGGTTATTGGAATTTCCTTTATTCTCTTTACCTCCTGCTGGGCAGTTTTTATAGTTTGGTTATTGGATATTGGTTATTGGTTATTATTTGGTAATTGGAACTTGGTTATTGGTCATTGTTTTTTAATTTGGTTATTGGAATTTCCATTAGTTTCCTTGTCCACCTCTTCTTCCAATTGGCTCTGCCAATAAAGCTCGGCATAGATCCCGCCCTTAGAGAGAAGACTGGAGTGGTCTCCCATCTCTAACACCTTTCCCTGGTCCAGAACGACAATCCGATCCACTCTTCGGAGGGGACTATTTCGATGGGTGATGAGAATGCTCGTCTTCCCTTGAAGATACTTCTCCATCCCTTCAAGAATGCGCTCTTCAGTCTGCATATCAACAGAGGAGAGTGAATCGTCCAGAATGAAGATCGGTGGGTCCATCAAAACGGCTCTGGCAATCGCAATCCTTTGCCTCTGGCCCCCGGACAGGGTAATCCCCTTCTCCCCAATGACGGTATCCATGCCTTCTGGAAACCCCATGATGTCATCATAAATCTGTGCAATCCGAGCGGCCTCTTCAATCTTCTCCTGAGCTGCATCAGGCATTCCAAAGGCAATATTCTCCCTAATGGTATCGGAAAAGAGAATCGTATCCTGGGGAACATATCCAATCGATCTCCTCAACACACCGAGAGGGATGTGATGAATCTCAATCCCGTCGAAGAAAAGGCATCCTTTTGGAGACTCTAAAACCCTGGTCAGTAGATTGCAGAAGACAGTTTTCCCTGAGCCAGTTCTTCCAACGATTGCTATTCTCTCTCCCTTATTGATGTTCAATTGAATGTCCTTGAGGAGTGGTTCCCCTCCGTCCCATTTCGCAGACTCGATTCTACGAGCGGCGTAGGTCAGGTCTCTCACTTCGATCCTCCCTATCAATGGAGCCTCGCGTCCAAAAGCCATGGTCCCCTTCTGTCGGGATGGATTTGATTCAATGACCTCTTGAGAGTCGGAGATCTCTGGAACCTCTTCAAATATCCGGTTCAACCGGTCCATGGAGGCAGTGCCTCGCTGGATCACATTAATAGCCCAGCCCAAGGCCATCATCGGCCATGCAAGCATCCCTAAATAGCTCATGAAGGCAACGAAATCTCCTATAGAGATCGATTGGAGAATGGTCAGTTTTCCGCCAAGATAGAGAACGATGGCCATGGATAGGTTGGACAAGAAAAGCATGATAGGGAAAAACATTCCCCATACCTTAGTCACGCCGATACTCTTACGAAAATAATCCTGACTCAGATGGGAGAGCTTTTCCCTTTCTATCTCCTCCTGGACATAGGCCTTAACCACCCGGATGCCAGCGATCGATTCTCTTACCCTTTCAGTAAGTGAGGCAAAGGCCTTTTGAAGGACTTCGAACCGGCGGTGGACCACTCGACTGAAGAAGAGTGTGATCACGGTGATCAATGGCATTGGAAGGATCGCGTAAACGGTTAGCCGAGGGTGGATATAAATCATAAACAAGATGGTCAGCACTCCCAGGATGATCGTATCCACCAAGAAGACCAATCCCATTGCAATAGACATTCGAACCGCCTCAATATCATTGGTCGCGTGCGCCATCAGGTCTCCCACCTTGGTCCGAGAGAAATAGGAAGGAGAGAGGGTTTGAAGGTGGATAAAGAGCCGGTCTCTGAGCGCTTTTTCCATCCGACGAGCTGCCCCCATGAGGAAGTACCTCCAGACATATCGAAATCCACCAATGCCTAAGGCGAGTACGAAAATCTCTACTCCATAGAAGAGGAGAGAGGAAGAGGAGATCACCCCTGAGGTGAGATCGTCAATGGCATATTTGACAACCCTTGGGATGAAAAGCTGAAGAACATCGACAATGAGCAAAGCGACGAGTCCTATCAGAATTGGCCATCGGTTCTCCAGAAAATTTTGCTTGAGAGTTAAAAACGACTTCATCCTTCTATCGGTCTCCTCTGTTATTAGAATTTAATAAACCTTTTTCCCAGAAAGTCAACCTTTCGGGTTTGGTTTCCTGCATTGTAATGCCAGGGGGTTGGAACGAAAGAATCGATCGGTATCCTGAATGGAGCCCCACGGGCAAAGCCCGTGGTACCTCATTGAAATACCCGCCTACGCCAAGGCTCTCGCCTGCCAAAGAACTTGTTCGGCGAGCAGGTCGGCGGGTTATCCGCCAGTTTGGGTAAGCGACATCCGCCGTAGCATTCCTAATTGCATTCATCCACGGGAAAAACCCGTGGTCTTCTGCGAAGGCGGATAAATTGTTAAAAAGAAGAGAAGAGGGACATTCGTGCAGAACGTGCCGCACGTAAAGAGCTTTCACAGATAGCAGTGAAGGGGCTGGGGTATTGGGGTAGATAGGACAGTTCCATGGGGTGACTGTTTCTTGTGTGACTGGGATTGTAGCTGAGAGGCAGTTGTCAGAAGAGGTTAGATTAACCTTACAGTTGAATAAAACCTTTCCCAAAAGGCGGTTGGATATGCTGGGAAACCTTTACAGCGGTACCTTTAAGCGTTTTGCTACTGTCTTTCCAAGCGTATCCCAGATGTCACCTTAGGTGACGTCGTGTGTTACCTATAAAACATGTAAAAGACCCGCTTGGTAAAGGTTGGGAAGCATACCCAACTGCCTTTTCAATGCAACGTTAAGATTAAAATGTCAGTTTGACCAAGCACGTCCCGCACGGACGTCCCCCTCATGCAACGGCTGATAGCCGCCGCACAGTTCTGCTTTTATTTGACTACTTTTCTTTCTTGCTCGAAAATCTCGTTCGCTTCCTTAACGTTAGCCTTTTCGTGGATGATGGCACGCAGTGCCTTGATCATGGCCACTGGATAGTCATTCTGCCAGATGTTTCTTCCCAGGTTCACTCCGATGGCGCCCTTTTCCATTCCATCATGGACAAACTCGAATACTTGTAACTCCGTATCAACCTTAGGTCCGCCAGCCATCACCACAGGGACAGGACAACCGTTGACCACCTTCTCAAAGTTTTCACACCAATAGGTCTTTACAATCCGGGCACCCAATTCAGCAGCAATACGAGAACATAGAGCCAGATAACGGGCATCCCGTTTCTCCAATTCTTTTCCCACGGCTGTCACAGCCATCACAGGAATCCCGTATTTCTCTCCCTCGTCCACCAGTTTGGTTAGATTCAATAGGGATTCCTTCTCATAATCACTCCCGACAAAGACTGAAATACCGATAGCAGATACATTGAGCCGAATCGCCTCTTCCATAGAAGTAGTGATCCCTTCATTAGAAAGGTCTTTTCCAATGATGCTCGTTCCTCCTGACACCCGAAGGATGATCGGTTTCGTTTTTTCCGGATCGATAGATGCACGCAACACCCCTCTCGTAACAAAAAGGGCATCGCAGTAAGGAAGTAATGGTTGGATCGTCTCGTTGGGTTTCTCCAGTTTTCGAGTCGGACCCTGGAAGTAGCCGTGATCGATCGGCAAAAAAAGACAGTGCCCATCAGACTTAATCATCTGTGCCAATCGGTTTTTCATCCCCCATTCCATGGTAACCTCCATTTTAGATTTTCGATTATTGATTTTCGCTTTTCAAATATAGACTTTCAAAATCTAAAATCGGAAATCGGAAATCGGAAATTTGTTCATTTTTCCATGATATACCTTACAACCAAATCCCCGACCTCCGAGGTCGTGTGTCCCATCTTGCCAGCGTTTAGGCTTTTCACATCCCGCTTGACGACCTTCATGATAGCCTCCTCAATCCCGCCGGAAGCTTTCTCCTCACCCAGGTGCTCCAGCATCATCTGGCATGCAGCAATGGCTGCGAGAGGACTCACAACCCCTTGCCCCGTATATTTGGGGGCGGACCCTCCGATGGGCTCAAACATCGAGACCCCTTTCGGATTGATATTTCCTCCAGCAGCAATTCCCATGCCTCCCTGAATCATCGCTCCCAAATCGGTGATGATATCTCCAAACATGTTGTCGGTTACGATTACATCAAACCATTCAGGGTTCTTCACCATCCACATACAGGTTGCATCCACATGAGCGTAATCAGCAGTAATCCCCTGGTATTCCTTGGCAACTTCATGGAAAGCCCTCTCCCAGAGGTCAAAGGCAAAGGTCAAGACGTTGGTCTTACCGCAAAGGGTAACCTTTTTTTTCTGATTTCTTTTTTGACAATATTCAAAGGCAAACCGGATACATCGTTCTACGCCTTTTCTTGTATGGATGGCTTCCTGAATTGCAATCTCGTCAGGGGTTCCCCGCTTGAGAAATCCTCCTGCACCAACATAAGCCCCCTCTGTATTCTCTCTGACAACAACAAAGTCGATGTCCTCGGGCTTCTTATCTTTTAAAGGTGTCTCCACCCCCGGATAGAGTTTAACTGGCCTCAGATTAATATATTGATCGAGCTGAAATCGGAGCTTCAACAAAATTCCTTGTTCCAATATCCCTGGTTTTACGTCTGGATGACCAATGGCGCCAAGATAGATAGCATCCATCTGTTTCAATTCGTCGATAATAGAGTCCGGTAAGGTCTCTTTTGTTTTCAGGTAGCGTTCTCCGCCCAGATCGAATTGCTTCAGCTGATATTTAAAATTAAACTTTTCGGAGGCTGCCTTCAAAACCTTCAATCCTTCGGCAACTACCTCAGGCCCTGTTCCGTCTCCGGGAATCACCGCGATGTTGTATGTTTTTTCCATCTCTGCCCTCATGGTCTGCGAAATAAAATCTTAGAGCGGTCGGTTCGGGATTTCTTTTTCCTACGCTATGCGCTGTGCGCTCTGCGCTATGCGTAAGGCTTTTAGCCCGATGTCTGTTCGATAATGGACTCCATCCCAGGAAATCTTCCTAACAGCCTGGTACGTCCTTTCAATCGCACTTGAAATATCCTTTCCCAATCCGGTTACCCCTAAAACCCTTCCTCCATTAGTTAATACCTGGCCGTCTTGAAAGGCTGTCCCTGCATGAAAGGCAAAAACATTCTCCATTTGGAAAACTGTCTTTAGCCCGCTAATCGCTTTCCCTTTTTCATAATCTCCTGGGTATCCTCTTGAAGCCATTACAACGCAAACAGAGGCTTGTTTGTCCCATTCGATTTGGCATTTAGACAAATCGCCTTTTATACAAGCCTCTAAAATAGGAATAATATCTCCTTTCATCCGCATCAAGACAGGTTGGGTCTCTGGATCTCCAAATCGAGCATTAAACTCCAACACCTTTGGATAACCTTCATGAATCATCAAACCGGCATAAAGAGCACCTTGATAAGGTCTGCCTTCTTCTGCCATTCCCTGGATCAGCGGTTTTAAGATCTGTTCCATGATCTTTTCGTGGACCTCATCCGTTACCACGGGTGCTGGGGAGTAGGCTCCCATTCCACCGGTATTGGGGCCTTGATCCCCATCAAAAACCGCTTTATGATCCTGCGAGGATGCCATCGGAAGAATCGTCTTCCCATCGGTGAATGCAATATAGGAAGCCTCTTCTCCCCTCAAGCATTCTTCAATCACCACTCGATTGCCTGCTTCCCCAAAAATCTTCTCTACCATGATTTGATCAACTGACTGGATAGCTTCTTCTTTTGTTTTGCAGATGATGACTCCTTTGCCCGATGCAAGGCCATCAGCCTTTACAACCATCGGGAACACCTGCTCACGAATATATTCCACAGCCTCCTTCCTATTGTTAAAAACCCCATAAGAGGCTGTGGGAATATGATATTTTTCCATCACCTCTTTGGCAAAGGCCTTGCTTCCTTCAATCTCTGCTGCCTTCTGGCTCGGCCCAAAAATGGAAAGGCCCTTCGATGTGAAAAGATCAACGATGCCTTTGGTCAAAGGTTCTTCGGGCCCGACCACCGTTAGATCAATCTTTTCTTTCAAGGAAAACTCAAGGAGTCCATTCAAGTCATTGGCTTTGATAGGAGTGAGTGTTGCCTGATTAGAAATCCCTGCATTTCCTGGCGCACAATAGATCTTCGATACTTTCGGGCTCTGTGCGATCTTCCAAACCAGGGCATGCTCTCTGCCACCGCCACCCACCACCAATACTTTCATATGAACCTCGTAAGTCGTAATCCGCCAGTCCCTAGGGGTGATTAATCCTCAGACACCTATTTCTCTAATCTTTTACTCACGCCTTGCCCCTCACACCTCACGGAATTAGTGTCGGAAGTGCCTCATTCCTGTAAATACCATTGCGATATTGTACTCATCTGCGGCTGCAATCACCTCATCGTCTCGGATTGAACCACCGGGTTGGATAATGGCTGTGGCTCCAGACTCAGCTCCTGTATCGACTCCGTCTCTGAACGGGAACATCGCATCAGAGGCTAAGACCGTCCCCTTGGTCGAGGATTGGGCCTTCAGGACAGCCAATCGGGTGGAGTCGACACGACTCATTTGGCCTGCCCCGATTCCTATTGTCCGATCCTCACGGACGAGGACAATGGCATTTGATTTGACATGTTTGGCCACCTTCCAACCAAAGGCCATGGCCCTTTTTTCCTCTTCGGTCGGTTTCCTTTTCGTCACTACTTTCCACTGATCCATCGATACTTTGCCGAGGTCACGGTCCTGCAACAAGAGTCCGCCCAACACTTTTCTTAGATCGAACCCTCCCCGGAAGGACGAAGCAGTGAGTGGCGGAGTTTGGAGAATTCGGAGATCCTTTTTCGACTTCAGCATCTCCAATGCCTTAGGATCATAACCTGGGGCAATGATCACTTCGAGAAAGATTGGGCCCATTTCTTTTGCTGTCTCCTCATCCACAACCCGATTAAAACCCACAACTCCACCGAAAGCAGAGACCGGATCGCAATCCCTGGCCTTTCTGTAGGCATCCGCCAGACTCGTCTTCGAAATGGCCGCTCCACATGGGTTGTTATGTTTGATGATCACTGTGGCAATCTCGCCAAACTCTTTGACCGTTTCAAAAGCTGAATCGGTATCCAGTATGTTATTGTAAGATAACTCCTTGCCCTGAATCTGGATTGCATTCGAAACCGAGGGCTCGACAGAGGAATACTCATGATAGAAGGCTGCCTTCTGATGAGGATTTTCTCCATAGCGTAATCCCTGAGCCTTCTTCACCTGAAACGTGAAGGTTTCTGGAAATTCATAGACCTTCTTTCCTCCCTCTATCAGGCCAAGATAGTTGGAGATAGCACCGTCATAGCGCGCTGTGTGTTGGAAGACCTTCTTAGCCAACCGGAAGTTTGTCTCTACTGAAATTTCTCCCTTCTCCTTCAACTCGGAAAGCACAGGGGTGTAGTCCTCTGGATCAACCACCACCGTGACATCAGGGTAGTTCTTTGCAGCGGCACGGATCATGGTCGGACCACCAATATCGATATTCTCAACCGCCTCCTCAAGGGTGCAGCCCTCCTTCGCAACTGTCGCCTCAAAGGGATAAAGATTGACCGCCACGAGGTCGATGGGAAGAATCCCATGCTCTTTCATCTTCTGGACATGCTCAGTTTTAGATCGCTGGCCCAAAAGACCTCCATGAACCTTCGGGTGAAGAGTTTTCACCCGTCCATCCAGCATCTCGGGGAATCCTGTATATTCGGAAATATCCTTTACGGGGATACCCTGATCCCTTAATGTCTTTGCCGTCCCGCCGGTGGAAAGGATTTCAACACCCAATTGAGACAGCTCTTTTGCAAATCCCACAACTCCGGATTTGTCCGATACACTAACAATTGCCCTCCTAATCTTTCCCATAATTCCTCCTTTAAAAAGTTTTGGATTGCGGATTGTAAATTGCGGAATTAAATCCGTTTGCAAATTTACCTAAGCACTTACATTCCGAAATCCGCATTTGATTAATATCCCAGTTCTTCTCCCACGATGATAATAAACACATCCGTCAAGAATGGCTTTCGCTCATGGATCACCACGACTCGGCAAATTCGTTTGGGAGAGTTGCAGTCTACACATCTTCCCAACTTCGCACATGGGACATCAATATTGAGACGTCTTGCGTTCTGGGGCGCAGCCACATTCTTTATTCTTTTGATCGCCTCCTGAATATCTTCCACTATCTTATTATGACCAGCGACGAGGACCACCTTTGCAGGACCAAAGATGGTTGCGTTGACACGGTTCCCAGCCCCATCGATATTGACCAATTCTCCATTCATGGTGATGGCGTTGACGCTGCTGAGGAAGACGTCAGAGGTCATCTGATTTTTTCGGATCGCAAGGCTATCCTCTCTCGAAAGTCCAGGTTTCCAATGGTTATAAAGCGTATTTCCCTTTGCTTCCAGCTGCTCTAAAATCCCCAGTTCACGGATGGTGACGGATCCACCCACACCCACCTTATGCGTTGGAGTGATATGTTTCCAAATCTCTGCTACGGCCTCCTCTTTATTCCTGGCATAAATGGCTCTAAATTCATGGGCCTCCAGTTTCTCGATAGCCCTCCTGGCCCTTTCCTCGACCCACCA
>Ga0214474_1000449_pt1 | contig 20624 bp, 17 predicted proteins | sample RVTome_2_FD_187335 | JGI IMG/M metagenome (GOLD analysis project Ga0214474, IMG submission 187335) | Soil microbial communities from uranium-contaminated site in the Upper Colorado River Basin, Wyoming, United States - RVT95D214 HiSeq ...
CTATTTGGATTCAAGATCCTATCGAGCGATGTCTACTACATCGATAAACTCCCCTCCCAGGTCAATCCGATGGATGTTGCACTGATCGTCATCACCGCCATTCTCATCAGCCTCCTGGCAACCCTCTATCCCGCTTGGAGGGCATCCAAATTCGACCCGGCTGAAGCATTGCGATATGAATAAGGAGAAACTGTCTTATAAGAAAAAGGCCCAGCAAGCTCTCTCCCGGGGGGAATGGAGGAAGGCACTCGAATATTTTCAAAATCATTGTGCCCAGGAACCAAAGGATCTTCGATCCAAGCTGAAGATGGCCGAATTGCTTGAACGTTTGGGTCAAAAGAAAGAGGCTGTCCAAATGTATCGAAAGGTGGCTGAGGCCTATACCCAAGATGGTTTCCTGCTTCAAGCCATTTCCATCAATAAAATAATCTTAAGGATTGATCCATCCTCTCAGGATGTCAATGATCAATTGGCACAACTCTATGCAGAAAAAGCCAGGGAGATGAAACCCCTTCGTCCCTTCCCACACATCCCTCTTTTCTCTGAGCTCAATGAACAGGAGCTCCAATCCATGCTCTCCCATATTCAAAGCAAAACCTTTTCGAAGGAAACTTTTATCTGCCGAGAGGGAGAGGTAGGGGATTCCCTTTTTGTCATCAGCCGGGGAGAAGTGGCAATTACCAAACGAACATCAACGGGGAGGGAGGTTCTGGTCCGCAATCTTAGGGAAGGAGATTTCTTTGGGGAGTTTGGTTTTTTCATAGACCAGAAAAGACATGCGACGGTCAAGGCGATGACAGAATGCGAGATCCTGGAGATCTCCAGAAATGAACTCAACGCGATGGCCAAAATCCATCCCAGATTGAATGAGGTACTCCAAAATCTTTTTAAGGAACGAATTTTAGACAATTTCCTTGCCCTTTCCCCCCTGTTCTCATCCCTCACCTCCAAGGAGAGAATAGAGGTCATGAAACGGCTCCATCTTCATAGGGTTCCTGAAGGAACCATCATCTTCAAAGGTGGGGACCCTCCCACTTCCCTCTATATGGTGAGAAGAGGAGAGGTAGAAATTTATACTCAAAACCGTCATGGGAAAAAAGTGCTAATCGCACTCTTAGAAAGTGGAAATTTTTTTGGTGAGATTGGGCCGTTCTTTGATAAACCTCGAATGGCGAATGCGAGAACCACCCGTGCTACCGAATTGTTGGAAATGACAAAGGAAGATCTTAACGGTTGCCTTCTCAAATTCCCTAACCTTCAGACAAGACTCAAAGAGATTTCTCAGAAGCGCCTTCATCGGATAAAAGAACTCCTGTCCCAAGAGGCGATTCAAAAGGCTAAGGAGGCAATGGTTTGAAAGAGCTGATTCAGGTTCAGCAGCTTTTCAAGTCCTACGGGAACGGGGCCAAATGTGTGGAGGTTCTCAAAGGATTGGATCTTACTTTTTCTAAAGGGGAGAAAGCGGCTATTGTTGGAGCCTCCGGCGTGGGAAAGACGACCCTCCTTCACATCCTTGGGACGCTCGATCGGCCAACTTCTGGGAGGGTTATCTACGAAGGAAAAGACATCTATGCCTTGAATGAAAAGGATCTTGCCCTTTTTCGAAATCGTGAGATTGGATTTGTTTTTCAATTACATCATCTGCTTCCCGAATTCAATGCCCTCGAAAATACGATGATGCCCTGTCTGATCCAAGGAATCCCCAAAGGGGAAGCAGCCTCTCGGGCGGAAGCGATACTCACTCTGGTGGGTCTTCAAGACCGCCTTCCTCATAAACCAGGGGAGCTCTCCGGTGGAGAACAACAACGCGTGGCCGTGGCAAGGGCTTTAGTTTTGGAACCGAAGGTCCTGCTGGCCGATGAACCTACCGGAAACTTGGACACCAAGACAGGGGAATCGGTCTTCGATCTCCTCCAGGAACTAAACCAGATCAAAAAGGTTACCCTTATCGTCGTGACGCACAACCTGAAATTGGCTGAAAAAATGTCCCGTCAGATCCAACTCATCGATGGAAAGGCATTGGGTTAGTTGAAGCAGAGGGGCTGTATCGGATTTCAAATAACAGGAAGGATCCCAAACATGATCACAAGACGAATAGGACTTGCGCTCCTTGTTTTTACTCTTCTTATAGGGGTATGTGCCGGAGCAGACGAAAACATTTATAAAATCATGATTCTTGGAAATGTGAAGGTTGAAGAAGGAGTCGTTCGAGGAGCGATCAAGAGCCAGGAGGGTGGTCCCTTTTCTGCCGAAAGGATTCGCGAAGACTTGCGATCCATTTTCGACTTGGGTTTTTTTACCGACGTGCAAGTCGATATCAAATTGACCCCCCAGGGCAAAGAAGTGATCTTCATTGTCGTTGAAAAACCCTCGATCAAAGAGATCTTGTTCAAGGGAAATCAAAAGGTGAAATTGGATGATATCAAAGAAAAGATGACGCTCACCCCGCGCTCCATCCTCAATCTCGAAAAGGTGAAAGAGGACTCGGAACAGATCCGGAAGCTCTATTTTTCCAAAGGCTATTATGGGGTCAAGGTGGAATACAAAGTGGATTATTTGGAAACCAACGAAGCGATCATCACTTTCACTATTTCTGAAGGCCCCAAGGGACGTATCAAAAAAATAGTATTTAAAGGGAACAAGAAAATCAAAACCTCTCAATTGAAAAAGGTGATCATGACCAAACAGAGGAATATTTATTCCTTCATCACCAAGACTGGGATCCTGGATGAAGATATTCTAAAAAATGATATTCAACTCTTGGGGGCTTACTATGCTGATCATGGGTATCTCGAGGCGAAGATCTCCGAACCCAAGATGGATCTCTCCAACCCCAAAAAGATTCAAATTGAGATTGAGATCGTAGAAGGGCCTCAATATCATATTGGGATCATCGACTTCAAGGGTGATCTCCTCGCGGACAAAGAGGATCTTTTTAAAACCCTCAAATTGAAACGGGACGATGTCTATGGCAACACAGTAATTCGAAAAGAGGTGAATGCCCTTACCGAAAAGTTTGCCAATCAAGGCTTTGCCTATGTAGAGATCACTCCCGATACCTCAGTGGATCCTAAAACCCTATTAGTCCATCTCACCTTTGACATCGAAAAAAAGAAACGTGTCTCTTTTGAGAAGATCCAGATTGTCGGGAACACAAAGACGCGTGACAAGGTGATTCGCAGGGAGCTCCAGATGGCCGAAGGAGAACTTTACAGCGTTACCGAAATGAATAAAAGTAGGGGCCGACTGAAAAGGACAGGTTTCTTTAAAGAGGTGGACTTCGCCACCAGTCGCGGGAGCACTGAAGAAAAAATCAACCTCGATATCAAAGTCGAAGAGGCTCCTACAGGTGCCATTAGTTTCGGAGTAGGGTATAGTTCTATTGAAAGCATAATAGGCACTGCCTCCATCTCAGAACGCAATCTTTTCGGTTATGGTTATCAGGGAGTGTTGAGTTTCAGCCTGGGATCCGAAACCCAAAATTTTAAGCTCGGCTTTACGGATCCCTATTTTTTAGGATACCCCTTTTCAGCAGGCATCAACCTCTACCACGAAAATATAGAGATCTCTAACGATTATTCCTATAAAATTGCTGGAGGGACGATTAATTTTGGAAAGGAATTGAATGAAAAGATTCGAATGGATGCGAGGTATAAATTAGAGAGCATCAAGGTTTATGATGTGGCAACGGGTGCCTCTACCTATATCCAAGAGCAGAGAGGGAAGAAGACCACCAGCGCCATTTCTATCGTTCCCTCTATGGACACACGTGACGACTACTATAACCCGCGACGAGGAGGCCGACACAGCTTTTCCATTCAAAACGCTGGGGGGATTTTAGGAGGAGACAATTATTTCGTAAAAGTTGGTGGAGAGTCCAGTTGGTTCTTTCCATTGCCTTTAAACACAACCTTCAACTTTCGCGCGAAGGGGGGAGTGGTCGTGCCTTATGGAGGTAAAACAAAAGATTGGGAGAGAGATCCAGATAATCCAGGTCCGTTTAAATATGACCTCGTCGAAAAAGATAGACTTCCCATCTATGAAAAATTCTTTGTCGGCGGACTTAACACCATAAGAGGATTCGAATATGGGATGGCCGGTCCTCTCGATCGAAACAGAGAGCCGGTGGGGGCTGAGAGGATGATAGTCTTTAATTCTGAGTTTATTTTCCCTTTGTCTCGTGAGATTGGTTTGAGGGGCGCCCTGTTCTGGGACATTGGGAAGGCCTGGGGAGTTGGGGACGAAAGAACTTATGCTTTACTGGAAAAAGATTGGGATAATGATGGAGATAAGGAAAAAAAACCGGTAAAAAATATTGAGAAGGATAGAGGTATTAAAACGGGGGCAGGGGTTGGAATCCGTTGGTTCTCTCCATTTGGTCCTATCCATATCGATGTTGGGTTTAACCTCAATCCCAAACCAGGTGAAAAACGAAATGTGATTGACTTTACAGCAGGAACCGTTTACTAAAGAATTCAATTGTTAAAATAAACAGGAGGGGGAAATCAAGATGTACGGGAAAAAACTTGGTATGGTCATTGGAATTATCATTTTAGGCGGGTGGTTTGGTTCAGTATGGGCTGCAGAGCTTAAAATTGGCTTCGTTGATGTCCAAAGGGCCATCAATGAATGTCAGGCGGGCGTAGAGGCTCGAAAGACGCTCGACAAAGAAGGGGAAAAATTGCAATATATCTATGAAGAAAAACAGAAAGAGCTCCAAACGATGAAAGAATCGATCGAGAAACAGAGTCTGATGCTCAGCTCCGAGGCCAGAGTGGCTAAGGAAAAAGAATTCCAGAACAAACTCAAGGAATTCCAAAGGTGGCAAGAGGACAACCAGAACGAGATGAACCAGAAACGGATGGAGTTGGAAAGAAATGTTGGGATGAGTCTACAGAAAGTAATACAAAAAATGGGGGCTGATGAAGGTTACACTCTCATTTTGGTGAAGAATGACAATATTGTGCTTTATTCCACCACCTCTATCGATCTCACCGATCGGGTGATTAAAACATTTAATGCTCAGAAGAAATGAACGGAGTATCAGGAAATCAGGTGATCAGGAAACCTGGAGATCATTTCTTACCTGATATCCTGATCACCTGATAGTCTGATAACCTGGCGGTAGGACAAGAAATGAAAAAAAAACTTAAGGAATTGGCGGAGTGGGTGGATGGAACAGTGATCGGAGATGGAGAGATAGAGATCTCCGGAGTGGCATCCATTGAAGAGGCCCAGGCCGAAGAGATCACCTTCATCGCCAATCCGAAATACCTTCCGAAGCTCAGCCAAACCAATGCCTCTGCAGTCATCGTATCCAAAGAGGTGACCCAGGCAGACAAACCTCTTCTTTGCGTAACCAATCCCTATTTGGCGTTTGCAAAGGTCCTCACCCTCCTTTCCCATAAACCTTACCGACCAAAAGGGATCGATTCTAAGACTTGGGTCAGTCCTACTGCAAAATTGGGAAAGGACTTGACCCTCTATCCCTTCGTCTATATTGGTGACCACTGCTCAATTGGGGATCGGGTCACCCTTTATCCTGGAGTCTACGTGGGTGAGGATTCTTCCATTGGGGAAGACTCAACTCTCTTTCCCAATGTCTCCGTTTATTCAGGGACAGTGATTGGAAAACGGGTTATCCTCCACAGCGGAGTAGTCGTCGGGAGTGATGGATTCGGATATGTAAAGGATGGAAAGAAGAATATTAAAATTCCACAGATTGGAAGGGTGGAAATTGAGGATGATGTCGAGATCGGTGCCAATACGACTGTCGACCGAGCGGCATTAGGCAAAACGATTATTCAAAAAGGAGTGAAAATCGACAACCTCGTTCAGGTGGCCCATAATGTAACCATAGGCGAAGATTCCATCATTGTTGCCCAAGTGGGGATTTCAGGTTCTACAAAGATCGGGAACAATGTTACACTGGCCGGACAGGTGGGAGTGGTGGGCCACATCGAAATCGGAGACAATGTCATGGTGGGGGCTCAATCCGGAGTGACCCACGATCTCCCTGCTAACCAGGGGTATGTTGGAAGTCCTGCCTTGCCTCACCGTGAATTTCTCCGGGCGATCACTATCTTTCCGAAATTGCCGGAGATGAAAAAGACTCTTATCGAAATCGAGAAACGATTAAAGAAGATCGAAGAAACCCTCTCCTCGAGAGGGAAGGAGAAGTAGATGGTTGAAATTAAAGAGATCATGAACATCCTCCCCCATGCCTACCCTTTCTTGCTGGTAGATCGGATTATTGAGATAGATCCTGGGAAAAGGGTTGTGGGCATTAAAAATGTCACTTATAACGAACCTTTTTTCCCGGGCCATTTTCCAGATCGCCCCATCATGCCGGGAGTACTCATCGTTGAGGCAATGGCTCAGACGGCCGGGGTGCTCGTTTTTAAATCGACACCTGAGGAGGAACGGGGGAAGCCGGTCTACTTTTTAGGAATCGATAACGCTCGGTTTAGAAAACCCGTGGTGCCAGGAGATCAACTCCGTCTCGAATTGGAGATCACCAAGCATCGTCAATCGATCTGGGGATTTAAAGGAAAGGCATTGGTCGATGGGAAATTAGTTGCCGAAGCAGAACTCTTAGCTATGTTAGGAGATGTAAAATGATTCATCCCACTGCAATCATTGATCCAACGGCTGAAATCAGTGAAGGAGTTGAAATCGGTCCCTATTCAGTGATTGAAAAGGGGGTTTCCATTGGTGAGGGGACAAGGATTGGTCCCCATGTGGTCATCCGAGAAGGAACTGAAATAAGGAAAGGATGTCAGGTCTTTCAATTTTCCTCAATTGGAGAAGCTCCCCAGTTTTTAGGATACAAAGGAGAGAAGACTCTCCTTCAGATTGGCGATCACAATATCATCCGGGAATTTACCACCTTCCATCGGGGTACGGTGAAGGGTGGTGGAAAAACCGTTATAGGAAATGAAAATTTCTTCATGGCCTACTCTCATGTGGCCCATGATTGTCAAATCGGAAATCAGGTTGTCATGGCGAATGGGGCGACATTAGGAGGGCATATCCTGATCGAGGATCATGCGATCATCGGTGGATTGGCTGCGGTCCATCAATTCTGCCAGATTGGTGCCTATGCCATTATCAGTGGCTTAACCGGTGTGTCCCAGGATGTTCTTCCTTATATGATGGCCGCTGGAAGCCGGGCGAAGCTTTATGGTCTCAACACCGTTGGGCTGAAACGCCACCAATTTTCAGAACAAACGATCAAGGCTCTGAAGAAGGCCTACCGGACCATCTTTCGCTCCGGCCTTACATTAGAGAAAGCAATGAAGGCCGTTGAGGAAGATAACATTTCTCTAATACCGGAAGTCCGACATCTCCTCGATTTCATTCAACGTTCAAAGAGGGGGATCAGCCGTTAAGTGGAAAAACTCAAAGTCGGTGTCGTCGGTGTCGGTTACTTTGGCCAATTTCATGTAGAAAAATATATTAAAATGGATGGGGTGGAATTGGTCGGTGTGGCGGATGTCGACACCTCTCGTGCCAAAGAGATTGGTAAACGATACCGAACCCAGTCCTTCTTTCATTACGCAGACCTTTTCAATAAAGTTCAGGCTGTCAGCATCTCTGTCCCCACCCCTTTTCATTACTCGATTACGAAAGAGTTTTTCTTGCAAGGGATTGATGTCCTGCTCGAAAAGCCCATCTCGAGCACCCTTGAGGAAGCCGATGAACTGATCGGATTGGCAGAATCAAAAGGCTTGATCTTCCAGGTAGGTCATCTGGAACGATTCAATGGAGCCTTATCCGGGATAGAGGGAAGGGTGAAAAATCCGTTGTTCATCGAATCCCATCGTTTGGGTCCCTTCACAGGAAGAGGAGCAGATGTCGATGTGGTATTAGATTTAATGGTTCATGATCTCGATGTCATCTTAAGCCTTGTGAACTCAAGGGTGAAACAGTTTCAAGCCATTGGCATTCCCATCCTCACCCGGTATTCGGACATCGCTAACGCCCGCATAGAATTCGAAAATGGATGTGTAGTGAATTTGACCGCAAGCAGAGTTTCCAAAGAGAAGATTCGGAAAACTCGGATCTTTCAATCGGATGGAGTCCTTTCGATCGACTACCTTTCTCAAAAACTCTCCTTTTCTAAAAAGGCAACCCCTCTTAAAAAGGGAGGGAATCCTGAAATGCTAACAGAAGAGATTCCGGTAAAGAAGACCGATCCTCTCAAAGCCGAGATTCACTCTTTTCTACAGAGTGTGAGGGATCGGGAAAAAGCTCGGATCTCTGGGTTGGATGGAAAGCGGGCATTGGAAATGGTTCTCCAGCTCATCCAGAAGATTGACGACCTCAACCCCAAAAAAGAATAGCGGGGCAACTGGACAGATGAAATCGAAGAAAATCCTGTTGGTTGCCGGGGAAGCCTCGGGAGACCTTCAAGGCTCCTACCTGGTGGAGGCCGTCCAACGCATTGACCCAAAAGTCCAGTTTTTTGGTGTGGGAGGAGAGGGTTTAGAAAGAAGGGGAATGAAAATCCTTTACCGTTCTCAGTCCCTCTCCGTGGTTGGAATTACAGAAGTCTTTTTCAAATTAGGGTCCATCCTGAATACGCTCCAAGGATTGAAAAGGTCTCTTGATCAAGAGAAGCCAGATCTCGTCATCCTGATCGACTTTCCAGATTTCAACCTTCGATTGGCCAAAATAGCCCATCGGAGAGGAGTCCCAATTCTTTACTATATCAGCCCTCAAGTATGGGCCTGGAGACCTAAAAGGATTAAATTGATCGCTCGACTGGTGAAAAAAATGGTCGTCCTCTTTCCTTTTGAGGTTCCTCTATATGAGGCAGCAGGGGTTGACGTCGAGTGGGTAGGCCATCCCCTTCTCGACATCGTGAAGCCAACTCTTCCCAAGGATAAGGCTTTCCAAAAATTTGGTCTTGATCCTAAACGAAGAACCATTGGCTTACTCCCTGGAAGCCGAATCCATGAAGTCCAAAGACTTCTCCCTCCTCTTCTGGCCTCGGCTCATCTCCTCCAAAAAGAGATCCCAGATCTCCAGTTCGCCATCCCCCTCGCCCCTGGCCTTTCCAAAACGATCTTGTCATCCTGGATGAAAAATATTTCAGTGCCTGTGAACGTGGTGGAGGGATACACCTACGATGTGATGAACCTCTCTGAGCTTCTGATTACTGCATCTGGGACGGCTACATTGGAAGGAGCGATTCTTGGAAAACCCATGATCATTATTTATAGAGTCTCTCTGCCCTCCTATTGGATCGGCAGGGCAATGATTCGGGTGGATCACATCGGACTCGTTAATTTGGTGGCGGAGAGGGAGATCGCTCCCGAATTGATTCAGAAAGATGTCAATCCCCAGAGGATTGCTGACGAAGCCTTTCGTATCTTGAAGGATCCCATCCTGAGTCGAAAAATGACGGAGTGCATGGATGAAGTGCGTCAGAGACTTGGGGAGCCTGGTGCAACCCAACGAGCTGCCCGCATCGTGACTTCCCTGCTTCATGAAGCGGAGATATCAAATTGAATAGTTCATTGCAAATTGGAAGTCTCAAATTGCAAAATCAAAGCATTAAGATCTTATTCCTCAACAATTGGGGAATACGGGAGTTGAAAATTAGGTTAATGTCTCATTTTAGGCCATCATTTCACTATTCCATTATTCCAATATTCTGATTTTGGAGTTAATGTATGTCTCTCTATCGTCGACTCCTCGAACTAATTAAGCCCTATTGGTTCAAATTGGCCCTTGCCATGATCTGCATGGTTTTTGTCTCTCTCCTTACAGCCACTCAGGCATTCCTTGTTAAACCCGCCCTCGATGGTGTCTTCTTCAATAAAAATATTGAGATTCCACCCCTCTTAAAGAATATCATTATTCAACTTCATCTTGAAAATCTACTCCTCATCAAGGATAGGGAGATGCTTCGTCTCCTCCCCATTGCCATCATCCTTCTTTTTCTACTAAAGGGAATCTTTAATTATGCACAAGCTTATCTGATGAATTATGTGGGTCTAAAGACAATCGCAGATATCAGGGAGAAGCTCTATAATCATCTCCAAACCCTTTCCCTCTCATTCTTTACTAAAACACCCACTGGCATTCTTATCTCCAGGATCACGAGTGATGTTACCTTGATTCAGGGAGCGGTTTCCAATGCTATTGCATCCATTCTCAAAGATGCTTTTACCATCATCTTTTTAATCGGTGTCGCCTTTTTCCAAAGTTGGAAATTGGCTATTATTGCCTTCATCATCTTTCCCTTAGCCATCATTCCGATTAAAGAATTTGGAAAGAGGATGCGCAAATATGCTCGAAAGGGGCAAAAGCGAGTGGGTCTCCTTACCACCTTTCTCCATGAGACCATCACAGGGAACCGGATTGTCAAGGCCTTTAATATGGAAGAGTATGAAAAGCGACGCTTCGCTTTGGAGAACGATCGGTTATTCAAGACCTTTCTGAAACGTGTAAAGATCCGCGCCCTCTCCCACCCTTTGATGGAATTATTGGGAGGAATCGCAGTGGCCATCATCATCTGGGTGGGAGGCAGTAGTGTCATTCGAGGAGATTTGACCCCAGGGACTTTTTTCTCATTCCTGGCCGCCCTTTTAATGCTCTATCCGAGCCTTCGTGATTTGAGCAAGGTCAATCTTGAGATTCAGGAAGGCTTGGCAGGGGCAACGCGAGTCTTCGAACTCCTCGATACCGCCACGGAGATCAAGGATGAAGAGGGAGCGGTTCCGCTCTCACCCGTTTCCAAGGGGATCGATTTTCAAACGATCACCTTCAAATATGACGAGGAGATCGTGCTCAAAGACATTTCACTCCATGTAAAGGTTGGAGAAGTGATTGCCCTGGTGGGCATGAGCGGAGCGGGCAAAACCTCCTTAGTAAATCTTTTACCTCGTTTCTACGATGTGGAGAAAGGCCAAATTCTTATTGATGATCATGACATTCGAAAGGTCACTCTAAAATCCCTAAGAGACCAAATTGGTTTGGTCACTCAACAGACCATCCTCTTTAATGATACGGTTCAAAATAACATCGCCTATGGGAATCTGAAATGCTCTGATCAAGAGATTATTGAAGCAGCCAAGGCTGCCAATGCACAAAACTTCATCCAGAGATTACCTCAAGGGTATCATACGATCATCGGCGAGCAGGGGGTCAAACTTTCAGGTGGGGAACGTCAACGCATCTCCATAGCCAGAGCTCTCTTAAAGAATGCTCCTATTTTAATTTTGGACGAAGCCACCTCTTCTCTTGATTCCGATTCTGAAACAGAGGTCCAAAAGGTTCTGGAAGAGTTGATGAAAGGGAGAACGGTTTTCGTCATTGCCCATCGGCTTTCAACCATTCGAAATGCCCACCGGATTGTTGTTCTTTCCGAAGGCCGAATTGTGGAGGAAGGCACTCATGAGGAATTGATGGCTTTCAACGGTGAATATCGACGGCTCTATGATCTTCAGTTCAGAGATGACGGGAGGAGAGTTTGGACAGCCCCCAAGGTGAAGAAGGTCTACTAAATTCCGATTGCGGATTGCGGAGTGCAGATTGCGGAATTAAATTTCCTGCCTGCAACACGCAGGTTAAATCCGCATTCCCCACCTGTCAAAGAACTTGTTCGGCAGACAGGCGAATTCCGACATAGAGAAGGATGTTCCTTAAAACAGTAAAAAAAAAGTTAGTGACTTGGTTGGGGCCGTGGTTTGCTTACTGGACTATAAAATTATTATCTTTAACCATGCAATTTAAGGTAATCAATCCAGAGATCCCGGGAGGATTTTGGGAGAATGGAATTCCTGCTATCGGGGCCTTCTGGCATGGAAGGCTATTGATGATGCCTATTGTCTATAAAGGAAAGAAATTAAGTTTCCTCGTCTCTCCCCATCGGGATGGCCAGGTAGTGGGAAAGGCTCTCAAGAGATTTGGATTCCATTCCATCTTGGGATCAACCAGTCGAAAAGGTTTTTCCGGTTTCAAACAGATGGTCAAGGCTCATGGGTCCGATATCGCCATTGTCCCTGATGGACCAAGGGGACCCCGCCACCAGGTACAAGTTGGTGTGATCGAGTTGGCCAAACTGACAGGGAGAGCTGTGCTTCCATTAACCTTCAGTGCCTCGAAAAGGAAGATCTTGAACACTTGGGACCAGTTTCTCCTCCCCTATCCCTTCTCAAAAGGGGTTTTTATCTGGGGAGAACCTATTTATATCAATAAAAATGGGGACCGAGCCCATCTCGAGGAGAAAAGGACCCTCTTGGAGGATCGTCTCAATGAGTTGACCGAGAGGGCAGACCACTATTTTGATTCCCCTCACTCATCCCTCTCCCCCGAGGGGAGAAGGATGAGTGAGGAGGATGTCCAAGCGATATGATCTATTTTCTTTACAATATCATTCTAACCTGTCTTCTTCTCATTTCTGCTCCTTACTTTCTTGTTCGGAGCCTCATCCGAAAACAGTTTCGAAAAGCACTGCCCCAACGGATAGGATTTTTCCAAAACCTTTCCTTCAAAAAGCCCATCTGGGTTCATGCTGCATCGGTTGGAGAGGTTTTTTGTTCCGTCCCCCTTATAAAGAAGATCAAAAAAGAATTCCCAAATTTAAAAATCGTCTTGACGACGATGACCTCTATGGGAAATGAGACTGCCAAGGTCTGTCTTCCTGAAACGGACCAGGTCCTTTTTCTGCCAATAGACCATCCCCTCTTCATTCGGAGCGCCATCAAAAAAATCCAGCCCAGCATCCTCCTCATTGCGGAGACAGAACTTTGGCCTAATCTACTTCGATTCTGTGGAAAAAATGGAATCCCCATCGTTCTCTTTAATGGAAGGATCTCCCAAAAGTCATTTCGACGTTACCTCCTTTTCAAATTCTTTTTCAAAGAATGTCTGAAATACGTCTCTCTCTTCTTAATGCAGACCGAAGAAGATCGAATGCGAATCATTGAGATCGGAGGGGGATCCCAAAAAACAAGGACGGTAGGAAACCTAAAGTTCGACCAGACCTTCCCTTCTCTCACCCAAGAAGCAATGGATGAAACGGCTAAAACGCTCGGTATTTCTAAAAAGGGAAACGTCCTCATTGCCGGATCCACCCATTCGGGAGAGGAGGAGATCCTGGTTGCCCTCTATAAAGAACTGAAAAAAAAGGATCCCAACCTCCTCCTCATTCTTGCCCCGCGACACCTCGAACGATTGGAGGAGGTAGAGAGGATCCTAAGAAAAGAGTCTTTATCATGGTTGAGGAGAACTGCCCTTTCCCTGGATACGTCCCAATCTGACCGAGTACAACCCGAGGTGATTCTCCTCGATACAATGGGTGAGTTATTGGGAATCTATAGCCTTGGGACATTGATCTTTGTAGGTGGAAGTCTTGTCCCGATAGGAGGCCATAACCCCCTCGAGCCTCTATTTTTCAGGAAATGTGTCCTCTTCGGCCCTCATATGTTTAACTTTTTAGAAATCTCCAGCCGTCTCATAGAGACAGGAGGTGCCATCCAGGTTGTTGGAAGAAATGATCTTTTCTCACAACTGAAACATCTCTTTTCGGATGAAGGGGCACGCAAAGAAGTGGGAGAGAAAGGCTATCAATTTCTTCAGAGGCATCAGGGGGCAACAGAAAGAATGATGGAGGAAATCCGACCCTTCCTGACCCGAATATAAAACTCGGAGTTCTGAGTTCGGAGTTAAGAGTTCGGAGCTTTAAAACAAAACACTCTGAACTAAACTAAAAGCATTAAATTTGACAACATCATTTTTGTAGGGCAGGCCTTTAGGCCTGCTAATTGCAAAGCTGAAGCCTTGCCCTACCTAAATTTCATGTTAAATTATTTTTTTGCTTTAGATTAATTACTCCGAACTATCTTGAAAGAGATGAATTGGCGCATCGATAAAATTCTTTATCAAAAAGAGAAATCCTTCTGGAAAAAGATGCTTCTCTTTCCCCTCTGCCTCCTCTCTTTACCTTATGGAGGGGCTGTCCGGATAAGATCGCTCTTCTATTCCCTTGGCCTATTAAAAAGAAAAAAACTCCCCTGTCCAGTCATCAGCGTAGGAAACATCACTGTGGGCGGTACAGGCAAGACTCCTTTAACAATGGCTTTAGGAAAGGGATTATTGGAGAGAGGAATCCAGGTTGCTATTTTAAGCAGGGGGTACAAAGGAAAGAAGACCTCTGAACCAGTAGTTAGTGATGGCAAGACCATCTTTCTCTCACCAAAAGAATCAGGGGATGAACCCTTTCTGATGGCTCAGTCTTGTATGGGCATTCCTGTCCTGATCGGGAAAGATCGATTCGTAAATGGTCAAATCGCTCTTCAACGATTTGGTATCCAAGGAGTGGTGTTGGACGATGGCTATCAGCATCTTCCGCTCCATCGAGACATCAATATCCTGCTCATCGACTCACACATTGGTTTTGGAGACTATCACCTTCTACCGAGGGGGATTCTGAGGGAACCTCTATCTCATCTTCGCAGGGCCCATCTCTTGATTCTCACCAAAGTAGAGGATCCCGGGACCTGTCAGCCTTTGGAGAAAAAAATCTGTGAAATTCATCCATCGTCACGAGTGTTTCATAGCCATTACGAACCAGCAGGTCTGGTGGGTCCGAAGGAGGAACAAGAAGAACTTCAACTTCTCAAGGGAAAGAAGATACTTGCTCTTTCAGGGATTGCTGATCCCAATTATTTCTCTTCCCTCCTGAGGAAATGCGGGATGGAGATTGTTCGTGAAGCGATATTCCCGGATCACTATCTCTATACCACCAAAGACTTATCCTTCATCGAAGAAAAGAGTAAGGGGGTTGATTGTATTGTCACAACGGAGAAAGATATGGTAAAATTGAGGAAGCTGAATATTGATCACCTTCCCCTTCGAGCCCTCCGGATCGAATTGAAGATATGGGAGGAAAAAGAGTTTTATCAAAGGGTGCTGGAGATTTTTAGAGTTAAGAGTTAAGAGTTATGAATTAGGAGTTAGGAGTTACGAATTTGGAGGAATAAGTTTGAGGAGAGGAAAAAGGATGAGTGAGATCGTCAAAATATTTGATACTACCTTACGTGATGGCGAGCAATCCCCTGGAGCCACGATGAATATTGCCGAAAAGGTGAGGGTTGCTCAGCAATTAGAAAAACTGAATGTCGATATTATTGAAGCAGGTTTTCCAATCTCTTCAGAGGGGGATTTTGAGGCTGTCAAAACCATTTCTCAAACGATCACGCATTCGGAAGTGGCTGCCCTGGCTAGAGCAAATCCTCAGGATATCGATCGGGCCTGGGAAGCAATCAAAAAAGCAAAATTCCCCAGAATCCATACCTTTATCTCCACCTCTGATATTCATCTTAAACACCAATTAAAAAAATCGAAGGAGGAGGTCATTAAAATTGCTACCCAGTCCGTAGGGAGAGCCAAACGTTATACTCCCAATATCGAATTCTCGGCGATGGATGCCACTCGAAGTGATATTAAATTTCTCTCTGCAGTCATTGAAGCCGCCATCCAAGCAGGGGCAACTACGATCAATATCCCTGACACCGTAGGTTATGCCATTCCTTCGGAATTTGGAGAACTCATTCGAACCCTGAGACAGAAGGTGAGAGGAATCGAAAAAGTCACGCTGAGTGTCCACTGCCATAATGACCTTGGATTGGCTGTGGCTAACTCCCTTACAGCCATTCAGAATGGGGTAAGACAGGTAGAATGCACTGTAAATGGAATTGGGGAAAGGGCGGGCAATGCCTCTCTCGAAGAGATCGTCATGGCCATCCGCACACGAAAGGATTTATTTAAGTTTCATTCAAGGATCAACCCCAAACACATTTTTGCTACAAGCCGCTTGGTTTCTAAAATCACTGGAATGGTGGTTCAGCCCAATAAGGCGATTGTGGGCGCCAATGCCTTTGCCCATGAATCTGGGATCCATCAGGATGGGATCCTCAAAGAAAAATTGACTTATGAAATCATGACTCCTAAGACCGTAGGAATTCCAAAAACCTCCCTGATTCTGGGGAAGCTCTCTGGACGACATGCCTTCCGAGAGAGGTTAAAGGATTTGGGATACGAACTTTCTAATCAAGACTTGGAAAAGGCCTTCAATCGATTCAAACAGCTCGCAGATAAAAAACGTGATATCTATGATGAGGATATTGAGTCGATTGTCATAGAGGAGATTCTCCGTATGCCTAAGCGTTTCAAACTGGACTATCTCAATGTGATCGCTGGAAATATGACCGTCCCTACCGCTACGGTCAAAATGGAGGTAGATGGGAAACTGATCCAGGAGGCGGGTTTTGGAGATGGCCCAGTGGATGCTGTGTTTAAGACGATCAAAAAGATTACCCGCACAAGGTCGAAACTTCTTCAATTTACTATTAATGCCATCACCGGTGGAACGGAGGCTCAAGGGGAGGTGACGGTGAGATTGGAAGAGAAGGGACAAACCGTGATGGGTCAGGGCGCTGATACCGATGTGATCGTAGCCAGCGCCAAAGCCTATATCAATGCCCTGAACAAAATGGAATTCAAAAAGCAGAAGTTGGTGGGGATGTAGATGTTAGGTAAAGGATAAGGTTAAGGCTAAGGTTGAGGTTAAGCCTATAGACTTAATATTTCTCAACCCTTAACCTCATCCTCAACCTTTCTCAATGCACTGCTGTATATTTTATATGCGTAAGAGCCTAATTTGGGCACGTAGGAATCAGATATGTCTAAGAATTATCCGATGACGATTACAGAAAAGATACTGGCCTCCCATGCCAGGAAAAGGGAAGTTTCCCCTGGCGAGCTTATCGATGCGCGGGTCGATTTTGCCCTTGGAAATGATATCACCGCCCCCCTTGCCATTCAGGCATTTGAGGAAATGGGCGCAAAAAAGGTATTCAACCGGGATCGTATCGCCTTGGTCCCGGATCACTTCACCCCTAATAAGGACATCCTTTCTGCTGAGCAATGTAAAGTTCTCAGGAATTTTGCAAAGACCCATCGCCTCACCCATTACTTCGAAATTGGGGAATGCGGGATCGAACATGCCCTTCTCCCTGAAAAGGGGTTGGTCTTACCGGGAGATCTTGTAATCGGAGCTGACAGTCATACCTGTACCTATGGTGCCCTTGGGGCCTTTTCAACCGGAGTAGGCAGCACAGATCTTGCGGCTGTAATGGCTACAGGGAGGCTCTGGTTTAAAGTCCCAGAGAGCCTCAAGCTCATTTTTTATGGAAAGCTGAATCCCTGGGTTTCTGGAAAGGATCTCATCCTCTTTACAATTGGGGCAATCGGCGTCGATGGAGCCCTTTATCGGGCTATGGAATTCTCTGGGGAGACAATCCGGACACTGCCCATGGAAGGCCGATTCACAATGGCTAATATGGCGATTGAGGCCGGTGGAAAGAATGGCATCTTTGAACCCGATAGGATCACTCTCCATTACATAAAGAAGAGGGCTAAGAGACCTTACCAACTCTACTATAGTGATCCTGAAGCTAAGTACAGAGATGTATATGAATATGATGCCTCGAAGATCCATCCACAGGTTTCTCTTCCTCACATCCCTTCCAACACCAAAGATGTGAGGAAGGTTGGAAAGATCGAGATCGATCAAGTGGTCATCGGCTCCTGCACCAATGGCCGTCTCGAAGACCTGCGTATCGCAGCAAAAATTTTGAAGAGAAAAAAAATAGCTCCTTCACTGAGACTGATTGTCATTCCCGCCACTCAGGAGATCTACCGTCAAGCTTTAAAGGAAGGACTCTTCGAAATATTCCTTTCAGCAGGCGCTGTCATCAGTCCACCAACCTGTGGTCCCTGTCTCGGAGGACATATGGGGGTGCTGGCTGGAGGGGAAAGGGCATTAGCCACCACGAATCGTAATTTTAGAGGAAGGATGGGACATTCTCAAAGTGAGGTCTATCTCGCAAGCCCAGCAGTGGCTGCAGCCAGTGCGGTTAAGGGAAGAATCTGCCATCCTGAAGAAGTCATAAGAAAATAAATACCACTAATTCCCCCCCTTAAGGGGGAGCTTACTCATTCCCCTCCCCCTTGAAGGGGGAGGGTGAGCCCTGCACCACGTAGGGTGCAGGACAATGCCCTGAACCTTACATGGTTCAGGGGGTGGGGGTGAATAGAAAGTTTTAGGTTGGGAAAATACCATGAAAATCGAAGGAAGAATTTGGAAATTTGGATCGAATGTCGATACGGACGCTATTATTCCTGCTCGTTACCTTAATCTGACGGATGCTGGAGAACTGGCCAAACACGTGATGGAGGATGAGCGGCCTGAATTTATAAATGAGGTCAAAAAGGGTGATATTCTATTAGCTGAAAAAAATTTCGGCTGTGGCTCCTCTCGAGAACATGCTCCTCTTGCCTTAAAGGCAGCTGGAATCTCTTGCATCATCGCAGAGAGTTTCGCTCGTATCTTCTATCGGAATGGGTTTAACCAGGGACTCCCCCTTCTCGAATCTTATGAGGCCTCGAAGAAAATACAAGATGGGAACCTGGTTCAAGTGGATTTGACATCCGGAGAGATTTTCGACGTAACGCAGCAGAAGAAATTCTCCGCAAAACCCATCCCACCCTTCATGCAGGAATTGGTGAAGGATGGAGGTTTAATCCCGCACCTCCGTAAAAAAGGGAACAAGAAAAACTAAACCTGCCTAATTACAGAACAATCAATTTAAGTCGGATAAAGGCGGTGGACAGAAAAGTACGCGCATGTCCTGACTAAGGTCACCGTAGATTGGGGTTATCGTTTCGTTGTCGTCAGATAGCGAATGTCCTTTGGGGGGAAAAGGGGGCGCTTCTGTTTTTACTGCTTCTTTAAATAGAAGGAGCCCCTCTATTGGCCTCCATTGTTTCCGATTACCAAATTTCCCTCTTGACAATATCCCCTTTTTCCCCTATTTATTTATAACCAGATACAAAGTGGTATCTAAAGAACAGGGGTGTTCAAAGGCACCCCCTCTTTTAAATATAAACTCCAAATTACAAGCACCTGCCTCCTCCCCGCAAGGCGTGGCTTCGCGCAGGCAGGCCAATTTCCAAATAAGCACCAATATTCCAAATCCAAATGGTCAATACAAAAATTCTTGAATTTTGGTATTGGGATTTTGGATTTGTTTGGGATTTGGGTATTGGGATTTGGAATTTCTATAAGAGCTTATATCTTAAGAAATGTTGAAATTTTAATTGGAGGGCCCCATGAAAAAGGATAAATATAATGTGGCGGTGGTGGGGGCTACCGGTGCGGTGGGAAATGAGATGATCGCTATCTTAGAGGAGAGAAATTTCCCTGTGGACAATTTAAAACTTCTTGCTTCCCAGAGGGGCGCGGGCACGAAGATGGAGTTTAAGGGAAAATCTTATACCGTAGAGGTGTTGAACGAGAACTCCTTTTCCGGAGTTGATATCGGCCTCTTTTCGGCAGGAGGTTCAGTAAGCGAAAAGTTTGCCCCTATTGCTGGAAAAGCAGGCTGTATCGTCATCGATAATACCAGCGCCTTTCGAATGGACCCTGAAGTTCCTCTCGTGGTTCCAGAGGTTAACGCCCATGCGATCGCTCAATATCCAAAAAAGAATATCATCGCGAACCCCAACTGCTCAACCATTCAGATGGTGGTCGTGCTGAAACCCATCCATGATGTCGCCCGGATCAAAAGGGTAGTGGTCTCTACCTATCAGGCAGTCTCTGGAACCGGAAAGAGAGCGATCAAAGAATTGGAGACCCAGGTTCTTGCTATCTATAATCAGGAGGAGATCAAGAGGGAGGTCTATCCCCATCAAATCGCCTTCAACTGTCTTCCTCACATCGATGTCTTCTTCGATAATGGTTACACCAAAGAAGAGATAAAGATGGTCAACGAGACGAAGAAAATCATGGAAGACAATTCAATTGGTGTAACCGCTACCACAGTCAGGGTTCCTGTCTTCTACGGCCATTCGGAGTCAGTCAATATAGAGACAGAAAAGAAACTGACACGGGATGAGGTTAAAAAGATACTCTCGGAAGCCCCGGGTGTAGTAGTTGTGGACGACCCCAAGAAGTTTGAATATCCTCTGGCTATCCATGCGGCAGGCAAGGATGAAACCTTTGTCGGAAGGATTCGAGAGGATGAATCCATCCCCAACGGCATCAACATGTGGATCGTTGCGGACAATATCCGAAAGGGGGCTGCACTCAACGCGGTCCAGATCGCAGAAATCCTGATCCAGAAATACCTGTAGCATTATGTAGCGTCGGCATTTACTGCCGACGTTAACTTATTCGCCCCCAGTAAATGGGGGCGCTACAGGTTCTATCTTTAAAAAATAAATCTCAAGAGGAGGTCAAATAATGGGACGACGAAAGGGAATTTGGTTCTTAATATCTTTTCTGGCCACAATCTCGTTGGTCTGTCCAATACCAGGGATTGCAGCAGAGAAACCTTATAAGATCGGAGTAAACCTTGAATTCACCGGGCCTTGGGCAGAGGTAACCAAGACTGTGAAAAATGCCATGGTCTTAGAGGTGGAGAGGATAAATAAAATGGGCGGCATTGACGGACACCCTCTTGAGTTGATCTCCGAGGATAATGGCTTCGATCTCGGGAGGGCCGCAGCCAATATGACCAAGTTTACCAGGGATAAAAAGATCATAG
>Ga0214474_1000452_pt1 | contig 20555 bp, 16 predicted proteins | sample RVTome_2_FD_187335 | JGI IMG/M metagenome (GOLD analysis project Ga0214474, IMG submission 187335) | Soil microbial communities from uranium-contaminated site in the Upper Colorado River Basin, Wyoming, United States - RVT95D214 HiSeq ...
CACATAGAGAATCCCTTTTGTTTCCCCTATTCAGAGGATAAATGTTTAATTGTGTTCTAAATGTTCATTCCCCCACTGATTGCAATAGTTCCGCCAGTGATAAAGGATGCAGCGTCCGAAGCCAGCCAAGTGACAAGTTTTGCCACGTCTTCAGGTTCTCCAAGCCTTTTAAGCGGAATTGTATCAAAAGCTACTTTTGCCCAATCCTGTCTCTGCATAAGAGGTTCTATCATAGGCGTCTTGATCCATCCCGGGCAAATAGCGACAATCCTTATCCTATCTACACCATATTCACGGGCAGCTGCATTGGTAAGGCCGACAGCACCGAACTTGCTGGCGCTGTAGACAGCCAACCTTTCTGCGGTAGCAATGCCCGCGATCGATGCATTATTTATAATTACACCTCCACCCTGCTTCTGCATCACAGGGATTTCATACTTCATCGATAGCCAGACACCTTTCAGGTTGGTATCCACCATGGCATCGAAGGATTCTTCGCTTTCCCGCACCATCCTCGCCCATATTCCTCCTACACCGGCGTTATTAAAGGCAATATCCAGCCTGCCGTATTTTTCTACAGTTTTCCCGACTAGGCTTTCTACTTGTGATGCAATCCTGACATCGGTCTGTGTGAAGGTGGCTTCCCCCCCAGCATCCTTTATCATTGTTACGGTTTCCTGGCCTTCCTTTACTCTGCGATTGGCAACGACAACCTTGGCACCCTGCTTACCGAACATGATTGCTGTAGCACGGCCTATCCCAGAGCTGCCGCCGGTTACCAATACTACTTTCCCCGTAAAATCGTTCATCATTAGCCCTCCTGGAAATTGAGAATTTTGATATAACAAAAATTAGTTCAACTATCGTGAATGATTCAAGTAAGTTAACAAGAGGCGACTTCAGTCGCTCTGAAAATGGGAGGCTAAAGCCTCCATTTCCCCGACATTTAGTGGGTTACGGAAATGCTCTTTTATCTTCTCAGAGAGTTCTATCATCTCGACCGATCTTCATTTTAGGAAATCCGAAGAAAAAACTCAAGGGCTAAGCCATTCTTCTTGGGCTTTGATAGTTGAATTTACATTACGTCCTTCATCTCCTCCAATTCAAGGGCGACGGATTCCCAGATCTGGGTCAGCTCCTCCACCTGGTGTTTGACTCGTTTGTGAGTCTCGATGGTCTCGTAAGTCTCTTTTTGGTTCAAGTAGAGATAGGGGTCGGATAGTTTTTGATTTAGGTGGTCCAATGTCTCTGTAGCCTCATGTAAAGATTTTTCCACCTCTTGGAATCTCTTTTCGAGGCTTGACAGTTGCCGTCGAAATTGATCCATTTGTTGGGCCTTTATTCTCCTCCCCTCTTTTGTCCTCTTGGAAGCTTCTTTCTGCAGAGGCTTCTCCACGCTTCGAACCTCTCCCTCCTGACTTGAGCCCCTTTGAACCTCTTCCAATTGGATCTGCTGTTTTTTGTAAAGGTAATCATCATAATTGCCCAAAAAGATATAAGGGATTCCACTATCGATTTCGATCACCTTATTAGCGATTTGATTGATGAGATGACGGTCGTGGGTGATTAAGCAAATCGTTCCTGGAAATTGCTTCAGGGCTATTTCCAATACGTTTCGAGAAGGGATATCGAGATGGCTGGTCGGTTCATCGAACAGAAGGAAATTGGCGGGTTCGAAGAGCATCTTTGCGAGAACCAATCGACTCTTTTCGCCGCCGCTTAACACAGAGACTTTCTTTTCAATCTCCTCTCCGGTAAAAAGAAAAGTGCCCAGGAGGGTCCTGAGCTCTGTCTCTGATTGATTGGTGGCGATGGAAAGGAGCTCCTCAAAGACTGTATTTCCAGGATTAAGGATGCCGAGTTGGTGCTGGGCAAAGTAAGCCCGGTTCACGTCCTTTCCCAAGACGACTTCACCTTTTTCAAAATCGAGAACGCCAGCCAAAACCTTTAGAAGTGTCGATTTGCCCGCCCCATTTGGACCCACGAGGGCAACTTTATCTCCCCGGAAGAGGGTGAGTTCAATCCCCTGATAAACTCTAATCTCCCTATAACTTTTATGGAGATTCTTCACCTCTACGACTCTGTGACCGCTCCGTTTGGGGGCAGAAAAGTGAAATCGGATCTCCCTCTTCGTCTCTTTTGGAAGTTCGACCCGTTCCAATTTGTCGAGCATTTTGATACGACTCTGGACCTGCCTGGACTTTGTGTTCTTGGCTCGGAATCGCTCGATAAACCTTTCAGTTTGCTCAATCTTCTTCTGTTGGGTTCTGTAGGTGGCTTCGAGGATTTGTCTCCGTGCCTCTTTCTCTTCTAAATAATGGTCATAATCGCCGTAATAGAGATCGATCCTTTGAGCCTCAATCTCTGCGATCCGATCGACGAGATGGTTAAGGAAGACCCTGTCATGAGAAACGATGACCATGGCACCCGGATAATTGATCAAGAAGTTCTCCAGCCAGATGAGGGATTCCAAATCGAGATAGTTCGTCGGTTCATCTAAAAGGAGAAGGTCAGGGGACTGAAGTAAAATCTTTGCCAAGGCAATTCGCATCAACCAGCCTCCGCTCAGTTCATCGGTCGCCCGGGTAAAATCGACCTCTTTAAATCCTAAGCCTTGAAGGATCTGTTTCGCTTCAGCTTCCACGCCATATCCTCCGAGGAGGGAATATCTTTCCTGAAGTTTTCCATATTCCTTCACTAACCTCTCTTGCTCTTTCGGGTCCTCTATAGGGGACAACTCTTCTTCCAAAACCTTCATTTTGTCCTGAAGGGATGTAATCCCGGACAGACTTTTTAAAACCTCTTCCAGAACGTCATTTCCTGTAAAAGTAATGACTTCTTGGGGAAGGTAGCCGATCTGAACCCCTTTGGCGATAAGGATTTCTCCTTCGTCGATCGATTCTTCTCCCAGGATCATCTTGAAGAGGGTTGTCTTCCCGGAACCATTAGGGCCGACAAGGCCCATCCGGTCCCGTACCCCGATCTGAAGGGAACAATCCTTAAAAAGGATCTTGCTTCCGAACTGTTTTTGAACATGATTCAGTGTGATCATGGAATCCGAAGGACACTCCCGCCAAGGGGGGATCAAATGTTAAATAAATACTAGCCAAACATATTTGAAATTCCCCTTTACCCTTCCCCTCTCCCCAGCGGGGAGAGGGGAAGGGTAAAGGGGCAAGATGTTAGAAGAAAATTTTCAGATTTAACCATGTAGGAATCCAAAATCCCAAATGTCAAAATTGAAATTTATAGTGAATATAAGTTGCCATCAAGAGGTGTCATTGCGAACGAAGTGAAGCAATCTCATGAGATTGCCACGTCGCTGCGCTCCTCGCAATGACTACCTTATTAAGTCATTTACTATATATTTGACATTGTCCTCATTCCTTTGGACTTTGGGCTTTGAACTTTGACATTCCGTATAGCTAGGATTTATGTATCATACTTATCAAAATCATATCCTGCTTTCTTGTAATCGTCTAAGGCGCGGGTCTTCAGATCCTTCCGTTTTGTCTTTTCTGCCTCTTTATCCGCCAACTCGGCCGCATGGCTCCATTTCCCCTCTTTTTCATACTCCTTTATTTTTCTCTCCGTTTCTGCAACCGGACTTCCTTTGATGACCACTGCAGGGGCGAAGAGGACCCTGTAAATGGGGTTTTTACATTGGGGGCAGTGAGTCAGGCTGGGTTCAGCCATCTTTTGGATGGTTTCAAAACCTGACCTGCAGTGGCTGCAACTACTATTCGAATCAACAGCTCTGTATTCGTAGGTGGGCATAGTTGAAACCGTGTCTCGTATCCGCACTTAATAATCAATATTCTTTGCTGAATTGTCAAGGAGGAAACCCCTAAGTTATAAGAATGTCAAATGTTATTGACTTCGATTTTCCATTGTGTTAAGAAATTCCATTCTCCCTTCATTAAATCCAAAAAAAATTTCCTTATTGATTTTGATAAGATATATAGACTTATTACGGGGGGCCTATGAGATCGAACTTTAAGAGACCCATCCTCATATTTTTTACCATCTTTGTTGTCTTCACCCTGGACTTGGGATTTTTGTTGGCAGCAAAACCTGTTCTTGGGAAAGAGACCTCCAAACCCGCAGAGGTGACCAAGCCTCCTGAGCCTGCAAGAAAAGGGGAGAAATTCATAATCAAGGGCCGGGAGTACTGCTATGAGTGCATTGACAACTCGGAATGTCTCGGTTGCCACGGGAATAAGATTGTCGAGAGGAAATTTGCCCAGTCTGTCCATGGAGCCAATTCTTGCAACGGTTGCCACTGGGATATTACTGACCTCAGCGCTCACGAGAAAGCAAAGAAAACCGAGGTGGTGAGCTGCAATCGATGCCATAAGAAGGAAGCGGCGGAATATGCTGCAAGCGCCCATTTCATTAATGACGTTCAATGTAAGGACTGCCATCAAGACATTCACGAGATAACGCCTTGGAAAGGTGATAAGGCCCGAGTGATCCAGACATGCACCACCTGTCACGCTGAAGACGGTTACTCGGAAAGCGTCCACGGCACATCGGCCCTCGCCGGGAATCCTGACTCTCCCAGCTGCACGGATTGCCATGGTCTCCATAAGATTCCTATATTAAAAGGAGAGGAGCCAAAGGTAGTCGAATCTCGGAAGGAGTTCCATACCGAGGTCTGCCAGAAGTGCCACGGAGACGTCGAGATGATGGAGCGGAACAAGGTCTTCCTCATTGCCACTCAGACCTATTATGAAAGTTACCATGGAAAGGTTGAGAAATTGGGCTACCCGAAATTGGTTGCGGGCTGTGCCGACTGTCACGGTTTTCACAACATCCTACCTCCGGATGATCCAAAATCCCTCATCTCTGACGCACGTCTCGTAGAAACCTGTGGAAAATGCCACCCCGGCGCCAATATCAATTTCGTCCGGTGGATCCCCCATGCTACCCATACCGATCCAGAACGAGAACCAGTGCTTTACGGGACCTTCATCCTGATGACAGCCCTTCTCGTTTCCGTCTTTGGGGTCTTCTGGATTCACACCTTCCTCTGGTGGCGAAAGGACTTTTGGGAAAAGAGAGAGTTGAGAGCCAAGGGGATCTTCTTTCCGCAACATGTGAGGCCGGACGAGGCGGGCCAAATCTATCGTCGATTCAGGACCTTCGACATCGTCATTCACTTTACGATGATGGTTACTTTCATCGGCCTTGTTCTGACCGGGCTTCCATTGAAATTCTCCCATGCACCCTGGGCCAGTGGTTTGATGCACTTTCTGGGAGGGGCTCGAATGGCAGGTTTGATTCACCGCGTCTGTGCGGCCATTACCTTTGGATACTTCGGGACCACCATTGCCTACATCTTCTACTTCCTCCTCTTTAAGAAGATCAAAGGAAATCCTAACCCTTTGCAGAAACTTTTTGGTCCGGATTCGCTCTGCCCTCGATGGAAAGACGTTCAGGACATCATTGGAATGATAGCTTGGTTCTTTAACAAAGGACCGAAACCCCAATTTGACCGGTGGACCTACTGGGAGAAGTTCGACTTTCTCGCCGTCTTCTGGGGGATGTTCGCCATCGGGTTTTCAGGATTGATGCTCTGGTTTCCGGAATTTTTCACCATCTTTTTGCCAGGATGGATACTGAATATTGCCACGATTGTCCATTCCGATGAGGCGCTACTGGCGTCTGGTTTCATCTTCACCGTCCACTTCTTTAACACCCATTTTCGACCTTCGAAGTTCCCAATCGATACGGTGATCTTTACAGGAAGGTTTCCTAAATACGAACTGATGGAGGAGCGGCCTGTACAATATAAGAGGATGGTAGCTGAGAAGGCATTAGAGACCAATCGTGATAAATATCCCAGCGTGTTGGCCGATCTCCTCTCAACCGTCATAGGGTTTGCCATGTTGGCAATCGGTCTCCTCTGTATCTTCCTGATCGGGTGGGAATTCCTTGGATAGGATTTGAGGATTCGAGGGGTTAAGGGTTCAAGGGCTTTTAAAAACTCAATCACTTATACATGACGACATAAGTCTTATACGGTTTGTCATTCCGGGCTCGACTAAGCCTGCCCCGCACTTGATACGGGGGAATCCAGTGTTTCTAAAATAATGGTTCCCTGCCTTCGCAGGGACGGTGTCTGGATTCCTGCTTTCGCAGGAATGACGGCCTTTGCTATGATTAATGTCGCTATGTATAACAATAAAAATTACTTGAACCCTCGAATCCTGGAACCCTTGAATCCTTTACTTAGAGATCTTACACCCAACTTTTTCAAGGTAGGCAACGTAGTTAAAGGTGGGACTTTGGTCTTTGGTGTGGCAGTTTCGGCACAGACCGAGGGTCACTTTCCTCTCTATCCCTCCCTTTCCCGGATGTCCCTTCCCTTCCCCGTGACAAGCCTCACACTGGACGCCTCGAAGGTAGAATGGAATTTCATCCACGGTAGCATACTCTCCCATCTTACCATAGCCGGTGGAGTGGCAGATCAGACACTCTTCCTGGGAATATTTTGGGGAGGCAACAATCGTTTGGGAGGCGTTCGCATGCTTGGTCTTCAGCCAATTTCTGTAATTCACTTCATGACATCGTTTACAAGAGATCGCTCCAACAAAAGGGCTCTCTTTGGGAATTCGAGCAATCATTTCTTTCTCTGGCAACTCCTTTTCAGGCAGCACCACTTTTGGTTTATACAACTTTGCTGACTCAACACGATAGTTCTCTATCGCCCTGATCATTTTTGGGTCGTCCTTCACAGCAAGCTGGACAGGAATGGGAATGTGATTGTAAAAATTTTTATCCTCGAAGGCGAGAAGTGTTTTCTCCAATTCCTTCTGTTTCGATTCCAAGAACCTCAACTCCTTCACCTTCATCTCATCTCGCTTTTCTGACTTCGCCATCTCAGATTTGACTTGAATCGATCGAGCGATTAATCTCTCTAACCGCTTCTCTATATCATCCCGTTCACTTGAGATCAGGAATTTGATCGGTCTTCTTGTATCGGCGAAAAAGTAATCAATTCGACCCAAGTATCCTCCCCTGGGTTCCAATCGATAAATAGGGACTTCGTTCATCCTTTCCATCACCGCCTTTTTCGATTCTCCACCCCCTCCCAGAATTAGGTCGATCTCGCGATTTTCTCTGGCCAGTTTCCTATCCTTCATTTCGCCTAATTGAGAGAGAGCGACGATCAGGTCACAATACTTTCTAAGGTTTTTGGTTAGAGCTTTCGATGATGAAAAAGGTTCCAGAATGATCAGTCCGGGTTCTTTTTCCTGAAGGGTTGGGTTGAATACGTCATCTAAGAGCCCAAATACTCCAACCTTCAGTCCAGCAATTTCCTTGATCACATAGGGTTTGAAGATTACCTTTTGACTTTTTTTGTCTACCAGGTTCGCTGAAATAAAGGGGAACTTCGCTTTTCGGGTCGCATCGGAGAGGAATGGAAGTCCCATCATCAAATCCTTCTCGCCAACATTGACCCCATCATATCCTATTTCATTATAGGACTGGATGAGGAGATCGGCCCGTAGGAGGGCATCTCTTCGTTTGGTCTCCGTTTGTAAGGGTTTTCGAAAAAGGAGATTTCCTGTATCAAGGAGGAGGATTTTCCTCCCGTCACTTTTCAATTGATTGATTAACGTTGACTTCTTGGCGACACCGCCAAGAGGGCTCCTAAATCACCCGCAGGGCTCGACCTCGCCCATCACATCGTTTGTGTAGACGATGCTGAACTGGACCTTGGGGGTTGCTAGGATGACAGGATTAAGAAATAGGTTCAGGATCAACGCCATGAATAAAAGGAAAAACAATCTTTTGAATTTCAATAAGATCCCCCTTTTTCTATTGATTTCTATGCTAACAAAATAGCACCTTGAGATCAACGATAGAGTAACTCCTCTATGAACAGGTAGGGTTTGTAGCCGCAACCTTCAGGTTGCGTGTCTTAAGAGCTGCCATGGCGGAGCATTCGCAGGCTGAAGCCTACGGCTACCATTGTTTTTCGTTCCTGAGGACGCCCCAGTCAAAAAAGGCAATATGTAAACAAGTGTTAGATTTACTACACTAGATTTGAATGAAGAAGAGGGGGGCGTGTTATTTGCGTTCAATGACTCTACTTGATAGAATAGAAAAAAGGTTAATTTTCCCATGACGAAAAAGAAAAATATTCTCATCATTTTGATTATTGGAATCATCTCCCTAACTCTGGGAGCGCCTTTAACGGGGCGGGAGGTGAATCCTGCGACCTCTCAGTATCAACGGGTCATGGATTGGATAAAAGAACGGGATGAATTTTTTAAGACCCATGAGCGGTCTCCTCTGACTCCCCAACAGAAAAAGGTGTTTGAAGGCTTAAAATACTATTCTTTCGATCCAAGATATTTCTTCTCTGGCCAGATCGAACGCTACCATTTCCTCATCAATGACCCAGACTATTATGTAACCCTTTCGACTAATAAGGGGACCCAGAAACGTTATATTCGGTATGGAAAGTTTCATTTTAGGTTGGATAACAGGGAATATGCGATCGAAATTTACAAATCCATATTGAGCGATTTCCTCCTTATCCCTTTTAAAGATGAAACAAATGGGAAAGAGACTTATGAAGGAGGAAGATATATCGATGCCGAAATCCTCGTCGGCTATAAGATGGTTTTGGACTTCAACATGGCCTATCATCCCCCCTGTGCTTACAACAATAAGTTGACCTGTGTTCTCGCACCCAGAGAGAATATGCTGAAAATCTCGATCCGGGCCGGCGAAAAAAATTCCAAATAGTTTTTAGTCAAAAGCTGGACATGGACAAGACGAGGATGGTTATCTTTCATTGAAAACGCTTCTCTCCTACCCGAATATCGATTTCCAGCCAGTTCTCCTTTGGTGCAAAGGGACAAGTGTATTTCCCATTGTATTGGCAGAATGGGCTGTAGGCCCGATTAAAATCGATCAACACCTTCCCTCCAGGCACCGGTTCAACATAAAGGTAACGCCCCTCTGAATAGGTCTCAGTTTCTGACGTCTTATCTTTGAAGGGAAGGAAAAGTTCCCCGCCCCCTAAGGGTCTGTAAATTTGGAGAACATATTCTTTCCCCTCCCATTTAGATTTGAAGCGGCCATATTTCACATATTTTTTCCCCATCTCTTTGTTCGTGGGAAGAATGACATAAATGGGTTTAGGTTCAGTAGAATATTTTTCGATTGACCCGATCATTGCATATTGCAGATCAATTGGATAGTAAAAGAGACCCTTGAATTTCTTTCGATTGCTTTCATTCAGTGGAGACTGAGAATCCTCCTTGAAGAATCGATCTTTCTTTTCACGAAAGATCTTTATTTTTTCTTCTCTTCGTTCCATCGGGTCCTCATCTCCTTTGGAGATGAGAAGATCCGACTTTCCTCCCGTCAAAAATAGGCATAGGCAGAAGATCAGGAAAAGAAGGCATTTTTGTTTCATGATTGATACAAATTTATCAAAATAAATTTATGAAATCAATTCAATTTGTTGGATATCAAGACCCGTTTAAGAGAGCCCTGAAAAACTGCTACACGCTTTAGAGATTACAGAGATTTCTGGACTTTTTTAGAAAATTCTTTAACCCTTACCCTACCTTCTCAATTTGGAAAATTTTTCTCTTGCAATCATTTTTAGAAAGTGGTAAAAAAATGACGTTTGGCGTTATAAAGGGGTGGGGACCCCAACGTAGACTTTCCGTGTAATTAAACGTTTCTTTTCACTATCGTCAACGATTGAAAATATTTTAAGCTCTGAACTGAGCCGTGGTGTTAGTTTCGCATAGCGGTTTATTTTGGGGTTAGGATTATTCGAAAAAGGATATTTCCTTTTTAGAAAGGGATAGGTGCACGATGATGGGAAAAAGCAATAAGATTTTAGTATTTTCGATGTTACCGTTGGCAATAGGCATTTGTCTCTTTCTCGCCTATCAACTTATAGCCTTTTACCATTACAAAACGATTGTTCTTGATAGGTTCCCTGTTGAGCCCCCCTCTAAAGAGACGAAGAGATTTTTCGAAGTGGAAATGGAGAGGAAGGAACGGGCCATCGAATTGGCAGAAAAGTATGCAAGAGGAAGAGATGAAGTCTATGGGGATGCGCAAAATATAGCTGAAAAGGTGAAGGGGGATGTGAAAATCATTGGATGGAAAGTCGACCAAGCCATCCATGTTGGACAACTGTACGATTCCGAAAGGTATGGGTCCAGATTGATAGACGAATTCAAGGAGTCCATGGAGAAGATCAAAAGGGGGTTGATCAAATTGAAAGATCTGGGTTTTTGGATTGATGGGAGTCCAGCCTCCGAATTGCTCCTAGAAAACGATCCGAAATATTTTACTTCAAAGATCAAAAAACTCATGGAGGAATATGTCTCCATACAGTTTTATTTACTACCTCGAGGCAAGGGGGTCGTTAAAGCTAAGGATCTATCCGAAGGGGCAAAAAAGGTGGTTGATGATATTGATAAGGAAATAGAGAGGGCTTCAGGCATCATGAGACATTTTTACCATTATGGTGACTCCATGTATTTTGTAACCTTTCAATATCAAACTCAGGAGGACAGGATAAAAAATAGGAGCCAGGGGTGGTATTTTGAAGTAGATCTTGATTCGAAAACGGTGAGGGATGCCAGTCTCGATAAAGATCTCAACAAGAAGTATCAAATCGCTTCTAAGGTTAAATAAGTCTTCACTGTTTAAGGAGAGATTTTTATGGAGAAGGAAGTCAAATGGGGAATGGTGATCGACCTCAAACGGTGTGTGGGATGTTTTGCCTGCCAAGTAGCGTGTAAAGCCGAACATGAAACACCTCTCGGTGTTTGGAGAATTTGGGTGAAAACCATTCAGAAAGGAACGTATCCGGAAATGGCCACTCTGTCCTTACCATGGGATTGTCCTTACTGCGAGCGCCCCGAAGAAGCGAGATACCCTCGGATGTCAGTTCTTTTCCTACCTTGGCTGTGTAACCATTGTGATCGCCCTATCTGCAATACGGTCTGCCCAGTGGGGGCTGCTTACAAGCGGAGAGAAGACGGTATAGTGTTGATCGATCCCCACCGATGTATCGGTTGCAACTATTGTAGAGCTGCCTGCCCTTATAATGTCAGATACTCAAATCCAATCACCGGTATGATCGAAAAATGTGACTTCTGTGTTCATCGGGTTGATTCTGGACTTCTACCAGCCTGTGTGGAGGCGTGCCCAACGAATGCGATGGTATTTGGAAATTTGAAGGACCCGAGCAGTAGGGTTTCCCAGCTGATTTCCAAGGAGAAAATTCAGGTTCTCAAACAGAACATGGCTACCTATCCCAATGTCTACTATATTCATCTGGATAAGGATGTCGCCGATCCGCTAAAAGGATGGGAGAAGCACTATTATCACAAGGAATTCGAAAAATTATAGGTTAAAAAGGGACAATTATGGAAGTGCAACTCTTATACAATGTGTTTCATCATGAAACGGTCAGCATGTTGATTGCCATCTATTTTCACATCGTTGGGCTCCATGCAGGGTGCTCCATCGTATCGATCACAGCCACCTTACTTGGAAAAAAGGAATATAAGCCTGTGGCCAAGATCGGAGCTATCTTTGTGATTATCCTTTTCTCCATATCACCCATCTTTCTCTTAACAGATCTTTTTCAACCCCTCCGCTTCTGGTATCTTTTCCTCCATTTCAATCCTACTTCACCCCTCAGTTGGGGAACCTTCATCCTCTGCGCTTACCCCATCTTCACCGGAATTTACATATACTTTTTATTTAAAGGAAATGTTAGATGGTCAAAAATTTTCGGTGTGGTCAGCCTCCCTACTGCTATTGGTGTTCACGGATATACAGGTTTCGTCTTAGGTTTTGCCAAAGCTAGGGTCCTATGGAACACCGCAGTCATGCCCTCCTATTTCTTAGCCTCGGCAATGATTTCAGGAATGGCCTTTATGCTCATTGTGGCTCTGATTCGCTACCGTTTTACTTATCAGAACAAACCTCCTGAGGATAGGGAGAAAGATTTAGAAATCATCGATCTTCTTTCAAAATGGTTAGCAGGCTTTATGATTCTAAATGTTTTTTACGTTTTTTCTGACATCACGGTGATGTATTACCATACGGAAGATGCCTTTGAAACAGTCGAGCTCGTCCGTCTTGGTAAATTCAGCTTTCTATATATCTGGGTGGATAATGTCCTGGGGAATATTGTCCCTGCTCTTATTATAATTTTCAGAAAGACACGGAGGTCACATCTTCTATTATTAATTGCTGCTATCCTGGCTTCCATTGGTGTCTTTATCATGAGATACGTGATGGTTTTTGGAGGGCAATACGTGCCTTTGAGTTGATGGAAGGAGAATGGTAATGATACGTCGTGATTTTTTAAAATTATGCCTTGGCAGTATCCCGGCATTCCTATTCCACCATTATTTTGGGTTCTCTGCCTATGCTAAGGAGGTGTTCGGAGGAAAGCAGGTCTCGCGGCATACGAGAAAGCCCCTCAAAGGGATTCCAAGCATCTGCCAACTCTGTCCAGCCCATTGCGGGATCATCGGTTTCCTAGAGGGTGATCAGTTGGTGAAGATTGGAGGGAATCCCAAACATCCCAACAACCTCGGAAAGTTATGTGCCAGAGGTCTAGCCGGCTTAAATATGGCATATGATCCCGATCGAATTACCTCACCTTTGATAAGGAAAGGAGAACGAGGGAAAGGGCAATGGGAGAGGATCTCTTGGGAGAAGGCGTATAGCGAAATTGCCTCAAGGTTGAAGACAATATACCAAAGCGGGAAGAAAGAAGACTTCGTCTTCCAATCAGAACATAAGCCCGACGGCATCATCAGGCGTTTCTTGGATGCATTTGGTAAAGTTCTCACCCTCAATGAGGATAGCCTCAGCTTTGCAAATAGAGATTGGGGGCAATGGCTTACCTGGGGGGAAGAAAGAGGAGTTCCAGATGTGGCCAATAGCCGCTACATCCTAAACTTTGGCTCCAATCCTTATGAGACACACGAATATTACACAGGTTTCATAGGAAGATTGATAGAAGGTAGGGTCCAAAATAAAGCCAAGCTGGTTACCTTCGACGTGAGGCTGTCCTATACCGCCGGCAATAGCGAGGAATGGTTTCCTATTACCCCGGGGACCGATGGAATGGTGGCTTTGGCTATGGCCAATGTCATCGTCAAAGCCAATCTTCACAAAAAGGATTTTATTGAGAGATGGACAAATATGCCTACCTCAGCACTGGCCCAATACTTATCTCAATACACCCCTGAAATGGTGGAGAAGACAAGCGGGGTTCACGCATCGGATATCGAAAGGGTTGCCAAGGAATTTGCTCTGTCCATGCCTGCTGTGGCCATTTCGGGCCGTGGCGTGAGTAGCCATTTGAACGGCGTCCATAATGAAAGGTGTATATTCCTGTTGAATACTATTGTAGGAAGTATCGATGTTCAGGGAGGATATTGTCTTCCAAGAACTTATCGTTTTGAAGAAACGGATATTAAACCATCACTCCCAAAAGGGGAGACATTCGATTTGGAAGAGGTACAAATCACTCCACAAAAGTTTATTTCAATGGTAAAAAAAGGAAAGTTAACCCCGAAATTTTATTTCGTTTATGAATCTAATCCTGCTTATAAGAATCCTGAAAGCGGTTTGACTTCTGAAATATTGAAGAATGAAAAGTTAATTCCCTATATCGTAGTAACAGATAGCTATATGACTGAAACGGCAGCGTTAGCAGACATCGTCCTCCCTGCTGCCGCGTACTTGGAGAGTTGGGGGATAGACTCATCTCCAGCGTTGGACTTGATTCCTTTTATTGGACTTCAGCAGCCCATCGTCCCTCCGTTTGCCAAATCCGTTCCCATCACAGATATTTGTATAGAGCTTGCACAAAGGATCGGTGGGGGGCTTCCGCGATACTTCAGGTTCAATTCCACAGAAGAATATATTAAGAAGGTTGTCTCAAGAATTGAGAAATTGGAAAAGACAGGGGGTCTCAAGTACTTAAAAGAGAACGGAGTCTGGTTCGACAATCATGCAAAGCCGAAATACCGATCGTATGAATCGAAGAGATTTAGCACGCCTTCAGGGAAGATTGAAATCTATTCAGAGAGATTAAAAAGAAGGGGATTCCAACCTCTTCCCACCTATGAACCGATTCCAGGCCATGGGGATCTCAAAGGGAAGTTTGTCCTCGTGACTTATGAACCAAATGTGATGGGATCGAAGACAGGAAATTCTAAATGGCTGGCCGAGATTAAGCATCGCAACCCGGTCTGGATCAATAAGGATGTTGCCAAACAGCTTCATATTGAAGAAGGAGATCGTGTCAAAATTTCCACAAAAATTGGGGCATTTGTTACAGATGCTCGACTAACTTTTGGTATCCATCCAAGGGTGGTCACGATCGAGAAAAATTTTGGACATTGGGGATATGGACATATTGCTCGCGCTAAGAGGTTTAAGAGCAAGGATCCGAACACCAACTTAGTCTGGTGGGAAAAAGAAGGAAACGGCATCTCTCCCAATCCTATCATCTCGGGGAATTCAGACCCGATCGGTGGTGGAGAGGCCTGGAATGATACTTTAGTCATTATTTCAAAGGCCTAGGAGAAGGAATGATGAAGGTTTTTAGGACGATAAGATCGATGAGTTCTATGATCAATATTAATAATATTAAGAAGGTTTTGAAATCAAAATGGGTTATTTTTGGTATCGGCCCCATCCTCACCCTGATAGGAGTCGTGTTTGTGATATGGGTGGGTCACACACTGACAGCCTATCCTGCGATCTGCCTGTCATGTCATGCGAGACAGAGCAGTATCTCCATGTGGTCGCCGTCTGCGATTCATCCTGCCCATGTCACTTGTGTAAACTGTCATGCGAGAGTCGGTCAACTCTTCCCTCGTAATTTCTTCGCTGATGAGCGGGTGAATGAAAACTGTCTGTTTTGCCACAAACATGTGGCTGGGAAGGAGAAGGAAGAAGCCCATCACATGAAAATTGCCCACAAGATTCACATCGAAGAATCGAAGCTGATGTGTATTGATTGTCACAGAAATATCGCACATGAGAAAATGGAAGCTGGAACGAACCGGCCCCGGAGGTTGACTTGCATCGAATGCCATGAAGAGGCATTAACCGGAGGCCCTGAATCTTGCATGAAATGCCATACGAAGATCCCAGTGTCCTCTCCCTCATAGTTTTTAATGAGATTTCTAAAAAGTCCAGAAATCTCTCTTTTTTAAATCTGTGTAATCAAGAGAGCGCACAGTAGTTCTTCAGAACTCTCTTAAATGACCCCTGACATGAATCACTTATCAAACCTCCCTCTAAGGATCATTAGATGGTTTTCTGTAGGGAAAAAGAAGGCGATCTACGGCATTCTTTTTTTTCTTTTGATCATCTTCATCGCAGGAATTTTTAAATATTCAGAAAGCCCTTCATTTTGTGGCCTATGCCACAATATGAAGGAATATGTCGAATCTTGGAAAACGTCTTCTCATAACAGAGTGGCCTGTCTCGACTGTCACCGAAGCCCAGGTCTCTTCAATCATCTGAAAGGAAAACAGATAGATCTCCAACTGGCCATAACATATTTCATGGTTGGGAAAGGGATCAAGAAACCCCATTACGAAGTTGATGATGGGAATTGTTTGCAAAAGGGATGTCATAAAAGAGAAGATTTAAAGGGGAATATGATATTCAAGAACGTGAGCTTCCCTCACGGAACACATCTGGGTGAGTTGAGAAGGGGGATTAAACTTCGGTGCACCTCTTGTCACGCCCAGATCGTCCAAGGAGCGCACCTCACCGTTCACGACACCAACTGTTTTATCTGTCATTACTATCAGGCTGGCGTAAAAGAACAGGAGGAAGAATGTATTTCTTGCGCCGTAGGAGGTTGTACCTCTTGCCATATTGAGCCTAAAGGGGACATCAAAGTCAAAGGATGGAATTTCAATCATCGAAGATATATTGCAAGAGGGGTGAGCTGTGAAAAGTGCCATCTCAGTGTTGTTCAAGGCGATGGCCATGTGCCAGAGGGAAAGTGCGGGGGATGTCATACCGAACCAGAAATCCTGGTTGGAAAGTACAGTTCTCAATTCATGCATAAGAAACATGTCACCGACCATAAGATCGAATGTTCAAACTGCCATACCCCTATTCGTCATGAGATCGGGCAGATCCCCACCCTCACCTATTTTTCCAGTACTTGCGATAAATGTCATATCAAGGAAATCCATCTGGGGGCAAAAGATTTATACCGCGGGAGTGCGGGGATCGGTGTGCCTGACTCTCCCAGTCTCATGTTTACGACGAATGTCGATTGTATCGCCTGCCATCGAAGGAGCGAAGAGAGTCAGGCTGCGTTATACACCACCAAGTATGTTGAAAAAGCGATCGGCGAAGCCTGTGTGGACTGCCATGGTGAGGGATTTGATGATACTTTAAGACATTGGAAAACCCTCCTTTCAAAGGCAGAGAATGAGACAAATCAGCGGATCTTCAAAGTTCAGAACGTGTTATACGATTTTGAAAAGACCGGGGGAGGGACCCCTGAGTATAAGAAAGCCCAAAACCTCCTCAGCGAGGCCCGCCACAATTACAACCTTATTCTTTTAGGCAAAGGGGCTCACAATATCGAATATGCCTTTAAGCTACTCAATGCAGCCAACAATAAGACCGAACAGGCTTTGGCAGCCGTCAACAAAGATTACAAGCCACAGGAGCTTAAGACCCAGATGACCTGTACGACCCTCTGTCATGTGGGGATGGAAAAACGCACTGTCTCTTTTAACGATATCAAATTTTCTCACGAAACCCATGTAACTGGCAATAGACTAAAATGTTCAGACTGCCATTCTCCCCGTGAAAATCATGGAAAGACGTTTCAGAAGAATTGCGCAGAATGCCATCACGGAAAGGAGATCAAAAAAGTAAAGTGTGAGGACTGTCATATCTCTGTTAAAAGACTGCTTCAGGGGAAAGGAGGCATCGGAGTTAAGGAAAGGCCGAGCAGCAAGCTCGATGTGGTTGAATGTATCGATTGCCATCGGGGTTTGGCTGCAAAAAGGAGGGATACATTCGATGCGATTAAGAAACGTTGTATCGAATGCCACGATCAAAGCTATGGAAATATGGTGGTTCAGTGGAAAACGGCCTCTGAGGATTGGCTAAAGAAGGTGACTCCAAAGATAGAAAAGGTCAAAGAAGAGATCAACCGAATTGATCGCCGGAGAGGCCATACCTTTGTCTACCGGAAATTGTTCGGAGAGGCAGAGGCTAACTACAATTTGGCGAAGAATGGAAAAGGGGTTCACAACCTGGATTATACAGAAGAGTTGTTAGAATTTTCCAATAATCGACTGGATGAGGCGATTAAACAGATCGCGAAAAGAAAGTAGGAGACAACTCATTTTAGATTCTAATACTACATCCATCATTTTTCTTTCCTTTCAAAAATCTTAAAAAAATCGATCAGCACAGATCATTCAAAACAGTCTTGACAAAACGATAAGAATTTAATAATCTTCTTAACATTGTGAAGGGAGGTACAGCCTTGAAGTATTCAAAAGTTCCAGAGGCAACCATTCAGAGACTCTCAAGATATTCGAGATGTTTAGAAGGGATGGAAAACATAGGAGAAAAGGTGGTTTCCTCTGCCCAACTTGCAAACAGATGTCTGGTTAACGCTGCGCAGGTGAGAAAGGATCTTGCCTACTTCGGTGAGTTTGGGATTCGAGGCGTAGGTTACTATGTGAAAGACCTTCTCCACGATATCAAACGGATATTGGGTTTGAACAAGGAGTGGAAGATAGCGGTAATCGGCGTTGGCAATTTGGGCTCCGCTCTCCTGTCTTATAAAGATTTTCTAAAGCAGAATTATAAGATCGTTGCGGCATTCGATATCGATCCTCCAAGAGTGATCGGGAGGGTCTCAGAAAAGTTGGGGAAGCCTGCTGAGGTTCTTCATATCAGCAGGATCAAAGAGGTGGCAAAGGAGAGGAAGATTGAGATCGGGCTCATCACGACCCCAGCCTCAGAGGCTCAGAGCGTAGCCAATCTGCTGGTGGAAGCAGAGGTAAGAGGAATTCTCAACTTCGCCCCAGCACAGATTACAGTCCCTGACGGATATGTGGTAAAAGATGTCTTTTTCACCACGATTCTCGATAATTTGGCCTACCTTTTATCGAACTGAAAAGAAAATCCCAAGGACAAAGGTCCCTCACGATCCTCTCGATCGGAAAATCTGATCCAGACTGGTTTCAGAAAAGGCCCCCACCACTTTCCAATCTCTCCCTCGTTTGAAGCCTTGCGTTAAAGTGTTATCATTACATTAGTTAAGCTAGACAAAAAAAATATAAGAAAGAGATACTGATCCAAGCCAAAGGGAAGACATGTTATGAGTAATGTAAAATTATCCAGCTATGTTCCCGGTGCAATAGGTCGAGTTGCTGAACTCCATGCAATTTATTACCACAAACATTGGGGGTTCTCTGTTTTCTTCGAATCCAAGGTGGCCACCGAGCTTTCAGAGTTTTTGCGTCGTTTTAAAGAAGAACGAGATGGGTTTTGGGTAGCATGTGTAGATGGAAGAATAGTGGGTTCCATTGCCATTGATGGGCTCAATCACGATAGCAAATGCGCCCATTTGAGATGGTTTATTGTAGCGCCAGAAAACCAAGGTCAAGGCATCGGGAAGATATTGATTGAAGAAGCCATCGAATTTTGCAGAGAGAAGAGGTTTGGCCGGATCTATCTTTGGACCTTTACCGGTCTCGATGCAGCCCGCCATCTTTATGAGAGATATGGGTTCAGCCTTTGCGAGCAATGCGAAGGTAACCAATGGGGTAAAACAGTAACCGAGCAAATGTTCGAGCTTAACCTCCAGTGAAACAACTAAAATAATTTTCAGTGGCTATTGGGATGGTTGTTCAAAACGCTATACTAATACTAAATGAATTTATATGTGAGATTTTTTTGTAAAGTTTGACAATTTGGGACGATTCGGATAAACTCTCAAGAAAATTAATCCCCTTCTTTGCCTCTATGAATAGAGAGCGATTAGTGGAAGGATTTGAGGAGGAAGGAATGATAAGAAGATTCTTTTTAATGTGTTTCATCGGTTTGGCTTTGGTTCTCGTGACCTCGACTGCCCACTCCCAGAAACCGGTTTATGGAGGATCTTTAACGGTAGCCCAAGGAGTGGAACCACCGGGATTGGATCCTACAACAGCCACTTCTACAGCCATCCCACGGGTCGTTTACAGCAATATATTAGAAGGATTGGTCAAGATCGATCGAAATGGAAAGATTGTACCGGCCTTAGCTAAAGAGATCAAGACCTCGAAAGATGGAAAGGAGTATACCTTCATTCTGAAGAAAGGTGTCAAGTTCCATGATGGGAAGACCTTTGATTCGGAAGATGTGAGGTTTACCATCGAAAGACTACTAGATCCCAAGACAGCTACGGCTCACCCTGAATATTATAAGGATATTGACTCAGTTCAGGTGTTAAATAGCTATACCGTAAAGATCAAACTGAAGAATGTAAATTCCATGTTTCTCTTCAATCTCGCTCGACCAGACTCGATTATTGTCAACAAGCAGACAGTGGATCAATTGAAGAGTGCACCCGTTGGAACGGGGCCGTTCAGGTTTGTGGAGTGGGTTCGAGGCGACCGTGTAACTCTCACAAAGTTCAAAGACTACCACAAAAAGGGCATTCCTTATCTTGACAAGGTCACCTTCAAATTTATTGGGGATCCGAGTGCTCAAATTGCGAGCCTGAAGGCGGGCGACATAGATGCCATTGCCTACGACGTTAGCCCTGAAAATGCCCTTCTTCTCGAAAAGGACTCCAGGTTCAAGGTCCTCAATGGTTACACCACGACGAAGGTCATCCTGGCGACCAATCATACAAGAAAACCTTTTACTGATATCCGAATTCGTAGAGCCATGGCCTACGCCATTGACCGAAAGGCCCTGATCAATGGGGCAATGTCTGGTTTTGGTGTCCCCATCGGAAGCCACATGGATCCAGGCAATCCTTACTACATCGATCTTACCAAAGCCTATCCTTTCGATCCGCAAAAGTCCAAGCAACTATTAGCCGAAGCAGGTTATCCAAACGGCTTTGAGGCCACGATTAAGCTCCCCGAACGTTATGTCTATGCCAAGCGAACTGGAGAGATTATTACGGACATGCTCTCCCAGGTGGGGATTCAATTGAAGATCGAGCTGATCGAGTGGGGCCAGTGGGTCGATCGTGTCTTCAAGAATGCTGATTACGATCTCACGGTCATTGGCCACGCAGAGCCATTTGACATCAACATCTATGCGAACCCTAAATACTACTTCCGATACGATAGCCCAAAGTTTCAGGAGACCCTTCGAAAAGCCGAGATGGAGGCCAATCCAAAAGTTCGGAAGGAGCTTTATATCGCCTGCCAGAAGATCATTACAGAAGATGCAGTAAATGGGTTTTTATTTGTATTGCCCAGTCTTCCCACGATGAAGAAAGAGGTGATGAATTGGTGGAAGGACTACCCTAT
>Ga0214474_1000453_pt1 | contig 20536 bp, 12 predicted proteins | sample RVTome_2_FD_187335 | JGI IMG/M metagenome (GOLD analysis project Ga0214474, IMG submission 187335) | Soil microbial communities from uranium-contaminated site in the Upper Colorado River Basin, Wyoming, United States - RVT95D214 HiSeq ...
AAAGCATCACCTCTTCTAAAACACCTTCCTCCATCTGACCATGAGCTATGGCAATACGCACCTGCGGCAGAATCCTTTTTAAGTAGCGATATATCGAATCGATGGACTCTACCCGATTATGAACGAAATAGATCTGACCTCCTCTGTCTATCTCCTTCAAGATGGCGTCAGCGATCAGCTCATCTTCGAATTTGCCTATCTCGGTCTGGATGGGAAGTCGGTATTTGGGCGGCGTGTTGATTAGGGACATATCTCTTATCCCCATCAGAGAAAGCTGCATAGTTCTGGGAATCGGAGTAGCAGTCAGGGTTAAAACATCTACCTGCGTTCTTAGTTTCTTGAGTTTCTCTTTATGCGCCACACCGAACCTCTGCTCCTCGTCCACTATGAACAGTCCCAAATCCTTGAATCCAACATCCTTCTGAAGCAGTTTGTGTGTTCCTATGACAATATCCACCTTCCCCTGTTTCAGATCCTCTATGATCTTCTTCTGCTCCGGTTTGGTTTTGAATCGAGATAACAACTCAACTCTTATCGGAAAACTGGATAACCTCTCAATGAAAGTAGCCAAATGCTGTTGCGCCAGGATGGTGGTCGGAACCAAAACGGCTACTTGCTTTCCATTGGTTACACATTTGAAAGCAGCTCTGACCGCAACTTCGGTCTTGCCATATCCCACATCTCCGCATACCAAACGATCCATGGGAAGGGGTGATTCCATATCCTTTTTCACATGCTTTATGGTCTCCCACTGGTCCGGGGTTTCCTCATAAATGAAAGATGATTCCAACTCTTTCTGCCAACGGGTGTCAGGGGAAAAAGCAAATCCAGGCTTGGCCTTCCTTTCAGCATAAAGGGAAATTAATTCCTTAGTCATATCGCAGATAGCCTTCTTGGTTCTGCTTTTTAATCTCTCCCAAGCAGTCCCGCCTAATTTGGAAAGGGCTGGACCGCCCTCCTTGCCCACAAATTTCTGTACTCGATTGAATTCCTCTATAGGCACATAAAGCTTATCTTCGTCCTGGTAACGTATTTCCAGGCATTCCCTTTTTTTATTATCCACCAAGAGGGTTTCTGGGCCCATATATCTTCCAATTCCAAAATCCACATGCACCACGAAATCGCCAATTGACAAACTGGTATAGCTGGAGAGGGCTAATCCCTCCTTGAACCTTTTCTTTCTTCTCCTTCTGAAATAGCGGGAGAAGATCTGGTGCTCGGTTAAGACCACAAGGTCAGCCAAATTAAAACTAAACCCCTTATGCAGGATAGCTATCTCGAAATGAACTTCAAAGGAGAGCTCATCCAAAAGCTCAGCTAATCTTTCCTTTTGAGTAGCGTTCTCGCAGATGATATAAACCTTTTTACTGCCTTTTCTGTATTCTTCAATTCTTTGTTTCAGGAAATCCATCTTGCCACCAAAGAACTCCTGCTCTGTCATTCCGAACTCAAGGCTCTCGCCTTCTTTACTTCTCAAAGCCTTGATCTCCAGGAGTTGATGTTGGACGATATTGTTCTTTATTTCCTCCCAGCTGTTCCACAATTTCAAAGGAGAAGGAACGATCTCTCCTTTTTTCTCCGCTTGCTGGCAAAGTCCTTCTGTCTCCTGTAAGATGTTGTCGTATTCACTTTTTAGGGAACTCATATCTTCCGAGAGGACGATATCTTGGGGATTCAGATAATCTAAAAGAGTTGACTGACTTATGTCCAAAAGAGAGACAAGCCATTCCAATCCCGGAACCTCATCGTAGAATCTTATCTTTTCCCTGATTCTCTCTGCCTTGTGCTCATCTATGCCAGAAAGATATTCCTCCAGCTTCTCATCGCTGATTAGGACTTCACGCTTGGGCAGAATCAGTACTGAATCGACTTTCTTGAAGGAGCGCTGGGTCAGGATGCTGAACTCCCGAATCGACTCCACCTTATCTTCAAACAATTCGATTCTCAAAGGGCTGGATGAGGAATAAGGAAAGACATCCAGAATACCTCCGCGTGAGCTATAACTTCCCACTTCCTCCACCTGGACAGCGCGAATGAAGCCCAGCTCATTCAACTTGCCAACCAGAGTATCTAACTGGAGTTTGTCACCCACTTTCAGATTCCAGATATTCTCTTTCAAGATGGCCACAGGTAGAGTTCTTTCCATAAGGCCACGGAGGGAAGATACTACCAAAACCTTCTGGTTTGATAGAAGTTGATACAAAGTCTCCAGCCTTGTTCCTATTATCTCCCCGCGAGGGCCCCGCCACTCGTAAGGCAAAACTTCCCAGGCAGGGAAATAACAAATCTTTGACTTATCCACGAAATTCTCTAAATCCTCAACCAGGGTGGAGGCTTCGTCTGCCTTGTCAGTTATCACCAAAATGGATGTTGGAGAGATATCATACAGGTAAGAAGCTAAAAGGGCTTTGCCTGAACCAGCCACTTCACAGAGACTAATCCATTTTTTACTTGAGGCGATTTCCCTTTCAAGTTGCTTAAAGCTAACAGAAGAGCTGGCTTGGCTTAAAATAGAGGATAAGCTCATATCAAGAAGTTATATACTATTGAGGGTGGGAAAATTTCCCACCCTTACTGTATTAAAAATTGAGTTATTATATGAGACTGTTGCCCAACGCTTTTTTCGGTCATTGCGAGGAGTCCCGCCAAAGGCGGGACGACGAAGCAATCTTTGGTTGTTGTCTTTCAAGCCGTATAGAGATTGCTTTGCCCTGCGGGCTCGCAATGACAAGCTTCTCACTTCTCCAACAAGCCCATACTATGAGTTAAATCTTCTTTTGCTCTACGAGATAACCAATCAATTTATAAACCAGTTTGGCTGCTAGAAAATCAGGCGCGACCATACCTGGCAAGGGTGCCAGTTCAACCATATCAAATCCAACTATTTTCTTTCGTCTTGCCAGCTTCTTTAAGAAGTTCAGGGTGGGATACCACAGGATACCACCCGGCTCCGGAGTTCCCACTGCTGGCATAATGGACGGATCTAAAAAGTCCAAATCAATAGTTACATACACTTCATCTGAAAGTAAAACTATGGCTTGGTCCATCCACTCATCCGAGGAAATCATTTTCTGGGCATAGAAGATAGGCAACTTTTTTTGAGTTTTGATATATTCCGCCTCCTCCTGGCTCAAATTCCTGATACCCACTTGAACGGACGGAACAAGCTCTCTTATTCTTCGCATTATACAAGCGTGGTTGAACTTGTTTTCCTGATATTCGTCCCGCAAGTCAGCATGAGCATCCAGCTGAAGAACAGACAAGTCGGGATATCTTTCCCTATAGGCTTTGACTAAACCCCAACTTATGCTGTGTTCTCCACCTAACATCACCACTTTCTTTTTGAGATGGATTAACTCCTTTGATGCCTCGTAGATTATCTCGTTCATACGTTTCGGACCAAGTGAGGTAACGTTTAGATTATCCAAAGTACAGATACCTTTTCTATAAGATTCAAGCCCTAACTCTTCGTCATATAGCTCCACCTGAGCTGAGGCGTTGATGATGGCAAGGGGACCCTCACGTGTGCCGGCCTTATAGGTAGTGGTCTGCTCGTAGGGAACTGGCAGGATAACAAATTCGGAATTCTCTAAGTTGGAGAACTCCTCTGAAATGGCTAAAAAGTTTCGCTTGGAAAAACTGTCTTTATCCAATTTTCTTTTGTCCTGAGTTTGTAGGGGCAATTCCCCGCTTTTAACGGGATGTGCCACATGAATTGCCCCTACTGTGTTTTGTCATCCCCGAGGGTTTAATCGGGGATCCATACTCGCTTTCCTTTTCTGGATTTCCCGTATCCAGTACGGGACAGGCTCTGCCGGAGTTTATCCCCTACGGGGACAGGAATGACACAAAAACTCACAAACTACTCTTCATCCCCACCTTAACAAGTGGGGACTTTCGGTTGGTATTAAAAGGTCATTCTAACCGAAATCAAATTTGCCTTTGAAATCAAAGCTGGGAGTATGCTTGCGCTTAAAGGACTTACCCAGACTCTGATGCAAAGCTGTAACCAAAATGGGCAAGACTATGGTCGCATCTGCATGCAAATCCACCTTCTTGGCCCTAAGCCCTATCTTTCCCCAAGATTGAGCCTCCGCAAAGGTGCATCCGGAAAGGCCTCCCCACTGGGGAGAATCAGTTGTAATCTGAATAGCGTAGCTATGCCCAATCTCTCTTCCCTTGCGTAATTCAGCTGCAATCACCTCAGACTGCTGGATGTAGTTCTTGGGAGTTCCTCCGCCAACATATATCACTGCAGTTGATTTGGCTTTCTGGGTGATATGGGAGATTTCAGCCGCATCGCGCACTATGTCAAACGTAGGGCTTATGCCGCTTTGAACCAAATACCAGACCATAGCAATCCCGATGGAGGAATCTCCTAAAGCCGGACAGAAAATAGGAACGCGCGCCTTATAAGCCGAGCTTAAGATTCCCTCGGTCTCCCCTGCCACGGACAGCTTTCTACCCAATAGATAGAGGAACTCTCGCGTGGTGTAGGTGCGCTTCAAGTCTAAAGTTTTAACGAAATCTATAATAAAATTGTCATCCTGGCGAAACTCCCTGTCTGAGGCAAAAGTATCGTATATGCGGTCAATTTTCTTTTTCTGTAAATCGCAATCATCCACCATACACGAACCAATCCAATGATACTTACCCAGAGATTCGTGTAAATCATGATAAAGATTTGCTCCGGTGGAAACTAAGCAATCAATGTATCTTTGTTTAATTAAAAAGGAGATTATCTTTCTCATTCCAGCTGGGACCATAGCCCCGGCTAACCCCAAAAAGATGACATTATTTCCCTTCAACATCTCTTTCCATATAGATAAGGCAATGGATAAATTTCTTCCCTGAAAGGAGATTCTGCCCATACGTTCAAGTATATCATCCGCTTTGGAGTCCGATCTAACCTCAAAAGGGCGAGTTGGAGAATGTAGGTATTTTTTCATTTTTCTCCCCCACAAATTAGACGGTAACGAATATGGCTGCTGCCACAACTGTGGTCCAGAGCCCGTTCTTGTCCCCTTCAACTGATTGGGTCATGTTGGTGGTGCGGACGATCTTACCGGATATTTTCCAAATCTGCTTTCTTTGGTCATAACTCTTGTCCACGTCAAAATCCAATCCTAAAGTTGTGGCCAGCATGGTGGCGGCTAAATCCTCGGCATAATCCCCGGCTTTCCTTTCAGTCCACCCATAGGCTTCATGTTCGGAAAGATATCCGTATTGATTTCTGTCGTTGGGTATGGCAAGCCCGACTGAGGCAGAAATCAAACGGTTCGGCTCGTTGGTGGAGTTACGGCTCATCACGCTATATAATATCTGCCCATCCTCCAGAAACTCCAAGCCCATCTTTCGCGAGATCAGTTTACAACTCGGGGGAAAGATACTGGAGACGCCAACCAGATTGAAACGGGCAATGCCAGCATTGCGCAGCGCTAACTCAAAGCTATTTAACTTGTCTTTATGCTTTCCAACTCCTTTGGTCAAGAAGATCCTCTTGGGAATAACTATCATCTTTATCCTCCGCGTGAAAAGTTTTTTAACTAAAAAGAAATATTACAAAAATTAAAAGAAAAATCAACAGAAATCTTGGGGGACATGTCAGCGGATTGAAATTGATGGAAGAAAAATAAAATAGGGGACGAATGAATTCCCACCCCTACGGATACAAATTGTAGGGGCAGGCCTCTGTGCCTGCCCTTGGTTTGTTTGGGCAACCGCGGGGGGTTGCCCCTACATTTTTTAACACCCCGGTGGTGGACCGCCTTTGAAAAGATAATTAATTAAATAGATTACGTCAGAGACAGTTACTTTACCATCACAATTGGCATCTCCACAGGAAAGGTACGGCTGGGGTGGGCATTCCGGAGGAGGGCCTCCTTTGAATAGATAGTTTATCAAATAAACCACATCTGAAACAGTGATTTGCCCATCTCCGTTTGCATCCCCACAAATGAAGCCTGCGTTTTCATATGCACCCATATCCACATGCTTCCCTGCGATGCGTGGTTTGCCGTCAAAATCCAAGTTAGGCATGTATATTGCATTATTGTCTCCAGCATCAACACAGACAGAACCCCGCTGCAAATGGTAATCGGCATCTGGATTCACAAACATAGGATCTCTGATAATATTGTGGAAACTGTCGCAAGGAGTTCCATTAGCATTAGTTCCCCAGGTGGTATCACCCACTCCAGAAGGACAACCCATAAAACTGCCAAAGGCATTGTTCCAAACATCATTATATGAAATACCATTAGTGTTTGGCCCAACAACTTCAGAACGTATCCCCCAGCCACTTGTGCTATTAGCGATAATGTTGTTGCTAATAACAAAGGAATCAGCATAATCAGTTGTAGAAAATGTTATTCCCCCTCCGGTATTTCCCGACAAAGTATTGTTTACAATAACAGGCCTTCCTCCAGCAAAATATATTCCACCACCTAAACTGTCATTAGCACAACTATTGCTTAGAATCAAATTATTGGAAATAATGGGGCTCGATCCCCCCTGACAACCGATGCCACCACCCCATTGATATCCCAGTCCCGAATAGTGAGGTATGTGGTTATCAATGATCAAATTGTTGGTTATAGAAGGCGATGAATACGTGCAATAAATGCCTCCACCTAACCACACTTTCCTTCCCTGACCGCTCCATGAAGTGCCTGTGCCACCTGTAATAGTGAGTCCTTTAAGAACAGAGGTCGAGCTCTCGCCAGAGCCAAAGCTCACCACGCTACTGAGGTGTGCACTGCCATTAATTACAGTAGCTTGAATTGTAGCGGGGTTGTGATCGAAGATGAAGTCGCTTGCCACAGTAATAGCTTTGCGCTGGAAATTAATATTCTCATAATAAGTTCCGGGAGCCACCAAAACCGTATCTCCATCCCAAGTCGCATTGATAGCTGATTGAATGGTGGCATAGTCTGCGGGCACATTTTTTATCTTTGGTATGGGCTCCAATCTAAAAAGCTTACCCTCACCTGGTCCCAAGTAAACTGTAAAGTGGTCTCCGGTTCCATTTACTATTCCCACAATAGTATCAGCATACATATCTCTTATTCGATAACGGCCACCAGATTTGTTAACAAAGACGTCATAGTTTGCTCCTTCAGTTACTAAACATTCGCGGTTAACCAACATAAAATAACTGGTGTCAGAAGTTTGATTCTCAAAGAACCCCACCTGCACCCAATGCGGCTCATCCGCAGAATTATGCGAGCGGATGCTGTCGATGTAGCCGGCACCACAACCAAGGAGGTCATTGTTGTTGTAGGAACTGTCCACGCAAGCATCAATCCAGTCGAGACTCCGCAGCGTTGTGCCGAGGGAATCAAGCCAGAAATTGATCCGGACGACCTCCGTTAGCAAAGTCTCAGGTCGGTTCGAGTAAGGATTCGGATTCGAATAGGTTTCAACAGGGACCCAATCTGAGATAAGGTTATTCCACCACATCAAACCGCTCTGTCCGATTGGAGTCTCGGGAGTCCACCATGGGGCACTGCTGTACCGAAAGTACCCCATTCCTTTGGCGCCATAAGCCAATGACAAATAGACTGTAGCCCTTAGCTCGCTGTTGTGTGGATATCTGGCTAACGAATCGGATTCCCTGTAAGTTTGGGCCACGTACCACCATTCGACATTATGTTCGCGTGCAGCCGCAGCCACTTGTCCGAGACGGAAGGTAAGCTGATTTAGCTGGTACTGAAGAAGGTGTGGAACAACCCATGTAGCTATAATGTAATCATCCCAACATATTTCATGCGGCTGTATCTCGTCGGCAAATCTTTTTGGAATATACTCATGCCCTACTGCCTGAATTCCTGGCGCATAACCCAGTGAGTCAAGTAAATCGCTGATTTCCCTATTTGCTTTGTAATATTTGTATTCCGGTTCGTCTTTAAGGTACCATCGAAATAGAGAGGTCCCATGATATTGATTTTCAAATGGCGCGATTTCAGATTTGATTCTATTTTGATACATGGGTTTGTGATTCACCAAGGTATCATAGTAGCAGTCGTACACTTCCACATAGTCAATATAAAGGTCGGTCTTCTTATACCAATAAATTTTATAATCCAACGAGTCATTGGCGTTTTCTGGATGTTTCCAAAAGGAAAGCTCAAAGATTTTATATTGATCTGGATCGAAATCTTGGTAAAGAAGGAGGGAATCCGCTACCAGTCTATCTTGTGTTAAGTTCATAAGATGCGCTTCAATCTTTGCAACTGTATCAAGCGGAGAATAGCCACCACCGGGTACTTTCAAGTTAAAACGTGCATAGTAAATTAGACTATCCCAGGGATTATGCATTTCACGACTGTAGTCTATGTGCCACGTATTGTTTTGCACGTCGGGCTTTTCATTCCACAGCCCGAACAGAATATATCCTCGATGGTCAGCTGGGCTGTTTTTTGAAACAAACCATACATAACCATTGGCCACTTGCGCATCGCTCACTTGTCCTCCTGTCCCGGTATGTTGCCCATCTGTGCTCAGAAATCTGATTTGAATCCCAGACGTGTCCTGCCAATAATCCCTTAAATTATGCTGATCGGCTTCGTAGCGGCTGTATTGCGCCACTAAAGGTGGGGTACCGCCAAAGCTCTCGTCGATCAGGTTAAGAGTATCAACCGAAGCTGAATTGTAATCCTCGAGAGTAAAATCCCGGGTACTAATGCAATTGAAACCATGGCTTTTGGTTTCATGGAAATAAGGATAAAACCTTACATCTGGCCATGTGAAGAGACGACCGAGGACACAACGATGAAATTTGGTTTCAAAGGCAACTGCGGAAGTAAAGAAGAAAGAAAAGAATACTAAAAGAAGCCAAAGGCGCAATAACCAAAACTTGAATCTTGACATTTTCGCACCCCCTATTTATCTCACACCCTCTCCATCGGGTCAAAAAGCTTTTTTACTTCAAGACGGCGAGTGTTTCTTCACAAAATTCCGACTGGTGGGTTGCCTTGACGAGTGTACTTTTTCACCCACAGACAATCTCCATTCGGCTTGTACTTTATAGTGACATAGTCCCAATACTTCCCAGGCACCAGACTGATTCCGCTAACACAAGCATTGCCGTTCTTGTCTATCGCTATATTAAGAGCCCTATCCTCGGAGTTTCCTGGACCATTGTATCTTCTCACCCAAAGCTCTTTACCATTTTTATCATACTTAATGGTAGCGTAGTCGAATTTCGTCTCCTCGCCCCAACTCCATCCGGTCACGTAGACGTTGCCAGATCGGTCTGTGGCTATATCCCAAGCTCCGTCATGCCAGTTTCCAGGTCCATTATATCTTCTGGTCCAGGCAGTATCTCCATTGGAATAATATTTTATGGTAACATAGTCATCCCACGTCCCATTATCCCTGCTCCATCCAGTCACATAGATATTACCCAATTTATCTATGGCTAAGGCATTAGCCCGATCGCCCAAACTTGCTGATCCATTGTATTTTCTTACCCAGACTTCATCTCCATGTTGATTATACTTAATGGTTACGTAATCATTGCCTGTCTCTTGGTTGTGGCTCCATCCAGTCACATAGGTATTCCCAGAATCGTCTGTGGCTATGCCGTTCACGGTCTCGTTGTATATGTTTTCCGGCGGCGTGTAATGCCTCCAGTTGTTCTTGTTCATATTTATATCTTGCGCGACAACTGGCAACGCCCAAAGAATAAGAAAGAACAGACAAAACCAAGCTTTTAGATGAAAACGTCTTAGCATAGAAACCCCTCCTTTCTAATGTTATATTTCTTTCTAGCCACCTCACACCCTCTCCATCGGGTCAAAGAGCTTTTTATATTCTAACACCCCGGTGGTGGCCCGAATTTGAAAAGATAATTGATAAGATAGATTACATCAGTAACATTTACAAGGCCATCACAGTTGACATCTGCACAGGAAAGATATGGCTGGGGTGGGCATTTTGGTGGAGGACCACCCTTGAAAAGATAAGTTATCAGATAGACAACATCCGTAATGGACCGCCCTCCACCTCCATTGACATCGCCGCTAACTACCTTTTCTAATCTAAGAAGTTTGCCTTCTCCCGGTCCCAAATAAGCTTTAAAATAATCCCCTTTTCCTTTTACTATTCCGACTATACTGTCACTATACATATCTCTTATTCGATAATATCCACCAGATTTGTTGACAAAAACATCAAAAGAATCACCTTCGGTTACCAAACATTCACGGTTCACCAACATAAAATAACTGGTGTCAGCAGTTTGATTCTCAAAGAATCCGACCTGCACCCAATGCGGTTCATGCCCAGGCGATCTAATGCTGTCGAGGTAGCTCGGCTGACCATTCCGCAAAACAAGATAACGTACAATATCATCCGAACAGGCGCCTTGCCACTTTAGGCTACAAAAGGTGTCTCCAAGTTTATCTATGAAAGGACCAATATTATTTTTTATCTCATACCAATTTTCTGTTTTTTCATAACCATACCAGTTTACCAACCCATGCCATTGAATGATTGTTGAGTCCGGGCAAGGACCACCCCCACTAACAGTATCAGTGGAAAAATAAACCCAATACAAGATGCCTTTAGCCCCATAAATCAATGCTAAATTCGACATGCACCTCAATTCTTCAGGTGTCGGAGTTCGTCTCACCCACCCGCAACACCAGCGCCACCTAAACGCTTGGACGGACACCCATAGATCGATACTATTAATATCGATCGACTGGTTTAACTCCTCTAAAGTATGAGTAAATCCGTCAAGACTAATTTGTAGCCCCATGGAATCTGGTGGCCAGTAACCTTCGCCTGAGTGTGTTGTATAATATAATGGCGCATATGTGTTTCCACAGTCATTATGACCATTTAGAACATAATTTTCGATATTGACTTGCCTCGGATTTGTCCTTTTAACAAATTCAGCTATCATATTGGGGTCACTAGGATACCTGTCATCTCTCAAAAAAACACATGTAACTGCTCTTCTTTCTTGATTGACTTCTGCAAGTAAGCTATCCACAAACCTGTAAGGCATAAAACAATCTACGGAAAATGTCGCTTCATCTTTCAGGTACCATCTGTAAACTGTCATGTCAACCCAAGATTGTCTAACATAAGCTTTGATGCTTTCAGCGGCAGAAGGATTATTAAAAAGTTCAAACCCTCTATCGTCATAAACTGTAACTTTATCTATCAAAAGATTATGTGCCGCCATCCAATAAATCTCTAAATTCAACAAGTAAACAGCAACGGGCTCATATTTCAAAATGAAAGAATGGTAGAGTGTATCTGGTTCACTTATACCTTCAGAGAAATCCCTAACTCGAACGGTGTCTATCGCTCCTAAAGTATCAGTGGCGCTATCTCTGCGCACTATTAAAACTGCGACAGGGTCATCCCATTGGGTTGAATCTGTGACCACTTCGTCTAATCTCATTCTATACTCTACAGTATAGTTTCTGTCACTCGAATTGTCATTCACTGGCATTTCCTGTCTGTAACCGGGTCCTTCTTGAATGATACTAGGCAAGCTTCCAGGCAGATTCTTATCAACTTTCCAAGCATACAAATTAGAAGCCGCATTGTCGTAAACTGCGGAACCAATTCCATGATTGTGGGTCAGGGTAAAGTGATATTCTGGCAGCTCTCCTTCGGCTTCCCAAACAGTGTAGTGCCCTGAAGAATAATAGCAGGGGTAATCCCCCATTTCACAATTCTGAATTATAACCTTTAAATGGGCTTCCTTGATAGAATCTAATGCATTTCCCGTATATAAGTACCCATCGCCTATTATGTTAAACTTCAAACTGTCTGACATCTCAGGGTATTTGTATTTGGGATACCAGGTCACAGGCTGCATATAGGAGCCGAAGACAAAATTTCTGGCGTAATTGATTCCTGGGATAAACAGAATGGGCAACAATGTGACTATCGTCAACGCTGCGAATTTAAAGTACTTAACTACCATTCCCTCACCCCCTATTTATTTCAAGCTCATAAATAAAAAGTAAAAAGCGAGTAGATTGGACATCTCAGGACTCCAGCTCACACCCTCTCCATCGGGTCAAAGAGTTTTTTGTATTCCAGAAGTGCATAACGGTCGGTCATGCCGGCGATGTAGTCACAAATGGCTTGCATCCGATTTCCCTCTCTCACCCGGCTGCGGGTGGTGGGAGGAAGCTGGTCAACATCGTTCAGATAAACATCGAACAGTTGTCTTGTGATGCGCTTGGCTTTATCCGCCATCCTTATCATGCGATAATGCCGGTACATATTATCAAAGAGGAACATCTTGAGCTGGCTATTTTTCTTTTTCATCTCCTGACTGAAACTCAAAAGCCCCTCTTCAAAATTGCGTACATCCTCCAAACTATTTATATGATATTTGCCCAACCGACGAGTGGTCTCGTTTATCAGGTCCGAGACCTGCGAATCGATCATCTTCCTCACCACCTGGTTGCGCAGTTGAAAAGCGTTCAAGTTGCTGAATTCTTTGGTTACTTCTTGACGCAATTGTGCCCACAGATCCACTTGATTCAACTCCTCTTCTTTGAGGATGTTGGAAGCTAACCCATCATCAATGTCGTGGCAGTTGTAAGCGATTTCGTCTGCCAGATTAACTATCTGGCACTCTAAAGTGGGCGCCGTATTAGGGTTGAATTCAACTGGAATAGGCTGGTCATAGATGGTCTCGTGTTTCATTATCCCTTCTCTCACTTCGAAGGTGAGATTTATCCCGGGAAACTGGGGATATTTCTCTTCTAAGACATCCACTACTCTCAAACTCTGACGATTGTGCTCGAATCCACCATAATTCACCATTATCTCGTTTAACGCTTCCTCCCCGGAATGACCAAAGGGTGTATGTCCCAAATCATGCACCAGAGCGATGGCTTCGGCTAAATCCTCATTTAATTTTAAAGCCCGGGCAATGGAGCGAGAGATTTGGGCTACTTCTATAGTATGGGTCAAGCGCGTGCGATAATGGTCTCCCTCATGATTAACAAATACCTGGGTTTTGTATTCCATGCGCCGGAAAGCAGTAGAATGAATTATTCTATCGCGATCCCTTTGATAGTGTGTGCGATAAGGATGGGATTCTTCCTCGAATTTGCGTCCCTTGGTTTTCCCGCTATGAGCAGCATAGGAAGCTAAGAACTTATCCTCCCACCCTTCTAATTCCTCCCTCATATTTTTACAGATATCCATAAAACCTCCAAAACAATTATCCTCTATTGCCTGATCAACTTTGTCATTCTGAGGCGTAGCCGAAGAATCTCGCTTTTAGAAGAAAATCGAGACCCTTCACTTTCGTTCAGGGTGACAATATTGTCAGACCATTAATTAGTTGATAAAACACTATATAGATTAAATCGGCATAAGGCTGGATGCACTTTATGCCCGCCAATTTTCCTGTTGGGTCGTTTCTTGATGAGTTCTGCAATTTTTTTCTTTCGAAATTTTTTCTTTCTTTGTCCTAATAGTTAGCTTGAGTCATTTGTTTTCCAATTTCTTTATTTCCTGTTTTGTATATTCAATGAGGGAAAGGTCGTTCGGAGATGCATATTTGATAAAAGATCTGTAAGACTCAATTGCTTCTCTCTTTTTCCCCAGCTTTTCGTAGGCGACTCCTCGATTGATGTATGTCTTGGCATCTTCTGGGTTTATTTCCAGGGCTTTGTTGAAATCTGAGATCGCTCGATCACAATTTCCCTTCTTGTAATAGGCAGTTCCCCGATTGTAGTATGCATCAGCATGTTTTGGGTCTATTTCCAGGGCTTTGTTGAAATCTGATATAGCTCGATCATATTGAACTTTTTTACAATAGGTAGCTCCTCGGTTGCCATATGCCTTAGCATATTTCGGGCTTATCTCTAGAGTCTTGCTGTAATCTGATATAGCCCGATCATATTCACCTTTCTTATCATTGGCATTTCCTCGATTGTAATATGCATTAGCATCTTTTGGGTTTATCTCTAGGGCTTTGTTGTAATCTTGGATGGCTCTATCATATTCACCTTTATTGCAGTAGGCAACTCCTCGATTGATGTAGGTATTAGCATTTTCTGGGTTTATTTCCAGAGCTTTGTTGAAATCTAAGATAGCTCGGTCATAATTTCCCTTATAGGAATAGGCTAATCCTCGGTTGTTATATGTCTGGGCATGACTTGGGTTTATCCTCAAGGCCTCATCGAAGCAAGGAATAGCTTGATCATATTGACCTCTAATGAGATATTCAACTCCTATCTTGAAGTTTGTCTCGGCATCTGCTGGGTTTGTCTCTGATTTAGGTTCAACTGCCAGAGCATGAGAAGCTCCAAGAATAAGGATGAAAATGAAAAGAAAAAACATACTTGGTAGTACATGTATTACCCCTTTCATTTTTGCTCCTTTTCTGAACCTGAATGCCAGGCCCCTTACGGGACGAGTTTCGCAACTTTTTTCTACATTCCAATCCTCATCTAACCAGTATCCCCACCCCTGGCCGGGCAGGCTTGCCCACAAGGTGGGACTGCTGACCCACGTTGAGGGCAACGTGGGCTTACCATTTTTTTAACAGATTTCAAAATCCTCATCAACTAATTTTTCCAACTAAACGACAAATTGATTCGGTGCGTTTCTCCCAAGACCGGATGCTCCAAAAAAGAATAATCCAAACAGAATCTATCCAAACTTATTCCCATTCCCAGACTATATCTTATGGGCTGGCTTGCCATCCCCATTCGCAAAACCAATTTTGGAAAAATTCTTATCTCCTGCCCTAAATGCACTCTGGCAGAATAAGTTTCTTCTTGGGAAAGATTAAAAACTAACTTGAAATTCTCAAAAGGGTTAATGGTTGTTCCAGTTGCCCAGGAAAAAGGTACATCTTTTGAGCCGCTTATTAATTTAGGTTGATTGAAATTTCTTAAAGCCAAACCGAATTGAATTTTTCGATTGGGTACCAAGAGAACTCCACCATCTAATCCGATAGCGGACAGATTGTCGTATTTTGAATTGAATCCCACTTTCATATATTTCAAATTCATTCCAACGAAAAGAGGAGTTTTAATTTGCCAGGCAAAGCCACAGGCGAAAATAGTCTCCTTGTAATATTCTTTCTGACCAAAGATAAAGATTCCCATTCCATAAGTCAATCTTCTCCAGGGCAAAACTAAATAGAGGTCGCTTGTTTCTAAATCTTTGAGATTAAAAAGCTGGGAATAGCCGGACTCTATCAATCCTTTTTTCAGAAGTCCCAAACCAGCTGGATTGTATGATAAGCTGGCCGCTTCACAACCCAATGCCACTCCTTCTCCGCCTAGGCTATTAACCAGAGCGCTCTCGCCCCAATTTTCAAAAGCAGCCCAGGATGAAGAAGAAAATAAAAAGAATATGATAATTGTTTTAAGTATTGATCTCATTTTTTAGCCACCGCGAAGCTGACCTTGGCTTTGCTGTTGGTGTTGCCACTGGCATAAGCATAGAGTATATACATCCCGATTTTCAGAAACCGGTTATTATCATCTTTCCCATCCCAGATTATCTCTCCACTAACTCGGGGCTCATCTTCCAAAAGAATTTTGACTAATCTTCCTTTAGTATCATAAACCTTTAAAGTTAGATTCGACATTATGGGAAGGGTATATTTTATTTTCAACTCGTCCTCAAATCCATCCCCATCCGGGGAGAAGACTTTCGGCTCAAGTTCAAGTTTTATCGCATCAGAATAACTTACGTTCACGCTATTTTTCCTGCCCGGGGTTGAGCCGGAAGAATCAATACATACCCACCAGTTATTCGCAGAATCACCCAATAAAGGGTTAATTTTTTCCCAGGAGATTCCGTCTCCACTATCTTTTGTCCAGATGAACTTATGTGTATTTCCCGAAGTATCAATTAACTCTACACTATCGCAAGTATTGGTTAAGGAGATCTTCACACCAACTGCTGGATAATTCTCATCAGGCGAGTCCCCCCAAACCCCACTATTATTTCCCCAATAACCTTCAAAGCTGATTGAATCCATAGTGGATACTAGTTTTCGGGCTAAAACCAAATATCCTCCAGCTGTTATGACAATGGAATCAAAAACAGTTGTGTCCTCATCACTGGTAAGTTTCCATCCTGCTAAGTTAATTTCTTCATCCGAACCATTAAATAGCTCGACCCATTCCAGAGTTGTCCAGCTTTTTGGCTCATTAGCCAAGACTTCGTTTAGGACAACATCTCCCTGCGCATAAGCACAAGCTGTTAAAGATAGTAACAACAAAACAAAAAGAAGAGTGTTGGGTTTTTTCATTTGTGAATTCATTTACTCGCCTCTGCCGAGGGCCTTTTATATTCGGGAAGCCCCGTGATTATGCACATCAGCTTTTCAACTTGACTTAAAGTCGCACTTGCCCCCTCCCTGGCCGGGCAGGCACCCTTAATGAAAACTCTAAAATTCGTAACGAATTTTTAAGTTTTCATTTCCCTCTCCCCACTGGGGAGAGGGGATTCGATTTCCTCTCCCCTTTGGGGAGAGGATTAAGGTGAGGGGAGGTTTCACCAGTTTATGGAAAGTTTTGTCCTGACAATTTTATCTTCTATGCTATTTGTAGAGCGACTATATTTTGCTCCAAGACCTAAGATGAAGCTGTTTGCTTTAAAGAATTTCATATTTTGTTCAAGGTAAAATCGCCAGGTACTGTCTTTGGAGCTATTCAGATTTGGGTCGTAACATTTCAGCCAGAGGGTCAGGGGTGAAAAAGATATAGCGGAAGAGCTGATTCTAAATTGAATGTCCCCATATTTTCTTTTGCCACCTGTAAGCGATTTTTCGCCATAATCAGCCATTATCCTTAGCTTGAAATTAGAAAATTGGGAAATCTCAAATCCAAGACCGGTCTTCTCACCATCCAACTCTTCCTCTTCCAGGTTATTATCCATCCAATATTTCTCTAAAATGAAAGACTGTTTTTCCCAAAGGGAATAACTTGCTCCAATTTTTGCCCTCATCTTTTGAGGCAAGCCTCTATTTTCGCTCCATTGGGCGTATCCCAGACTGATTCTCAAGTTTGGTGTGAGTTTATATCGGGATACAAAATTAATTCCCCTTTCCCCGGCTTGGCGCGATTTAAAAGTATAATCTATCTCTTCTATCTTGGTGCTCTCATAGTCAGATTGGGATGGACCTCCATTATGCAGGTGGATGAAATTTGAAGCATAATTCCAAAATGACCAATCCACTGAATAGTTTTTGGTATCACTTGTGAAAACCAGACCAATTCCCTCTCCGGCTCCTACCATTTTGGCATATTCAGCCAAAAGATTTGTGGTTTTGAAGTTGGTTTCCAGGTGCAAGCTAATGCATCTATCTTCGTAGGATCCACCCTTTCCAACTCTTTTCATCTCAGCCCAAGAAAAAGTCGCGCCCAAATCCATTTTTTTAAAAGACCAGGACAAATCTCCACCCCAAAGCCAATCCATAAAATCTGACCAGCGATTGGCTGAATAGAACACAGAGGTCTGGATGTGGTTGAATTGGTATTCTGCAAGAAAGCCATTATATCTTGCTCTTAGAGGATAAAGAAATTGGTCTTGGGCACCGAGCGTATCATCCCGAATGTAATTGAGAAATGAATAATAACCGATATTTATCCCAAGACCGAGCCTTTTATCGTAATTTCCAACTGTTAAACTAAATGATTCTTTAGGAAGAAAAAATTGTATTGACCTTCTTCTTGTTCCCAAACTTCGCTCTCCTTCCTGGGAGAATTCTCCATTAAAATCGAAAAACTTTTTGTGGATAAACCTGAAGGAAAACCGATTGGACAAGTCCTCTTCCTCTTTCAGTTTCTGATAGGTCTGCCAGGTTGCTGTCGCATTGACTTTGCTCTCAGGCTCCTTTACAAAACCTGATATTCTCTCTTCTTGCGGATATAGCTCATCTCTCTTTTGCACCAGATCTCCCCAACTTATTCCCGGGATAACCAGAAGTTTATACTTTTCATCTGAATCTAATTTTATCTTATCCGACATCAATTCCGAAAACTCCAAGTATTCCTCATAACTTATAATCCCTCTTTCCAAAGCATCTTTCAGGTCCTCCTGGTTTTCAAAGACCTCCGGGGAGATGGTCTGACCGTAAGCTGAAATAAAACAGCAAATTACCAGGGCCATCAGTAGTAAATAACTGAAGAATTTATGCATGTGGAATACGAATGAATACTGAGGCTGTCCAAAAACCTTCTCTTTTATCTTTTTATCATTGCGAGCCCTAAACCGTTCTGGTTCAGGGCGAGCGACCCCGATTTATGCGAATTCTGCATCTTGAGATCGGGGGCGTGACAATCTGAAGCGCAAGCGTCATCCTGAGCGTAAGCGAAGGATCTCACTTTGAGGAGATTCTTCACTCTGTTCAGAATGACAAGTGGGAGATTGCTTCGTCGTCCTTCGACATAGCTCAGGACTCCTCGCAATGACACTTCTTAGACAACCCCTATTCGACAATATTTAAAAATGAGATTTAAAAGATTTCTTTCAATCCGTACTTGTCGAGTTTGCGGTAGAGTGTTCTTTGCCCAATCCCCAAAAGGCTGGCTGCCCTTTTGCGGTTTCCCCTGACAGACCTTAATGTTCTTACGATTAGCTCCCTTTCCATTTCTTCTAAGCTCTGTTGAGCTGGAATTTCCTTATCCTTCTCGTAGACTGAAGATTTTTCAAAATTACCCTGTAGAGCTTGCCTTAGACTTTCTATTTCAGATTTCAAACTTAAGATTGCCTGATAAATCGCCTCGTGCTCTGCTGTTTCCGCAGTCTTTCCGGTTGCTACGGGAAGTGCTCTTTCGTGCTCCATCTGTTTTTCAACATAAGATACGACCTGCTCTTTTTCAATTCTCCGATTAGCCACGAGGATTGACATACTCTCCAGGAAATTTCTTAGTTCCCTGACGTTTCCTGGCCAGTGATAACGGGTCAAAAGCTCTAGAGCGTCATCGCTTATCCCTAAAAGTTTATTTGAGCTGGAAAACTTGAGCTTCTCTATAAAGTCTAAAACCAAAATGGGAATATCCTTAGTCCTCTCCCTTAAAGGAGGAATATCTATTTTGACCACGGACAATCTGAAATACAGGTCCTCTCTGAAATTTCCTTTCCTGACTTCCTCCTCTAATTTACGATTGGTGGCAGCAATCACCCTTACATCTACTTTTATGTTTTCATTTCCTCCGACTCGCTGGAAATTCTTCTCTTCCAAAACCCGCAAAAGTTTCACCTGAAGATGGGGCCTAATTTCTCCTATTTCGTCAAGGAATATGCTGCCCCCATCTGCCTGTTCAAATAACCCCTTGTGTCGGCTTATCGCTCCTGTGAAAGCGCCTTTCTCATGCCCAAAAAGCTCACTCTCCAGCACTCCCTCAGCCAAAGCTCCGCAATTAGCTATGACCAAGGGCTTATCTTTCCTGGGACTGTTGTTGTGAATGGCGCGGGCGATTAGTTCCTTTCCTGTTCCACTCTCTCCAGTTATCATGACGGTGATGTTGGTTGGTGCCACCTGCAAGACCACCTCAGTAATTTTCTTGAGTTCAATTGATTTTCCAACCAATCCGCAGGATTCCAAGAAATTTCTTTCTCTTAGGAGCTTGGTGACTTTTAAATGAACTTCCTCTTTGTCTAAGGGTGAGTTTAAGATATCATCTACTCCCCAGTTTAAGACCTCTTTGTGTTTTTCTTCTTTTTCCTCTAAAGCTACTAAGATGTCGCTGTGCGGACTGCGCCGGATGATTTTATTGACCAAACTTCTGCCAGGCAGGTCGGATAAGTTGCAGTCCAAGACAATCAGCTGAAAGTTTTCTTCTTTTATCATCTTCAGGCAGATTGCTCCACTATTCGCCCAGGCTACACTGGTGGGGACGTCAGCTAATATTTCCCGTATATCTCCAAAGAAGCTCTCTGCCTGCGAAACAACTAATATTTTATCTTTCTTTTCCATTCAAAACGCCCCTACGGGTCGTAATGCTTTATCGACTGATTTGCCTTTTCGATTTTCTGGGCTTACCTTCCTTTTCCACCAGCACCAAATCTACCTGTTTTTGTTCCCTGTCGACCCTTACTACCTGTACTTCAATTGATTGACCTAAGGTATATCTCTTGTTGGTATGTTTTCCAACTAGGCACCCTTTATTTTCATCATAATTGTAATAATCATCCTCTAAACTACTTAACCTGACCATTCCCTCAATTAAAAGCTTGTTTAACTGCACGAAGAATCCAAAGGAGAGGAACCCGGTTATTATCCCCTGGTATATTTCGCCCAGTTTATCTTCCAGATATTCCATCTGCTTTAGTTTTATGGATTCTCTTTCCACCTCTTCTGAGAGTCTTTCCCGCTCTGAAACCTGCTTGCCTATCTGGGACAGTCTCTCCTTTGATGCCACGATTCTATCAAGTTTGTATTTGTCATTTTTTATGCTTTTAAGTATGCGATGCACCACCAGGTCAGCGTAGCGCCTGATAGGGGAAGTGAAATGAGTGTAATGCCTGAAAGCCAATCCAAAATGTCCGATATCTTCCGGCTGGTAGCAGGCTTTTT
>Ga0214474_1000454_pt1 | contig 20524 bp, 20 predicted proteins | sample RVTome_2_FD_187335 | JGI IMG/M metagenome (GOLD analysis project Ga0214474, IMG submission 187335) | Soil microbial communities from uranium-contaminated site in the Upper Colorado River Basin, Wyoming, United States - RVT95D214 HiSeq ...
AGCACCCCTTCCAGTGGCCTGAACATCACGAATCCTGCCCCCGGTTCCGGTCGTTGCCCCCTGGAAAGGTTGGACACCGCTGGGATAGTTATGTGTTTCGGCAGTAAAAACAATATGATAGGTACACGGTTCTGGAACAAACGGCGAAGACGATCCGGGTTCCCTGGGTATTATCGTCCAGATTTTATAACCCTGGATTGCGCTGGAATTATCACTAAAAGCTATCACGCTATTTGTCGGGTTGGTAAGCAGCGGTGATTTGATAATCTGGAGTATGCTATCGGGAACATCGTGGCCGTCAATTACTAGTTTACCTTTGAAAAACCAGTGACGTGCATGCTCACTGTTATTGTTGCCAAGCATGAACAGTTCTACGTCGGTAGGATCTCTACGCAACACTCGTACAAAAAGATTTGTGTAGAACTCCATATCCCATTCATCCATGCCCAGTCCCTTCTCTCGATTGAATATTCTCAACTCATTGATCCCACCCGTAGTCAGGGGGACGTTGTGGACTTTTTCCGGCACGGTTCGTGCTATAAATGATTTGATGGGCTCGGGAAAATGGGATTCGGTCATTCGATCATGGTTTTGGGCAATAAAACTAACCTTGTCCGTTCCCTTCGGTAATAGATATCGCCGTGAACATTCTAAGCGATTGACTTTCTTGAGTCCGCAGGCGTGGCAAATGGCTACGGCATTCGACGAATATGCCGTCTCCAAGTTGATCCGGGGACCGACTTCGATTACATCATTCTCCGAGTCTAGAAACGACTTCTCCGCAAATTTTTCTATCTCAAATGTCTCAGCAAGCAACCATTGCAGTATGGTCAATTCATCAGTTGTTAGCGAGGCCGAGGTTTCAATATTAAAACAATACTCATAATCAGCTTGGATTTTCCGATAGAAATGTTTCACTTCCCGCATAATCCGGCCTCCTTTAAAACCATAGCCTGCTGGCCTGCTTTACTGTTCCTGCGTCCGGTTGTGCGGATATGAATAAATTGCAAGTTGCAGATCGAATCTTGTCTTGCTTCCATAACGCAAAAATCAGACATTTAATGCAGATTCGCTAAGCTAAACCTAAGTTCTCGATCAACCTAATTAAAGTCGGTCGTTTTGTTATCTGTGAGGTAAAGATAATTGTCACCAGCAATCATAATATCGTGGTAGCTTTAATGTCAATCCTGCGGGAACAGATGGAAAACTGACGCTTTAGCTTGAGGGCTTGATGGAGTAAAATGATACCAAATTAGTATCCGGATACCCATTATCATGAATGCTCTGTTGCTAGAGGATTATATGGGGTATCAAAATATAGAAAAGAAGAAGAGGGCAGTTCTACCTTTTCATAGCTTCGGTTGTTCTCTCTGAAGCTAAGTGGAGCTGAGGGGATTCGAACCCCTGACCTCCTCCGTGCAAGGGAGGCGCTCTCCCAATTGAGCTACAGCCCCAGCGAGCAAATTATTATACCCGCAGGCAAGGCACATTAACAACCGATGCCACTTGCACTAAAGGCGGATAATCCACGTGATAGGTCTTTTATTTCTTCATTAATATTCGGCACAACGCGACAATGACCAGCAGATAACCGATTGTCCTGATACTAATGATCAACGCTTCCAAACTTTTAGCCAGCCCCGCCAGCGTCAGAGCATGAGAAACGGCAAACAAACCGAAGGCAATACCGATATAGAGAGCTACGTCTGGAACCGCAATCGCCTTGCTAGTCCCGCTAGCGATGTCAGACTTTCTTTTAAAAAACGCCCAAATGCCTAAAATCAGTATTACAGTAGTCAGGACTAGATTGACAACAGTGATCGCCATTTAAGACACCTCCTACACTGAAATCCGGCAATTTTTACTGCCTAGGCACATCGGCACTCTCTTGCCCCCAGATATGATACCACTTTAAGGGCTAGGTCAATAGACCTTTTGCAGCCAAAGGCGGCTTCTATTACTGCGGCATTTCCTTTAAAATATAGGCGTAGGAGGTGGACTATGAGCCAGACCAATGACAATCTTCAAGCTGCCTTTGCCGGCGAAAGTCAGGCCAGCCGCAAATATCTCTACTTCGCTGAGAAAGCGGATGAGGAAGGATATAAACGGATAGCCCGCTTATTCCGAGCCGCGTCGGATGCAGAAACGGCACACGCCCGGAACCATCTGAACGTGATGCAGGGGATAAAATCCACCGCTGAAAACCTCAAAACAGCCATCGGGGGAGAACATTACGAGTTTACGAAGATGTACCCAGACTTCATGAAACGGGCTGAAGCGGAGGGAGATACCAAGGCAAACAGCAGCTTCTATCTGGCAAATAAGGTTGAACAAATCCACCACAACCTGTATCAGACGGCGTTATCGGCGCTGGAGAAGGGTCAACAGATTCCGGAGACATCGATTTACGTCTGCCAGTACTGCGGGAACACGGTGGAAGGGGAGCCGCCCGATAAGTGCCCGATTTGCGGCAGACCCAAGAATATGTTCAAGCGAATAGACTGAAACCAAGACCTAAAAAATTGCTATAGAAAAGGAGACCCAAATGCCAAAGAAAATGACTGATGATGAAATCCGCGAGATCGCGACCAAAAGGGTACGCGCCCGGAGAGGATTCTTCTGGCACGTGATAGTGTATGTCGTTGTCAATCTATTTCTGATAGGTATCTGGTATTTTACCGGCAAAGGCTATTTCTGGCCAGGTTGGGTACTCGGGGGCTGGGGCATTGGGCTGATTTTCAACGCCATAGCCGCCTTCGGCAGAGACGATATATGGTCCGAACGCGAGGCTGTGGACAAAGAAGTAGAGAAAATCAAGAAAAGAAGTGCCTAGCTTATCTACGAACCTTCAAGCTATTGTAGCAGGCTGTTTACATATTCAGGATCGCTCCACTTAGCCATTATTTTTTCGTAAGTGGTTTTGTAATCGATATCTCTTTCCTGCTTCATAGTATCGAGTGCAGTTTGCCAGGCAGTTACCGTGCTGTCCGGCACATCTTTGCTGAAGGCAATATACAGGTCTGCCTTAATGACAACCGATGATATCATGACCAAATCATCCGGATTTACCCCCGCCTGCTCAGCGGTGACGGTCAGGCCGTCCTTGTTTCCCAGCCATAAATCGACTGTTCCGTCCATCAACTTCTTGAGTGCGTCGGCGTCGGTCAGGCTATAGTCAAGATTGGTAAATCCCTGTGATGCCAGGAACTGCGCTCCGGCATCACCCTGGTACACGCCTATCTTGCCCACTTTTTTGAAGTCTTCGAGCTGACCATAAAACAGTGTCACCGCCGCAGTAGCCGAGCCTGCCTTAGCATAGAACGCCTGCTCGTAGTTGCCTATGGGGCCTACCCATTTAAAAAGATTCTCCCGCTGGGGTGTCCTGTTAAGAGAATAAATCACTATTCCAGGCCCCTTCTCCGCCAGCGCTAACCCTTCGCTTAGAGGCATTACTTCGATTTTAGTTTCGGTTCCAGTTTTTTCCAGGATAGCCTGCACTATTTCGGTGCTTTGCCCGGTGACATTGTTGTCTTTGTCGACGAAATTGTACGGTGGGTATACTTCAGTTAGAATGCGCAATCCACCGGCCGACGGAGTCGTCGTGCCTGTAATACTGCAGCCCGCAACGAGCATTGTCATCACAATCAGGACAGCTACTAAAAACCTTATGTTCATTATCTTCATCTCCTGTGAAATTAAGTTCCAGCTGTTCACTTGCTATTTTGCAGCAGCGGCAAATCGTTGTTATGCGGCTCGGGTTCGGGTTCCGGCGCCGGTGGGAATGGCTCCGGGGCGGGTGCTGGCGGAAACGGTTCCGGCCCCGGTAGAGGGCCGGGCATCGGTCCCGGCAGGACTCCACTCTGGAAGTGGAACATTAAAGTGAACGTTATAGAGCCGCCCGGAGGCAACATCTGCGATTGAGGCGAAGCGCCGATAAACGTTGATTGAGGAGGCCCGCCAGCGCTGTACTGAACGCTGTAGCTTCCCTGCGGGGCGCCGCTAAAGCTGCGTGGCACTGAGTCAGCTGATTCCACGTAGGGTCCGGTGACCACATATCCAACCGAGCCGGTCCACTCCTCTCCATCCAGTGTAGCTATGACCGTAATCTGTCCCTTGGGCTGTCCTGTAAATTGCAACACGTACTGAATCGAGCCGCCCGCAGGCAGATTTTGAGTCGGCGACGGTGAAATGCCGGTTAAAGTGGCGCCGGTAGGGCCTCCGGAATTGTAGTTTAAGGTATATATACCCGAGGGCTTATTAGTGAACATGCCCGGGATGTTGTCTCCCGAATCAAAGGCCGGGCCGGTTATTGTGTAGCTTATCGGACCGGACCCCGGTTGTGTCACCCACGGCTGCCCGTCAACCATGGCGCTGACGCTGATTGAGCCGGTGGCCGGCTGAGCTGAAAAGTTCAGATTAAATCCGATGGTACGTCCGGCGGTCATAGTCTGGTTCGGCGAGGGGCTAATACCGGTTAATGTAGCGCCTGCAGGTCCGCCACTCATATATGTTAGCGTGTAGTTGCCAACAGGTATCCCGTTATACGTGCGCGGCACCTGGTTATCGTTGCTTCGGAAAGGACCACTTATCATATATGCGACCTGGCCTGTCCACGGAGAGCCATTCAAGGTAGCATTTACCAGAAGATTCCCGGTCTGTTGCTGCGCATAATAGTTAAGAACAAATCCGGCTGAACCGCCGCTGGATAACACCAGTGATTGGCCAGGCGCGATATTCCCAAGTGTTGCCCCCGAAGGTCCTCCGGATATGTAGCTGATGATATATGTCCCGGGCGCGGCATTGTTAAGTTGTAGTGGTACTGACGAGTAACTGTTATTTATCGGGCCCGAAATCGAGAATTGTACCGGCCCCGTCCAGGTAGCTCCGTTGTACGATGCCGTCACCGATAAACTGGATGAAGTCGCCACAACAAAATTAAGAGTGTAGGTAATATTGCCTCCGGCAGTCAGCGTTTGTGTCGGTGAGGGAGAAATGCCAGCCAGCACAGCGCCGGATGGACCGCCGGAGTTATAGGTTAATGTGTAAGGCCCGCCAGGCAGGTTGCCGAAGGTCTTGGGAACGATAACATCGGCATCTTTGAACGGACCCGTTATCGAATAATTTATGTTCCCCGACCACGGAGAGCCGTTAAGCGTGGCCGTGACCTGTATACTTGAACTTGTCTGGCTCTGGAAATTTAACACGAAGTGTATCGTTTGGCCGGACGGGAGGTCTAGAGTTGGCTGGGGCGTTATGCTGGTCAGTGAGGCCCCCTGCGGCCCGCCGTAATTATACGTGACCGTGTAAGTGCCTGCTGGTACGGTTTTGAAATCCCAGGGCACAGAATTATCGGTATCGGAATAGGGACCACTAATCCTGTAGTTTACCGAACCCGACCACGCAGCGCCATTCAGTGTGGCGCTTACCCTGACGTTTCCCGTATCTGAAGGGCCGGAGGGCGTATAGAAAGACCATGCCGGCGTCCAGCTGGATACGCGGCTGCCCTGCTGGGCCAGCACCTTCCAGTAATATGGGCTACCGCTATTCAGTTTACCCGACAGCATGGTATAGCTAAGGTCGCGTATATTATTGACGTCAAGCATCAGGTTCTGGAAGTTGATGTCAGAGGCTACCTGCAAACGATAGGTAGCACCTGCCACACCACCTCCCCACGTAAAAGTGGGGGTTAGCGACAGCACTGTGCTGCCATTAGCTGGTGAAGCCAGGCTAACGGCAAGACTTGTGGGTGCGAGGCATCCCGCTGCTAAACCTATGAATAACAGGCCAACCGTCAAACAAGTACGCATTTCATACTCCGCTTTATAGATTTATCCTAAAGGATATTAACATTGACGTTAAACGTCAATAGGCAAATGGTAACAACCAGTAACAGAAACGCCTTCATGCACAATATAGCACAAATTCAAATAGTTTATATTTTTTCTATCTTTTATTGAGCTATTTAATGACTTTTTAATGGTTTCGTTGATAGAATCGTGAAATGGAGGAGGTCTCAATATGTCAAGAGTAGTCCATTTTGAAATCAACGCGGACAATCCTGAACGGGCAGTGAAATTTTATTCCACGGTTTTTGGATGGAAGATAGAAAAATGGTCGGGCGGACAGCCCTACTGGTTGGCCACTACGGGTGCCGAAGGTGAAATGGGCATCAACGGCGCCATCAAACCCCGAGACGACAACCAAACCACGGTAAATACTATCGGTGTGGCATCGGTCGACGAGAGCCTGAATACTATTGAGAAGGCCGGCGGAAAGGTGGTACAACCCAAGATGCCGATTCCCGGAATAGGGGAATTTGCTTATTGTCAGGATACCGAGGGAAACGTTTTCGGCATCTTGAAGCCTGACATGTCGGTAAAGTAAGCTCGGTTATAGCGTATAGACTTCTTTGCCCAGGGTATGGACCCAGTTTTTCTCCAGCGCTGCTATGGCCTCTTTGGTCTTGTCCACTCCGATGATGACCACCGGCTGCCCGCTTTCTCCCCTGCCCAGATAGGTGTAAAAGTACAGGACATTGACTTTTGAATCACGGAGTGGCTTGAGAACCGCTAGAAGACCACCGGGATGATCGGGAACTTCCACAGCGATAACGTCGGTCTCGTGTACTGCGTAGCCCGCGCTTCGCAACACGTTGGCCGTTTTTTCCGGATTATCTGTCACGAATCTTACGGTGCTGAAATCGGACGTGTCCGCCACCGAGATAGCCCTGATGTTTATCCCTTCACGGCCAAGGCATTCGCTCACTGCCAGGAATTTTCCCGGCTCATTTTCTAGCGTCAGTGAAATCTGTTTTACACTCATCATTTCCCCCCAGGCAAGATTATTTCAATCAGCTCTATAAAATGTCGTATCCCGCTTTCAGTGCTTTTTCATTAAGCTCCAGTAATTTTTGCTTCTTTCCCAGAGTCGGTTTCAGTGCCTGGATAACACTATCCAGCGACACCAGCCGGCATTTCTTGGTGAAAGCTCCCAGCATCACCATATTAGCCGACTTCGGGCTGCCCAGGTCTTCGGCCACAGCGTTTGCCGGCACTTTGATTATGTTAATATCGCTCCTAAGAATTTCATATTCCACTAGTGACGAGTTGACAAAGAAGAGCCCGCCCGACTGAATCTGATTTTGAAATCGCACCACAGAAGGTTGGTTCATAGCAATGACAAACTCCGTCGACGACGCCACCGGAGACGCGATTTCCTCATCGGATATGACCACGGTACAGTTAGCGGTGCCGCCGCGGACTTCAGCTCCGTAAGACGGTAAGTAAGTGACCTCTTTGCCTTCGAGCATGGCCGCCTGTGCCAGGCTCAGTCCCATGGACATGACACCCTGGCCGCCGAATCCCGCGATGACCGTCTTAATCAGCATCTTTTACACCCGTGGTATCTTTCAGCACGCCCAGCGGAAACTCCTTGGACATTACGTTATCAATCCAGTGCCAGGCTTCCAGAGGAGTCATCTTCCAGTTGGTGGGACAGGGAGACAATATTTCCACCAATGAGAAACCAAGCCCGTCAATCTGGTTCTGAAAAGCCTTACGGATGGCCTTCTTTGTTTTCCTGATGTTGGCCGGTGAGTTCACGGCGCAGCGTTCGACGTAAACCGCACCCTTAACCAGGGCCACGAGATCGCTTATCTTCAGCGGATAACCTTCCAGGTTGTCGGAGCGCCCGTAGGGAGTAGTGGTCGTCTTTTGGCCCAAAAGCGTGGTCGGCGCCATCTGCCCTCCCGTCATACCGTAGACTGCGTTGTTGATAAAAATGCTGGTAATGTTCTCTCTCCTGTTGGCGGCATGTATTGTCTCGGCAGTACCAATTGCCGCCAGGTCGCCATCACCCTGATAAGTGAAAACGATTGATTCGGGAAAAGCCCTTTTTATGCCGGTGGCCACAGCCGCTCCCCGGCCGTGCGCCGACTCAGCCATGTCCACATCGAAATAATAATATGCAAACACGGCGCAGCCCGGCGGCGGCACCCCGATCGCCTTATCCTGAATATCCATCTCGTCGATTACCTCACAGATTAACCGGTGGATGATTGAGTGTCCACAACCCGGGCAATAGTGGAACACGGCTTTCTTCAATGATTTGGGGCGCGAATATATTTTATTCATGGTTACTTCAGACCCTTTTGATAGTAAAAACGGGAAATCACCCTCGAGACCTCGCTTGGTGTGGGAATTACACCACCCGGCCTGCCATAGAACGATATGTCCCCCTGTCCCTCCAGGGCCAGTTGCACATCCTCCAGCATCTGTCCCATGTTCATTTCAAAGACCAGATAGTTCTTAATCTTCTTGGCCAGGTCTTTGACTGCTTCACTGGGAAACGGCCACAGTGTAATCGGCCTCAGCAGACCCACCTTCAACCCGGATGCCCTGACTGTCCTGATGGCACCTTTAGCGATTCGAGCAGCGATGCCGAAAGCCACTACTATCAGCTCGGCGTCTTCAGTTAAGAATGTCTCGTAGGCGGTCTCTTCTTTTTTAATCAGCTCGTACCTGCGGAACAGGCTCCAGTTAATCTCCTCCAGCTCCGCGGGGTTAGAAGTAAATGTCTTTATATATTTGCTGGGTCTGTCCTTAGCTCCCCTAAGGGCATCACTCCTGATGGGCAACTCTTCAGGTGCTTCGTATTTGAATTCCACCGGCTCCATCATCTGGCCCAATACACCGTCGCCGAGGATAATTACTGGAATCTTATACTTATCACTGAGCTCGAAGGCCTTATGCGTCAGGTCCGCCAGCTCCTGCACCGATGACGGCCCCAAAACGATAGTCCGGTAGTCTCCGTGTCCGCCACCACGAGTAGCCTGGAAATAATCTGACTGAGCGGCCACGATACTGCCCAGGCCCGGACCACCGCGCGACATATTGACGATAACCGCCGGCAGCTCACAGGCCGCCAGATAAGAGATCCCCTCCTGCTTCAAACTTATACCGGGGCTGGATGACGAGGTCATAGCCCTGGCACCGACCAAGCTGGCTCCGTATACCATATTTATGGCCGCAACTTCGCTCTCCGCCTGTATAAAAGAACACCCCTTCTTGCGGCTGAGATTGGCCGCCATATATTCCGTCAGTTCGTTCTGAGGTGTTATGGGATATCCAAAGTAGCAGCGGCAGCCCGCCCTGATGGCGGCTTCGCCGATAGCGGCATTTCCGGTCATTAGTGCCTTAGCCACGGTACACCTCTATGGCTACCTCGGGGCAGACCAGCGCACAAATCGCGCAGCCGGTGCATTCCTCACTGTCCTCGAAGACTGCAGGTAAGTAACCGCTGGCATTCAGTTTTTCCGAGGTAGATATCAGCCGTTTCGGGCAGAAGGAGACGCAAAGCGCGCAGCCTTTGCACAGTTCCTGAGAAATTTCGATAGACCCTTTTACGCTTGCCATGTTGTTAGAGCTTATCTGCGTCGGGCTGAAAATCGGCGGGGCAATTTTCGCCCGTATAATTGTATTGGGAAAAGGGCCTAATTACAAGTTTCGGAGGTAGTTAATGATCGTGTGCTACAGGAAGATATGCGAAGTTATAGTTATTTTGGAGCTTTTACGTTCTTCATCGCCAGGCTGAGTAACAGGATGGCACCTCCCGTCACCACACCAAAAAGGAACACGGCATGAAAGCCGTAGGTTAAAGCTCTCATCGGTAAGTTATGGGGGTCGATGTTGGCTGCGGAAATGCCCGCCGCTGCCAGCACCGAAAGAAAGATAAGCGTGACCATGGCTATTCCCATCACCGCACCCATGTTTCTTACCGTGTTCACCACACTGCTGACCACCGCCTCGTCACCCCTGGTGCTCATGCCCATAATGAGGTTGAAATTCGCCGGCATTACCAGCCCGATGCCAATGCCTTCTATGGCCAGAGCCACTATGATAACCGTCAGCGTCGTTTTAGCGCCCATTATGGAAAATATCAAAAAAGCGGTAATAAGCGCCAGCGAACCCAAAATAGAGATGATGCGCGGGCCAACCCTGTCTGACAGGAATCCGGCTATGGGTCCGCACACCATCATCAGTATAGTGGGCACCAGCAAGATGAGGCCGGCGATATTGGCGGCGAATCCCTTTTCCAGTTCCAGGTAAAAGGGGAAGGCATACCATGATCCCTGGCCCATGAGAAGCACCAGCATGGCCACTGCCACCGCCATGGAAAAATTTCTGTTGCGGAAGAAGCCGAGGTTGATTAGCGGTCGCCGTGCTTTTCTTTCATTAAAGATGAAACCAGCCCAGGCTGCTGTAGAGACGGCGATGCTGGCCAGAATTCCCCAGGACAGCCAGCCGAGGTTGGTTCCCATATTCAAAAAGAAAATGAAGCTGACCAGGGCTATTAGCAGCATCCCAGATCCGGGCAGGTCGAACCTGGCTTCGGCTACCTCTTTATTATCGTGGGGTAATATTGTTAGGGCCAGTATAATGGCAAATATGCCAACGGGAATATTTACGAAAAATATCCAGTGCCAGCTATAGAACTGCGATAGAAAACCGCCCAGCGGCGTGCCCGCGGCCAGGCCGACTGCAGCGGAGGTAGTTAGTATGCCGAAGGCGGTACCCCGCATTTTTTCAGGCAGGTACCTGACTACCATGGCGCCGCCGATGGCCTGCAACATGGCCGCCCCGGCACCTTCGAGCACGCGAAATCCGATGAGCATAAAGACAGAAGATGACAGTCCACAGGCCAGAGAACCGATGGTAAAGATGGCAAACCCGGCAAGATAAATCTTCTTGTAGCCGCGTATATCGGCCACTCTGCCAAAGGTGATCAGCGTGCTCGACAGGACCAACAGATAGGAGATTGACACCCAAGAAACCGTGGCTATGTCAGAGCTAAAATATTTGGAAATCGAGGGCAGGGAAATATTTACAATAGTCGTATCAAGGGCACACATGAAAGCGGCCAGGGAAATCAGCAGCAGAACGAGCCCCTGATGGAAACTCTTTGCAGGTAGTTTGGCAGTTTTCATAAGAGGGTCGAACCAATATAAACTAATCGATGGAATTCTGCAACAAGTCGAAAAATAGGCACAAAGTATATTCATACGCAGTTGAGATTTTGACTGGCTCACCACGCCCTCTATATAATGCATACGCCAATAGTCCGCTGCCACGAAACGAGGAGGCAATATGAAAAAAGACGTCTATGACAAACTGGCTGCTGCACTAAATGCCCGCAGCATGACCTACCCTTCCGTACCATGTGACGAGTTCTACACGTTGATGGCGGAGCTTTTCAGTCCAGAGCAGGCAGAAATCGCTACCTACATGCCACTCGAGCCGGTTTCGGCACAGGAACTGTCCGAAAAAATAAAAGAGGCCGATGCAGCTAAGCTCACCAAACAGCTTGATGAAATGGCTGAAAGAGGCCTGGTGCGCGTTAAGGAAATATCCGGCAAGAAGCTTTACGAGCTGATGCCTTTTGTCCCGGGCATCGTCGAGCTGCAGTTCATGCACGGACGCACCGACGAACGTACCAAGCGTCTGGCGCAGCTTTTTAAAAGCTATGCCAAAGCCATGAGAAACGCAATGCTAACCATGCCTTCTCCGGCGGCAGCGGCAGAACCGGCACCTGCTAAAAAAATATCCGTGGAACAGGAAATACATGATCGGTCAACCGTTTTACCCTATGACGAGGTAATTAAACTGATTGACAAAACCGAATATGTCGCCGTAGGTACCTGCGTCTGCCGGCACCAGGGTGATTTGTTGGACAGACCATGCGATAAACCTAAGGAGAACCTGTGTATGATTTTGGGTCCGTCCGCACACTTCGCCCAGAGTCATGGATTCGTCCGTCTGATTTCCAAAGAAGAAGCCCGTAATAGAATCGATGAGGCCGAGGAGGCCGGCCTGGTTCACAACTATGCCAACACGCATGACAGGTACATCGACCTGCTGTGTAACTGCTGCGGCTGCCATTGTCTGATTCTGAGGGGAGCCAAACGCTCTCCCGTCCCCAGCCAGGCCGTTATCGCCGAATGGATTATGAACATAGACAGCGACGCCTGTATCGGCTGTGAGGCCTGTATAAGCCGCTGCTGGATGGAAGCCTTAAAAATGGACGACGACGTGCCTGTACGTGACGCTAACCGCTGCATCGGCTGCGGCATCTGCGCCTACGTCTGCCCCTCAGATGCTATGAAACTGGTGCCCCGCGAAAAAGCAGCAGTTTGAACTAGTAGGTAGATTGGTAACCAATGAACCTGGCAAGGCTAATAGAAGATAACATTACACGGTTTGGCGAATACGAATTCCTCCATTTCGATGATAAATGGTATACCAACGTCGAGATGAATCGCTCAACCAACCGGCTGGGCAACGCCCTGAAAAAGCTCGGCGTCAAAAAAGGCGACCGGATCGGCGTTCAGCTGCTAAACTGCCCGCAGCTGCTGCAGTCGTTTTTCGCATCTTTCAAAATTGGCGCCACGCTGGTGTCTATAAATCCAGCCCTTCGTGCTGACGAGCTGGCCTATATCTACCAGGATGCCGGCATCCAAGCCTTGATAAGCAGCCCCGATGGCATGGACAGGATATCAGAGGCCCGCCAGCAGGCGCCGGAGCTCAAGCATATGGTCCAGGTTGGCGATGACATCCCGAAGAACGCAGTGTCCTTTGACAAAATAGTTAGCCGGTCTTCCGACAGCCTGGTAATGGAAGAAACCGATAACGACGATGTGGCCGTTATCCTGTACACGGCGGGCACTACCGGTCGCCCCAAGGGAGTAATGCTTACCCACTACAACTGGTACACCCATGTCTCCGGATATTATGAACTGGTACTGCTGGACACCTGGGGCATGAACGTAATCGGGAAGATTACGGAAGAGCTATCGGGAAAAGGCAAAGATGCCGGGAAACAGGTGGAGGTCTTTGGGGTGAACCGGGACCGCGTTTCGCTTATCACATTGCCCCTGTTCCACGGGTATGGAGTCTTCGCCGTAAATCTGGAGTTTCTGACGGGCGGCAAGCTGGTGGTGCTGGCAAGATGGGACACGGAGGAAGCCATGGGGTCAATCCAGCATTTCAAGGTCACCGAATTTCGCGGTGTACCCACCATGTATATCCAGTTGCTCAATCATCCCGACGCTTCCAAATATAATTTAAGCTCATTGCGGACCTGCATCTGCGGTTCGGCTCCGATGCCGCTCGAAGTAGCCCGCAAATGGAAGGAAAGATACGGTCTGGATATCTGGGAAGGTTATGGCCTGACCGAAGCCACCACCGTCAACTGCGGCAATGTTGCCGGTAGGCGGCCGCCGAAATACGGCTCTATCGGCAAGTGCTACCAGAAATGTAACACCATAAAAATATTCGACGCCGATGATACAGAACTGCCTCCCGGGCAGATAGGCGAAATAGTCATTAAAGGCCCCGGTGTCATGAAAGGCTACTGGAACAAACTCGAGGAAACGGCAAAGGTCATCCGAAATGGCTGGCTGCATACAGGGGACATCGGCTATATCGACGAGGACGGCTATATTTACCTTACCGAACGTAAGAAGGACCTCATCATCCGCGGCGGCGAAAACGTCTACCCCAAAGAAGTTGAGGATGTCCTGCATCGCCACCCACAGGTACTCGAGGCTGGAGTTATCGGCATTCCTGATGCGGTCTACGGCGAAGAGGTGAAGGCCTTTGTGGTCCTCAAGACAGCCGGTTCCTGCGACGAAACCGAGCTAATAAACTTCTGCAAGCAACATCTGCCGACCTATAAAAGGCCAAAATCGATACAACTAATGGAGACGCTGCCCAAGAGCGCCATTGGCAAAATACTCCGACGAGAGCTCCGCAAACTCAGTTAAATACCATCTCTGATAATCACAAAGTACCATTGCCTCCTATTGACACCCGTTGTTTCAGCCAATACAATCTGTGAATCAAGGAGGTGTTACATGAGTGCGAAGGCTGGTTCGATACCTGTACTTGGCGACAAACACTGGTGGCAGATATTGGTGCGAGGCATAATCGCGCTGATATTCGGCATTGTGGTACTGGCATGGCCGACCGCGGCCCTGATAATCTTTGCTTTACTCTTCGGCGCTTTCGTTTTCGTAGACGGCATCTTTACGCTGGTGGCTGCCATTAACTACAAGGCGGGTAGCGGCAGGCGTGTCTGGCTATACGTGGCTGGTATAGCTGGCATCCTGGTTGGTCTTGTAATCTTTTTGTTGCCGGTTGTGGCGATTCCAATGCTTATTCTAATCCTGGTTTATCTAATCGCCGCCTGGGCACTGGTTACCGGCGTTATGGAGCTGGTTTACGCCTTCCAGGCCAACCAGGACACTGCCATTAGATGGATGTTCGCCATCAGCGGTATTCTATCCATAATCCTGGGCATCCTGATGCTGTTAAAACCGCTGATTGGAGCGCTGGTTATCGCCGTGGTTGTTGGTGCCTATGCAGTGCTGGCCGGCATATTGCTTATTATTCTCAGCTTCAGACTGCGCAGCATCAAGGCCTAATAGAAAACCTTCTCCAGCATAAAAGAAAACAATGCACCGGCAAGGGTTAGTATCCTGGACAGTAAAATATCTTGCCGGTGCCGGGTTATTTTTATATGGACCTTTGCGCCAGCTATCTCCATATCCCATCCCGAGCCAATTTTCTGATTAATTCTATTGAGCTAATGCTATAATGAATTGTGGGCACTATAGTAGATGACGCACAGGCCGATATTTCCATAACCGTCGTCCAGCCGTACGATTTCGCCCTGTCGCTGCGGGCTATGAGGTCTTTCCAATCCGTGGCGGCGGAGCCCGAGCCCCGGTTGCGGATGGCAGCCAGGCTGGGGAATAAACCTGCAGTTGTAGAAATATGGCTGGGCGCTAAGAGCGCGCTCAAAGCATCCTCCAGACCCAAAGTAGACAATGAACAACTCCGAGCAGCCGTGGAGTGGAGCCTTTTTACCGAACTCGACCTCAAGCCGTTCTACCACCTGGTGTCCAAGAATCCGAAACTGGCATGGCTAACGCAAAAACTTTATGGTCTCAAACCTTCCCGTCCAGCTACTCTCTTCGAAATGGCAGTAACCGCCATCACCGAACAGCAAATCTCGCTGGCTGCCGCCTACCAAATCAGAAATAGAGTCGTTCAACGCTTCGGCAAACCTGTAGAAGACCTCTTGGTTTTTCCGGAACCTCAGGCTCTGGCCGAGGCACCACTAGAAGACTTGCGCTCCTGCGGACTTTCGCGCCAGAAATCTGAATATATCCGAGGGCTTGCCGGCAAAATCGTGGCCGGAGATTTGGACCTGGACAGCCTCAAGTACATGGCCACCGACAGCGCCAGAGAAACGATAATGAAGATAAAGGGGTTCGGCCGCTGGTCGGCTGACTACATCCTCATTCGGGGGCTGGCCAGGCCAGACTGCGTTCCCGTCGACGACCTCGGAGTACGGGAGGTCGTGGGCAAATACCTGGGAAACAGCGTCCGCCCCACCGCTGAACAAGCCGCCGCCAAACTGGAACCTTTCCGGCCGTTTCGGGGTCTACTGGCGTTCTATTTTTTAGCGGCACATCGTCTTAAAGTAGCTACTGGATATCCGGTTTTAGTATCGGAAAACTAAACAATGACAAAGTCAGCGGAATTCTTTTCGAGAACGGATATAGTTAATTAGCTTAAAGCTTCTTAGCTGCCATTCGGATAAATTGTAGTCCATCTCGAAGCCCCCTTTAAGAATCAGCATTTTATGTCATGTCGAAAATGTCACGAATTTGTAACTTTTCCCGTTTATTTTTTATAACTATTACATCGGCTTGACTTTAGAATACATGAGGCAAATACTATTTACTAAGCGCCCTTATGAAATTGAATATAGTCTGAAGTATATAACTTTTTCAGGAGGTGCCAAGTGAAACGCACGGAAATGTCGAAACAGGGAAAAAATCAAGCTGATACGAATGCAGATGAGATTAAGGCGCTCATCGCAGACCTGGGCAGTAAGGACGACGTGATTCGCCTGAACGCCAGCCGGGTTCTACTTCGCAAGAGGGAAGCAGCGGTCCGCCCGCTGGTGGAGGCACTGTCCAACCCGGATGAGCGAACCCATTTGGAGGCCGGGAAAATACTTGACGAAATAGATGTGGACTGGAGTAAATTTAGAGACGCGCCAACGATAAGTGCACTGGTCGGTGCCCTTGGCATCCCTGATGGCCTCATACGTGTGACGGCAAGACAGGTCCTGGTAATGATCGGCAAAGAAGCGGTAGCTCCCCTGACACAAGCACTGACAAGTAAGGATAACCGGCAGCGCTGGGAAGCGGCCAAGGCGCTGGGACAGATAGGCGACCCGGGAGCGACCGACGCCTTGATAACGGCGCTGGAAGATGATATGTTTGATGTGCGCTGGCTGGCTTCTGAAGCGCTGGTGGCCATCGGGCACAAGGCTATCGTACCCCTGCTCAGGGCTCTGGCTAAGAAGTCCGAGTCACTTTGGCTCAGGGAAGGCGCCCATCATTTCCTGCACGGAATTGATATGAGTAATATTAGAAATGTGTTGATGCCGGTCCGGCAAGCGCTGGAAGACGTTGACTCGCCGCTTAAGTTGCCCTTTGTAGTTCATGCCGCCCTGAAGGCTTTAACCGGAAATTCGACTTCTGCGTCTTAGAAGCCTAAAAATATTTATAAATACATATGCCTACGGGTTATTTTCAACCGTCGATGCCCAGCGGCCTGGAGGGGCTGGTCGATCTGGCCCTCGACCTTCGCTGGTCATGGAACCATACTGCTGATAAGCTGTGGCGCAAGATTGATCCCGACCTGTGGGATAAGACCGGCAATCTCTGGCTAATCCTGCAGACCGTCTCCGCCGACCGTTTGAACGACGTCGCTGCCGACAAAGAATTGCGAACGCTCGTTGATGCCTCTAGGAATCGGCTAAGATACTGTGGTATAAATCATAGCTAAACAGTGCTCCAGAGCAGTGTGCAAGATAAGGAGGTCCCCGTGAAGAGAATAGGAATATTAACCAGCGGCGGCGATGCCCCGGGGATGAACGCCGTGATACGGGCAGCCGTGCGCGTGGCACTCAGCAATAATATCGAAATTATCGGTATAAAGCGCGGCTACAGGGGACTCATCAACATCGATGTGCTGCCGTTAACCAGAGACGAGGTCTCCAATATCATTCACACCGGAGGCAGCATACTGGAAAGCAGTCGCTGTCCCGAGTTCGAGACCGAGTTGGGCAGACGGAAAGCTGCTGAAAGTTTGGCACATCAGGGAATAGAAGGGCTGATACTGATAGGCGGCGATGGTACTTTCCGCGGCGGTGCCTTGCTGGCTGACCTTACCGAAATTGCTATAATCGGCGTGCCGGGCACCATAGACAACGATCTTTACGGCACCGACTTCACCATAGGCTTCGATTCCGCCGTGAACTGCGCCTTACAGGCTATAGACCGCATCCGCGACACGGCACGCACATTTGAAAGGGTTTTCTTCGTGGAGGTAATGGGCCGTCATTCCGGCTTTATAGCGCTTCATGCCGGCATGGCTGGCGGCGCCGACAGCCTGGTAATCCCGGAAGAGCCGCTGGGTGTGGAAGACATTTGCCGCCGGCTTATAGAAGGGCATAGGCTGGGCAAGAAGAGCGCCATTGTGGTGGTTGCCGAGACCGGAAATCCGGGATACAGCTACCAGATCGCCGGGGAAATTACCAGAATCACCGGATTCGAATGCAGGGTATGCGTCCTGGGGCACGTCCAGCGAGGAGGCAATCCCACGGCTGCCGACCGTGTTCTGGGCACCGTGCTAGGCGCTGCGGCTGTGGAAGCTCTGGTCGACGGCAAAAAAGGACAGATGGTGGGTACGGTGGGCGGCAAGCTGGTCTACACTCCACTGCAGGATACCTGGGAAAAGAAAAAGGAGCTCAACCCCCGCCTCATGGAGCTCATGCAAATGTTGTGGTGAGCCCACGCTAACCAAATTTTGTGGCAGACCAATCTTGCTAGTTCATGAACCCCTGTTGGTGACTGGATTACATTCAGTGCATAATTTTGATATAATGCTGTCGAAATCTAAGGTTCATTCAGTATTTAAAACCCTGTTGATCAGCCATATATATAATAGAAACCAATTTTGACTGAAGGAGGTAGTTCTATCGAGTAAACGGGATTAAACGTGCCGGGGCAAACAAAAGTCAATTCGTGTTTGCCGGCAGATAGGTGATCCAGGGAAAACATATTAGGAGGTTAGTGTCTAAATGAAAAAAGTCTTATTTTTCTTATTTAGCTGTCTTTTACTCGTAGCCATGGTTCTGCCTGCCTGTAATGGCGGTACAACGCCATCTACGGAGAAAGTTCTAAAGATCGGCGTCATCGGACCCCTCCAATATTTACAGGGGCAAAACCATTTGTGGGGCGCACGACTAGCCCGTGATGAGATTAATGCGGCGGGTGGCATAAATATCGGCGACAATGCCTATCAGATTAAACTGATCGAATCCGACTCAAATGAGATAAACAGCGTCACCGATGCCAGCTCAGCCATGGAAAAGTTGATATCGGTAGACAAGGCCGATTTCATCATTGGCGGTTTTAGAACCGAAGCGGTATTACCCATGCAGGACATAGCCATGGATAACAAAAAGATTTTCCTGGGCTGTGGTCCGGCTGATCAAATACTGTGTTCCAAGGTAGGAACGGATTATGACCGGTATAAGTACTGGTTCAGGTGCACACCGTTCTCCAGTGGTAAATTGGTTGACGAGGTGCTGATGTGTTTATCCCAGGCACAAGCTATCATTAGAGAAGATACGGGAGTAACCAGGCCGTTGAGAGTGGCCGTTTGTACTGAAGGAGCTCAGTGGGCTGATTCCATAACCAGTATATTAAAATCTCTGGCCCCTAAACGGCTGGGCATGGAGCTCGCCGGAGTCTGGCGGCCATCCCCTGTAGCCACCGAGGTGACCGCCGAGATGACGGCTATGGAAGCTGCTAATACCGACATCATAGCTACTACTATCTCCGGGCCGTTGGGTATCCCCTACGGCAGGTCATATGGTGAGCTAAAAATCCCGGCAGCTTCGGTAGGCATCAACGTTGAGTCCGCCACCTCTCCCGGCTACTGGGAAAATACCAACGGATTAGGTAACTACGATACTACAACCAACGCATATTGTCCCGGAGTCGAAGAGACACCTCTAACAAAACCGTTCATTGATAAGATTATGGCTATAAATGGCGGCAAAGTACCAGCCTATAACGCTGGCACTTACGGTGCCATATACATTCTGAAAGCAGCTCTGGAAAGAGCCGGAGCAGCGGCTGTTAAAAGCGACGGAACCTTTGATGCAGATGTCATTGTCGCCTCGCTGGAGCAAACGAAAATGATGGACACCGTGGCTCCGGAATTCACCTTTACCGGCAGGGATGTGGCCAATCCTCACGATGTGAACTTCGGCCCTGGTAAGGACACCGGCATCGCCACGCAGTGGCAGGATGGAGTGATGAAAGGCGTCTGGCCGAACCCGGACTACGGCGCCGCTTACGTCGCCGCTGGATTTGAGGAAGCCTGGAAAACCGTGAGTTATCCCGGCATTGTCAGGTGGATGACGCCTCCGCTGCTAGTGGAGAAGTTAAAGGCCGAAGCTGGGACACAAGAATAACTTACACTAGTTCGTTTTGATCGTATTGGGAGACCCCGGGTTACTTAAGGCCTGGGGTCTCTTTATTCAATGAACAATATCTATCTATATAACAATTCGACGAAGCATATTTAAGAAGGTAATGCAATTGCCGGCAGCAGGGCACATTTATCGGTTATTACCCCGATACTTATTATTGTATTAATGCAATTTTCGTATTAGTAAAGTCCAGATAACTATGACCACTTTTGAACGCATCCGTCAATCCTCGGAATATGTAATAATCACGTTAGTGACTTTCGCTGTCCTCCAGACTGTGCTCGTCGTGATGCATGAGTTTACCCATAGCACCGTTGCCTGGATCCTGGGGTACATGGAAAGCCCGCTTGCCATCGTCTGGGGCAATCCCTTGACGCTGAAGGGATGGGACGAAGGCGTTCATTATTCCCAACTATATGCCTCCGGTCACTTCCACGCTGCGGCGATCATTGGGGTAAGCCCTCTGATCGTCCATGCGGCCATCGTGACTCTTGGTATTATCCTGCTACAGCGTGAAGGGATGCAGGGTAGAAAATGGCTTTTTCACATTCTCTCTGGTTCGTCATAGCCAATTTCATGGAACTTATCGCCTATATTACGATGGGGTCGTTCTGGACCAGCGGCGATGTTTATCATCTCAACCGGGGATTAGGACTTTCTCCCTGGATTATGTTCATCGGTGGGTCACTGGCTATTTCGGCGGGGCTATATTTTCTCTTTCGAGATATCCTGCCTCGCATGTATGCTATCTTGGCGCAGAGGAACCGTCTGAATCAATGGGCGATCCTGTTGATGACAATTGCTATTCTTTTTTTATGGGGAAGCGGCTTGCGCTTGGCGCTTTCCATCTACCCCAACCCTCACTGGATGTTCGGATTACTGG
>Ga0214474_1000456_pt1 | contig 20473 bp, 18 predicted proteins | sample RVTome_2_FD_187335 | JGI IMG/M metagenome (GOLD analysis project Ga0214474, IMG submission 187335) | Soil microbial communities from uranium-contaminated site in the Upper Colorado River Basin, Wyoming, United States - RVT95D214 HiSeq ...
GAAGATCACTTTTAAAAACTTCCCCATACCTTTTAGATTTAAAAAGAGGATATTCAGTATTAACTTCAATTGTCCTACCATCATCTGCAAATCTACATGCAGGGTATTGGTTCTTTTCATAATTCCAGTCAGTGTAAATTACATATCTTTTTTTGCCCCCAATAAACACTGAATCTTTAATTGCGGATCGAGATTTAAATATAACTACTTCTTTCTTCCGCGAATCAATCTGAATGGGCAAGATAGCCTCATGCTCAGCAAGTGGCTGAAATCTTACCGCAAACCCTTTCTTTTTCAAAATGTCAATATTCCTATCAATTATTTCCATTTTTGAGGCGACTGGCATGGTTATTTTTGAATCTATAACTGACTCCATTTCTTTAGTAGCGCTAAGGACTGTACTAAGTTTTTCTGCATGATATGAAAGTCTTTTTCTGAAGAAATCAACCAGTTTTTCGTAATCAGCATTCCATGTGATTTGGTCTCTGTTTAAAGCAATAACTTCGTCAAGGCCCTCAACAACATGTATTTCTCCTGATAGCCAAAGTAAATTTCTATAGGTCTTGCCCAGAACATTCAGATCAAAGTAAATTCTTTGCCCGACACCAACATTATTTACTCTAAATTTCAATCCTCTCGCTTCTGCAGGATGAATTGGCCCGTTATTAGCAGTAATAACGTATCTAAATTTAACATCTCCAATTATTTTGTGCTGACCATCATGAGTTTCAACAATTTCCCCAATGGGGTCATGTCGAAATAATTGTTCTTTATTCAGCCAAACTTCCATACCCATTGGTTCAGGGTATTTTAGCAATTTGACAAACTTTGACGATGGAGCAAATTGCAACGGCAATATTTCTTCCAATTCCCATTTTAGCTTGTCAAGACCCTCCCAAGAATAAATGCTAATTCGAGAAACATTGCGTGGTTTATGGGTTAAATAAGCTGTAACTAAATCACTTGCACCAGAGAGGCTAACTATTGTGTAGTGTTTTTCAAGCTGAGACGGCTCAATCCTTTCCGACCCCATTATTCTAATATTTTCTATATCTTCTATAAATTTATCTTGGCGCATAAATTCTGATGTTGGTATAGATGCTTTAAAAACAACATCGGAATTTTCAGCACTCGAAATAATTTCAAGATTTTGTGTAAATGGAAACACGGCAAGGAAACCAACCCCAAATTGACCTATACGCTTTCTTTTAAACTTCGGACTTTCTCTTTTGCCTCGTTGTCTACCTGCAATTCTAAGATAAAAATCAAATTGTTCAGGGGTCATTCCATTACCATTGTCTTCCACAATAATACTTTTTGCTTCTTGCCCCATTTTAATTGTGACTCTTGTAGCATCAGCATCATACGCGTTACTTATTAATTCTCTGAGAGCTCGGGGAAAATTGTCATACGTAGCCTTACTTAGTAGTGGAATAATACGTTTATCAACTTTAAGATGTTTGGGCCAACTCATTTATCAAGTCCTATCAAAAGATATTCTTTATGATAGCCATTATTCTTATTAAGAGCATAATCATATTTTAGGGCTCGCACTGAAATAACTTTTTTCTTATATTTCCTAATCAAATCAACCAGCTCCTTTTTACTTGGAATACCTGGCTCCTTATAAGATATGACGAATTTAGATTTCCTAAATCTTCGAAAAAGATTGTCGAAAGCAATTTTGTTTTTATTGGGATATATCCATTCATTATTGAATTCATCTTTAATGCAGTAATTTTTTGTATTATAGTCAATACGATCCTTCCAATTTTCAAAATCGCAAGCGCCTTCTAAAAAATGATAAAACTTTAAGTAATTAACATCCGCACCATAGGCTTCTTTTCTTATATAGGGCGGATCAATGTAGATAAGATCATATCGTTCATTATCTATTAAATCAGAAGCTCTCATATTCAAAGCTTTATTGTTTTTCTTATTATCAAAAATACTCGCGTTTATTTCTTTAATGAAATATTTAAAATATGTATCAAAGGTGCCTTCCCAGCTTGTTTTATTACCAAAAGTCCTCTGAACTTCATTTAATCTCATGTATAAGTTGGCTCGATGGAAAAGATTAAAGGGCCGTTTTCTTAGAGCACTTTGAGAAAAAGCGGTAAAGGCTATAGCTTTTTTATAGAGAGCCACTTTCGGAGAATAAATATTATCCAAATTTCTCCAATTACATAAAAACACATCAATCCAAGCATTTTCCTCATCAGTATAATATATTCCTGAAAATGTGTTTTGTACGTAACTGTTATATATTATAGTGTCATGCCTTTTTAAAAGGAAGTTAATATCTGCATCGTCCAAAGTAATACCCCTATTTTCAATCAAGGCTTTTCCCGCATAGTAATTAAATTTAAGATAGTCGTTAAATGTTGTTATTTTCCCCATTTTTTTAAATAAAATGCTCACAGAAGCTGTCCCTCCAAAAATATCTATTACTGAATTAAACTTCAGTTTTTTTATATTGCTATAAAGCCACGGCAATAATTTTCTTTTACTTCCTTGATATCTGGTTGTTGGAAATTTCCTAAAATCAAGATCATTCATAATTATCGCCTAAATATATCATATTTTAAGGTGCATATACGAGTGTAAATAGATATTTTGAGTGGTAGGGACCATACTTTTCCTGTCACACCAATAGGGTTGGGCGGCTTTAAACTTGATTATTGGACTTTGACCGTTGTTAATGCGATCATTCGTAGTTTGCTGACAATTATTTCCATAAGAAGCACACGGGATTATCAGCTTACGGATAGGTATTTGTTACTGTGAGAAAGTGAGATATGTCTGAAACCGCTCAAAATCCATCTTTCTATGTGAAGGGGATAAGAAGGTGCCCTCTTCCTAAGGGGTGAAGTCTTGAATCTACACTTTTTATCTCCTCACATCAATATTCCTTATCCCTGATGGTTTCCAGCCCGGGGATATTACGCGTGGGGGTTCCGTCTGTTTAAGGTATGATGCCCAGATGAGCTTGAAATCACCGTACCTGTCATTTACAGCGTCCATTGCCTGAAGGAGAGCCTTCTCTCTTCTTTTATCTTCAAATAACAGTATCTGATTGCAGTCTTTGATAAGACTTGATAAACATACACCGAGTAATCGAACTCTGTTCTTCAATCTGATACCATTAAATATAGAGATAGCGTTCTTGTAAATCTCATGGGTATGATTTGTGTAGTCATATAAAGTAGTTTGTTTTGAAAAGGTTTCAAAATCAGAATACCTTACTGTAAGGGATACCTTTCTTCCAATAAAACCATATCGCCGTGCCCTTCTTCCCACCATCTCACTCAGTTTTAAAATCTCTGCTTCCATTCCTCTCTTGTCAGATAAATCTTCAGGGAAGGTCATGCTGTGTCCTATGGATTTCGGATCTTCTTCATGAACAATAAGAGGCCTATTACAAATTCCCATACCCATAGCTTTAAGATGTTCACCTATAATCCCGAATTTATTTCTTAAGAGGCTTGCCGGTGCCCTTCCCAGTTTACCACAGGTTTTTATCCCCAGTGCTTCGAGCTTTTCAGTAAGACCAGAACCGATTCCCCAGAGTTCTTTCAAAGGTAGATTTTCAAGCACGGATTCCACCTCTTCAGGCTGAATCCACCTCAGACCATCTGGTTTAGCAATATCACTGGCAAGCTTGGCGATGAGGATATTAGGAGCAATCCCGACCGTGCAGGTAATACCAAATTGTTCTTTAATCTGTGTTTTAATGGAATTCCCAATGGCTTCCGGACCTCCAAAAAGATGATGAGTTGTGGTTATATCGAGGAACGCCTCATCAATGGAATAAGCTTCCACATCAGGCGTGAATTGCAAATAAATTTTTTGAAGTTCCTTGCAGGTATGTGTGTATTTTTCGTTATTTCCTATTACAAGGATAAGATGGGGGCATAACTTTTTTGCCTCATAGACATTCATCCCGGTTTTCACGCCGTATTTCCTCGCCTCATATGAACGGGTCGTAATAACCGTTCTTCTTCCTGACCCGATAACTGCAATTGGTTTCCCTCTGAGTTTCGGATTACTCTGCTGCTCTACAGAGGCAAAAAATGCGTCCATGTCTACGCAGAGGATAATCTTTTTCATTACAACTTTCTCTCCTGCTCCCTTCCTTCTATGTATCCCGATCTTTTTTTTCTTCCTTCTGTTTTTGTTTTCATGTAGAATTATATTAGTGTATGATTAGCTTTGAAAGGAGTTTTCACACAGTCTGACGTTTAGGTTAATATAGATAGCAAATGTAATTGACCAGTCGGGAGTTTGACTCTCCCCACCGGCTCCAGTATTTTCAAGGATTTTACAATCCCTTTATTTCCTATGACTGAATGATAATGAAGTCACCTATAGCTAAACTGGCAAACCCAACCCCTTCCTTTTCTCGATAATATGGGATGTTATGAGTTCTGCCGCTTTTACAGGGTCAGGTTCCACCGCAAAACATGCCCCGAAAACATCTTTCAATCCTGATGTTGCAAGTTCAGTAACTTTTTTGCTCCCCAGAATAGGCGGCATTACACCGAGTACGGTGAATATACCACTGCCCATTGCATAAAAGGCAATGGTTGCAGCCTTTTCCGAATACCACTCAGGCGCTGCTGCTGCAAGGGGAAGTTTATCGATGTCAACACCGATGGTATTGGCTAATGCACAGGCAATGACAATAATCCTCGAATTATCAACACATGAGCCGACATGAAGGGAAGGAGGAATATTCAGAAGGCCGCATATCTCCTTCAGTCCCGGGCCTGCCAGATCTTTTGCTTCTGGTACTTGTAACCCTGCCTTACCTGCGGCTACATTTGCACATCCCGTAGTGAGGACGAGTATATCATTGGCTATAAGACGTTTGATAAGTTCTACATGACCGTAATCCTGTTTTATCTTTGGATTGTTGCATCCCACCACGCCTACAGCTCCTTTTATTTTGCCTGCCTTTATCGCATCGATTAATGGATTCAGTGTCCCGCCGAGGGCTTCAAGAATAGCCTCTACGGAAAACCCGGACATCGTCCTGACCGGCGAGACAGGTATGTATATTCTATCCTTGTTCCTGCGAGAATAGTTTTCTATTGATTCCTTTACTATTCTAAATGCCTGCTCTTTTGCATTCTCTGGCGAGAATTCAACATGTTCCATGAATGGAAATTTTGCCTTATCGGAAGTTGAATATAATTTGGTGTGATAACATTGTGCCACCTGTCCCAGTGATGGCATGATGCACTGGTAATCTACGATTATAGATTCAACGGCCCCGGTAACCATAGTTAGCTCGGTCATGAGATGATTTCCGGCCATTGGGATCTTTTTGCGCATCATCAACTCATTACCGGTGCAGCAGAGTCCGGCAAGATTAATGCCCTTTGCTCCTTTTGCCTTTGCAAGCTCAATCATCCCCTTGTCTTCTACAGCCAAACATATCATCTCGGAAACAATTGGACTGTGACCATGAACCAGTATATTAACTTGATCTTCTTTTAATACCCCGAGGTTAACCTCGGAAAAACCTGGTTTGGGCGTACCAAATATAATATCTGATAGTTCTGTACCGACCATTGATCCGCCGTAACCATCAGAAAGACTGTTTCTCACCGCATGTAACAATATGGAAACGTAATTGTTATCCACTCCCATGTGGGTGCGGTGCATGGTCTCGGAGGTTTCCCTGTCTATCCCCCGCGGAACAACTTTCAGTTTCTCCCAGAGTTCGATCCGCTGTTTTGGAGCCCTATTAATAAAAGTGATTCTTTCCTTTTTCATCCCGTAGTCTTCCATCATGGCTTCAGCAAGTAGTTTTGCAATCTCTTCGTTGCCGAGTTTTGCTGTCTCAACACCATGCTCCGCAGCTATTCTTTTCAGTTTTTCAGGGTCTTTTATGGTATATCCGGGTGCCTTACGTGAGCCTATTTTGTGTAGAACCTCCAGAAGGTCACGGCCGTGGTCTGAGTGAGACGCAGCACCGGCTGCAATCATCCGCGCCAGATTCCTCGCAACAATTATATCTGCGTCTGCACCGCATACACCGTACTGTGGGCCTTCACCAAAAGGGTCAATACGACAAGGTCCCATAACACATACGCGGCACGATACTCCCAATTCGCAGTAACCGCACTGGGGTTCCTGTTTCTTTAATCTATCCCAGGCAGTCTCCACCCCATCTTCATGTGCTTTTTTAAGGGTTTGTTGAGCGTCCTTACATATGGAAAATTCCTTGTATTCACTCATAACTACCTCCTCTTTATTTCATGTAAAATATTTTTATATGCCATTAAGGATGGATACGGGCTTTTTCCCTGTTCCTTCTCTCTTATTCCTAAATAGACCAGAGATGCCAGTTCATCAGTGCCTTTATCCATAATTTTGTTGTAATCCTCGAAGATAAGGGCGCCGGATTTGCAGACATCAACACAGGCAGGTATTTTCCCCTCTTTCTGTCTCAATATGCACTGGTCACATTTGTGGGCAGCTGCTTTATTATCGGTATAGACATGATACCTTATAACGCTGAAAGGACATGCCATTGCACACATGCCGCAGTTTATACACCGCCCAGGATTTATAAGTATCGTGCCTGTCGACGTCTCCCTGAAAATGGCCTTTGCAGGGCATGCCATTTCACATGGTGCGGGGTCGCAATGCCTGCACTTATTGGGAAACGGTTCTTTGTTCACTGATAATCCGATATGGATTCGCGGCTTTGAGAGGATGGTTTCATAAGGTGCAGCATATGGAGAATTACTGAGGGAATGAGCAACTGAACAGGCAAAACGGCACTGAAGACACCCTACGCACCGCTCAGGTTTTACAACCACTATTTTCATAAGAACCTCCTTTATAATGGTTTGAGGATATCCATTAAACTTACTTCACTATTTACAATCTTTTTGGGATCAACAGTGAGAGGCAAACCTTTCTTAATCAGGTTTATAATAATACCTGCATCCTCAGGACTATTGTAAAACGCCATACCTACAGGGACGTTATCCCTTACTGCCAATTTTCTGAATTGATTCTTATGCGGGATATGCTTCTCAAAAATGGTGATCCCCTCTTCATCTTTCAAGACTCCACCTGAGATAAGATGGAATGTATTGGTCTTTAGACTGTTCATTCCAATACTGCCGGGGTAAGGAGTATGAGCGCCTGACATATTCAATGCAGCAAAGTAACCCTGCTCAACAGCAACAGGCCAGATTGCATTTATCCATGGCGTTTTTCTCACGACATCCATTGCCCCGCAGCAATCCCCTGCTGCATAGACACCTTCTGCAGAGGTCTCAAGGAATTCATTTACTGTTATTCCCAGATCGGTATTGATTCCTGATTTCTTTGCAAGGTCAACCCTTGGTTTTACACCCTTTCCAACCACAATAACATCACTCTTTAGTTCAGTTCCTGATTTAAGGGAAATATGAACCATATCCTTCTCCATCCTTATTTCAGCAATATCTTCCTGTGTACGCATCACAATACCCAGTCCCTTAAGATCTCTTTCAACAAACCGCGCGGTCCGCTCATCCAAGACCATGGAAAGAGGATATGGAGAAGAAATAATCATGGTAACCTTAATATTGCGCTCAAACAAGCCATAAGCAGTTTTTATTCCTACAAAACCACCGCCAAGAACAATTGCTTTATCTTTTATATACTGTTCAATCTTCTTTGCATCATCCAGGTAGCGGAGCGTGAATGTCCTCTTCTCTTCACCATAGTATTTCGGTTTAATAGCATTGGATCCGGTAGCGACGAGGAGCTTATCATAGACTATTTCTTTTCCGGTGGAAAGAATCACTGACTTTTTTTTGGTATCTATCTGTTCCACCCTTTCACCGAAGATAAAGTGAGTGTTAGCGGGACAAGTAGATATATCTTTTATTGTCATCTGGTCCTCTTGCAGTTTTCTACCGAGGTAATAAGTAAGCAAACATCTGCAATAGGGTGAGTATTTCTCTTCGGATATAACCGTTATGTCTGTATCAGGGGAAAATCTCAGAAGGGTATCGAGACATGATAGCCCGGCAGCACTTAGTCCTATAATAACAACATTCATGATTGCCCTTTTTATTAATAATTATCACATAAACCTTAATATGTCAAACGAAGCTCTCAATGAGGTTGACAATAATGATGGGGAAAGTGTTATTTTATAGGCAATTACGGGCGATTAGCTCAGCGGTAGAGCGCTTCCTTCACACGGAAGAGGTCGCTGGTTCGAGACCAGCATCGCCTACCATTTATTTATGTGGTTTGCAAGGATTAGAACTGGTGCTTTCTATGCCCGGTTAACTACTTACTTTCCTGAGCAACTTCTATCCTGTTACGCCCCTTATCTTTTGCTTCATATAGTGCAAGGTCAGATGTATGAATCAGTTTATCAGCAGTATCTATAGAAGCCTCTGGTACACTGGCAAGTCCGATACTTACGGTAATTTTTCCTGGGATACCTGAAAATTGATGATTTGAAATCGCTTCAAGTATTCTTTTCGCAGATTGTAAGGCATCCTCTTGTTTTGTTTCAGGAAGCAATACAATAAACTCCTCACCGCCCCACCTTGCCACTGTATCTATTTCTCTTATGCAGCTTTTTATTATCTTTGCTATCTCCTTAAGAACCAGATCTCCTGCACGATGACCATATTCATCGTTAATCTTTTTGAAATAATCTATATCTATCATCAAACAGGAAGTCGGGGATTGGTATCTTATTGTCCTGTTGAATTCCTTTTCAATAGTATTCCCAAAATGCCTCCTGTTGAAAAGTTCTGTTAACGAATCTGTAATCGCAAGTGTTTCTACCTTTAACAGCACTCCCTCCAACTGGCTGTTCTTTTGTATTAACTCGTCCTGTAATGCCTTTGTTCTCAGGCAGGCATATATCCTTGCATTGAGTTCGATTTCGTTGTATGGCTTGGGGAGATAGTCGTCAGCGCCTGCCTCCAAACCAGCAACCTTCTCTATTGTAGAACTTTTGACTGTGAGGATGATTATGGGAATACCTTTGGTATCCTCATTAAGTTTTAACCATCTGGCTACCTCATTACCATTGATGTCCGGCAAGATAAGGTCGAGCAGTATAAGGTCCACGTGCTGGGTTTTTGCCATTTTAATAGCAGATTTGCCATCTCTAACACAGATAACCTCATACCCGTTAGCCTCTAAATAATCTTTTGTAACTTCAGCCTGGATTTTATCGTCTTCTACAAGAAGTATCTTTGCCTTTGCCATTTTAGTAATTTTTATCCTTGCTTAGGATAACATTTTGTTAGTAAATCTATAAAAGATTATCAAAATGAACTAAAATACTCAAGGACAGTTTTGCAATCGTGATACAATTTTGTGCGCAAAATTTGATGAAAAAGATATATACTCTCGGAACCAATAAAAGAAGTGAAGAGGATTTCGTGGAAATTCTCCTCGCTTATAATATTCAATCATTGATTGATGTAAGGAGTTTCCCGAGAAGTAAAATCCAGATATTCAGAAGGGAAAACCTTGAACCTGCTCTCCGCCTTGAAGGGATAGAGTATCATTTTCTCGGAGCAGAACTTGGCGGATTCAGAAAAGGTGGATACATCGCTTATACCATTACAGATGATTTCAGAAAAGGGATTGATTTACTTGAATCCATTGCGATTACTAAACCCTCTGTCATTATCTGTGCAGAACGGTTCCCATGGAAATGCCACAGAAAATGGATTGCGAGGGAATTGCATAAAAGAAGATGGGAAGTAGAGCATATAATCGATAAAGGTAAGGTGTGGGTACCAAAATAAAAGTTAATAGTATTTTTGTTTTAGCTTACAACTTCTAACTGGCGGAGAGGCAGGGATTCGAACCCTGGATGGAGTTGCCCCCACAACGGTTTTCGAGACCGCCCCATTCAACCACTCTGGCACCTCTCCATAAAAATAGTAAGCAGTAAGTAGTTTAAAACAAAACAATACTATTTATGAATGCAGGCATAGCTAAAATTATCTACGCTCTTGAAAAAATCTTTTTAATATCTCTGCACATTCATTCTCAAGAATACCTGATACAACCTCTACCTGATGGTTAAGTCTTTTGTCTGAAAGCAGTTTGTAGAGACTATCAACTGCTCCGCCTTTTTCATCCCTGCACCCGTAAACAAGCCTGCCGAGTCTCGCATTAACCATTGCACCTGCACACATAATACACGGCTCTTTCGTCACATAAAGTGCTGCGTTTGTTAATCGCCAGCTACTATTCTTATTTGTACCGGACCTGAGCGCAAGGATTTCAGCATGGCCTGTCGGGTCTTTTGAAGCCTCCCTGCAGTTATGTGTCTTCACAATAATATTGCCGCCTTTTACAAGGACTGCGCCTACAGGAATTTCCCCTTCGATAAAAGCAAGTTTAGCCTCTTCGAGTGCCAGCCTCATAAAATAGATATCGTTTTCCTTTTCCGGCATTGTTATTATTCTATCGGAAGGCTTTAAAAAAATCATTGGTATAGAAAATTCCTATCCATAAATAAGCAGGATTGACTTGAGCGACATCAGTCCGCCTGAGGCGGATTCATTAACCCGAAAACTGCATTTATCTGATGACCAAAGCAGGCATATATGCATAAAAACCTTTACAAAGCAGAATTGGGTTATTCAATGTTATCAATAGTTACTGATGAAAATACGATGCACCGACCTTTATCAAGATTAGAACTGTCAAGAATATATTAGAAGCGAAAGTCAATCCTGTTTGTAAAGAAATTTCTGTCTGGATCAGGGAAAATAAAAACTGGTGTTAGCTCTACAAAAGTCGTTAAAATAAATAGAAAATGACCCGAAACGATTTAAACTTTTTTAAAAAATGGTTCTCAGATTACTGTAAATCATTCTATTCATCCGATATTGAGGATCAGAAGAACATCTATCTTAAAGAACAGCATACCTTAAATGTATGTGAGAACATAACCGAGATAGCTAAAGAACTATCACTAAGCAACGATCAGATAATTCTATCTGAGGCAGTAGCTCTTTTTCATGATATCGGAAGGTTTCCACAGTATGCAAAGTACAAAACATTCAGGGATAATATCTCTGTCAATCATGGGCTCCTTGGAGCACAGACACTACTCGGGAAAAAGATTCTTCAGAATCTCCCTGACAATGAACAGGGATTAATTATCCATGCAGTAAAATTCCACAATGCCTTTTCTATACCAAAAATAGAAAAAGAGGATATTGTTTTTTTCATCAAATTAATAAGAGATGCGGATAAGCTGGATATATGGCGTGTATTTATAGAATATTATGAAAGTCCTGATGAAAACAGGGCATCCGCGGTAGGTCTTGGATTACCGGATATTCCTGAATATTCAGAGGATGTAATATCATGCCTTTATAAAAAGAAGATTGTATCTCTGTCAAAAATAAAGACATTGAATGATTTTAAACTATTGCAACTGTCATGGATATATGACCTGAATTTCAAACCCTCTTTTAGATTACTATTAGAAAGAGATTATATAGACAGGATTATTGCAAAGCTGCCGCAAACAGAGGAGATTCAAAAGGCATCCTTTTTCTTAAAGGAAATTGTGTTTCAGAGATTATAAAAATACTGATTATCAGTACGTCAATGATGTTTGCTTTTTTAATTTATGCGAAAGCTTGCCGATGTATTTGTTCAATGGGTGTGATCTTTTAAGGAAAGGAAAAGAAGGTTGTCTCCGTATCCCGAGTTTTTTCAGTTCATTAAGAAGGTTTCTGTTCCTCATGTCTATCTCAAGTCCCTTTTTAAAAGAAGCGTACGCTTCTTTTCTTTTATTGGCTGCAAGATAAGACTTTCCAAGGTTTAGATATAAAATCGGGAAGAAAAACTCTTCACCAAAAGGCATCTGTTCTTTCAGAATCTTGAAGGCATGCCTGCAGGTGTTTACTCCTTTCGAATAATTTTTATTCACAATTGCATCGAGACAGCCTTGATATGACCAGATAAACGGGTTATTTGGGTAATGCTCAAGGGCGTCAGTCAGTAACTTCAATGCCTCTTTTTGATTATTTCTTCTAAAAAGGTCTTCCGCTTCTTTAATGTAATCCCCATATGTTTTATTTTGCGCAACCTTTTCCGCTTTCAAGGCTTTTATAGCCTGATGCTGCTGACTCTGCACAAGCTCCGTTAATCTTTTATCAAGGTCTGGTTCATTCAGGATATCCTTGTAGTCAATCTTTTGCGAGGAGATCACCTCTCCTTTATGATATATCCGGGTTATCATAAGAGGGTTTTTTATTCCAAGATCTTCCGAATCTATTAAATACTCCTCCCCTGCCAGATTTATCTTTTTGCTGAACTCTTTGCGAAGCCTGGATATAATTTTAACAGGTTCTTTATTCATTAGAGAAGAAAAGGCCTCTTATATTTTAGCAGTTTTACTAGCGCGCCCAGGAGGATTTGAACCCCCGACCTGCGGATTCGTAGTCCGACGCTCTATCCAGCTGAGCTATGGGCGCACCTGTTTTATTGCTATAATACCACAGCGGTAAGCATAAATGTAGTGAACCATTTATTTACCGGCCTTGGTATCTACTTCATCATTTATTTTAGCAACAGCTTCCCGTGCCCACTGTCCTAAAGATTTTTCGAGAAAATAGCCTTTTATATAAATCCGCACCTGTTCTTTACGTTCTAATAATCTTTCAAGAAAAGGCAGCGCGGGTTTAAACCCCACCTCTCCCATTGCCCAGGCCGCCAGACCAAGGGTTTCAGCATCGTCGCTCCTAAAGACAGCTAATACTATGTCATGAAAAAATTCCACTGCCTCTGCTGATAATTTGCCCAGTCTCCCTATCCCCCAAAGACCACCTTTTATTAAAGGCGGCTCTTCAAAGGCATGGGCGATCATCATGCTACCATAAGGATCAAGCAATTCAGGAATGTTTACAATAATTTCGGCAATGGTCTGAGAAGCACTCCAGCCGATCCCGCCGGATTCGTCCATTATTGACCAGAAAAGGTTTCTGATATATTCCCGCACTTTTTCTTTTTCCCCTGCTTGCCACCACCTTTGCATAAATTTCGCCACTGCTTCAATGGCAGACCAGCGTAGTCTTTCATTAGTATCATAAAGGCTAAACCGGAGTTCTTTCCAAAAGTGTCTATCCTTCTCGCATAGCTCAAGCAGACGGTCGTAATCTCTTTGTTCCAGAAGATCCCTGACCCGCTGCTTTATTGATTTATCCATTTTTTATACTTAATTTTGCAGAAGCTTTTCCTGATTTGGCAGGCAGATGTGCTGGAAAAGCCATACCAGCGATTCCTTGCAGTCCTTCAATGTGGCCAGCCAGCCTCATGCCAAAAGACACTAACTGTTAGGTTTGCAGTCATGTGTATCCTAATTAAATCTTATCGCTTTGTATGGGTTTTTCAGCATGTCTGCCTGTCTTTTTATGCAACGTTTGGGTCATTTCATTATCACTATCGTAACCCCATTCCCTCCTTCAAATTGCTTTCCGCTTCTGTATTGCGTCACGAGGGGATGTCCTGTGATGTAATCGCGTACTGCTTTAAGCAAGGCACCGGTGCCTATTCCGTGAATAATGGTAACTTCTTCAAGACCAGATAGAGAGACATGATTCAGGAAAGGTTCGAGCCTTGATAAAGCCTCATCAACCCTCAGACCTACAAGGTTCAGCACAGATGGAATCTTCTCTTCAGTTTCCTCATCCTTTTTAACAACTGCCGCCGACTCAGGTAATTTACCCCTCTTAAGGCTTATATCTGATATAGGTACCTCTATATCTCTGCTCCCTATCATCACTTTTATTCGGTTATGATTCTTATCAATTTTAACTATTTTTGCATCATATCCAATAGACCTAACAAATACCAAATCCCCTTCCCTTATTTCGTCCATTGATAATGAAATTTCTTTATGAAATTCTTTTAATTTCTCTTCAACCTGCTGCTGAGTTTTTTCAACCTTCTTTATGGCCTCATGTCTTTTCTCCCTTTTTGCCTCTTCAAGGATTGCATGCACTTGCCTCTTTGTAGCCATGATGACATCTTGAGCCTCGTTATATGCCTTTTCCAGTATTTCCATTTTCTGTCTCTCTGCCCCGGCAAGCCTTTCTTTTAAGCTTCTCTCCTTCTTTTCAATTTCATTAGTCTGCCGTTGCATCTCATTAAAGGCTTGTTCGTACTGCAGCCTCTTTTCCTTTAATTCTGACAGGAGATTGTAAAATTCCACATTCATATTACCCTGTAATTCTTTAGCAAAATCAATAATGCTTTCAGGCAAGCCATATCTCCTCGCTATATCAAGGGCATGAGCTTGACCCGGTTCCCCTACTGTCAATCTGTATAGAGGAGTAAGGGTATTCTGGTCAAACTCCATGGAGGCATTAACCATTCCTTCTGTTCTGTATACAAACCCCACAATATCTGTAAGATGTGTAGTAGCAAAGACGAGAGAACCTTTTTCTTTTAAATCTCTTAAGATTGCACATGCAATGGAAGCACCCTGAACAGGTTCGGTTCCTGTACCCAATTCATCTATCAGGACAATCGTCTTTGAATCAGCCTTCTTCAGTATCTCTGAGATATTGGAGATGTGGGCAGAGAAAGTGGAAAGACTGCTTTCTATGGATTGCTCATCTCCTATATCAACGAGGAGTTCGTTAACAAGGGGAAAGGCAGATGAGGAATCAGCGGGCACTGGTATCCCTGACAGCGCCATGAGCATGAGCAGACCTACTGTCTTAATGGTTATGGTCTTTCCTCCAGCATTTGGGCCTGTTATGACCATCACTGAGTTTTCACTGCCGAGGCTGAGGTCAAGAGGAACGACTTCTTTTATAACACCATCCTTCTGCAACAGCATGAGTAGCGGGTGTTTTGCTCTTACCAGTTTGATCACAGATGAATCATTTATCTGAGGAACATCCATTTTCAGGAGGTCAGTAAATCTTGCGATGCTATTTAAGACATCGAGGTAAACGATTGTCTTGAACTGTGCCTCAATTTCATCCGCTACCTTTCTTATCCTATGGCAGATATCTCTCAAGATGCGTATCTCTTCTGCCTTTTCTTCAGCAATGATATTTTCTAATTCATTGGCAAGCCCTATTATTTCTAACGGCTCTATAAACGCCGTCTCTCCTGACTTAGAGACATCGTGCACCACACCTGATACCTGTCCTTTCGAATCCATCCTTATGGGAATGACCCACCTTTCTGACCTTTTTGTGACGAAGTTGTCCTGCAAAAAGGGGATTACCTTCCTTTCCCTTACTATCTCTTCCAATCTCTTCTTTATCCTTCCATCCAGGCTCCTTATACGGGTTCTTAGAAAAGAGAGAGTGGTTGAGGCAGCATCAAGGATATTCCCCTCGTTGTCCAGAGACCTCTCCATAGTTTCAAGTATGCCGGGGAATCCTGTTAAATGTGATGTCAACTCCCTTAATAAAGGGAGGCCGTCTCTTTCTCCAATTTGTAAGGATACATCAGAAATTATCCTAAGAACAGGCATAAAGGCAATAAGTTCACTTGAGTCAAGGACCGCACCTTCAGGTTTTACTTTTTCTATAAACTGAGATATGTCCTGGAAATGAGACAGTTTGAGGGGGGTTCCCTCTTGAGAAAGTCTCTGTATCTCCTGTATCTGACCGAACCTCTTTTCTATATCTTTTCTGTTATTCAGAGGATGGACTTCAAGGATAGATTTTTGAGCGGTATCACTGTTGGAGAATCTGGAGATTACATTCAGGATTTTATCGAATTCAAGGACCTGTTCAGAGGCTCGCTGAGGCGGAAAAGATTCCTTTTTTATCATTAAGGTTCAGGACTTATATAATGCTTCGTCCTCGCCCTCTTTCTGTAACGGGAGGTGAAAGATAAGCGAAAACCTCGGAGGTCGATACGACCGAGAATGAGCGAAAATACTATATCTGCCATATGTGTAAAAAAATTTATGAACAATATGGACTAAGAAACCTCCTTCCATTTTTCCCTGATCCACTTTAGAATACTGTCATAAGATGGCGGCGTTACCAAGAACACCTCTATATCCTTTGGAAACTGTAACCTTATCCTGTCTTCATCCCTTATAATAAAAAGGCCTGCTTCCCCTTCAGAGAGGTTGCTTTCTATCACCTCCAGGATATGCAGAAGTCTTTTATCTAAAAGCTCTGTGTAAAACTCAAGAACCTTGGTAAAAACCTCTTTTGTCCTCACCACTCTCAGACAATTTCCCCAATCCATAAAAGGACCGAAGATTTCTTCACTTTCAACCGGCAAAAGAACAGCTTCTTCTTCAATCTTTTTCTTAATGATCTGGAGGGCCCGTTCATTACTCTTAGCTAATATATTGAGGGCTTCTTCACCTTGGACATAGATGTTTTCACAGAATATCTTTCTCACCTTCCCTATCGCTTCAAGTTTTTCTAATTGCTGAGTTACTTCGTCCCAGTATTTATTAAACAGTTCTTTATATTCATCCGGCGCATCCTCAACAGGATAAACATTTGGTACACAATAAAGCTTCCTCTTCCCGGCAAAGCTTTCCGCCGTTGGCTTTTCAATCTGCCCTAACTCAACCATATGAACCTCTCTTTTGTCATTACTCAATTATTTTAACTTACCCTTAATGCTGCATGAAATTGATCTATACCAGACTTAAACGTCCGGAAGTATATTTCAGCAATTAAACGCAGAACATGTATAAACTTACCAGTTGCATTAAATTACTATTATTGACAGGGCAGATGTGCTAAAAAAGGCCGTCCAGCGACTCCTTGGATACCTTTTGCACGGCCAGCCTCTATCCAAAATACACTTACTCTGAGATTTGCAGTCACGTGTATCATAATAAATTCCTGTCGCTTTGACGGAGTTTTTTAGTATGTCTGTCCTATCTTTTTTTTTGCAACGTTTAGGTTAAGGCTGAAAGTTTACGAGATTCAGGGACAGCACCATCATGCCTTATCCTCGCAATAATCTGAAATACACGTTGAAAATTGAATAAATTAAAAGGTGTTCTTCTTATCCCTTTTTTACACCTTCTTTCAATATAATGCCATATTTTGGATGCTCAAAAGGATGTATTGAAGGCACTTTTGCAAACAACCATCCCCACTGTCTTCCAGGAGGAGGAAATATCTGTCTGCCGCCTTCAAAAACCCTTATTGACAGTGCAGGGTTATTAGGCTGATTTGATACTGAGGTTAGGGTAATGCCTTCCATTTTAAAGTCAGGGATAAACTCTCCAACAGATATCTTAAGACTGGAATTAGGAACTGAAAAATCACTGTTTAATTTCACTGTGTATTCCTGTCTCTTCTTTGCAGTCTTATCCTCAAAAATTATCTTTGCTGAGCTCCATTTGCCCTTAACAGAATCAGGTATTATTATTTGTGATTTACCCTTTGGCATCATCAAGCCAGGTCCTGGAACTTGCTGCTGTCCCTCTGGAGATATCGGACCCTGCATCATTGGTCCAGGCGGTATCTGTCCTGGTACCATAGGTCCAGGCGTTTGCGGAACAGGCGGTTGAGCTTCCTTTTTCTTACATGCACTTACTGAAACAGCCAATACAAGACACAACGTTACTGCTAAAACCTTTTTCTTCATACAATCCTCCTTTTGCCTTCGGCAGTCATAAAGTCAACAGTCATTAGTCATCAGATAAAGATACTTTTTGACTTTTAACTTATGACTACCTTTAATTTAAACTTTTCGCTTTTTACTGTATTCACAATCAGCTTTCTACTGTTCACTCATCACTGCCATCTAATGGCGGAGAGGCAGGGATTCGAACCCTGGGTGAAGTTTTATCCCCACAACCGCTTAGCAGGCGGCTGCCTTAGACCAGCTCGGCCACCTCTCCTCACGCAAATATTATACTAACAACTTAAATTGAACTTTGTAAAGAAATGTGCCCGTGTCACATTATCCTATATCCCGATGCACGATGCTCAAATCTATCGGATGTTTTTTAAGATAACCCTGCATTCTTTCTACGATGGCCGGAGAACGATGATTCCCACCTGTACAACCAATACCAATTGTCAGGTAGGATCTGCCCTCCCTGATATATAGTGGAATAAGAAAGTCTATCAACTCTTTCATTTTATTCAGAAATGTCTTTGTTACTTGCTTCTTAAGAACATAATCAGAAACTTTTTTATCTGTCCCTTTCAGCGTCTTTAATTCCGGGACAAAATTTGGATTGGGCAGAAACCTCACATCGAAAAGCAGGTCAATGTTCTGGGGCGTACCGAATTTAAAGCCAAAAGAAATAAGGACGACTGTCATCAGCTTTTTACCTTTTTGTCCCCTGTAAAGAGATGTCACAAATTGTCTTAGTTGATGTGGTGTGTAAGAAGATGTATCAACTATTCGGTCTGCTTCCTCTTTCAGAAGAGAAAGCCGTTCCTTTTCTATCTGGATAGCGTCTTCAATATTCCCGCCGAGCGGATGAGGTCTGCGGGTCTCTTTAAAACGTCTCAAAAGTATATCTTTCTCTGCCTCAAGAAAAAGGATTTCTGTCCTGTATTTATTCCTGAGGGTTTTTAGTGCATTACCGATTTCAGATAAAAATCCTTTTTCTCTTATGTCAATACCTATCCCTATTTTTTTTAGCTCTTTGTTTTTAGACACGATTGAAACAAATAAATCGATAAGCGCGACAGGAAGATTATCTACACAAAAAAAATCAGAATCTTCAAGGGCTCTTAGAGCAACAGTCTTACCAGAGCCGGAAAGGCCGGTTATTATGACTATGGTTGGTTTCAATCTTTTAAATATTGATGCATGATGCAAGATTCACGATTCATGAAAAGGGAAAAGTTATTGAGCATTCTGTATCTTGCTTCATTATTTCACCGGCTCTATAAGGCCGAAATTACCATCCCTCCTGCGGTATATAACGTTTATATCTCCGCTATTGTCATTTGTAAAAACAAAGAAGTTTTTGTCGAGAAGGTCCATCTGCATAGCAGCCTCATCCGGGTTCATTGGTTTAAGCTCGAACCGTTTATTTTTTATAATCCTGCCCACCTCTGCAGTAGTTGCAGCCTCTGTTTCTGTGGTGCCGGCCTTGCCTTCAGATTTTCTATGTGAAACAAGTTTCTCTTTGTATTTTTTTATCTGTCTTTCGAGTTTTTCTACTACCTCATCGATTGACGAATACACCTCAGCTGTAATTCCTTCTGCCTGTATAAGCACCCCGTTGGCCTTGAGAAGGACTTCTACTTTATGTCTGTATTTTTCTACGCTGAGAGTAACAATAGCCTCTGAAATATTCGACATATAACGATCAAACTTTTTAATCTTTTTCTCCGCATAGTCTCTTAGAGCAGGTGTAATTTCAAGATGCCTTCCAGTCACGATAATATTCATAAGCCCTCCTTTTAGTTAGCCGAATTTTCTTCGATGTGTTTGAGATGGTATCCCCATTTCCTCCCTGTATTTTGCAACAGTTCTCCTGGCAATTATAATGCCATTTTTCTTTAACATCTCTCCTATATTCTGGTCACTAAGAGGCTTTTGGGAATCCTCTTCTATCACAATCTTCTTTATAATATCCTTTACAGATGTAGACGAAACACTCCCCATACCACTTTGTAGTGCGCTGCTGAAGAGGAACCTGAAACAAAAGGTCCCATGTTCGCACGACAGATATTTGCTCGATGTAACCCTGCTTATCGTGCTCTCATGCAGATTTAATACTGATGCAACATCCCTCAGGGTTAAAGGTTTGAGATATTTTATGCCCTTATCAAAAAAATCTTTTTGAAGACTTAGGAGACTCTCTGTTACTCTATATATAGTTCTGTCCCTCTGATCAAGACTTTTTAGAAGTCCAACAGCAGAGCGTAGCTTCTCGACAAGAAACTGCTTATCCTCTTTTGAAAACGCATTATTCTGTCGGATGAGTTTTTTGTAAAAACTACTGACCCTCAATCTCGGCAGACCTTCATCATTTAAAATAATCTGATATCCGTCTGCTGTTTTAACCAGGAATACATCAGGGACAACATAGTTTGTATTGTAGTTTGAGAAATTTCTGCCTGGTTTGGGTTCAAGCCCTTCAATAATCTTTACAGCGCTCATAATATCTTTCAGGGGCAGGTTGTACTGCTGAGCAATCTGGGGATATTTCCTTTTTTCAAGTTCATCCATGTTATTAATAATTATCTTTTCTACAAGGGTACCACCGAGGTTCAGCGCCTTGAGCTGTAAGAGTAGACATTCCATAACGTTTCTTGCACCCACCCCTATGGGGTCAAAACCCTGTATCAAACTAAGTGCCTTCTCAACTGTTTCTCTCTGAGTCTTTGTTCCATCTATTATCTCCTCTATAGATGCCCTCAGATATCCGTTTTCATCTATATTGCCTATTATGACCTCCCCTATCTTTCTTATGCTTTCCGGCTCATTTGAGAACCTTAATTGCCAAAGGAGATGGTCATAGAGGTCTGGTCCTCTGGTAAGA
>Ga0214474_1000457_pt1 | contig 20442 bp, 13 predicted proteins | sample RVTome_2_FD_187335 | JGI IMG/M metagenome (GOLD analysis project Ga0214474, IMG submission 187335) | Soil microbial communities from uranium-contaminated site in the Upper Colorado River Basin, Wyoming, United States - RVT95D214 HiSeq ...
AATGCACCTAAGGTAAAGACGCATTCAAGTGTGAGCACAAGCAATAAATATGGTGAATGGACAAGACAGTGTATTCACTGTCATAAACCCCATAAACAACTACAGAAGAATTACCAGGGTACAGATGCAGGCAGTCTAAATCTTGCCACAGGCACAATTACATCGTGTGTGTACAACGCTGTTGGGGACACAAGCACATTAACCTATTCAACAATAACATATAAAGAAGGATGGGAGTGGAATCCTCCTACAAATAACAAATTAGTAGCAAAGACTGGAAATTATCGGCGTACTTTATTGTTTCCCAATGTAGATAATCTTACCTATGACTATTCAATCACAGCAGTAGATTCAGTTGCACAGACAATAAAGGTAAAAGGTGATGCAACAATAAATCTCAGTCCTCCAACCACCTTTGCAGTGATGTATGGTCAGTTTGTTAAAGATTTAATAGATGTTAGCGGCACAAATACGGAAGTAAAGTTTTTTGACCAGATAGGAACAAATTCATTTGCAGATGGGGATGGAACATATGATGGTGTATGTGAGGTGTGCCACACTCAGACAAAACACTTCCGGGATGATGGTGGAGGTTCAGACCCGAATCATGAAAATCATAACGGAGTTTCATTAGCTGGCACAAATTGCGTAATCTGTCATCCTCATACGGAAGGCTTCAAGCCAAACTGTATTGCTTGTCACGGTCATGATGCTGGATATGAATATGAAACCGGCAATTTCAACCAGGGGGAAGGTACATTTAAGAGTCATTCTACACATACCGAGAACGACAGCGATGATCTGAAGGGGCCAAATATAGGCTGTAACGGCTGTCATGATACAAATAATTTTCCATATTTTAAATCCGGAACAGATACAAACGGAGACGGCAAATATAATCTCTCGGAGACGAATGTCTGCGACACCTGCCACAGCCCAAATGGGACATATAACGGAGTAAGTGATTCAGTAATAGGATCCAAAAATAACTGGAACCTTGGAGTTTATAATGGAAATCTCCTTCGTTCAGGAAAGGAAAAATGGTGTGCAGGATGCCATGACGAGAATCCCGCCAACAGCAAAGCTGACGGGTCAGGAGTGAATGCTCCAGATGTAATCGGCAACGAAACAGCAGCTACACAGTACGGCGCCGGATACGGTTTTTACAAGACTGGTCACGGTCTGGCAAGCGGATCGTATCCTGCTTCCGGCGGCCCTGCTGCTAATGCAAAGTGCACAGACTGTCATAATACAACATATATACATATTGATCATGATTCTCGAACTTATACAGCATCTCTGCGCAATTATCAGGCAGGTTATAGGCTGAAGTATTCAATGGATATTCCCAGAAATGATACCGGTATGCCAGAAAGTGACTTTGAACTCTGTGGGCAGTGCCACGATCTTGACCAGTTCCTAAACCTGACGAACCTCACTACGAATCTCCGGGGTATCAAGACCAGCGGAACCTCAACAGGATTGACTGAAACCATACTGACAGATACCAATAAAGCATGGGGCGATCTTGTTGGTTCAGTGTTGATTCCCAACATAGAAAAGCCCTGGAATGCCTACCCAATCAGTTCCAACACCGCAACAACGATTACCGTGAGCGGTTCGATGCTCTCTGACGGGGCTCTCCCGGGTAATAATTACCGGGTAGAAGTGAACTCACATCGGACTCATCTTCAGTCGTGGCAAACTGGGCCTTGGAACCCTTATGGTAACGGCGGCAAGTGGGATTCTGACTATGACGGCGGTGGTTTTGACAGCACTATCAGCTGCCCGACCTGTCACAATGTCCACGGCTCAAAACTTGCCCGGATGACACGGGACGGCACTCTGGTCAGCGGGCGTAGCCTCGGTTTTTATTATGTGCCGCCATACAGTTACCCGAACCCCACGACGCTTCCTGACAGCGATGGCGGCCGATGGAGTCAGTCTATATGCGGTCCGTGTCATTCAAGTTCCGGCACTTACAGCCGTGTGCCAAAAGGTACGGTGACATTCTATTCTCAGGCGGATCAATACTTTTCAGTTGCCGACCCTCCAACGACAATCAGTGCTATAACAATTACGGACAACCCTCGGACCGCGAACATCTCTGCAACTAATGATATTCGTATCAGGATTCCGCAGCACTTCAACATGACATGGGATACAACAAAAGTTTCCGCCATAATGGGGGGCTCGGCTTCCAGCAAAGTTAATAGCACCGTTAGTTTCCCAGATAACAAGACCTTACTGATCGATGTCGCCAGTGATTTTGCATCAGGAGATACATTAACTATATCAGGTTTGAGCTTTACTAACTTTTCAGCCGTCTCAGGACAGAATAACCTTGAGCTGTATATAGACGGCGGCCATACCCTTTGTATTGAGGATACCAAAACAATACTTATAGGTACAAAGGCACTAATGTCTTCATCTGCTGATCAGAACTTTGCTATAGGTGACTGGTCAACAGCAATCAGCCCTATTACGATCAGAGCAATAACGGATGATTCGGACATCAACGGTGGCAATGACATCCGCATTAAAATACCTTCCACTTTTCCTATGATGTGGGATACGAGTGATACGTCTGCAGTAATTAATGGAAGTGCTGCGGCAAAGGTAAACACAACGGTAAGTTATCCAGATGACAAGACGCTCCTTATTATAGTAAACAGTGACTTTTCCGAAGGGGATGAGATTACTATTTCAGGTCTCAAGTTCAAGAACTTTTATGTAACAGCATCTGCTGATAATTTGGAACTATACGTGGATGGCGCCCTCGATGCAACTGCTGATGCATTGGATGATAAAACTATCAACATTGAAGACAGGCACTGGATAACCCCGGTAGATATTATTCGCGGTGAATGTCCTAAAGATATGGCATGCTTTGACACGTTAATTGACGGCGATTTGACCACAGGCAATCTCTGGCCGGGCAATTACGCTTTATTTGATTTGGGCCGTGAGTATCTGGTGACCGACGTGAGAATATATGCTTCCATTTCTTGCGGATGGAATATCTATGTGGGGAACACCTGGCAGAGCTGTCTAACTGATACACCCAAAGTCTGGGGATGCGGAACAATAGGTGATGACGGAGCCCGGTGGTATGAAATGGCGGTAACACAAAGGAGCGGCAGATACCTGATGCTTGAAAGATGCACGACCGGAGGCGACCCCGCGGATAATACCCTCTCTGAGATACAATTTTCCGGTATCCCCGTTGACAATATCGCAATGTCTTCATCTAATACCCAGGAATTTGAGGTAGGCCAGGCTCCTGCTGCAATCTCGCTGATTACAATTACGGAAAGCTCACCCAGCCCGACCATTACCGCATCGAATGACATCCGCATTGTTATTCCATCATCATTATATATGTCGTGGGATACAAGCGATACTGTGGCTACTATTGGCGGGACAGCCTCAGGAAAGGTAAGCTCAACAGTCAGCTACCCTGATGATAAAACACTGCTGATAGATGTTACATCAAATTTTGCAGCTGGGGATACTCTGACTATAGAAGGTCTAAGTTTCAAGGACTTCACAGGACAATCATATGCAGCAAACCTTGGCCTCTCTGTGGACGGAGGAATAAGTCTGGCAACTACCGATCTAAAGTTCATACAAGTCTGGGATTGGATCTCTCCTGTAGATGTTGTCGAAGGCTATGCAACAAGTATAGTTAAAACCGAAAACCTAACCAACATAATGCTAACTCTTGCATCTCAGCCGGATGATCCGACATATCTCTCTGTAAGAATTGTTGACACAACACCGTCTATCACTGCTGGAACTGTTACCATTACCGGTACTACAGCAGACGGCCCGGGACAGACAGAGGTGATAGACTGTTCTGGCGGTGCTGGAACTTATATCGGGAATAAGGTGTTTGAAACGATTGACTCTATTGTTACAGCAGACTTCGCCACTCTTAATGGAGGCGGCGATGAGACAATCGCAGTCGGTACTCCTGACTGTTGTAACCTTAACAATTCAAGATATTTAGTTGACAATAAGACGTCTACCGGAAATACACCATGGGGAGGAAGTTACGTTATTTTTGACCTTGGAGACACATATACGGTAACAGGCATCCGTATGTTCACCACTGTTCAGTACGGGTGGGATGTCTATATAGGGGATAGTCTGGCCGGCTGCACCGGCACCTGGGGGACAAAAGTCAAATCTTCATGGACATCTCCTGGTGACTCGGCATGGCATGCGACGGCAATCGAACCTGCCGTGTCCGGCAGATATATTAAAATTAACGCACTCTGGGTTGGCGGAGGCCTATCAGATAATACTATAAGGGAATTTGATTTTCAAGGGTATAAAACCTCAGAGAACAGGCACATGACTATTTCTTCTTCCTCAGACCAGACGTTTGAAAAGGATCAGGCTGCAACGACAATTCAGCCAATAAGCATTAAATATCATCCTACAAATGGAACAATTACGGCATCAAATGACATACGGATAAGAATTCCGGCATCATTTAATATGGAATGGGATACTACTGATACGACAGCAACAATCGGGGGAAGTGCAGCATCAAAAGTAAACAGCACAGTCAGCTATCCGGATAACAAGACTTTATTGATAAATGTGACGCAGGACTTTTTAGCAGGCGATACACTTATTATTTCAGGTCTGAGTTTTACGAATTTTTCTGATCAATCGTTCAAGAACCACTTACAGCTTTCGATTGACGGCGGCACTACTGTTGCGGCTACTGACAGCAAGTATATATGGATAATTCACTGGCAGACTCCTTCGATTAACGCTGCCTGTACGAGTTGTTCGGGTGCCGGCAATGTCGTTGACGGAAATACTGCTACAGGTAATGGTACGCCGTACAGTCCTCTTGTATTCGATATGGGAGAAAGTAAGACAGTTCGATTTGTAAGGGTTTGGGCGAATAATAACCGCCGATGGACAGCACTTGTAGGCAATGATCTGACACTTTGCGGCACTGATTGGCCCTCCCCCAAATGGAACTGGTCTCCGGCAAACGGCCAGTGGACAGAAACACCTGTTACTCCAATGACAGGAAGATACATAAGGTTCTATGTAGATTTTGGTGGTCCTGTAGGAGCGAGTACACTTATGGAGTTTCAGTATCAGGCGTGGTAAGTCTTCTACATTAACATTGGTAACAGGTGAAGACAGAATGTCGTAAGTACTACAGAAAAATTATTTGGTATATGGATTGCCGGCTGGATCCGATAAAAATTATTGAAAAATTTTACAACTCTAAATCAAAGGCATATCACCTTCTTATGGATAAACGACAGCAATCGGGGTCAGGTTTCCATATTTCACAAATTAGTTTAGTTTTAATATTATTCGCTAAGCTTTAAGCAAGAAGCGTGACCCATCTATAGCAAGACCTTTGAGAATAGAGTATCCGGGGGCTTTTTATCATAACTCCGGTTCGGGGGCGAACCCTAAAACTTTAATTGACATTTATTAGAAATCCCAATCTTTTACTCCACTTTCAAAAATTAAATCTTAAATTTCTCTTGCGAAGGTTTTGGTGATAATTTAAAATACATCAAGACAAAGAGTTTTCTTTTACGGACTGTACAAGTTTTGTTTTGATGAAAGAGATAGAAGATAAGGGAATATTTTGCTTTTGATATTGACTTTAAAAAGGAGGAAGTGCGAAGCCCTCTTGATAAATAATTGGCGCTTTCAATTTAATAAAATGTTTTTAACTCCATTTTAAAAGGCGTATTTTTGAAAATGTTTTGAGCATATTATTCTGATTTCATTCATGAGACTATCTGCTGATTCGATCACACCTTTATGAATGTTAATTATAAAAATTTTCCCCATAACATCTCTCTTAACAAACATAGTATAGGGGACTCGTGGCTCTCCCAATGCCTTATGGGAGGAAAAATCGTAATCCGTTACCAGGGGGTATAAGATTTTGTATTCATTTTTAAAAATCTCTACCTCTTTTCTATTGTTACCGATAGCAATCCCCATTACCTTTACCTTTCCTTTTAATTTGGGATCTTTTTGAATCCTTTGATATATCTCGTTAAGGATCGGGATATTTTCCTTACATTTGACGCAATAAGTGCTGGTCAATTCAACAATGATAAGGGAGCCTTTAATCTCCTTGAAAAAGAAAAAATTCTTTCTTGATATACCAAGATACGATTGTTTATCTTTTGACAAAGTATTTTCGAAGGTTAAATCTGGAAATCGCTCGGGCTTATAGATCTGATTTATTTCGGTAACAGCAGATCCATATAAAAAGGATAATGATAAACAGATAATCGAAAGGAATAAGATAAGTTTTTTAATCTGCAAGCTTCTCCAGTTCTTTAACAAGAACCTCGAGTTTTGGTCTCTGGTTGATATCGTGAACGTCGATATAACGAATTATTCCTTTCTTATCTATCACGAACAAAGCTCTTTCAGATACTCCATTTGACCGCAATACACCATATTTTTTAGCTACTGCGCCATGAGGCCAGAAGTCAGAAAGCACAGGGAACCAGAGATTCCCCATCTCATTAGTCCATGCATATAACGTTGGGATATTGTCTACAGTAATGCCGATCAATATTGCATCATTTTTATCGAAAATACCTTTGGCTATATTATATCCAGGCCATTGGTCAGAACAAACAGGCGTCCATGCAGCAGGAACAAAAGAAATTACTACATTCTTTTTTCCACGAAATTGTTTTAGAGATAGCTTATCTCCTGCTACAGACGGAAGGGTAAAATCGGGAGCCTTATCACCTACCTTTAATTTTGTAACACTGTCAATTGGTTTGAGCATCCCGGGATTATAGATTTTACCCTTGAATTGTTCAGATAAACTGTAGGCTGTTGGAACAGAAAATAGTAATGCCATAATTCCAGATATTGCTATAAAACAAAGATTTCTTTTCTGTAACATATTATCCCTCCTTTTTTAATCCAGACTCTTTAAGTATGAAGTCTAAAAATTGATTTGGATCTTGAATACTACCAGCTTTAGAATAAATAATCTTATTAGACCCATCAGCATTGATTTTAATTACGAAAAAGTATGGGGTCCTGACATTCCCAACGGATTTATGAACAGAAAAAGACTCATCAGGAAAAAGCGGAAATGGAACATTATATTGCTTTTTGAATACCTCAACCTCAAAAGGAGTATTGCCGGCGCCAATCCCTATAATTTTAATCTTATCTTTGAGATATGGGTTGCTATTTATTAATCGATACAATTCATTAACGTTAGGGGCTTCTTTTTGACAATACGGGCAATACATGCTGAATATTTCAAGTATAACCACCTTAGTGCGAATCTGGGATATATTGAAAGTCCCTTTCCCCTTTATCCCGATATAGTCCATTTCGGTTGTGCTTTGTGGTACAGAAAGGGTTATCTCCGGAAAGGCTCCTCCTTCAGTTGGTGTTATGCATTCAGCGGCAAGCAATGACTGAATACCGAATATCAAAAAACTGAATATTATTAATAAAGATATGAATCCTTTACCCATAATTCCCCCCCCATTTTTTATAATTTTATAGTTATATTCTGTTATAGGAAAAAATATTTGTCAATAAATCTTCTCTCTTAATTTAGGATATGGCTGAAAGGCAAGTATTTGTTTAATTCTCTGATTTATATTTAAGTAAATGAGTCTTGATATCCTTTAAAAGTATTTCAGGTTCTTTGGTAAAATCTAAAATAGTCAATATCTTATAAGGGTTTGTTCTTTTATCTATTATAGCCAACAGTGGTGTCCTTGTTTCATTTAAAGCTTTATGGATTTTATAGTCAGGATCCGGGATAATTGGAAATGAGACATTAAAATACTTTTTGAAGTAAGTAACTTCCTTACTGTTGTTGCCAAGACCTATTCCAATCATTTTTATATTACTACTAAGGAAATTGTCTTCCTGAATTAATTTATGTAAACGGTTAAATTTATCAGCATGTGCTTGACAGATAGGGCAATAAATACTGAGACAATCTATCAATATAAAACTGGCGCGGATACAGCTAAGTGAATGAGTCTTTTGTACTGAAAGTCCGAGATATTTCTTGTCCTCTATACAAAGATGATTTGTTAATGAAATATTTGGAAAACAATCACCGGGCTTTACAGCAGCACGCTGATCTGCATAGCTTATACTAAGAAGGAAGCAGTAAAATAAGATAGGAAGACAAAAGAGACAAAATATATTTCGGAATATATTGCAATTAAAATTATTTTTGAACAAAGTGTTTTTGAAAAAAACGATGGCTGAATCTCCTCCTTTCAAGTATGAAAAGGATTAAAGCTGAGGAAAGCAAAAGTATATTAATTACGATATGCCAATAGTTCATGCCACCTATAGTACTATCTTCAGTAAAGCAGCCACAGTAAAATTCCAGACCCCGTGCAATATTAATACCAATAGCCACTATAAACAGTGCTAATAATAGGCACTGTATAAACGCACATGATCTGACGAAGATACCTATAATAAGAAGAGCTCCTATTAATAATTCCAACCAGGGCAATATTATTGATGTAATATTTATCATCCAGTAAGGCAGTATCTCGTAGTTTGCGACTGTGTTTATAAATCGGGGAGTATGAATGATTTTATGTGAGCTTGCATATATAAATAATCCACCTAAGAAAAGCCTTAAGAACAATATGATAATACCACGATGTAGAATTGGACATTTGCCGGATATTTTTTCCAATTTTTACCACTGCCTATAAAATTACCGTAACGTTTTTATAGCCCTTTAAAGAGAGACGATAGGCAAGTTCCTTATCACAGACCTGGCTAACTGTCCTACCATAGACAAGAATCGGCGTATCTAAAGGTACTTCAGCGAGATGGAGATGATAGAAAAAATCAAACTGTGAAACAGGGAAATTCACTGCATTTGGCAAATGATTTTTCTGATAAAGTTCATGTGGACGGGCGTCAAAGATGAAACAGCGGGAATTTTTAATTTCCCCTTGCGCAAAAGCACTCATCTTCATTTCCTGATAAAAACCTTTATCCATACAGGGAGGAATGATCGGGATCCTGTCTGCTCTAAGTCCATTTACTAAAGCAGCAATGAGAATTGCGGCAACCGTGACAATTAACAGGTCAAAAAGAACGGCCTTCCACTTTACTGCCATCTTTAACCTGCTTTTTCCCAAGGAAAATCTCCTATAAGGTTGTTAACAATTAAATAATCACAAAGTGCTTTACTTGTCAAGTTTAAAATATTATTTAAATAAAATGATATTTTAAATAAAACAAAGAGAAAAATAGTCGTACCAATTCTTGTCCGGAACGCTGTATTGTCGAGAAAGAGAGCATATCTGTCGGCTTATCTCGTCTTCAAAAACTGAAATTAAAAATTTAGAATTATAGATCCTCTTATATAAATAATTTTTGTGGTAAGGTACAATATTCAAAATTGAATTTAATGTTATTGTAAGTTATTCTATTAAACTAAAAATCCTTATCGGGAGGGAATTTTTAATGGCAAAGAAGGCTAAAAAAGGAATCAAAAAATATGTTTACTTTTTCGGTGGAGGGAAGGCTGATGGAATAGGAGATATGAAAGACCTTCTCGGAGGAAAGGGCGCTGGACTTGCAGAGATGACCAATCTTAAAATTCCAGTCCCTGCTGGTTTTACAGTTACCACAGAGGCCTGCAATGAATATTTCAAGGCGGGTAAGAAATATCCACCCGGTATGTGGGAACAAGTACTTGAGAACCTTAAAAAGGTGGAAAAGGCAATGGGGATAAAATTTGGTGATTCTGTTAATCCTCTTTTAATTTCTGTACGCTCAGGGGCAAAATTCTCCATGCCTGGCATGATGGATACAGTCCTCAACCTCGGGCTTAACGAAACGACAATGAATGCACTTATAAAAAAGACAGGAAATGAACGGTTTGTATACGATGCATACAGAAGGCTTATTACAATGTTCGGTAATATTGTTATGGGCGTTGAAAGGCAGAAGTTTGAAAAAGCCCTTGAAGAGATGAAGGAAAAGAAAGGAGTTCGTCTTGATACAGACCTTACAGTTAATGATCTGAAAAACCTTGTTGAAGAATTTAAGATTATTTATAAAAAAGGCACTGGAGAGGATTTTCCAACTGACCCGGTTGAACAGCTTGGAAAGGCTATAAGTGCAGTATTTGGTTCATGGTTTGGAGACAGGGCAGTTAAATACAGAAAGCTGAACGATATACCTGATAATCTTGGTACAGCATGTAATGTTCAGTCAATGGTATTTGGAAACCTGGGTGAAAATTCCGGCACAGGAGTCGGCTTTACGAGAGACCCGTCCACAGGTCGGAATAGGTTCTTTGCAGAATGTCTCATCAACGCACAAGGTGAGGATGTGGTTGCAGGCATCAGGACGCCGCTTCATATAGAAGAGCTAAAGAAGCGGCTTCCAGCGGCTTATAGAGAACTTGACAGGATATACAAAAAGCTCGAAAAACATTATAAGGATATGCTGGATATTGAATTCACTGTTCAGGAAGGAAAACTCTATATGCTTCAGACAAGGGTTGGGAAGAGGACGGCAGCATCAGCCCTTAAAATAGCCATTGATATGGTAAAAGAGAGATTGATAGATAAAAAGACAGCAATATTAAGAATTGACCCCCAGCAGCTTGACCAGTTACTTCATCCGATGATAGACCCGAAAGCTCAGGTTAAGGTAATTGCAAAAGGTCTCCCTGCTTCACCTGGTGCTGCAGTTGGAACAGTAGTATTCACAGCAGAGGATGCAGAAAGGGCTGCGGAAAAAGGTAAAAAGGTTATCCTTGTCAGGACTGAAACCTCACCTGAGGATATTGGTGGCATGGATGCTGCCCGGGGTATCCTTACAGCAAGAGGAGGTATGACATCCCATGCAGCAGTTGTTGCGAGAGGAATGGGCAAATGCTGTGTTGCAGGATGCGGTGCAATAAATATAAATGAAATCCAGAGGTATTTTACAGTTAATGACCTTGTTGTTAAGGAAGGCGAATATATAACCCTTAACGGTACAACAGGTGAGGTCGTGCTGGGTGAGGCACCACTTGTAACAGCAGCACTCACAAGCGATTTCGGTACTTTTATGAAATGGGTTGATGAATTCAAGAAGATTGGCGTGAGGACAAATGCCGATACTCCACACGATTCAGAAGTGGCAAGGAATTTTGGTGCTGAGGGGATTGGTCTATGCAGGACAGAGCATATGTTTTTTGCCCCGGAGAGGATAAGTGCTGTAAGAGAGATGATACTCGCTGATGATGTAGAGGGAAGGAAAAAGGCTCTTGCCAAGCTCCTTCCTATGCAAAAAAGTGACTTTATAGGAATATTTAAGGCAATGAAAGGTCTTCCTGTTACCATACGGCTTCTTGATCCGCCACTTCATGAATTCCTTCCGCATACAGATGAAGGATTAAAGGCTTTAGCTGTTACAATGGAAGTTCCTTTTGAGAAACTGAAGGCGAGGAATAGGGTATTACATGAATTTAATCCAATGCTCGGGCACAGGGGCTGCAGACTTGGTATAACATATCCTGAGATTTATGAGATGCAGGTTCAGGCTATAATGGAGGCTGCATGTGAGTTGTCAAAACAGAAGATTAAAGTAATACCTGAAATAATGATACCATTGGTCGGCCATGTAAATGAACTTAAGATGATGAGAGAACTGACTGTTAAATCAGCGGAAGAGGTCCAGAAAAACTATAAAACAAAGGTCAACTATACTGTTGGGACAATGATAGAGCTTCCAAGGGCTGCAATAACAGCTGATGAGATAGCTACGCAGGCAGACTTTTATTCTTTTGGCACAAATGACCTTACACAAACAACCTTTGGACTTTCAAGGGATGATGCGGGTAGGTTCCTTCCATATTATGTTGAAAAGGGGATACTCGATTACGACCCGTTCATAACACTTGACCAGGACGGTACAGGGCTTCTTATGAAGATAGCTGTAGAAAAGGGCAGGAAGATAAAGAAGAACCTGAAAATGGGAATCTGCGGCGAACACGGCGGGGATCCAAAATCTGTTGAGTTCTGCCATAAGATAGGTCTGGACTATGTTAGCTGTTCGCCTTACAGGGTTCCTATTGCAAGACTTGCAGCAGCACAGGCAGCGCTTAAAGAGAAAACTAAAAAAGATTTAAGTAAGTCAACTGTGTAAGACAAACATTGCGAAAACAAATAGGGCGGTATTGTTTGAGAATGTAAAGTCGGAGTATTTCTTGAATGCCTCGTATTAATACAAACGTATTAATAAAAGTTATATAAAATCTCCCCTAACCCCTCTTTGCCAAAGAGGGGGATAAAGAAAATCCCCCTTTGGAAAAGGGGGATGCAGGGGGATTTTTAAATAATTGTGTAGCATCATTTATTGCGTTTGTATCAATACTATTTGAATTTTTTTTTATATACTGGTAAAGTCATTTTATAAGTTATGATATCTATAATCCCCAGGAAAAGAGAGTTAAAATTGAGGCAGACCATTCTCAGAGGTGTTTATGAGGACAATCTGAGAATTATCGGAAAAGAGCATGACGCTATCTTGGGGAAAGTACCTTTCACTTTCAAAAAAATGTTCCTGTTTTTTTCAGTAGCGCTACTGGCTATTTTAGGACAGGGAAATTACCTGAATCTCCCGTTATTTCAGGAAAGGCAGATGACAGCAAGTCTTACAACACAAAAATCTTTTCTTCTGCCTGCTCAAGATCCTGGTAGTCCTTCGGGTTACGGAGCTTTTTTCAAGATCCCTGACCAAGAATCTTTTCTTTTGCCTGCTGAAGACCTTGTCAGTCCTTCAGGCTATAAGGCTTTTCTTAACTTACCCAAATCGTCCCTGAGCCGCGTGTTTGGTTTAGAGGTAAAGACAATTATGATAGATCCAGGGCATGGTGGCTCTGCGTCCGGTTCTATAGGAAAAATGGGGACGAAAGAAAAAGATATTACACTTGATATAGCAAAAAGACTGAGGGATCGACTTAAAAAGTACGGCAAATACAATATCATGATGACCCGTGAAAACGATATCTCGGTGCCTCTTAACAAACGTGTAGAATTAGCCCGTTCAAGCAAGACAGACCTCTTTGTTTCTGTACATATCAATTACCTGCCATCCAGACCAATAAATATTATCGAGACATATTATTTTGGCCCGTCTTCTGATGATAAGACACTGAGGCTTGCTGAACACGAAAATTCAGGCTCACGATACGGATTGAGTGACTTTAAGGAAATAATTGAGAAGATCGGTGATACATTAAAATATCAGGAATCTAAAGCACTTGCGGCTTCTATACAGAAAAATCTTTTTTTAAATATCAAAAAACAGGATGTAAATGTTCAGAATTTTGGTGTAAAAAGGGCGCCATTTCTTGTGCTGCTGGGTGTTGATGTACCCGCTGTCCTGGCAGAGGTTTCCTGCCTTAGTAACAGAGAGGAAGAGATTGAACTCAACACCGAAAGCTACAGGGAAAATATTGCACATTATCTGGAGGCTGGCATATTAGACTATCTAAATAAAGGAGAGGTAAGCTATGAAGCAAAAAGAAGATAACATTTCATTTGTTGGAATTGACCTCGGGACATCAAGGAGTTCAATATGTGCAAGTAATGGTACAAGAGAATGGTTTGAGAGTTATGTTGGCTGGCCTAAGGACTTTATATCTTTAAAAGTAATGGGCAAGCCTGTCCTTTTTGGTGAAGAAGCCCTTAAAAACAGACTCTCGCTCGACATCTGCAGACCGCTCGAGCATGGAATAATAAAAGAAGGTATTGACAGAAGTGAAGAGGCAGTTAGAGAAATTATCAAACACCTGATTGAACGTGCAAGACCTGCACCTGAACAGAAGATATATGCAGTTGTAGGGGTACCTGCTGACACACTGAAGACAAACAAACTTGCGATCAGAAAGGCTGTATCAGAATTTGTGCATTCATTAATGGTTGTATCAGAACCTTTTGCAGTAGCTTACGGCATGAACTTACTGAACAATGCACTGGTGATAGATATAGGCGCAGGCACAACTGATTTCTGTATTATGCATGGCAGTATCCCCACAGAGGAAGACCAGAAAACTATACTGACTGCCGGAGATTATATTGATGATCAGCTCTATAGCTATCTGAATGAAAAGTATCCTAACTCAAAGTTCAATAAAAATATGGTTCGCCAGTTCAAAGAACAATATAGTTTTGCAGGAAAAATACCAGGTAATATTAGTGTAGAAATTCCTGTTGACGGAAAACCTGTGATGCACGATATTACAAATGAGATTAAACGTGCCTGTGAAAGCATATTACCTGCACTAATAGAAACAACCACTGAGATGATAGCAAGATTTGACCCTGAGTTCCAGGTAAAGATTAAAAACAACGTTGTACTTGCAGGTGGAGGCAGCCTGATCAGAGGCATACGTGAATATTTGCAAGATGCACTGAAAGAGTATGGTCCGTGTACTATAATGCGCGTTGATGACCCTCTGTTCGCGGGTTCAGACGGTGCCCTCAAACTTGCACAGGATATGCCTACAAAATACTGGGAGCCGTTATGAGATTATTTAAAACCGGAAATCTATTATTTAAGAGTGATTCATTATGACAAGCAAGACGATTCTTATAGTTGATACTGATACAGATACAATACAAAAGATTATGTCAACACTTGAATCTGAAGATTATCTTGTTTTTACAGCCTCGGAGAGAGATGTCAGTATTCAGATGGCAAAAAAGGTGAATCCTTCATTAATATTTATAAATATTGGGATGAGTGGAGCAAGTGGCCTCGAGATATGCAAGACGATCCACGATACTGAAACACTAAAAAACGTACCTATTGTTATCATTACACCACATGGTGGAGCAATAGATTCACGGTATACCGCCCTTTATGGTATCGTTGATTCCCTTAAAAAACCTTTTACCTCTGAAGAACTTATTTCGAAAACAAAAAATATGCTTGCTATAGAATTCGTTGAAGCGCAGCCTATCGAGGAAACTGTAGCACAACCTATTGAGGAAGTAACGACACAACCGGTTGAAGAAGAAATTGATGTGAAGCTTTTTGAGGAAGAAGGTATCAGAGCGAAACTTACTGAAGAAGAGATGGAAGTAAGGTCTGTTGAAGATGAGGCTGAAGCACAACTTGTTGAGGAAGGATGGATGGTAGAAGAGCCTGTTAAGGAAAAGATGGAGGCAAAACCTATTAAAGAAGAGACTGAAGTAAAGCCTGCTGAAGATGAGCTTGATGCACTGCTTATGGAAGAAGAAATTGAATCAGGCAAAGGTAAGGAACCCGGAATACCAGAAAAAATTCCAGATGTTCAAAAGGGGGTTCCTGAGGAAATCGTTTCTGATAAAAGTGAATTAGGACAAATGAGGGGGGAGATAAAAGAAGAAACAACCGGACAAATTCCTTCAGAAGAACCCGAAGAAACTTTATCAGGTTCAACTGTTGTCTCTGAAGAAGCCGGTAAGACTAATATATCTAAAAAAAGAATAAGAGAAAGGGGCAAAAGAAGCAGTTTATTAATACCAATTGTTGTTTTAGTATTAATAACAATCGCAGCAGGAGGATATTTTATTTACACAGGCTTATGGCAAGAAGCAAAGGTTCAAATACCATTTTTAGCTAAATCAGTAAAACCAGTTCAACAACAGCCTCCAAAAGTTGAACCATCTAAGGAACAACAGATATCCCCGAAAGCAGTTGAAGAGAGTAAACCTGCACCTATTCCCGCACCTGCGCAAGAAAAAAAGGCAGAAGTTAAACCAGAAGTTAAACCGATTTATTCTGTTCAAATCGGTGTATTTAAAAATGAAGCTAATGCAGCGGCTATTATAAGGAAGTATAAAGAAAAGGGCTACGATGCTTTTACACGCAAAAGCACAGCAAAAGATAAGGGTATACTTTACAGGGTATTAATCGGCAATTTCGCTAATAAGAAAGAAGCTGCTAAATTGGCTAACAGTGTCCGTGAAAAAGAAAATATCAATATAATTATTTTTCACGAGTAAGGATATCTCTAATAATCTCTTCCTTTGACAGGTCATTAAAACATTTTAAGAAAGTCATTCCTGATTTGAAAAGATTCGAGAATCAGAAACTGTTACTTTAAACTATTGTTGAGGAATCGATCCACGCCTCTAAATGTTCTTTTGATAATGCGCCTGTCATTTCACTGAGCTTAGTCCCGTTTCTGAAAATGAAAAACATAGGAGTTGCTGTTACACTAAAGCGCGCTCCCAGTGAAGGCTCATTATCAACGTTGACCTTGACCACCTTTAAGAGCCCTGCTTTCTCGCGTGCTAACCCATCCACTGCCGGAGCTATCATGCGGCAATGACCGCACCACGGAGCCCAAAATTCTACAAGCACAACACCTGGCCATGCTAAAACTTCATGGTCAAAAATTGCCGCTGTTACATCAATTGGTCTCACAGGAATTTCTAAAGAAGCTTTGCATTTCCCGCATTTTGGATTGTCCTTCAATTTATCCACAGGTACTCGATTGACTGTTTCACATTTATTACAGCGTAATAGGACATCGTTTCCCGCCATACAAACTCCTTTTATATTAATCCTTAGCTCTCTACTTGAATTCTAACAAAAATAAATATAAATGCAATTACCTGGCGAAGGTAAATAAAGGTTATCTATCATCTTTATGATAAAATTATCAGAGTCATGCTTGGTAATTTAAAAGAACGATCCAACAATCTTACCTTGGGAAACCTCTGGGTTAACATCTGGCAGCTTTCATGGCCCATGTTTCTAATTATGCTCTTTAATTTCTTTGTAGGTTTTACTGATATCTATGTGGCAGGATTTATCAACCCAGAGGTTCAGGCAGCGGTTGGTTTTGTTGGTCAGATATATTTCCTGATCATTATTATCGCCAATGCTGTCAGTATTGGAACATTGGCGATGGTCTCAAGGGCAATTGGTTCAGGTAACTCACAAAGGGCTATTGAAATTGCCAAACAATCCCTTATCTTCAGTATCATAGTCGCCATAGGGCTGACGATTCCCGGTCTTGTCTTATATAAGGAGATAATCTCTATAGCAGGGTTTCCTTTGAAAATCAGGGAGATATCGGAAAATTTCTTGAAAGTATTTGCCTTGGCACTTGGACCGACTTACATATTAATCATTTCTAATGCCATATTTCGTGCCAGCAGTGAGGTGAAAAAACCCCTTTTGACCATGTTTATAGTCAGTGTCATTAATATTATAGGAGATTTTGTTCTTGTCTTCGGCATTTCCCCATTCCCTAAAATGGGATATATCGGCATTGCCTTCTCTACAGCGGCTTCTGTAACGATTGGAATGCTCATTAATCTTGGTTTTTTCTCTCTTATCCGGTGGAGGTCTATCTATACAAATCCATGGACCATATCTGCGACTATAACAAAAATGATTATAAATCTTAGCTGGCCTGCAGCTTTACTGCAAATCGCATGGAATGCTGGAAGTATTGTCCTGTATAACATACTTGGCCGGCTTGGAAATGCAAGCGTTACAGCACTCGCCTCTATCACGAATGGTCTCAGGATAGAGGCTATAATCTATCTCCCCGCATTTGCCCTGAATATGGCTGCATCGGTTCTCGTAGGGCAGAACTTAGGTGCAGGAAATACAAACAGGGCTGAAAAATTAGGATGGAAGATTGCTTTGTCAGGAGTAATCCTTATGAGTCTAATGGCTGTTGTAACCTTTATCTGGGCCGAAAAATTTGCTGCGATTTTAACGAAAAATCCAGAAGTCCTTGAAGAGACAACACGCTATCTCAGGATTAATATGTTATCAGAGCCTTTTATGGCATTAAGCGTTGTTTTAGCAGGCGGTCTCCAGGGAGCTGGAGATACAAAAGGTACGATGTGGGTTATAATTATTGCTATGTGGGTTATCAGGCTACCACTCGCCTATTTCTTTTCACTTATACTGAATTATGGTGCAACAGGGGTCTGGGTAGCAATGGTTATCTCCATGACCGTTCAGGGCATACTTATGACCTGGAGGTTCCATAAGGGACATTGGAAAGAATTGAAGACGGATTAAAAGTGCAAGGTGTAATCTATGTTGAGATTCTTTAATACATTAGGGAAAAAAAGCGAGACATTTTATCCAGTAAATAAAAAAGTAGTCAACATATTTACATGTGGTCCCTCAGTCTATCAGAGAAGCCATATAGGTAATTTCAGAACATTTTTATTTGAAGATATACTGGTACGATATCTGGAATATTCAGGATATAAAGTTCAGAGAGGCATGAACTTAACTGACATTGAGGATAAGGTGCTTAAGGAGGCTGAAAAGAAAAGGATAAGCGTTAAACGTCTTACAGAGAAAAATATCAAAGAATTCATCAAGGAGATGAACCTTTTAAAAATGAAGCCTCCGGATTATCTACCTAAGGCTTCTGAGAGTGTTGATGAAGCCGTTAGTATTATTGAGCATCTCCTCAACATTAAGACCGCCCACTGGTATAAGGGAAATGTTTATTTCGATCCATTAAAATTTCAAGGATTTGGAAAACTTTATGGCCTCGATATGTCCAAATGGCCCGGAGAGAAGAAGAGATTCCATAAGGATACTTATCCTGGAATGCAGTGGAACCTTGGGGATTTTATCCTCTGGCATGGATATAAAAAGGGAGATAAGTATTATTGGCATACAAGAATTGGAAATGGGAGACCATCCTGGAACGTTCAGGACCCGAGTATGATAAGCAGGCATTTTAATGAGACCCTATCGATTTATTGTGGTGGCATCGACAACCTTTTTCGTCACCATGACTATACACTTGCAATCCTCGAATCTATAAGACCGTATCCTATGGCAAGGTTCTGGCTCCATTGCCATAACTTATATATGAATGGCCGGAAGATGTCTAAAAGTAAAGGGAACATTTACTATATAGATATGCTTCTAAAACAGGGCTACGACACAAATGAAATAAGGTTTTTTCTAATATATGGACATTATCGTGAGAGAATAAATTATTCAAAAAAACAGATACGCTTGACAGTGGATAAACTGAGGGTATTTAAAAGGCTTGTTAAGAAAATTGAAGGAAGGTTAATTCAGAAAACTAACAATGGGGAAAGGGTCGCTTATAGGTTGAAAAAGACCTTTGCAGAGAAAATGGGCAATGATCTGGACGTGAGAGGGGCTTTTGACGGGCTATTTAAAATAATATCCGATATAAAGGTTGATAAACTGAAGCCCTGTGAGACTTCAGAGATCATAAAGGTATTGAAGGAAATAGACGAGGTTCTCAAGGTTATTTTTTAGATTAATTTTCAGGAGGAATAAATGGCTCGGGGATTCGAAGACGCAGCTTCTTGCTGGAAGGCAATAATGTCTGATGTTCATAAAAACAGAGGATTGCTGTCAGTTATAGAAAAATTTGCAAGAGAAAATACAAATCCGGCAAATATAGTATTTGGTACCTCAGGATGGCGTGGGGAAATAGGCTCTGACTTCACATTCAACAATGTACGTATAGTAACCTCAGCCATTATCGAGATGTTCAAAGGCAATGATAGTTCTGTCATGCAGGCGATGGGAGTATCCGGCTTTAAAGAGATAATAAAACGCGGGGTTATTGTCGGTCATGACAATCGGTTCCTCGGCCCGGATTTCGCCGGAGAGGTTATAGGACTTCTTCAAAAAGAAGGAATAAGGACTTGGTATGCAGGCGAGGCAACCACACCGGAATTTTCAGCAGGCATTGAGATGTTAAAAGCTGCATGTTCCATCAACCTTACCCCATCCCACAACCCGGCAAATTTTGCAGGGTTCAAGTTTAATCCTTCAGACGGAGGACCTGCAGGGCCTGAGATTACAACAAAAATAGAAGAAATAGCCAACAGGATGATGTCGGATATCCGCCGGGGCGGAAAGGAATCCCTTGTTCTTCAGCCGGTAAAAGCTGAAAGTATTGAAAAAATAGATCTTACATCCCTTTATATTAAATTCATAACAGAGAGAAAGACATTAGATATCGAAGGAATCCGCGACTTTGTAAACAGGAAAAATTGCATTATCTGTATTGATAATGTACACGGGTCAACAAGGGGACGCATTGAAAGGATTCTCGGCAACAGCAATAAAATAAGATATCTAAGAACTGAGGATGATTTTCTTTTCGGTGGTGTAGCTCCGGAGCCATCTGAAAAAAATATGCAGGGAGTCGAAAAAGTCTTAAAGGAAAGCAATGCTAAATTTAAGCTCGGTGTTATTATGGACCCTGACGGCGACCGTATCAGATACACTGATAGCGTCATGCAGATACCAATGAACTACTTTGGAGCAATGGCATTTCATTTCCTCCATGTTCATAAAGGGATTAACGGTATTGCAGTAAAGTCAGTTGGTACAAGCAATCTTGTAAATGCTATAGCAGAGAAACTCGGGATGCCGGTAAAG
>Ga0214474_1000458_pt1 | contig 20431 bp, 17 predicted proteins | sample RVTome_2_FD_187335 | JGI IMG/M metagenome (GOLD analysis project Ga0214474, IMG submission 187335) | Soil microbial communities from uranium-contaminated site in the Upper Colorado River Basin, Wyoming, United States - RVT95D214 HiSeq ...
TTTCATTCTGGCGGTACCGGCCAGGTCGGCCCCGCGATAGGAACACCAGTTACAACAGAATCCCACAATCTTTGGTTGGAAATTGCTCATACCAATACTCCCTCGATTGCTACCGTAATTTCTCTACCAGTGAAATTCCTGTACGTTATGGCTGCATCAGTACGGGCAGCCGCACATATGCCTTAACATGATACCGAGCCTTGCACATAAAAAAAGCGTTTTGGGAACGCCTATAATCGCATATTCAGAAGTCAACGTATTTAATCCAATAATCGGTTAGTTATTCCCCGCTTCCTCCCCGTTTACCCCGAGTGGCCGCCTTGTCACCAACAAAATCGAGTTCTCTGACATCCGCCGCCTTTTTAATGTTGGCTGTTTTACCTTTGAATAGAGTATCACGCATAAGCCTTTCTAGCCGTTCCGGAGCCACAGGCTTGATTAGATAATCAACGGCCCCAAGCTTCATAGCCTCGACCGCCAGCTCCACAGAGGGATAGGCGGTTATAACGATGCATTTGATATATGGCTTGGTCTCCCTGACTTCACTTAACACCTGCAGGCCGCTTTTCCCCGGTAATCGCACATCCACAATAAGAACATCGAAGTCCTGTTTACCTATCAGGTCCAGGGCTTCTTCACCCGTCTCCGCCATCACCACCTGGTAAATATCCTTGAGCCAATCCCTGAGTGACTCCCGGACCACCGCCTCATCTTCCACAATCAAGACCGAGCCCTCTCCCGCAGTTGGCTGCCCCATGCTTTGGGCAATGATTTTTAGCACGTGGTCTTGAATGGATGTGTCCTCATAAACACATCTGACCTTTAGCTTTCTGTAGAGCTCCTCGGGAATTCTTATGTGAATTTGTCTTGGTTCTTCCTTCATGCGTTTACCCGAGATATTAAGTACTTTGGTACAATGGTCTATCCACATAGTATAACAATAAATAGCTCCATGTCAAGACCCCACGTTCGAACAAGCACAAAACCATCCACTTGACAAACTAATGGGATTTTGATACCGTAGTATATCAGTACCATTATATCAATTCTTTATAGCGATCTTTTATTTGTTTTTAGCATGCTCCCGGCCGGTAATTTTATCCGTAAGGACTAAGGAGGGTTGACTATGGAACCGCGAATCGGGGTCTACGTCTGTCATTGCGGCAGCAATATCGCCGGTACCGTTGATGTAGCTGAGGTGGCCCGCTTCGCCGGTACTCTGGACTCGGTCGTGGCTGCCCGCGACTACAGGTTCATGTGCTCCGAGCCGGGACAAAACCTGATCAAAGAGGATATCAAGGCACTTGGCCTTAATCGTATATGTGTGGCCTCCTGTTCACCAACGCTGCATGAGCCGACATTCCGCCGTGTTTGCCTGGAAGCGGGAATAAATCCATACCTGTTTCAGATGGCAAGTATCCGCGAACAGTGCTCCTGGGTTACCGCAGAACATGCCGAGGCCACTGAGAAGGCAAAGGCACTGGTCAGTGCTGCGGTAAAGCGGGTTTATTATCATCAACCCCTGGAAAGAAGAGAGGTTCCCATTAATCCTAATACGCTGGTGGTGGGCGGCGGCATTGCCGGTATACAGGCAGCGTTGAAAATAGCCGATTCGGGGCATAAGGTCTACCTGGTCGAAAGAACTCCCAGCATTGGCGGTCACATGGCGCAGCTCGACAAGACCTTCCCCACCCTGGACTGCTCGGCCTGTATCCTGACCCCCAAGATGACGCAGGTGGGTTCACACCCCAATATCGAGCTGATGACATACAGCGAGGTGAGCGAGGTATCAGGGTACATTGGTAACTTCAAGGTGAAGGTCAGGAAAAAGGCACGGTATGTCGACCAGGATAAGTGCACCGGTTGCGGTCTGTGCCAGGAAAAGTGTCCATGGAAAGCGTCCAGTGAGTTCGACGTCGGCCTGGGGAATAGAAAGGCCATCTTCACCCCGTTTGCACAGGCGGTGCCGAACATACCTGTTATCGATACCGAACATTGCGCCTATTTCCTGAAAGGCACTTGCCGCGCCTGTGAGAAGTTTTGTGAGGCCAAAGCCATTAATTTTGACCAGCAAGACGAAATTATAGAAGTAGATGTCGGTAACGTAATTCTAGCTACCGGCTACGATGTCTTTAAGCCTACGGGTATTTATGAGTATGGCTACGGACATTTAGCCAACGTTATTACCAGCCTGGAGTTTGAGAGGATGATCAACTCCGCGGGACCAACACAGGGCGAAGTACTGCTCAAAGACGGCTCTCATCCTAAGAGTGTAGCCATCATCCACTGCGTCGGCAGCAGAGACAAAGACTACCATGAATACTGTTCCCGCGTTTGCTGTATGTACTCCCTGAAATTCGGCCACCTGATAAGAGAGCACGTTCCGGGGACCCGCGTCTACGAATTCTTCGTCGACGTTAGAGCTTTCGGTAAAGGTTATGAGGAATTCTACAATCGAGTCAGCGACGAAGGAACGGTTCTAATAAAAGCCCGCCCCAGCGCAGTAACAAATGTGGCTAAGAAAGCGGGAGAAAAAGGTAAGCTAATCGTCGAATATGAATTAAAGGACGGCCCGAAATGCCGTCAGCCGGTGGACATGGTTATTCTCAGTGTAGCCCTGGAGGCGCAACCGGACGCGGGAGCAGTCGCTCGGCTATTCGGTATTAACCGCAGTGCCGACGGCTTCTTCCTGGAGAGACACCCCAAGATGGACCCGGTGGCTACTATGAGCGATGGCATATTTGTAGTCGGTTGCTGTCAGGGGCCGAAGGATATACCTGACACCGTGGCTCAAGCCTCAGCCGCTGCGGCTCGTGTTCTGTCAATGATCGGGAGGGGTACGGTAGAGATCGAGGCGGCGACCTCCATAATTAATGAACAGCAGTGTTCCGGCTGCCGGATTTGCGCGCTGCTTTGCCCATTCAGCGCGATTTCTTTCGACGAGGAGAAGAAGGTGAGCCAGATTAATGAAGCATTGTGTAAGGGCTGCGGCGTTTGTGTTGCCGGTTGCCCCAGCAGCGCCATCACCGGCAAGCATTTCACCACAGAGCAGGTTATAGCTGAAATTGAAGGTGTACTGGTTTAAGTCAACACAGGAGGCCTAATATGGAACCTAGGGTTGGTGTATACGTCTGTCATTGCGGCAGTAACATCGCCGGTACCGTCGATGTAGCCGAGCTGGCCCGTTTCGCCGCTACTCTGGACTCGGTTGTGGCTGCCCGCGACTACAAATTCATGTGCTCGGAGCCGGGACAAAACCTGATTAAAGAAGATATTAAGGCGCTCGGCCTTAATCGTATATGTGTCGCCTCCTGCTCACCGACCATGCATGAGCCGACATTCCGCCGTGTTTGCCAGGAGGCGGGGATAAATCCTTACCTGTTTGAAATGGCCAATATTCGTGAACAGTGCTCCTGGGTTACTATAGACCATGCCGAGGCTACGGAAAAGGCCAAAGCACTGGTCAGCGCAGCCGTAAGGCGGGTTTACTATCACCAGCCTCTGGAAACAAGGAGAGTTGCTATTAACCCTGCAACCTTGATAGTGGGGGCCGGCATCGCCGGAATGCAGGCGGCGCTGGAAATCGCCGATTCGGGACATAAGGTCTACCTGGTGGAGAGAACTCCCAGCATTGGCGGCCATATGGCGCAGCTAGACAAGACCTTCCCTACACTGGATTGCTCGGCCTGTATCTTGACCCCGAAGATGACACAGGTGGGTTCTCATCCCAATATCGAGCTGATGACATACAGTGAAGTAACCGGGGTATCCGGGTATATCGGTAATTTTAAAGTCCAGGTCAAGAAGAACGCCCGCTACGTGGATATTGCCAACTGTAGCGGTTGTGCCGAATGCGAGAAGGCTTGTCCGGTTGAAGTACCTTCCGAGTTCAACCTGGGACTGGCCAAAAGGAAAGCCATATACCGTCCCTTCCCTCAGGCAGTTCCAAACGTTTTTACCGTGGACAAGCGGGGAGCTCCGCCGTGCCGGACTGCCTGTCCCGCGGGAGTTGACGCTCAGGCATACGTAGCCCTTATTTCGAAAGGCAAATTCAAGGAGGCGCTCGCCGTGTTCAGAAGAACACAGCCGTTTGCCGGTGTCTGTGGGAGAGTGTGTACTCACCCCTGCGAAGCTGACTGTGAAAGGGGCAAGGTCGACGAACCAATTGCCATCCGCTACTTAAAGCGTTTCATGGCCGACTACGAACTCAGGGCAGGCAGGGAGAAGGTCACGCCGGTAGAAAGGACGCAGCCAGCAACCGTAGCCGTCATCGGCTCCGGACCGGCAGGTTTGGCCTGTGCTTACGACCTGATAAGGATGGGATACGGCGTCACCGTCTTTGAAGCTGCGCCTGAAGCCGGCGGCTTGATGCGATACGCCATCCCCGAATACAGGTTGCCCAAGAAAATACTGGATTATGAAATTAAATATATTGAAGAGCTTGGTGTAGAGATCAAGACGAATACCCCGATGAAAGATTTTAAAGAAGTCTTCGGCAAAGGCTTCGACGCCATATTCCTCGGCACCGGGGCCGGTATTAACCAGAAGCTGGGTATCCCCAATGAGGATATCGATGGCGTAGTTCACTCTCTGGATTTCCTGAGGGAGGTCAGCCTAGGAAAAGATGTGAAAATCGGCAAGCGCGTAGCGGTTATCGGTGGCGGTAATGCGGCAGTCGATAGCGCCAGGGTAGCCAAACGCCTTGGCGCGGAAGAGGTTACGATGGTATATCGCCGCTCTCAAGCCGAAATGCCGGCTCTTCGCACCGAGGTGGAGGAGGGAGAACGCGAGGGTGTAAAGATCCACGTTCTGGCAGCACCGGTGGCTATTCTGGAGAAAAAGGGCAAGTTGGCCGGCATGCGATGTATCCGAATGCAATTGGGCGAACCCGATGAAAGTGGTCGCCGCCGTCCGGTGCCGATCAGGGATTCTGAATTTGATATACATGCCGACAATATAATTATTGCTGTCGGCCAGGCTATAGATAAGTCCACGCTAGCCAAAGAACTTACCTACACCAGTCTGGGAACCGTCTCGGTTGACCCGGTTACTTTGCAAACGAACATCGAAGGCGTTTTTGCCGGCGGCGATGTCGTATCGGGTCCGGATGATGTTATCTCTGCGATTGAGGCCGGTAAAGAAGCTGCTATTTCCATAGACCATTACCTAAGGGGCACAGATTTAAGAAAAGGCCGGCCACCCCGCCGTGAAAGAGTAAAAGAGGTATCCAAAGAGGGTGTGAAAACCAAGGCGAGGCAGACTATGCCGGTTCTCGACCTGGACAAACGGCATGGTTTTGCAGAAGTGGACCTCGGATTCAGTGAAAAAATGGCTGTCGAAGAAGCCAAACGATGTTTGAACTGTGCTGTTTGCTCCGAGTGTTTGGAGTGCGTCAATATCTGTGAGCGCAAGGCCATCAATCACGAAATGAAAGACGAGATAGTCGAAGTCGATGTCGGAAATATCATTTTAGCCACCGGCTACGATTTGTTTAAACCCAGCGGTATATACGAATACGGTTACGGTCGTTTTGATAACGTTCTCACCGCACTCGAGTTCGAGCGGATGATTAACGCCGCCGGACCGACCGAAGGTCATGTAGTGCTTAAAAACGGCGCCGAGCCGGAAAAAGTGGCCATTATTCACTGTGTAGGCAGTAGAGATAAAGATTATCACGAGTATTGCTCTCGCGTTTGCTGCATGTATTCCCTGAAATTAAGCCATCTGATACGAGAGCATGTTCACGGAGCCGAGGTATTTGAATTCTATGTCGACATCAGGGCATTCGGTAAAGGTTTTGAAGAATTTTACAACCGGATGGTCCGAGAGGGCACCGTGCTTATCGAGGCTCGTCCTAGTGGAGTCACGAATATAGCTGAAACTTCGGCCGAAAAAGGGAAGCTCATTATTCAATACGAGGAAACAACCCACCCCGGCTCGCCACGCCGCTTGCCGGTAGATATGGTTGTCCTCAGCACCGCTATGGAGCCCCGGAAGGAGGCTCAGAATGTTGCCCGATTGTTCAATATAAGCCGTAGTGCCGACGGATTTTTCCTGGAAAGGCATCCTAAGCTGGACCCCGTAGCTACGACTACGGACGGTATCTTCGTAACCGGTTGCTGTCAGGGACCCAAAGATATACCCGATACCGTGGCCCAGGCTTCGGCAGCGGCTGCTGAAGTTCTGTCAATGATCGAGCAGGGCAGCGTGGAGATAGAGGCGGCGACAGCCGTCGTCGACGAAAAAATCTGCACCGGTTGCCAGATTTGCAAACTCGTCTGCCCCTTCAGTGCCGTGACTTTCGACGAGCAAAAGAAGGTATGCCGTGTCAACGAAGCTCTGTGTAAAGGCTGCGGTGCCTGCGTCGGTGGTTGCTTTAGTGATTCGATAAGCCTGAAACACTATACGAGCGAACAGCTCGTGGCACAAATGGAAAATATGCTGGTATAAGCTTTTTTATTTGTCATTTATGAAGAAAGCGAGGCGCAATAGGCATGGAACGTAAACCGGAATGGGAGCCTACCATAGTCGGATTTCTGTGTAAATGGTGCAGTTATGCCGGTGCCGATTTAGCCGGAACAAGTCGTAAGAAATACCCCGCCAATGTAAGGATAATGAAAATACCATGCTCGGGAAGAGTCGATCCCCTGTTAGTCCTAAAAGGTTTACGTCTGGGTTTTGACGGCGTTGTAGTTTCCGGCTGCCATCCCGGTGACTGCCATTACCAGACAGGAAATTATCGGGCCAGGAGACGAATCGCCATAACCAAGAAATTCTTAGAGTATATGGGTGTCCCCGAGGAACGGATTCAGGCCAGCTGGGTATCAGCTTCCGAAGGTGACAAGTTTGCCCGGGTAGTTGCCGATACGACCAAAAGCATTAAGAAAATCGGCCCCAATAAGCTATTTGCCGGAAATGGACGATAATATGGAACAAGAACTGCGCAAAGAAGCTAAAAAACTGCTGGAAGAAGGGAAGGTCGACTATATAGTCGGCTTTGCTACCGGCAGTTTGAAATTCAGCACCACTCCTCTAATTACCAGGGACAAGGAAGAAGTGGCATCTCTGGTGATTAATCCGTTTATAGTAAATAACCTGGCCAAGTTCCTGACTCAGCTGCCGGGGCGGGTTGGCATAGTGGCTAAAGGTTGTGATAGTCGCTCTATCGTCAGCCTGATACAGGATAACCAGGTTGTCAGGGAAAATATTGTCATCATCGGTGTCCCCTGTTCCGGGTTGATCGATATGGTGAAAGTAGAAAAACTGGTAGGCCGAGACCGGGATGAAATTGATGACGTTTCCCTTAAAGGAGGAAAAGTCACGGTAGTAATCGGCGGGCAGAAAACAGAGCTGCCAACGGAGAAGGTCCTCTTCGATAGTTGCCTGGGTTGTGAGTCCCCCTCTGCACGGGAATACGATACCTTTATAGGCGAACCCGGCAAAGAGACCGGTGGCAGGGGGCTGGGCAAAGATAAAATCAAGGAACTGGAAAGCATGACGACGGAGGAGAGATGGGAGTTCTGGAAGACGCAGTTCAGCCGCTGTATCAGGTGTTACGCTTGCCGTCAGGTCTGCCCGGCTTGTTTTTGTGAGCGGTGTTTTGTAGAGGAGTCGGAGCCACAATGGGTATTGCCGGCTCCAAAATGGCAGGATAATCTTATCTTTCAAGTGATCAGAAATATACACGTTGCCGGAAGGTGCACTGATTGCGGCGCATGCGAGCGGGTCTGTCCTGTCAATATACCATTAAGGAGCCTGACAAAGAAGATGTGCGGGCTTGTTAGCGAAATGTTCAACTATGAGGCAGGAACGGATAAAAATGCCCCACCTTTAATGACTGCTTACGAATATGAGGAAGCTAAAGACTTAATTAGATAGAAGAGGGTAAAGGTGACAATAAAAAAGATCAGTAAAAAAGATATGGTTGAGCTCCTCTTAGACTGGGGCCGCGAAATGACGGTATTAGTTCCCTCCAGAGACAAAGGCGTTACCGAGATGACTGAATGGGACGGGAAAGATATCAGCTTCTTAGGATGGTACAGAAATACAGTCATACCGACTAAGTCCAGTTTCCTGCCACCCGTGGAAGAAATGTTCACCTTCCAAAAGAATGGGAATGGTTACCAAATAGAAGTATCGCCAGGCCAAGGAAAGAGAGTTGTCTTTGGCGTTCGCCCGTGTGACGCCAGGGCCATAGCTATAATGGATAAGGTGTTTACCGACTCCCATGAAGATCCTTACTATGTTTCCAAAAGGAAAAACACCGTGCTTATCGGCCTCGGTTGCACCAATCCGTATGACAGCTGCTTTTGTACTTCGTCTGGAATCAGTCCCGCTGAATCGACTGATGTCGACCTGATGTTTACCGATATCGGGGACGATTTCGTAATCGAGGAGATTACCGAGGTAGGTAAAGAGTTACTGGCGACGGCCAGTATAGTAAAAAAGGCCAGCCAAGCTGATGCTGTTACAATGAAGAAGGCAAGAGCGGCAGTTTCCGGAATGGTCACCAGGAAAGTTGATACGAAAAATATCGTCGACAAGCTACAGGCCTGTTTCAATGATAGTGATTTTTGGGAAAAAGTTGCAGCTAAGTGCGTCGGCTGTGGTGTCTGCACTCTTCTATGTCCCACATGCTGTTGTTTTGATATTTGCGATGAGTTATTTAAAAAGCAGGGAGCCAGATATAGAACATGGGACAGTTGCGGATTTAGTAGCTATACCAAGATGCCAATGGAAAATCCTAGAGAAGAGAAATGGCGTCGGGTGAGGCAAAAGGTATGTCATAAATATGAGTTCTTTCCAATGAACTCCGAGGTTATTGCCTGCACCGGTTGCGGTCGCTGTATACGCTTGTGTCCGGTGAACTGGGATATTACCGAAGTCCTGGCAAGTGTGCCGGCTGAACAACCAATAAAAAATAAGTAGTGAGTGAAAAAATGGCTGTAACAAATATTAGCCCCAGAAAGAAGAAACTCGACGAGGATAACGTCTATCTACCCAGTATAGCGGTGATTGATAGAATTATCGAAGAAACTCCCTCCGTCAGGACTCTGCATTTCAATTTCAAGGAGGAGAAGCTGCGTAAGAGGTTTTCCTTTGAATCAGGCCAGTTTGCCGAACTATCCGTCTTTGGTGTAGGCGAAGCTACCTTCTGTATTTCTTCCAGTCCGACCAGAAACGACCACCTGGAGTGCGCTGTAAACAGGGTGGGATTGGTAACTAATGCCTTACATAGACTTGGCGTTGGCGCAGAGATCGGTTTCAGGGGACCTTACGGTAATTCTTTCCCCCTTGAGCTCATGAGGGGCAAGAACCTGGTATTTGTCGGCGGAGGTATAGGTTTAGCTCCACTGCGCTCGGTAATCTATAATGTCCTGGACAACAGGAATGAATATGGTAAGATCAACATTATCTATGGAGCACGTACTCCGGCTGACCTCTGCTTCAAATACGATCTGGATAGCTGGAGAAAAGATAAGTCAATAGATGTGGCAATCACGGTTGACAAAGGCGATGAGAGTTGGACCGGCACGGAAGGCTTCGTTCCAGCAGTGTTGGAACAGGTTGCGCCTTCGGCCAGTGACGCCATGGCCATAGTTTGTGGACCCCCGATCATGATTAGATTCACATTCCCGGTTCTGGAGAAACTCAGCTTTGCACCGGAACAAATAATAACCACCCTGGAAAAAAGGATGAAGTGTGGCATAGGCAAGTGCGGGCGGTGTAACATCGGCAATATATATGTCTGCCGTGATGGGCCGGTGTTTACCTACGCACAGATGAAGAACTTTATATCCGATGAATACTAAACGCAATCTCAGTGTATCCAATCCCCACCTGTGGGCGGTGGTGGCTATGTTCGCCGTCCTTATAGTGCTGCACTACCCGCAACAGATACTGTCACTCGGCTCACCGTCCATCTTCTCATTTATGGGGTTAAACCGGCATGCTATAGAGCGAATCCTATTTTTGTTGCCAATCTGCTATGCCGACTATTTCCTGGGTATCAGGGCAGGAGTGGTTAGCCTGATAGTGGCGGCCATTATTATGTTACCGCGGGTTTTTCTGGTCTCGGAATATATGTCCGATGCTTTACTGGAGACCATTGCCGTTATTGGCATTGGCGCTCTAATCAATCTGTGGTTCTACAGTTCTAAAAGAGAAAGGGAACGCCGGCAACAAATGCTATCAAAGCTGGAAACAACCGACCAGCAGCTTGAATCTGCCTATCAGGCCACCAGGCGCAATGAGAAGCGACTTTCGGCTTTAAATGAGATATCAGCTATCATCAGTCAGTCTCTGGAGCTGGAGGATATCTTAAGCGCAGTTGTCGATAAGCTTAAGCAAGTAATGGGCCTTGACGTCGTCCTTATATTTCTTTTGGACAAAGATAAGCAGGAGCTTAAGCTCGTAACCCATCGGGATGTCTCTGAGGAGTTTATTGCCGGGCTGAAGGGGCTAAAGGTCGGTGAGGGCTTCAATGGCCGTGTTGCCCAGACCGGAGAACCACTGGTGATAGAGGATGCCTCGAAAGACCCCAGGCTTACCAGAGAAATAGTGAAACGAGAGAAAATAAAGGCAGAGGTCATAGTACCCTTGAAAGCTAAGGGCAACGTAGTGGGCACGCTCGCCGGGGCCATGCGTAAGTCCCGCAAATTTCTGGATGAGGAGGTGGAACTGCTTAATACAATATGCTCTCAAGTTGGCATGGGTATCGAGAATTCCCAACTATACCAGAGAGAACATATGGCAGCTCAACAGGCCCTGGCTTCAGAAAAGCGATATCGCGAGATATTTGAAGACGCACACGATGCAATCTGGATACACGACTCGAACGGCAATATCATAGCCGTTAACAAAGCCACCGAAGAAATGACCGGGTATAGCTCAAAAGAACTTCTAAGAATGAACGTGAGAGATTTTCTGGCAGAGGAAGGCATCAGTTTGGCCAGACAAATCAGGCGCAAACTATTCCTGGGAGAACCCGTGGAACAACCGTATGAGCAGCGTTTAATTAGCAAAGATGGAACGGGAAGGATCATAAAACTGACCACCAACCTGATTAGAGAAGAAGGTAAGGTAAAAGGTTTCCAAAATATTGCCAGGGACGTAACCAGAGAAAAAGAGATACAAGATAAGTTGAGAGCAACTTACCAGGAACTTCGAGAATCGCATCAGCAGCTAAAGGAGAGCCAGGAGCAGCTAATCCAGGCTGAGAAATTGACATCTCTGGGGCAGCTGGCTGCCTCCATCGCTCATGAAGTCAATAACCCTCTTTCTGGTGTACTGGCCTACACCCAATTGCTGGCCAAGAAGATAAGGGGCAACAATATTCCGAAGGACGTTTCTCTTCAGTACCTGTCTAAAATGGAAGCTGAATTGATTCGCAGCACAAAATTAATCCGGCACCTGCTGGATTTCGCGCGCCAGTCTCCCCCGGCATTCCGTCCGCTGAACTTTAATGACGTGGTTAATAGGGCCTTCGACCTTGCTGCTCACTCGGCTGAGCTGCAACACATCCAAACTGTAAAGGAACTCGACCCTTCATTACCTAACTTGATGGCTGACTTTGATCAACTGCATCAGGTGTGCACTAACCTTATTTTGAACGCTATTCAGGCAATGCCTCAGGGAGGAAAGCTAACCATACGAACCTCAGCTGGCAACGGGCAGCTAAAGATGGAGATTCACGACACAGGTTGCGGGATTTCACCAAAAAATATGCGAAAATTGTTTACCCCGTTCTTCACCACCAAGCAAGAGGTAAAGGGAGTCGGCCTGGGTTTAGCTATATCGTATGGAATCATCCAGCGGCATAACGGAAAAATAGAAGTACACAGCAAGGAAGGAGAAGGAACAACCTTCACTATCTGCTTGCCATTACTCCACGAGGAAGCTATAGGAAACAATTAGTGGAGTCACCACTGATAACTATAGGGGGAACGATGAAAAATAAGAAAAGGAAGATACTGCTAGTAGAGGATGAGGCGGTTCTAAGGGAGGCGCTTCAGGATTGGCTTACTGCGGATGGATATGATGTTGAAACCACTGAATCCGGAGAGGAAGCCCTCGAGAGAATAAAGAAGGAAGAATTCGGCGTCATAGTTCTTGATCTAAGGTTACCGGGTCTTGACGGCCTGCGTGTATTCGAGGAAGTTAAGGATGTTAAGCCTGAAATCAAAGGCGTAATCATTACTGCCTATCCTTCCAATGAAACACTAACCAAGGCAAAAGAGATAGGACTGCTTGATTATTTGCCTAAACCTTTCAACGTTGAAGATTTGGAGAAAATAATAGGTGGGGCGCTGGAAGAAGTAGAGGAAAGCAAGTTGAAAGGAAAACATGTTTGGCTGGAACTTGGAGCGGTATCCTTCCGCCTCTGTACACGCAACTATGAATGTGGACACTGCGCATTTGCCCAGGACATACAGGACAGGTTCGGCACCATATCAGTAATCGGTGAAAACGAGGTCGCCAGGTTTAAGCAACTGCCAGGGAATCAAAGGTTATGCCGTTATACCTCGGTACATTTCGTGAAGAAGGAGAGACCGCATCTGGTGTCCAGATAGCTGAGACGTATTACGTTATATAGAGAGTATTGCTGTAGATTTCAGAAGGAGGAGAATAATGGGTGACAAGAAAGGAAAGATTCTGCTTGTTGAAGATGAGGCTGTGGTTAGAGAAAGCGTGCGGGACTGGTTAATGGACGATGGGTATGATGTTGAATGCGCTGAGAGCGGGGAAGAAGCCCTGGAGCGGATCAAAAAAGAAGACTTTGGCGTTATAGTTCTCGATTTGAGGCTGCCGGGCGTGGATGGCCTGCAGGTGTTCGAGCAGGCCAAAAAGCTTAAGCCCGCGACTAAAGGGGTAATGATTACGGCTTATCCCTCGATCGAAACACGAGATAAGGCACGGCGTTTAGGCCTCCTCGACTATTTACCCAAGCCATTCAAAGTCGAAGATCTGGAAAAGACAATCAAAGAAGCACTGGAAGACGTGGTAGGAAAGAAGTCGCCGAAGAAGCAAGACTGGGTGGAACTTGGCGCTGTACCAGTCCAGTTATGCACCCACAACTATGAATGTAGTTCGTGCGGATTTGCCCATGATTTGGAGGACAGATACGGGACCATAACCGTTATTAGCGAAGACGAAATAACAAGCCTCAGGCAATTACCCGTAGGTCAAAGACTGTGCCCCTATAGAGAATGGTTGGGAACTCGTTCAGCAGTGTAATTTAAGGACATTTATCAGTTCGAATCAAGATGTAACTACATCGGATACGATAATTTAAAAGGAGGATTGGAATCATGGTAACCGTACAACGTCTTAAGGAGTTTGAACTCTTCAAAGGTCTGACCGATAGCGATTTGAAGCAAATTGCGGAGCTTTGTCAGGTACAAACCCTGCATGAGGGTGATCGTATTTTAGAGGAAGGTACCAGAGCCACGAATCTCCATATATGCTGTAGCGGCAAGGTCGATATAGTGACCTGGGTTAAAAAGCCGTGGAACAAGTATGTAAGAATTCACCAGGCCCAGCCTGGAGAAGTCTTTGGATGGTCCGCACTGGTAGCACCGTACAACTATTCCGCCAGTGCGATATGCACGGAAGAGGGTGAAGAAATTCGGATTCGGGGTACCGATCTTTTATCTCTGCTACACCAAAATCCCCATTTAGGATACACCATAATGGAAAATCTGGCCGCCGATATTGGCGCCAGGCTAGTACAAATACGGCAGAGCTTAATCACAGAATGGCTGAGTGCCCCGGCGACCGCAGGTTCCAGTACCTGGAGTGAACCCCAGCGAAGATAATAGAACCAACCGGCTGACCTCGAGAGCTTGCTCCAAAGACCAGAAAACAATAATTAGTGGTTCAGCCGGTTGTATCCAAACCGCACGCAGGGTATCCCAAGGACTTCATAGCAGTGGGAGGACGCAAGTTTGCAAGCCATTAACGGCTTGTAGTCCGAGACGAATATCTGCTGAGATAAGGGTATTGACAAGCCGGCGCTAACTGCTATACTAGAGCCAATATTACTGCATAAATTAAGCGGTGCTGCGTGGAGGCAAGGAAACGGCAACCGTAACAAGGTCACTTGGTTGCTGTTGAGCCAATAGTGAAACCGGCCACATTAGCGTGGTCGGTTTTTATTTTTAATGCAGGGAGGTAAGGTATTATGGCGGAATCATACAGATTTGCAGGTTTTCCTTCGGCAGTGGTCTACGACCACGTTCCAGTAGACAAGAAAGATAAGCCCAAACCGGTACAGCACCTGCTGTGGGGTGACTGGATAAAGCTTACGGGACCCGAGGGCGGCGACTGGGTAAAGGTCCACGCTCGAAATGCTGACGGATACATGCATAAAGAGTCAATTCTTAAAGACCGCATACTGGAAATTATATTCGTGGACATCGGCCAGGGTGACGGATGCTTGATCGTGACACCCAAAGATAAGCAGATAATCGTGGACGCGGGGCAAACCGATAATATGTTCCGGTTCCTGAACTGGAGGTTCGGACAGTTCAAAAAGGAATTCACCTTCGAATCGGCAATAATCAGCCACCCGGACGCGGACCATTATGCGGGCTTTAAGCAGCTATTCGACCAACCTAACGTCAAGTTCCAGACCATTTACCACAACGGCATCGTGGGGGTCGGTGACGACACCAGGCCGGACTCGAAGACCGGCAATGTTAAGTATTTATCGGGCATCGTCGCCGACAAGGTCAGCCTAGCAAGTCTGGATAGCGATACCGGATACGCCAAGATGCTTAAGAACGCATTAGCCTCCGGACAGGCCAGTGATATCCGGATGCTTTCTGCGGACAGCCAGTACCTGCCGGGATACGGGCCGGACAAGTCACTGAGCATCAAGATACTAGGTCCGATCCCGGAGCCTGACTCCGCCGGAAATCTGCGCCTGCGCTGGTTCGGCAACCTGGGCAAGACCAAGAACGGCCATTCGATAATACTGCGGCTAAAATACAATAATGTAAGCGTATTACTGGGTGGCGATTTGAATACCCCGGCTGAGTACTTTCTGCTGGGGCACTACACCGGGATTTCTGACCCGGAGAATAGCAATAATGAGGCAAGATTAATCGAGCTGGCCAGAAGTACATTTGAATCGGACGTGGCGAAGTCATGCCATCACGGCAGCCGGGACTTTACCGATGTGTTTCTCCGAGCGGTCAATCCCATCGCCACGGTTATCTCCAGCGGCGATAACGAGCCGTACTCCCATCCTCGTTCGGACACGCTGGGTGCGGTGGGACGGCACAGTCGATGCAACAGGCCACTGATTTTCAGCACGGAACTGGCGCGTTCGGCGAAAGAGAACATTAAGAACCCCCAGGTAATTCGGGGAAAGCTGGTGGAGGCACAGGAAAAGATAGATAAAGCCAAAGGCGAGGAGGCTAAACAAAAAGCCAAGGACGAATTTAAAAAACTGGTCAGCTCCATCGAACGCAGCATCGCCGTTTACGGAGCTATCAACCTCCGCACCGACGGTACGAACGTTATCATCGCCCAGAAAATAGAAGCGCCGCGCCGTAAGGACAATGAATGGGATATTTATGTGCTTAAAACCGACAACGACGGCTTACAGTTTGTATCTAAAAGCGAATAGATGCCAAAAGGCAGGCTGAATAACAGCCTGCCTTCTTATGTTAGAGTATCCTAACCCTCTGCTATCTTTGCAAAAAAGGCTTCTATGGTGCAGCCGGCGTCGAGGCCGGATTGATCACGTACCAGACTCCACCTACTCCCTGGCCTACCGTATCTCCGGCTTTCAGGTCTTTGACATAGTAGTACAGCGGCCAGCCCTTATAAGTCGTCTGCATTTGCCCGTTGAACCCGCTGATGGTGCCGAAATCAGCCGCATTCAATCCGGACGGGATGACTACGTTAGCCGCGTAAAAGATAGGCCAGTTGGCGATAACCGGCGCTGTGGCATTACTTATTCCGGTGGTGTCCTTCGTAAAATAGTACAAGGTCATCCCTTTAGCATCTACAAGGTAATCGCCAACATCCGCCTTTGATGTAGTCATAACCGTATAAGCGGGAGTTGGAGTAGAGGCCGGCGTACAGGCCATTGACCCTATCAGCAGAATCGAGAATATACCTGCCAAGATAAGAAAATAACGCTTCAACTTGTGTTCCATAGTTTTTCCCTCCATTTTAAATTCGCCTGTTAGTAAATGACAATAACGCAATAATCTGGTTCTCATGATTCTCCCTCCATTATCTATTATCAATTACCGCTTATAAAATAGTCATAAAATTACACACTAATTGCTTGAAAATTTATTAAATTTTGTTGCTCATTTATAGAGAAATTAGTAAACTATCTAAAAATGACGATGCCCTCGAAAGTCAAAGTTATCGGCGCTGTAGGTCAAAACGGCTCGGGAAAAGACGAGGTATTGAAATACCTTCGCACCAGATACGATGTGCCCTTCCTATCCACCGGCAATATCGTAAGGGAAATCGCCGCCAAAGAAGGACTGGAGCCGACGCGGGAAAATCTGGGCAAAATCTCCGACAAGTACTTTCGCGCATTCGGCAAAGGCTATTTCGTAAAGCTGCTGGCAGACAAGATACGTAATTCCGGGTGGAAAATCGCCGGTATCAGCGGCATTCGCTCTTTGACCGACGTCTCGGTGCTGAAGGAGATATTCGGCAAGGACTTTATGCTGATCGCTGTATCGATTTCCGATCCTCATGTCCGGTTCGCTCGAATGACCAAACGCGGCGAAGGTAGAGACCCGCACAGCTACGAGCAGTTCCTGCGACAGGACCAGGACGAGGAAAAGTTGTTCTCGTTAAAGGAAGCTGAGAGCCTCGCCGACTATACCGTCAGCAACGACGGCACGCTTGACGACCTGCATCGTGAAGTAGACCGGCTGGTATCGGATAAAGGCCTATTGAGCTAGTATTCCATGGCTCTAGAACCATTGGAAGCAGGCATTATATGGCACTCCTCGGACTACCGGGCGAGTGCCACATTTGTATTAGAGTGATATTTACTGTATAGTACAAGTGGTGGTTCCAGTTTAGGTTATCATATATTTCGCTAGATTTATACAAGATCTGGATGACCCTGACTCTAACCAACAATTAATTAAGAGAGGAGGTCATCCAATGAGTTTCACCGACAAGTCAATCCTCTGTACCGATTGCGGGACCAACTTTACCTTCACTGCCGGAGAACAAGAGTTCTTCGCGTCCAAAGGATTTACCAATGAACCCAAGCGCTGCCCTAAGTGCCGGCAAAACAAGAAACAGCAACGCGGCGGTTCGAACGGTGGTTGGGACAGCCACAACAGCAGAAGCTAGCAGAAGACCCGTACTAAAAACACGGGAAATTAAAAGGGAGATATGAAATGAACATCTATGTAGGAAACCTGGCTATCGACGTTTCGGAAGACGAGATACGAGAAGAATTCAAGGCTTTTGGCACAGTCACGTCCATCAGCATAATAAAAGACAAGTACACTGGCCAATCACGGGGATTTGGTTTCGTTGAAATGTCATCCAAGGCAGAAGCAGAAGCTGCCATCGCCGGCCTCAAAGGTAAAACGCTGAAAGACCGAACGCTCGACGTTAATGAGGCTCGCCCTCGCACCGATAGCAGAGGCGGAGGATTCAGCGGTGGCAGAAGCGGAGGATTCAGCGGCGGCAGAGGCAGACAGAGACGGTATTAATTCGAGTTCCCCGCACACTGTGATGTAGCGCTTTTACTTTTCGGAAGGCCCTGTTTGTAAAATGAAAAAAATTTCTGGCCTGGACTCCGAAGACATCTTCGGTATAAAGTCAGAGGTTGAGCCGATTTCAGTTGTACCGGACACCTGGATCCGCGATATCAACCCGCACGAAATCGAGGAACCCTTGTTGCCCAAAGCAGAAGAAGACGCTGCTGACCTTGAAGAAGAAAGGGCGGATAAAACTGCAGAAGAAGCTAGGCCCGCTCCCGGATTGGAAGCTGCGCACTGGGAGCAACCAGTCGAAGATCCGATCCTTATGTATCTGCACGAGATAGGCAGAGTCGCGCTTCTCACAGCTAAAGATGAAAAGGTATTAGCCAGCCGACTGGAAGAAGCCAGATTCCTGACAGAGATCGATGGTCTTCGCTCTCAACATCACGATAGATATCCGCAGGGGGTTGGCACTACAATCTACTTACTGCGTCACCTGACCAGAGAGTGGCCGGTAGTAAAAATTCTCGCCAAACACTTCAAAATACCGCGCACTCATGGCGTCATGCAGGTAATTCAAAATCCCGTTTTAAGATCAGCCATCGATGGATCAATCGATCCGGAACTGCTAAAAATTATCGCCGAAACCAAGGGCGAAAGCATGTCGGAAGTAGATAGGTGCCTGATAGAATTTTCGATCGGAAGCCGGCTTTTACCTGCCGAATTACTGGGCAACATTTTTGATGGAACATCGTGGAATCAGCTGGTTTCACTAACCACCGAGCCGGTCAATGCGGAGTTCCTTTCCAATCTTCGTGCCACCAGCCGTCAGCTTGCCATCCATTTTAGCCGCGTTAAAATTACCGCGGCTGAAGCAGAAAAACGGCTTATCGAAGCCAATTTGCGCCTAGTGGTAAGCGTGGCCAAGAAATATACGGGACACGGAATACCTTTCCTGGACCTTATCCAGGAGGGTAATATAGGACTATTTCGAGCAGTAGGTAAATTCCAGTACCGGAAAGGTTATAAGTTCAGTACTTACGCTCACTGGTGGATAAGACAAAGCATTACCCGGGCTATAGCCGACCAATCCCGCACCATTCGTATTCCGGTGCACATGGTGGAAATCATTAATAAGTTATATAAGACCATCCGCTGGTTGTCACAAGAATACGGACGGGAACCTACCGTTGAAGAAATCGGCAGAGCCATGGACATACCTTCGGAAAGAGTTAGGGAGGTCCTGAAATTATCAAAGATGCCATTGTCTCTGGAATCTCCTATTGGAGAAGAGGGAGATAGCGATCTGGGTGATTTTGTCGAAGACCGCACTACTCTGCCGCCGGCGGAGGTCGCTTCGAGAGAGTTACTTAAAGCTCAATTAACCAAGGTACTTTTTGAGTTAACCGACCGAGAGAGAAGGGTCTTGTTGCTCAGGTTCGGATTAGAGGATGACCGGCCGCGAACTTTAGAGGAGGTAGGGAAGGAGTTCAATGTTACTCGTGAGCGAATCCGGCAAATAGAGGCCAAGGCGCTGCGTAAGCTTCGCCATCCCAGCCGCAGCCGAAAACTAAAAGACTACCTGGAATGAACTCCGTTTAGCCCACCCACCTCGGGTTACCCCTTATTGCGAACCAATTCTCCACGCTCCGCATCCGCTTTACATGCCTTTGAAATCACAGGATAACCAAGAGTATACTTTTATTTGATTAATTCTGCACTGGCTGATAAGGAGCAAATGATGTCCAACGTATATACCTTTCAGGATACCTGTGAAGACAAAGCCATTCTGGGCAATAAGGGAGCTAACCTGGTAACCATGACCAGGCTGGGACTCCCGGTCCCACCCGGATTTATCCTGTCGGTTGAAGCCTACGCCGAATATAAAAAAAGCGGCAAATTGCCGGAGGCTGAAATCAAACAGGCCCTGTGCGACCTCGAAAAACGTTCCAATAAGAAGCTGGGCAAAGACCTGCAGGTCTCCGTCCGCTCCTCAGCGCCCGTCTCCATGCCGGGCATGATGGACACCGTATTGAACGTAAATGATATCGCCGATATGAAGATAGCCGCTAAACGGGTCTTCGACTCATGGGATAACATGCGCGCCGTGGAATATCGCCGCCTGAACAATATACCCGCCGACCTGGGCACAGCTGTGATAGTCCAGGCAATGGTCTTCGGCAATAAGGATGATGATTCGGGCACCGGTGTCGTTTTCAGCCGTGATCCGAGCACGGGTGAGAAAATACTCTCCGGTGAATACCTCGTTAGGGCACAGGGCGAGGAACTGGTGTCGGGAGCCAGAACGCCGGGCTCAATCAACGACCTTAAAACAAGGCTACCGCTAGCTTATTCGCATTTATGCGGAATGTCTGAGCTACTGGAGAACTATTATCACAACATGCAGGACATAGAGTTCACCATCGAGTCCAAGAAGCTATACATGCTCCAGACCAGGTCAGCCAAACGAAGCGGTCGGGCGGCCGTGAAGGTGGCCGTCGACATGGTCCACGAAGGCCTGATTACCAGGGAAGAAGCGATTGCGCGAATCACAGCCGATGATATAAGAGCGCTGCTGCACAAGCAAATCGCCTCCACCGAGTCACACCGTCCTCTGACCAGGGGATTGGCCGCAGCTCCAGGTGCGGTATGCGGTGAAATAGTGTTTGATCCAGTCGAAGCCATGCGCCTGGCCAAGAGAAGCGTATCTATAATACTGGTCCGCCCTG
>Ga0214474_1000460_pt1 | contig 20384 bp, 22 predicted proteins | sample RVTome_2_FD_187335 | JGI IMG/M metagenome (GOLD analysis project Ga0214474, IMG submission 187335) | Soil microbial communities from uranium-contaminated site in the Upper Colorado River Basin, Wyoming, United States - RVT95D214 HiSeq ...
TACAGCATCAGTTGCTACCAACTTGATGCCCTTTTCCTGCGACTTAGTTAGCTCGCCTTTTAGCTGCCGGTAGCCGGGAGGCTGTTCTATTAAAGAAAGCAGAACAGATAAGTCCATTTCCAAACATCTATAGGGCTAGCCGCAACCTCCAGGGTAGTCCGGACTAGCCCCGACTGAATTTTATCACACGCTTATTTAACCAAACAATTGAAAAATGGAGGCATATTCAGGTCTAATGTCTTTTCATCGAGCGCAGGCAGGCTTATCGTCTGCAAAGTGCCACAAGCCGATAGTCGTCATCGGCAATTTAAGTTGTCTTATTTACCGCGCCTATCTCGTTCATCTTGCCGATGCCCACGCTGTGAATTGTCAGGATTTATAATTTGAGGATGAAACAGCAAATACAGAAACGAACCAAAACAAGGTATTAACAGCAGTATGATTATGGCCCACGGTGACTTCCGCCCCCCGAAAACCTTCTGCCTGTTAGCTAGATCCTGTATCATGATTCCAGCCAGTATCCAGTGAGCCATACCAATGAGGACAAGTCGCAAAATCCATTCAGGCTCCATATACTCGAACCACCACGTCTCTTTTTTATATCAGGGTATGATGATATATGTCTATTACGTATTATACTAAAGTGCCGTGGAAAGACTAAGCAACCACTCTAATCCCTGAGGTTTCGGCTAGACATTTTTAGACCCAGCAACTTTTCTAAATATGGAAAGCTGGCACACCACCCCATCGGTATCAACGTACGGTGCCGCCACTATCTCATAAACCCTGTTATCATCTAATCTGCATTCCCATTTCCCTATTTCTTTGTTATCGATGACGTTCGGTATCATGCACTGTTCACAGGGGGCGTCGAGTTTGTGCAGGTGTTTGTAGCAGGGGAGACCCGTGCCCTCGCCGAAATTCTTAACCATGATTGAATTCATAAACCTTATCTCGAAATCCGGCCCGGTAATGAGGATACCGTCTGTCATACTATCAATAATGTTGAGCAGTTTGTTTCTTTCATCTTCCACCACAACATGAAGCTGTTTAACCCTGTCTGCTTGATTACGTATGACCCCGGTCAGAGAACCAATGAGGCCAGCGGTTATGGTGAAAAGGACCATCCTGAGTAATGGGTCAGGAAAGGGAGAGATGAAAAAAGCACGGGGTAAGAAGATAACGAAGCTCACAAGCGTTACAATTACTGCCCCTTTAACCCTGGCATTATAGCCAGCATATATTATTGGGGCTAGAAACAGGAGGCGGTGTACATCGTGCACACCATAGAAAAACTCGCTACGTAAGGCATCCCACGCTGTCCAATTCACCAGTTCACCAAAGTAATAGAAAACCGTACAAAATAACAAAAGCAAGGGCAGGATGAATGGCCTGAAGGAAGCACGGATTCTGGATTGGGCTGACGGTGTTTTATGCTCAGCCGTGCCCTTACTAGGTTCATCCTGCCTTGCCCTACGAATTACCACAGGGCCTTTTCTCTTCTGTGATTCCATTATTTATTCTCTTGTACTTTCTTATACCACATTAATAGTGGGAACGTCTACCTGGCTTCAATCTTCACAGTGGCAACTTCTTTGGTGACCTTCTCGCGTGCAGCTCTCTTGACTCTGGCTTCCTTCGCTGCGGTCAACATACCACCAATGGTTATGAACCAGACGAACACTATCGGCAAGAGAATTATAGGTACTGCCACTACCAGTGCTACTATGATTTGCCATTCCATCTTGGTTTCCTCCTTTCATACGGTTTTGTCAAAAGTTTAATTGGCTATTATTTAGCTTTGGCTTCTTTCGCCACGTGCTTACCATGTGCAGCCCGTTTTGCTCTGGCTTCTTTTATGGCTTCATAAATACCACCTACGTTCAGGAACCAGACAAAAGCTGCCGGGAACAGGATGATAGGTATTGCTATCACTAACGCTACTATAAACTCCCATTCCATTGCTGTTCACCTCCTTTCTGGTATTCTGTCTTCACCTCAATTCCACTATTATCTTATCATACTGCTCACAGAACTGACTTCCGTCGTGATACCTGTTTCAGATTGCAGAAAACACTTAAACCACATATCTGCAACCCAGGGCTTTACACGCACAAAAACTGTGTGGAACTAGGCAGATATGCCTACCCCAAGCAGCATACTCCCACTCGGGATAGAATTTACCCAGAAGAAACGTAACGCAGATGGGAAAGAGTAACTTGTCTGCCCGTTGATTGAGCAGATTTCTGAGCTACTTCTGATTTCTAACCTCCACTCTCACTAACGCAGCTTATACTGCCTCTTGTCCTTCCGCCAACTCTTGTCCTTCCGCCAATTCATCATGGTCTTCGACTATTGGCAGGAGTCGATGCGCCAGCATGATGACCAGCAAAGCATCAGCTACGAGACCTATCGAGATAGCGAATTCCATCAGTGATGGAAAGTAGATTGTACCGGGTCGAGGCGCAAGAGCAAGCATGCTCACGTTGAAGCGGTTGAGCACCAGACCGCCGATGACAAACGCTGAGCTCCAAAACAACTTGTTTGTACTCTGTCTCACACTGGGCATTGAGAAGAGCACGATAGGTACGATCACGCCGATGACGATTTCTGCCCACCATAGAAGGTTTATCGGGTACGAGGAGAAGATTAGCCCCATGTCACCTCGTGCTGTGAGGTCTACCAATTTCAGAAGCAGGTACAGACCCAGGATGTAGGGTATCGCCCTGCCCAGGCCGGCCATAATGTCCTGGCCTATCCTGTGCCCGAAGGCACGGCTGCTGAGCGTCGACTCGAATATAACCATGGCTGGCCCCACGGCTATTGCGGAAAGCAGGAAGAGTAGCGGTAGAATTGGTGAGTACCACAGGGGATTCAAGCTTCCAGGCATTAACAGCAGCATTGAACCGAGAGAAGACTGATGTAGTGTCGATAGACAAACGCCTGCAATCACAAGCGGTATTTGTATTGCCCGGATTATGCGCAATGGAACATTCCAATTTAACCGTTCAAAGATGATAGGGCTGAACTCGAGAGCCAGGACAACGGTATATGTCATCACACATATCGCGACTTCAAACAGGGGCGAATGCCAGTTCCAATATAGCATGGCATGCCATATATACCAGGGCTGTCCCAGGTCAACCAACAAAGCCAGTATCACTAATTGGTATCCTAGGAAAGCGGTCAGGATTGCTGGCCTTACCACGGGATGATACTTCTCTCGCTGAAAGATGTACACCGCTGCCGCCAATGTAAATCCGCCTGCTGCCAGAGCCACACCGCAATACAAATCGAAGCTAATCCATAGACCCCATGGGCGTCCGTCGCTCAGATTGCTCATAGCCCCCAGCCCATTGAGAAAGCGGATTATAAACGCCGGCAGAGTGGCAATGGCAATAGCAGTCAGGATGGTGGTACCAATAGGAAAGGAGCGTATTCTCTGTATCATTTCGTCACCCCTGCCTTCTTTTTATCGTTCTCTTTCGCTTGGTTCATTTTTTGCCGTCGCTGTATGACCCAATACACGCTGGTCATGATGGCCCCCACGGCTATCAGCACGGGCGGTACAGCGCCCATGGCACGTTCGGCATTGACGATAACCGGCTCGGTGCCGAGATGAGTCGGAAACCCTAGTTCTTCAAATGGAACAGGCGAAAGATACAGCCAGGATAGGCCACCCACCTCTTTCTCACCATAGATGTGGTTCACATACTTGTCTGGTAAGGCTGCAATTCGCTCCCTGGCTATGGTGATAAGGTCATCACGCTCGCCGAATTCGAGGGCACCTGTCGGACAGGTCTTGACACAAGCTGGCTCCAACCCGGCACCTAATCGGTCGGCGCAGAATGTACACTTGCGAATCCAGGGGAGCGGGCTGTCCCATTCAAAAGTCGGTATGCCAAAAGGACAGGCCACCATGCAGTAGCGACATCCGAAGCACCTGTTATCATCATAGATGACGGGGCCATTCTTTGTCTTTTGCAGGGCGGCCACGGGGCAAGCGGTTGCACAAGCTGGATGCTCGCAGTGCATACACTGTAGCTTGGTGAACACGAAGTGGAATTCCCCGTCATACTCTGTCTCGGTGAAGCGTATCTTGGTAAACGTGTGGGCAGAAAGCTTTGGGGGATTCTCCAGCGTCCCCGAATTAGTGGTTGCCTCTGCTGGCAGTTCGTTCCACTGCTTACAGGCTATCTGGCATGCTCTGCATCCTATGCATTTATTGGCGTCATATAGCACTGCTTTAGACATTTCATGCCCTCCTTACATCGCATAGGAAAGTCTTGTATTCTGGGATAGTGGTATTGGCATCACCAACGTGTGCAGTCAGAATGTTGCCGCTATCGCCTTTAGCCATTCCTGAGTATCCCCAGTGCCAGAGTACTCCTATCTGATGAATTGTCTTCCCGTCTACTCTTAATGACTGAAAGCGCCTGGTGATTACGGCTACTGCCTTAACGTCCCCTCGCGCGGTGCTCACCACAACCCGCTCTCCGCTTTTAATGCCCTTTTCCTTGGCCAGTTCCTCGCTCATTTCCACATACATATCCGGCACGAGTTCCACCAGCCAGGGTAGACTTCTGGTCATGATTCCGGTTTGCCAGTGCTCGGTGCACCGGTATGTTGTACCCACATAGGGATATTTATCCGGCGTGCCACGCTCATTCATGAACTTGCCGATAAAGGCACATGGGTCATTCATCGTAGCCGACATCAGGTTATTTGCCAGAGGGCTTTCCCACGGCTCATAGACCTCGGGGAGTGGTCCGTCGACAAGACCGTAGCCCCAGAGGCGGCCAATTCCCTCGGCGTTCATGATAAATGGAAGGTTTTTCGTGCCCTTATCTGAGAAATTGATAGGAAACCCGCCACCATCGATAACATCGCCCTGCCATTTCTTATCTGCAGGTGAGAATATGACCACCGGCCGTTCGCTGTCCCATGGTACGCCGTCGAGGTCAACCGATGCCCTGTTGTATATGATTCTACGATTGAGCGGCCAGCACCACGACCAGTCGGCATGAAGGCCGATTTTCTTGGGATGTGTATCCTCAGGATTTCGTTTTTTTGCTTTGTTGCCTTCTCCTTCGGAATACATGTTGCAATAGATCCAGTTCCCTGAGCTTGTAGTTCCATCGTCCTTAAGCACTGCGAAGCTGGCAACCATTTTGCCGGTGGTCAGGTCGTAGCCATTGATTTCTTTGGCCACCGTATCGGCAGTGATGTGAGAGCCGTAGTCCCAAGCCAGCTTTGTGATAGCCTCGCGCTGCGGTGCAGTAGTGTCTGCCTGGTACAGCTCTTTTAGCTTCAGCATAACAAGGTGCATGATTTCCAGGTCGGGCATGCCTTCCCCCGGTGGTTCCACTGCCTTGTAACGCCACTGCACCCATCGTCCGCTATTGCTAATACTCCCTTCCTTCTCATAGGAGCCGGCCGCTGGCAGGACGAACACCTCGGTCTTGACCTGAGTTGGCTCAATTCCCGGTCTCTTCCAGAACTCTGCGGTCTCGTTCATCCATATATCGGCGACCATGAGCCAGTCCAGGTTTCCCAGAGCCGTGCGTGCGCCATTTGAATTTGGGCCGCCTACTGCAGGGTTTTGTCCCCATACCCATAGCCCCTTGATTTTGCCTTCGCCCATGGCCTCGAACATCCCGACGTGCGTGTTGTTCACACGGGGGTCACGTTTAGGCAGATGGTTAAAGCAGAAGTCATTGTCTACGGAAGCAGCATCCCCATACCAGGCCTTGAGCAGACTCACGATGTACTTCTTATAATTGCCCCACCAGTTAACACTCTTATCTCCGGCCATGCCTTGAGGCGTGATAGTCGCAGGGCTTGCCCGCTTGAGATAGGCGGCAAGATCGGTATCGCTTTCTATGGGCGCGGTGAGATAGCCGGTCAGGATATTGCTTAGCAAGCCGAAGTCAGTTGACCCTTGAACATTGGACGTGCCGCGCAGGGCGTTGATGCCACCGCCGGCGATTCCCATGTTCCCCAGCAGAAGCTGGAGTATGGAGTAAGCCCTGATATTCTGAGTGCCATATGTATGCTGCGTGGCCCCCATGGCATACATGATGGTACCTGCCTTGCCTTTCTTCCCTGTGTTTGAATAGGCACGGCACACATCGAGGTAAACGTCTTTAGGCGTGCCTGTGATCCTGCAGACTGAGTCTATGTCGTAGCGGGAATAGTGTTTTTTGAGCAACTGGAATACGCAATTGGGATCTCTCAACGTTAGGTCAGTAGCCGGGGTTGTGGTGTCAGCGTATTTCCATGTACCTACGGATGCAGCAGTGTATCTCCCATCTTTAAGTTCGCCAAACAGGCCATCTTGGAAGGCGAACGAAGGATTGACAATGAGGCAAGCATTGGTGTACTGCTTCACGTATTCCATGTTGTAGTTATCGGGATTATTCTCCATGTCATCCAGCACATACTTAATCATCCCGCCAATAAAAGCGATGTCAGTGCCAGACCGCAGTGGAGCGTAAATGTCAGCCTTAGCTGACGTGCGGCTAATCCTGGGGTCAATGTGAATGAGCTTTGCTCCCCTTTCCATCGCCCGTGTAACCCATTTGAAAGATATAGGGTGATTCTCCGCCGCATTTGAGCCGATAATCATTATGCAGTCGGCGTTCCGAATATCAATCCAGTGATTGGTCATTGCTCCTCTGCCAAACGACTCTGCCAGAGCCGCTACAGTAGAAGAGTGTCACAAACGTGCGCAGTGCTCTAGGTAAACCACGCCGAGGGCACGGTTCATCTTTGCCAGCAGATAGCACTCCTCGTTATCTAGCTCACCGCCGCCCAGGCTGGCAATAGCATCTGTCCGAACTGCCTTGGGATTCCAGTTGGCATCCCGCGTGCTTTTCACTCTCTTCGCTATTGTCTCTATCATCCAGTCCCACGATTTCTCTTCCCACTCCGTTGAATTTGGTGCTCTATATAGAGGCTTTGTCAGGCGGTATTGGTTAGGCATGCCATCCACCTGATGGATTTGGACCATGGCCAGTCCTTTGGGACAGAGAGTCCCCTCATTAATGGGATGGTCAGGGTCTCCCTCTATCTTGATAATCCCGTCCTCGTAGGTGGTGACGATGGCACCGCAGCCGACAGAGCAGTAACAGCAGACAGTGCTTCCCTCTCGGACCCTCTTTTTAAGCGGGAACTCTCTGGGGGCAGCCATCACAGTCGCATCGGGGAGAAAACTGAGTGCCACTGCAGCACCGACCCCCGATGTCGATAGCTTCAAAAAATCTCTACGGTTTAATTCCACAAGTCGTCCCCTCCTTTCTAGCTGTATTTCGCCTAGAAATATGGATTCTCAAGCTCGCTCTATTTTACTCGTTTCTTCAACTCTTTCACAGCAGAATACGGCTTGGCTGCTGTTTTACCGGCCTTTCTTTTGCGTTCTGCCAGCCTATCTAAAGATTCCTTAATGGTTATCCCCACACCTATGGCAAATATGATGACACCTATTATCTCCCACTCCATAATGCATGTTTCCTTTTGCCCGCACATAAGTTTACTACGTCGCCGCAAGGCTAGCTTCCGCTGTAATGCTTGTTTTTTAATCCACAAGCATAGAAGTTTATACCTGCAGTGATCTCCTGAAATTAGGTGTTTCTACCTAGTTACAGTGGTCAGGCTCCTACCTAGCTTTATCTCGATTTGATACCCTGGCTAGGAGGGTGTATGATAAAGGCAACTCCTAACGGAGGTGGTGACGTGGACAAAATCAAGATTCTGATCGCTGACGACCATGCTGTAGTACGTGAGGGTACACGCCAGCTTCTGGAGAAGGAAACAGACCTGGTGGTAGTTGCTGAGGCTTGTGATGGAGAAGAAGCTGTGAGGCTAGCCGGGAGCACCAAGCCAGATGTGGCTATAATCGATATTGCCATGCCCAATGTCGATGGCATCGAAGCTACCAAACAGATTAAAACACTTTATCCCGGCATAGCCGTATTGATTCTTAGCGCGTATGATGACGACCAATTCGTTTTCAGCCTTTTGGAAGCAGGGGCCGCTGGTTACCTGCTCAAGAGCGTGCGTGGGCATGAACTTGTTGAAGCTGTACGGCATGTGTATTCTGGGGAGTCAGTCCTTCACCCTGCGGTTGCTCGTAAGGTGTTAAACCGATTTGTTCCCACCACAGGCGAGGCCGAAAGACAAAAACCAGCGCAGCTTCTAAGCCACCGAGAGATGGATGTTCTTAAACTGGCAGCCAGGGGCCTGAGCAATCAGGACATCGCCGACCAGCTCTGCCTTAGTCTGCGTACTGTCCAAGCTCACCTGGGCCATGTGTTTAATAAACTGCAGGTCAGCTCGAGGACTGAGGCTGTAATACGCGCCTTAAAAGAAGGCTGGGTTACTCTCCACGATATACCCTGACAACCGGAAGTTAATGGCGCTTGAGATTCGAATGTGGCTCAATATCCGCTGAAAAGCTGGCTCAAAAATACCGTTGGTAGACCAGGTTTCTGGTTCATTATTGGCTTGCTTTTCCTTATCACGCTCTTGCATTATAGGGAAGCCCAGGAATACCCCGGGGTTCTCGCCCGCATGATATCAGACCTCGACCTTACTCGTCACTCATTTGAACGAATCCTCTATCTGGCTATTGTGGTTTGGGCTGGTTTCCTGTATGGTTGGGTAGGAGCCTTCATCACTTCACTAATCGCCCTCGCCTGCATGTTTCCTCGTGCCGTTTTTATCTCGTCAACTCCCTTAGACGCGATTTTTGAAATGAGTTCCGTTTTTATCATCGGTAATGTTCTGGCTCTTAGCTTTGCTTCTCTCCGCAAAGAACGAGATTATCGTATGCGCCTAGAAGCAACTCACCAAGAGCTACAGGCCTCTGAACAGAGGTACCGCCAATTATTTGAGAAAGCCAACGATGCCATCTGGGTTCATGACCTTGATGGTAATATAACTGTGGCCAATAAGGCATCCGAAAAACTTACGGGCTACAGTGTCGAAGAATTAACAAAAATAAATGTAAGAGCCCTTCTATATGACGATAGCCTCCAATTAGCTCGCCAAATTCGGCGCAAGTTATTCGCAAACGAACCCATGGAACAGCCCTATGAGCAACGCGTGCGGAAAAAGGACGGAGGCGAGGCATTTGTCCAATTGGCAACTAGCCTGGTTTTTAGCGACGGCATGCCAACAGCCTTTCAGCACATTGCCAGGGATATCACTGAGCAGAAGAAGATGCAGGATGACTTGCGTCATTACTTAACGCAGGTTACCAAAGCTCAAGAAGAGGAAAGGAAGCGCATCTCGCACGAACTGCATGATGAAACCATTCAGGCTCTGGTTGTGCTCTCTCGTAATCTAGATAATCTCGCTTGGAGTGATGAGGAGTTGCCAAAGGGACACCGCCCTCAGTTGGAGAGGCTTTGGCAACAGACCAATGGCATCATCCAGGGTGTACGCCGTTTAAGCCAGGATTTGCGTCCGGCGTCATTAGACCGCCTTGGTTTGCTGTCAGCGCTAGAATGGCTAGCCTCCGACGTAGCATCGTATTCAGAAATAGAGACAAAGGTCAATTTGCTCAGCAAAGAGCGACGCTTGCCTGCAGATGTGGAACTGGTGCTTTTCCGCATTGCTCAGGAAGCACTGAGAAACATATGGAAGCACTCCGGGGCAACCAGGGCTGAGATCACGATTGAGTTCGGCGACAGCATGACGAGAATAACTGTCTGTGATAACGGCAAGGGATTTAAGCTTCCCGAGAAAATTGGCAATTTGGCCAGGGATGGCAAGCTCGGCCTGGCTGGTATGCAAGAGAGAGCTCAGCTCATTGGTGGCAATCTAACAGTGCAATCTAAACCAGGTAAAGGGTCGAGGATAACCATTGAGTTGCCGGCATAGTTATCCAGATAGAATGCTATTGATTCATCCCCGCAGTGCGATTCCTTTGCTAGGGCATAATGCCCAATCGAACCACCCGAGACACTTTTGGGAGTTCCCAACTAGCCCTGACTGAATTTTAGCACACGCCTATCTGCCCAAAAAATTAAGCTCTATAAAAACTGTTGCCAGAACGACCTCCATAAGGCTATAATGCAACACACATCAGGATTAAGGAGGCATAATGGCATACCGAAGGGTGCTCGTCCCCCTGGACGGCTCTGAGTTGGCAGAACGAGCCATCCCATACGCTAAGACCATTGCTAAAACCAGGGGCAGTGAATTAATACTGTTTACAGTTAGCATTGCTTCTGTAGAACAGTTGGACCGCCCCATGAAAGCTTACCTGGAGCTCAACGCAAAGGAACTACAGTCACAGGGCATAAAAGCATCTACAGCTATTGTCTATGGCAACGTGGCAGATGAGATTGTTAGCTTCGCCGACAAGAACAACATTGACCTTATAATAATCTCCACCCACGGATACTCCGGAATTAAGCGCTGGGTACTGGGAAGTGTAGCTCGCAATGTGCTCTACGGCACCTGCGCTCAAGTGTTACTGATAAAGTCAAAAGCACCGAAAGTCTCCCAGGCAGAATGGAAAAAGTTATTGCTTCCTCTAGATGGCTCGCCTTTCGCCGAAGCTCCCATTCCTTTTATTGAGGAACTAACAAAAGGAACTAAGACAGAGATTGTTCTAACTACAGTCTGCGAGCCTCCATTGGTGCCTTCTTACGGAGACCGCCCCATCAACCCAACGTGGAAAAAGCACCGGGATGCGCTGTGGGCAGAGACACGAAAGCGGGCCTCAGAATATCTGAACAAGGTAAAAACCAGGCTTGAAAAACAGGGAGTGATAGTAAAGTCACAAGTCATACCAGGCGAACTCGGGAGAATAGCAGAGAGCATCATACAAGCAGCCCAAAATGAGAAAATCGACCTGATAGTCATGACTACCCACGGACGCAGCGGAGTCAGCCGCTGGGTCTATGGAGGTGTAGCCAACAGAATTGTGGAACAGTCGGCGCAACCTGTCTTGCTCATCCGCCCATCCGTACCTAAAGAGCCAAAAACCTAGAAACCACAGATCCGACTGTAGTACATGCCTGCTTCCTGGATAATGTGAAAGGCTATAACCCCAACTTCAAGGGGAAATCATCGTCTGACACCATGTGCCTTGGCTTTTACTTTTGGTGAGAATCAAAGTCACTGACGGCACTCCTTGCACCGATGAGAAAGATTCTCCATTTTCTGTATCAACCAGCGCTTGAAGCTATATCAGTCTTCTTCCGCCGTGCTAACTTGGATAACAGGATGCCGAATTCATACAGAAAAATGATGGGGACAGCTACCAGGCTCTGATTAAGAGGGTCAAATGTTGGGGTAATAATAGCACCTAAGACAAAAGCCAAAACATAGGCAATGCGACGATATTTGGACAGCCACTCCGGCTTAAGGACGCCAATTTTGGTTAGAAAAAACATGACCAGTGGTATTTCAAAGCATATACCAATCCAGAAGATAAGCTTGGTCAATACTGAGATATAGTTTTCCACTCTTATCATCGGCGTTGCAATATCGCTTCCAAATGTGAGTAGGAATTTCAGCGCTGGCGGAAGCAGAACAAAATAGGCAAACACTGCACCGACAGTGAAGAGCAGAAACACTGATGGTAACATTATATATAGGTAAGTCTTTTCCTTTCTCGTCAGGGCTGGACGAACAAACATCACCGCCTGATAAACGATGAACGGTAAAGTCAGAACTAATGCCGAATAAAGAGACACTTTTATATAAGTGCCCAGCATCTCAGTTACTTCAGTATAGATAAGCTCCAGCCCGGTAACTGGCTGCATCAATATGTAGAAGACTTTATTGGCTAAGAAGAATGAGATGGGTAAGGCGATAAGAATAGCAATTACTGATCTGAGCAGGCAGGAGCGTAACTCCCTTAAATGGCCCCTAAAGGTATGTTTAGTTTCACTGCTCATGCACTTGTTCGTTAGAGCTCGAGCCTGGTCGAGATTTTTCCGTATTTTCCGCCTTGGTTTCAGCGACTATCTCTTGGGTAAGTGTATCCATGATATCCTTGGTTGGCAGTTCTTCGGTAATCGACTTGCTCAAGTCAAAGGTGGCTTTTTTAAAACTGCGAAATAATTGACCGGCTTTGGCTGCTATCTCCGGCAACTTATCTGGACCGATAAATATCACGCCTAAGATAAGTATAAGTAGTAGCTCAAGAAAACCTATACCCATGAAGTCCATTGATTGCCTCTTAACTCAAAATCGCGGCAAAAAACACGTCTGGAAAAGAACTAAATTATCAGCGGGGGACGGCACCAACAACGAGATATCAGACGCCCGAATAGTTTAGTCTTCGGTAACTAAGCCTTCTTTTCGGGCTTCGCCTCGGCCGATTTAGCCACATCCTTATCTTTGTCTTTACTCTCTTCATCTTCTCCAGAGCGTGCCTTCCGAAACTCCCTTATACTCTTGCCGAGAGCATTGCCGACCTGGGGTAACTTACCAACACCGAAGACGATAAGGATAATAACTAAAATAAGCCCAATTTCCAACGGACCTAAGCGGAATGGCATTATTTTCCTCCTCTGCTAAGTACCTAGCCTGTTTCAATTATATCACAGTCAAATGACCCATCAAAATAATCAAAGCTGCTTCATCGTAATATCATTGCCTGACCAAAAGTCGTCAAGTTCAGAGTTATTCTGTAACTTTATACTTTAGCTCGTAGGCTTGCCTGTCCATATCTAGAGTAAGGATGCGCTCTAACGGTAACAGTATGTCAGCTCCTGTTTGCCGCAGGTCAATGGCTTTGATATATCGCCGACATTTCTCACAGACATGTAGTCTGTACAGGCTTTTGTCATCCGTAAAATATGCCAAAGTACGTTGGTCCTGATTGCCACAGTGGGGGCAGACGAGACGGTAGAAAAGCCACTTTGCGTCACAACGAGAGCAGATAAGCCAACGTGCCCCCTCTCCCTTGTCCAGAAAAGCGAAATCAGGGCCGCCTCCACAGACAGGGCAATATCTTTTATACCATGATTCCTGATTTACCAGGGGTAGCAATTCTTTGGCGTAAGCAGTCAACCACGGATGCAAAGAAGCCTGAATCACGCTGCCTGTAATCGGTTTCATATCCTTATTCTTTACCACGCTTTTGCGCGATAATGTGCCAATAGCAAACCATCTCTTGACAGCTTCTTTGAATACGACCAGATCTGAGCCAATTCTGTTGAGTTCCTCAATTTCCTCTGGCGTTGGTGATATGTACTCGTCTGACAATCCAGCTATTTCTTGAAACAGCTTTTGAACCTCCGGCCAATTTATCGAAACCTCCCGAAAGGTGAGCATTGACTTGCCCTGAGCTAGCCGTTGAGGAGCTTTCTCTTTTAGCGCGGTTAGAGTCCGAAGTAAGTCAGGTTTTTTAACCTTTTTTTGGGCAGTCAGCATCTGGCGGTAGAACTCTAAAGAACGTGGCAGAGGCTTCTCAGCCTCTGCCAGCCTGCTAAAAATCCTATCTATAACCTGTGCGTCCGTAATAGACTGTGGTGAACTACCAATCACTTCTTGGCGACCTTCTGGTACCATTTGCCATGATGAGATTTGGCATAGTCTGCCGTCACCGTGCCATCGACCATGGAGCTGAAAGAACCACCGTGTTTGCGCATAAGAGGATGGATTACGCCCAGGTAGATATGCACCAGGAACATGGCAAAAATCACGATGAAAGCCACGTCGTGGGCAAATACGCTCCATTGGAAGACAGCCGATGGCAAACTATATTTAAAGAACCACATTAATATACCAGTAATGACAAAGATGGGGCTGAATATAAGCAAGAGGAAGAACCATAACTTCTGGCCGGTATTCATTTCGTCCTGCGGTGGCATGCTGGACTCATCACAAAAAAAGTAATACCGTGGCATTGCCTTTGCCCATTCCAAATCATCCGCACCCCATGTAAAAACGCTTTTTATCGTTTCCCAAGGCGTCTTTCTGTTAGCCAGGATTTCAATTAACGGTGCTAATACGAAAATCACTGCTGCCACACGGTGTATGACCCGGCTCCATGAGTCCACTGCCAGAAAGCCGAGCGCCGGAACAAACAGGAAAAGGCCAGTGACGACCAGAAGTACAAAAGCGCCACTGTGAACCCAGTGGAAGATTCGAGCCGGCTTTGCGTATTTCTGAACCCGTTCCATAACTAGTCCTCCGTTCTCTTTAATCTTTATTTCTTGACTTTTACCTTGGCCTCGGCTTCAGCCTCTTTGTTAGCATTTGCTCTGGCCACTAGATAGTTAAGTCCCAGTCCCACAACAACCAGCCCGACGGCAGCATATCCAAGGGGCTGGATAACATCTCGCCATGCTGTCGCAGTTGCTGGGACCTGCGGATCAACAGGAAGGCCATGCACCTGAGGGGGCTGAGTTAGTACATACATGACGTGCAACCCGCCCAGTTCCTTCTCACCATAGAGATAAGCATCAGGATAGGTTGCCTTCAACGCCTCAACCTGTCGCTTGCCGATAGTAACCAACTCATCACGGTCACCAAAAATTAGCGCATCGGTGGGGCAGGTCTTTACACAGGAAGGCTCCAGGTCATTGGTGATTCTATCAATGCAGAAACGGCACTTGTCAATTTTACGTATGCCTGTAATATCGTTACCTTTAGCACGAGGCACATCGAAGGGACAAAACTCCACACAATAACCACAACCGCTGCACAGGTCTTTGTCATAAGCCACAAAGCCCAGCGAATGATAGTAAAGCGCCTTAGTAGGGCATACCTTAACACATGCCGCATCGGTGCAGTGCATGCAGCTCTGGCGGGTAAAAATCCAGTCGACCCCCCCATTGCCGTTACTTATCTCGTTAAATCTGATTTTAATCCATGTATCTGCTGTCAGGTCACGTGGATTCTCATAAGTCCCCCAGAACTCCGTCTTATCGGCTTCAAGACCCCACCACTGCTTGCAGGCTACCTGGCAACCACGACAGGCGGTGCATTTCGTCGAGTCGTATAGTATCGCTTTATCAGCCATCGTTTATCTCCTTTATGCTTTCCTGACATTGACCAGGAAGGCTTTGTATTCTGGAATCATGGTGTTGGCATCACCTACGTGTGGCGTGAGCACATTAGCGCTGTCGCCCTTGGCGATGCCTGCGTAACCCCAGTGCCAGGGCATGCCGATCTCGTGGATGACCTTGCCATCGATCTGGAAGGGTTTGAACCGTTTGGTAACTAGAGCCTTGGCCTCGATATTGCCTCTAGCCGATTCCACTATAACCTTATCGACGTTCTTAATCCCCAATTCATCCGCCAGCTCTTCGCTTATCTCGATAAACATCTCGGGCATCAGTTCGCACAGCCATGGGAGATGTCTGGTCATGGCGCCCGATTGCCAGTGTTCCACCACGCGGTAAGTCGTAGCAACGTAGGGATATTTGTCCGCTGTGCCCCTTTGCTCGGCTGCTGATGCGCCTGCAAGCAATGCCGGGTTAGTTTGCGTGCCGGACATCATATTCTGCACCGGGCTTTCCCATGGCTCATAGTGCTCTGGAAATGGGCCGTCGGCTAATCCTGCGGTGCGCGGTGCCACGTTCCCACCAAACAGGTGTGCGTGGCCGTCAGGGCACATGATGAAGGCATAGGAGCCACCCTCTGCCATTGGCTTGGCGCCGCCATCAGGCACATCACCAGTCCATTTGCCGTCTTTCCACCAGACGACCGGATGCTCCTTGTCCCAGGGCTCGCCGTTAAGGTCAACTGAAGCCCTGTTATAGACAACGCGTCGGTTCAGCGGCCAGCACCAGGCCCACTTGGAGAAAAGTCCGATGTTGTATGGACCGTCATCGAGGTCGCGGCGCTGGGTCAGGTTGCCGGTCTCGTTGTAACAGCCGCTGTAGACCCACTCGCCACATGAGGTGGTACCGTCATCTTTGAGCGCGGTGAAGTTTACCACCAGCTTGCCGGTGGTCAGGTCATAGCCGTTTATCTCCCTGAGCACTTTGTCTGAAGTTGGGGGATGGCCATTATTCCAGGTGAGCTTGGTGATAGCCTCGGCGTTAGGCCCACCTGCTTTGTAGAGTTCTTTAAGTTTGCGGCCAAGCTCATCGACGATCTCAAGGTCAGGCATAGCATCGCCCGGGGAGTCAGCGCCTTTGTAGCGCCACTGCACCCAGCGGCCGCTATTGCTTACGGTGCCTTCCTTCTCGTAATGGCAAGCCGCTGGCAACACAAAGACCTCGGTCTTGACATCTGCTGGGTTCACGCCAGGGCGTTTCCAGAAGGAAGCGGTCTCGGTCTCCCAGAGGTCAACACATACCAGCCAGTCCAATTTGTGGAGCGCATCACGCTCGAGTATAGAGTTAGGCCCACCCACAGCGGGGTTCTGGCCTATGCACAGGAAGCCTTTGATGATGCCCTGGTACATTGCCTCGAACAGGGCTATGTGGGAGTGTTTGGCGTTGGGATTGCCGGTGACCTTAGGCAGGTAATTGAAGCCGAAGTCATTATCCTTAGTGGCGGCATCTCCATACCATGCCTTGAGCAGACTGACGATGTATTTGGGTGTATTACCCCACCAGTTGACACTCTTCGTATCTTTCCACTTCGGTGTGACGCGGTTGAAGTAGTCTTGCAGCGTCTTGTCCGTGCTGCTAAACACCGGCAGATACCCTGGCAGTATATGTGCCAGTAGCGCCATGTCGGTTGACCCCTGCACATTGTGCTCGCCTCGAAGTGCCTGAATGCCTCCGCCGGCTATGCCCACATTGCCCAGCAGTAGCTGCAGGATAGCGTATGAGCGGATGTTCTGTGCGCCATACGTATGCTGGGTGGTGCCCATGGCATACAGTATGTTGCCTGCCTTGCCGGGCTCTCCTGTGGCAGCGAAGGTCTTGCAGAGCTCCAGAAACAGTTCCTTGGGCGTGCCCGTTATCTTGGTCACTTTGTCCACATCGTAGCGGGCGTATTGCTTCTTCAGCAGTTGAAAAACGCAGTTGGGGTCTTTAAGCGCCTTGTCTCTCTTGGGGATACCGTTCTCATCTAGCTGATATGTCCACGTCGCTTTGTTGTAAGACTTCTTGGTGGCATCCCAGCCCGCAAAAAGGCCATCCAGTTCTGCCGGACCCTTGTATTCCGGATTGATTAAGAAGGCGGCATTAGTATATTCAGTGACATAGGTTAGGTTGTAATTACCCGGGTTCTTCTCAATGTCGTCGATAACATATTTAATCATGCCGCCGATGAATGCGATATCAGTTCCAGACCTCAGCGGTACATACAGGTCAGCCCTTGCCGTAGTACGTGTATACCGTGGGTCAACACTGATAAGCTTCGCACCCCTCTCTTTGGCTCTCTGTATGTGGTGGAAAGCGGCGGGGTGATTCTCGGCACAGTTGCTGCCGATAACCATGATAACGTCGCTGTTAGCCACGTCATTAAAATGGTTGGTCATTACTCCGCGTCCGAACGACTCTGCCAGAGCCGCTACAGTGGGAGAATGTCATATACGTGCGTGGTGCTCGAGATACACCAGGCCAAGGGAACGCATTAACTTGGAGATGAGGTAACATTCTTCGTTGTCCAGTGAGGCTGAGCCCAAACTGGCGATGGCTTCAGTGCGGTTGACCAAGTTGCCATCTTTGTCTTTCTCTATCCAGTTGTTATCTCGGGTATCCTTTATCCTCTTGGCAATCTCTTCCAGCGCCCATTCCCAGGACTTCTCTTCCCAATCAACCGCGCCGGGAGCACGATATAGCACCTTGCTTAAACGCAGCGGGTTTTGGGCACCTAACTGGAATTGAGCTCCGCCTTTTGCACAGGCTCCTCCCTGATTGATGGGATGTTCCGGGTCTCCCTCTAGATTGACCAGCACACCATTTTCCGAGGCGACCAGAAAGCCACAGCCAACCCCACAATAGGGGCAGATGGTGGTCGTCTCCCCGATTTTTTTGTGCAGTGGGATTTCTTGTGGGAGCCCCTCAGCTCCGGCAAGCTCCTGCTTTATCAACCCAAAAACTGCCAGTCCACCGGCACCAGCCCCCGATAGCTTCAAAAATTCTCGCCGACTTAGCTCCATACAAAGCCTCCTTCATTGATTTTATTAAGAACAGTCGAGGCAATTCACATGCCTTAGCTTTAGCTAAAGTGTTCAAATGAACAAACAATCTTCCCTGGGTAGACCTAAAGGCAAAGCCTAGGAAAATCTAATAAAGCTAATAGGTAGTTTCACCTAAATAAACTAGGCAATTATACTTAACCGAGCAGTCCTTGTCAACTACTGCTGGACTCCCACGTCTGAAGCTGTAGCAAACGATAATATCTCAAGAGCCATCAAACAAAACAAAAAGGGGTGATAGCTTCTCAACTATCACCCCTTTTTCAAAAAGGAGGGGAAATTATCACCATTTTTCTTGGGATAACCTGGAGGTAAGCCAGGTACGCAATGGTTCATCCAAAGTACCAACCCTGGATTCCAGCCAGCGGACGTCTCCACTCTCCAGCGCAGCTTTTGCTTCTGGTGTTAGATTATAAGCTCTGAGAGCCTGATTGGGATTTTCCGCCAGCTTAGCCAGGAACTTATTATCATCTCTAGCTTTAGCCAACACCGATATCAGTGCCTTTGTTTCTGTATCAAGATAAGTAGCCTGCTGAGGTTGTAGCTGCGGGCTAGAAAACATACCTGCAAACCATGGTCTGGCAGCCATTGCCTCAACAGCACGTTCCTTACGAAGATATATTAGCCAATATATACTGCCTACAAACGTGCCGCCTACAATGTTGCCCAGAGTAACCGGAACCAGATTCCCGATAAAGCCAGCGACATTGAGATGGGCTACCTGACTTGCAGTTACACCGGCTACTTCAAGTATCTTTGCCTGTCCTGCCATAGCTATACCCATTGGAATGAAATACATATTTGCTATGCTGTGCTCAAAACCACAAGCCACAAAAGCTGTTATTGGGAAAAGGATGGCGAATATCTTATCAATGGTGGAACGAGCACCAAAACAGAGCCAGACAGCTAGACAGACAAGTATATTGCACAGGATTCCTCGAGCAAAAGCCGGCCAAAAAGCCAGGCTAACTTTGGCATTGGCTATTGATAGAGCATTTACACCTACTTTATAACCATCCAGTACCCAGAACTGACTATAAAAGACCACCAGCACTAAGAGCAATGAACCGATGAGGTTAGCGAAATAAACTATGCCCCAGTTTTGAAACAACTGGGACAGCTTTATCTTGCCACTGGCTCGGCTTGCCACCATAAGAGCATTGCCGGTAAACAGCTCGGCTCCAGCTAATACAACAAGAATAAGTCCTAGACAGAACACGACTCCGCCGAGCAGCTTGGTCAGGCCAAAACCAATTTGTATATCAGTGGTAACCAAAGTGCAGAACATGGCTCCCAAACCGATGAAAAACCCAGCCAATATTCCCAGAAGTGAAATGGTCCAGATGCTGCCATTCCCCTTGGTTACACCCACAGCCTCCATTTTTACCGCCATCTCTGCAGGCGGCCTACAATCAGTGGTGGCACAGGTTTTCATCTCTTCCAAGGCAGTCTGTAAGCGAGAAGCTTCAATTGCCGGAAGCTTTTCCGCATCCAACCTTTGCATTTCCTTACCCGATGACTTTAATGCTGCCATAATTCCATTCCCTCCTTACCACTTCTCCTGAGACATTCGGTGCCACAACCAGGTTGACAGGCGCTTGTCCAGTTTACCTAACCAACTCTCAATCTTCTGGATATCACCGCTAGCCAAGGCCGCCTTTTCTTCCCGAGTCAAGGTGTAATACTCCTTCAGGGCCTCGTGAGGATTATCTGCCAGACGGGACATGAATTCAGGCTCATCGGCCGCTCTGGCCAGCACAGACAATACTGCCCACCTCCCAGTCAAGCCCTCCTTGGGGACAACTGTAGGTGCGCTAATAAGTCTCTCTAGTGTTTCAGGAGTAGTCTCTTCGGTCTTTCTGTAAACTTTCTTATCCATTTTGTCACCTCCTTGCTTTATTTGGATTCCTATCTTAAATTTAGCACTTACCAAAGTATCTCTCATCGGCCCTCAGCTCTAATTATGGCAGGGCTTTAGACATGTCCAGAAGTACCAATAGCTAGCTGAACAAGCAATGCTACTACAGCCAATCGTATTTAGGATGCGCGGAATAAGCAGGTTTTGGCCATTGGTACTAATTCTTTTGGACCCCACAATTGACAACGGTTTAACATTATTTTAGAATGCGAAGGGAAATAAAAAGAGGGTGGGCGGTGACAAATATGGCGTGTTCGGCTATTACGTCAAGGGGGCAAGGCAGAGGCTCGGGGGTCAACTGCTTACAAGATTATTTGTCACCGCCCACTCGGTACCCTCCTCTATTAAGGCATCACACCTACGAGTTAGTTAAGTTAATGCCACCGAGTTTAA